>Ga0070739_10000898_pt1 | contig 49558 bp, 48 predicted proteins | sample Coa_R1_7_FD_66445 | JGI IMG/M metagenome (GOLD analysis project Ga0070739, IMG submission 66445) | Surface soil microbial communities from Centralia Pennsylvania, which are recovering from an underground coalmine fire - Coalmine... | ecosystem: Environmental > Terrestrial > Soil > Unclassified ...
ATGAGTTCGATCCCGAAAGCAGCCAGGCGATGTTGCGATGGGCATCGCTCAGGCGCATGGTGCGCCATCTGACCAAGCCTGATACCTAATTTTCGGACAGGCTCTAAGAGAATGACTAATCTGGCAATAGAGACAACTCAGGCTGTGGAAGGACGGATCGTGCGATTCTCCGAACGCCCGATCCCCTTCGAGATGTTTCTGGGTGCGGCAGAAAGCTGTCTATGGCGCGCCGGACCTTATTATCGAGATCGTTTCTCCCAACGACCGGCCTTCCGACATCATCGCTCTGGAGACGGATTATCGCAGCATCGAGGTGCCGGAGATATGGTTTATCGACCAGCCGAAGCGGCGCGTGCTCATGCTTCGCAAACGGCCTGACGGTTATGCGGAAGAGGAAGTTACGACCGGAACCCTGCGCTCGGAGGCCGTTTCCGGCTTTGACTTGAGTGTGGAATGGCTTTTCGCCGATCCGCGCCCGAACATCCTCGATACGCTCACAAAACTGCTTGCTTAACCTTGCTATTTGGAGGCAGGCTCATTCGGCGTCTTCACGGGGGGCGTACTCTCGCGCCGAGAAGACGAGCAGGGCGAGGGCAAGCGCGGCCACGATCACGGCAGCAAGGACGCCCCAGGCGAGAGGCATGGTAATGGTTTGTGGATTGAGGGTGTTCAGCAGGTCAGAGAGGTCTACGGTCGTCGACTCCGGCTTGGGATGCGGAGCCAGGACCCGCAGGTAGGCCATCAGCGACAGTTTCTGGAAGTTTCCGGGCAGGTTCGGCACCCAGGATTCCCACAAGAAGGCAAACAGCAGGCCAACGATCAGCGGGCGGTTCATCATCGTCGCCAGCAGCAGGAACAGCGCCGTATAGGCCAGCACGCCCACCGGTAGGATGAGCAGGTCCCGGCCCAGTCGGGAATGAGCGAGCCCGCCCGGTCCGTAAGTGGCCAGGGCGAGCAGTACGGACGCGATCCAGACGGTCACGGTCGTAGCGATCACGGCGGCGAGGAACTTCACCAGCGCGATGCGCCAGCGGGGTACCGGGCGCGTCAGCAGATAGACGATGGTCTTCTGCTCCACCTCCTGCGCGATCACGCCGGTCCCGAAGACGACCGACAGGATCACCAGCGTAAATCCGAAGACCAGCCCCGAACAAAGCGTGTTGTAAGCGGTTTCCGCCGAAAACTGACTTGCGGGCGCAGTCGCACGCCAGATCAGGGCGATCGCCGTAGGCAGGGCGATCAAGATGATCGCCGCAACGACCTTCTTGAGGCCGATCATGTCTTTGAGCGCGTTGCGCAAGAGATAAAGATCACTCATTCTCTTTTTATTCGCCTACCAGATAGCGGAACACCGATTCCAGGTTGTTGTCGGGTGAATCGAAGCCCTGGACGACGAAGCCATGCTCCAGGACAAGCTCCGGGAACTGGCTATAGAAAAGGTCCGGCTGGCGTGTCTCGATCTCGACCTGAGTGGCGTTGGGCTGATCGAACCGCGCGCTCAGGACATAGGGCAAGGCAAGCAAGCGCTGGGCCAGAGTGCGGGCATCTGCCGTCTGAATGGCGATGCGGTGCGGGTGCGCGTCGATGAGAGAGCGGATCTGATAGATGTCGCCCTGCGCCAGCAGCCGCCCCCGGTGCAGCAGCAGAATGGTCGTGGTCATCTGCTCGACCTCATAGAGGATGTGGCTGGAGACGACCACGCATTTGCCCTTCTCCGCCATCTCCATCAGGAGCGAGGAGATTTCGCGGCGGCCCATCGGGTCCAGGCCGTTGAGCGGCTCATCCAGGATCAGCACGTCCGGGTTATGCACGATCCCTTGCGCCAGCTTGATGCGCTGGCGCATTCCTTTCGAGTAGCCGCCGATCTTGCGGTCGGCGTTGGCCGTCATGCCGACCGTCTCGATGGCGTCGGCAACGCGCGGGCGCAGGGTGCCGGCGGGCACGCCGCCCATCGCGGCCAGCATCGTCACGAACTCGCGTCCGGTCATGTCCTCATAGCTGTTCTCGATCTCCGGGCAGTAGCCCAGGCGGCGGAAGACATGGGTGTTGGCGAAGGGCGCTTCCCCAAAGACGGTCACCCGCCCGGTCGTCGGGCGCAGTTGGCCGGTAATCAGCTTGAGCATGGTGGACTTGCCGGCGCCATTCGGACCTAAAAGCGCGGTGATGCCGACGGGGATCGCACAGGTGACGTCATTGATGCCGATGACCTGGCCGTACCAGCGCGAGGCGCGCTCCAGAACGATCATCCGCGCACGACCTCCACAGCACGAATCTTCGCACGCGTTGCCAGAAGTCCCACAACGACCATCGCGACCGCTAGCGCCAGCATCACCCAGAATGAGGGCGCCGCGAGAGAAACATCCACGCGCTGCTGGGCCATGGGATCGTACCGGACCGAGCGTATGGTGAAACGATAGATGTTCTGTGCCAGCCCCGTAATGACGCCGCCCACGGAGAGATGCTGGATCACCAGCTCCTGCGCCGACGGGCTGGAAAATTGCGTGGTCTTCATCGCAACGGACCCTACGATGCCCGCGATAATACTGCTGATGAGATAGATGGCCGCGTAGATCGCGCCCGCCATGCGCGGCGTTTTCGACCAGGCGGAGCAGCCTAGAAGCAGGCTCGCGTGGACCGCGCCCGCGACCACGCAGGCCAGCACAATACGGCCGATCAGCCACGGATCGTCTCGCAGGAACCCTTCGCTTAAGTAGCTGACCAGGCAGAAAAGATAGAGCAGCAAGGCCGGGATAAACGCGACGGCGAAGATGGGCAGGAAGACGCCCACCCACTTGCCAAACAGGTAGTCGTTTTTCGTGACCGGCTTGGAAAGATAGACCAGCAGCGCGTTGGCCCGGTTATCGGCGGAGATGCTGCTCGATCCCACGAGCAGCGCCAGGATGAATAGCAGGAACTGTTGGCTTGAGAAAGCCTGAAAGAACGCCTGTGTAAATCGCGATGCGGGCGCGTTGCCCCCCATGAGAGCCTGTATGGCACGATCCGCGTTGGTCAAGAGAGTGATTCCCTGGCCCAGGTAGGGCAGCGCGCACAGGGCCGCCAGGACCCAGAACCACGGCTTTTTCACATTCATCCGGATGCCGGCGAGCGCGACGATCCACCAGCGGAAGAAGCGCGTTGCCAGCGGGCCGTCGTAGCCGCGATAGCTCAGGTCGGCGATGGGCGAAGCCGGACGGGCGGTGGGGGGTCCCAGGTCGAAATCCATGCTTATTCCTCCACGGCCTCCATAAAGATGTCCTCCAGAGAGCGCAGCGCAGGCCGGAAGCCGCGCACCTGCGCGCCCGCCTCTTTCGCCGCCTCGAACAACTCCCGTCCGGGATCGGCGGCGCCATCGGCCAGTGTCAGGCGATACCGGCTGCCCATCTGGCGGAACACTTTCGCGCCGCGCTTGCGCATCGCCGCCTCGAACGGCTCCGAGGGAAGGCGCAATTCCACGTCGATCTGCATGCCCTCCACAACCCGCAGGCTGGCGATATCGCCCTCCCGCACCAGCTTTCCGCCGCGCATCACCAGGACCCAGTCGCACGTGCGCTCGATGTCGGGCAGCAGGTGGGAGGAGACGATCACGTTGACGCCCTTGCCATGGGAGATGTCGCGCACCAGCTTGAGCATGTCGTCCCGCCCGGCAGGGTCCAGGCCGTTGGTCGGCTCATCCAGGAAGAGCAGGCCCGGTCCGTGGACCAGCGCCTGGGCCAGCTTGATGCGCTGCTTCATGCCGGTGGAGTAGGTCTCGACGTTGCGATAGCGCGCCTCGCCCAGCCCGCAGTACTCCAGCACCTCGTGCGCGCGGCGCAGCGCCTGCCGGCCGGGCATCCCGGCCAGCTCCCCGGCGTAGGAGACGAAGGTGACGGCGTTCATGCCGGGGATATGGCAGTCGATCTCCGGCATCAGGCCGATTCGCTGGCGGACCCGCAGGCCCTGGGTCGCCACGTCGAGGCCGAGCACGGAGCCGGTTCCCGCCGCCGGTTGGATAAAGCCGAGCAGGGTCTTGAGGAGCGTGGTCTTGCCGGCGCCGTTGGGGCCAAGCAGCCCGACACAGCCTTCCGGGACCTCCACAGAGAGGTCTTCGATAGCCGTCTTCGCGCCGTAACGTACGGTAAGATGGGAGATGGTGGCGACCGCCATGCGCAATCCTGGATAAGAGATGATGTGCGGCTAACTTCTATCCTTGCAAGACATACTCCTCTTCCAGGCATCCGGTTTCACAGAATTACTTTTCTGTCTCTATTCGGGGCTATTAAGTCAACTCTTATCCTGAGCAGCCATTCAGGCCCAGTTGAGATTACGACCGATCAAGAGTTCTGTCAGCTTGGCATGGTGGGTGTTCTTCATCGGAATCGCTAACGTGGTAAAGCCATGCCGTTCGGCAAGACGGCTGACTCCCTCCGCATTGTCATAGGTCATCAGGAAGTCACCTGCCAGCGTCTCGGCAGTACGAAACAGTTCTTCATGGTCCAACTCGTTGTGCGTATACAGACGCGCGCCCGCCTTCTTGCCTGCCGCGGTATAGGGTGGATCGATGAAAAACACCGCTCCCAGTTGGCAGGCATAGTCTTTGAGAACCTGCAAGCCATCCCCTTGAACGAAGCCGATTTTATGGGCTACCCGCTCGATGTTTAAAATTCGCGAGCGCAGTGTCTGCGGATACCAGCGGGACGAGAGCCCTTTGCCGTTCTCGCCATGCTTGATACGTCCGCTGCCTGGAGCCAGAATGCCGCCGTGGTGGGTACGATTTTTCAGAAGCGTTTGAAACGCGCGCTCCCGCAGGCACGAGGAGGGGTGAGCCAGTTCGGCAGCTACGGCTTCCGGGGTGAACGGAAAGCGGATGACTCTATCGGCAAGCCATGGGGCGTCCCCACCGAGAATGGTCTGCCACACCGCGGCTACATCGGCATCCAACTCCACCATAGTGACGTGCTCGGCCAGGTTCTCAAAGGCGACGGTCAGGCTGATGATGCCCCCGCCCGCGAACGGCTCGATGAACTCCGCTGGCTTTGCAGGCAGGCTCAACAGCCACCGACGCAAGCGCGGTACCAGCCACGTTTTGCCGCCTGGGTAACGGAATGGGCTGCGCTGAGGGACCGAGGCGACGTTGACAATCGGCTCAGTTTTCGTATCGTCGAACAAGGAATATTGGACAACAGGCTCACAGACCCGCATTGGCGTCGGCGTCATCGGCAGTGTCGGGCGGGGTGCTTCCGCCATTAGTCAGCCTCCTGTTAAGCTGGGTTTGCAATTGTTGAAGGAAAGACGCTTCCTCGCCCGCTTCGGAGCGAGTGATCTTGACCAGAGCCGGCTCAAACTTCGTGTACACGGTCTTATGCCGTGCCAGCATATAGCGGTTTTGCGTTGGATCGAGCTGCAGGTCATAGATGAACCAGGCTATATCTGCCTCCGCTTTCTCCACTGCATCCAGAGCAGGCAGCGTGTTATAGAAGCCGGTATTCAGCGCGACCGCCATTTTTCGGTTCCAGGTATGGAGAATACCTCCTTTGAAAATCAATTGTGGTGCCAGACGCTTACGAGACGAGGATAGATAGTCCGGACGCGGATAGCCGCGTTGCCGCCGCCAGTCCATGTTAAAGCGTGCGTGCGGGTCTTGCATATAGTGCTCGAACGGTGTGCGGACGTTGCCGGAAATGTAGACAGCCTGCACTTCCAGAGCGCCATAGTCTATGATACGTCCGATAGCATCGTACTCCAAAAACGCTGCATACGCCCAGAGGATTTTCGACGCTGCTCTTGGTGCAGTTGGGTGACCTATTGTTGAAGGGGCACAGACGGTTGTTGCGATAACGGTCGGCCTCTGGCGACAGGTTATCGATGGGAAAGCCGAACACTTCAGCGAGCGGGTGGTTTGGCATTGGGTATCCGTTCGACACCGGGACTCGTCCTTCCTGCATGGGGGAGTGAGCCCAAGCTCATTTCGTTCCTGGCAGCCAGAAATAGATGCCCGCTTCCAGGAATCTGATTGTCCCCTATCGAATTCTCGAACATTATGGTTTCAGGAAGGACTGATTCCATGCATTTTCAAACGACGGAAGCGGAGGCGCAGGACGATCTGGCGTCTTTTCGCGCCTGCTTCTATAACAGATCGGGCCGGATCTATCTGGACGGCAACTCGCTGGGACTACTCTGCAAGCAGGCGGAGGAAGCGGTCCTGCGCGTGCTGGAGCAGTGGAAGACACAGGCCATCGACGGCTGGCTGGAAGCAGAGCCGCCCTGGTTCTTCCTGGCGGAGGCGCTGGGGCGGCGGGTCGCCGCTCTGGTCGGTGCAGAGGGCGAGGAGGTCGTGGTCACCAACTCCACCACGGTCAATCTGCATCAACTCCTCGCTACCTTCTTCCGGCCGAAAGGTAGGCGCGCGAAGCTGCTCACCGACGACCTGGCCTTCCCCTCCGACAGCTACGCCTTTCAGAGCCAGCTAAGATTAAGAGGACTCGATCCGGAGAAAGACCTGATCCGCATTCCCAGCCGCAACGGGCTGACTCTGGAAGAGGGAGACATTCTTCCGGCGATGACGGAGGAGGTTCATATCGCCATTCTTCCCTCCGTGATCTACACGAGCGGGCAGTTATTAGATATGGCGGCTCTCACCGAAGCGGCGCACCGGCGCGGTATCCTGATCGGCTTCGACTGCTCGCATTCCATCGGCTGCGTTCCGCTCCAACTGGATGCGTGGGACGTGGATTTCGCCTTCTGGTGCAGCTACAAATACCTCAACGGCGGACCGGGCGCGACCGGTGGCCTCTATCTGAACCGGCGGCATTTCGGCCGCCTGCCCGGCCTGGCGGGCTGGTTCGGCTCAGACAAGGAGCGACAGTTCGATATGTCCCCCACCCTGCAGCCGGCCTGGGGCGCGGGCGCGCTGCAGATCGGCAGCCCCAACATTCTCAGCATGGCCCCTCTCCTGGGCGCGCTCTCGCTGATCGAGGAGGCGGGCCTGGAGCGCCTGCGCCGCAAGTCCCAGAACCTGACCGCCTACCTGATGGCTCTTGTGGACGCGGAGCTGGCCGAATACGGCGTTACCATCGGCACGCCACGCGAAGAAACGCGCCGGGGCGGACACATCGCGCTCGTCCATCCGGAGGCGCTACATCTCTGTAAGGCACTTATACAAGCGGGCGTCATTCCCGACTACCGTCCGCCCAACCTCATTCGCCTGGCGCCTGTCGCGCTCTACAATACTTACAGCGACTGCTTCGAGGCCATTCAGAGGCTCAAAACAATCCTGGAAAAGCGGAACCCGAACGAAGGAGAGAACGAATAAGATGCAGATGACACCAGGCGTGATCCGCGGCATTTCCGAGCTGGCGCTGTGGGTGACGGATCTGGAGCGGGCCGTCGCCTTCTATCGCGACCGGCTCGGCTTTGCGGGCGAGGAAGTGGAGGCCGGGCACTATGCCTTTCTCAAAAGCGGCGGCCTCGTCCTGGGCCTGTTTCTGCCCTCCGATCCCGGCACGCCCCTCGCCCGCGAATATCTGGCGCGCACCGGTGGGCCGCGTGGAGACGTCTATCACGTCGGCTTTCTCGTCGAGGGCAAGGATCTGGACGGTCTGGCAACCGCGTTGCGGGAGCAGGGGCAGGAAGTGCGCGGCCCCGTGGAGTTCGCGACCGGCCGTCGCTCCTACTTTCTCGAAGACCCGGACGCGCACTATATCGAGCTGACAGACCAATGAGAGAAGAGAGGAGACAGCCATGCGCGTGCTGGTAACCGGCGCCAGCGGACGGATCGGGGCCAACATCGTTCACAAGCTAATCGAAGGCGGCCACCGCGTGCGCGCCGCCATTCGCCCCGACACTCCACGTAAAGCCAAGCTCAGCCCGTTTCCGACCGAGATCGTCGAGGCCGATCTGCGGGACCGAGAGGCGCTGATGCGAGCGGTGGCGGGAATGGAAGCTGTCGTGCATAACGGCGTCATCTTCACCGGGGATCCGGCGGAGATGGTGGCGGGCAGCCTGGAGGCGACCGCGACGCTGCTGGAGGCGGCGCGGCGTAACGGCTGTGCCCGATTTATTTTTATCAGCTCCACGGCCGTTTACGAAGGAACGGCCTATCGTCCCGGCGACCCGGTGCGGGAAGAAGAGGCGGCGCCGGAGATCACGAACGTCTACGGCGCCTGCAAGCTGGGCGCGGAGGCCCTGTGCAATGCTTACCAGCGGCAACACGGTCTGCCCTGTCTGAGCCTGCGCTATCCGATGGTCACGGCAGGCGCCGAGCTGCTGGAGCACGGCTTTCTGCTGGAGGCCTGGCACAACGAGGCCGCACGGGAGAAGTCGCCGGAGCAGGCGGCCTGGCGTAAAGCGATCCAGGAGGCCTGGGAGCAGGGCAAGCGCCTTGTCGTGCCGCTGAATGCGGACGGCTCCGCCTGGAAGCGCCACTTCTGCGACGTGCGCGACGCTGCCCAGGCGGTCGCGCTGAGCCTGGAAACCGTCGAGGCTCCAGGCCGCGCCTACAATATCGCCAGTGTCCCGATCCGTTATGACGAGGCAGCCACCACGCTGGCCGAGCTATCCGGCTGGGATATCGCGGAAATTCCCTTCCCGGAAGACTATCGCTACCATTTTGCGCTCGACCGCGCCGCGGAATTCCTCGGCTATGTGCCTGCGTTCACCGGGCCTCAGATGATCCACGATGCCTGGCGAGCGCGGCAAGGCCAGCCGGTGGAAAATCTCATCGCGCCGTAGGCGTGTTCTGTTTCATGCAGCCGACAGTTACCGTCATCTGCTCCGTCTGTGGGGGAGAAGCGTTCGAGACGATCTGCACCGCGCTGGAGATCGAAGCGCAGCACGCCTACCTGTGCCGCTTCCACCGCCGGCGTTTGCGGCCGGACGCGCCCCGTCTGGCGCTCGAAGAGCGCGCGGAGTTCACCCAGGACTATGCGACCAACATCGATGCCTGCCCCGATTGCGGCCTGCTCCTGCGCAACCCCCGCCCCAGTCGGGAACAGATCCGGAAAGCCTATCAGCAGGACGATTACGGTCCGGAGCGGCTGGCGGCGCTGTTTCCTTCCCAGCTCGAGCTCTACCGTCCGAAAGCGCGCCGTCTGGCGCGGCGGCTGCCGCGCGGGGCGCGCGTGGTTGAGGTCGGCAGCTTTGTGGGCGGGTTTCTGGCCGCCGGGCAAGAGTGCGGCTGGGAAGTCCTGGGCTTCGATCCCGGCGAAGAGGTCGATGCCTTCTGCGCCGCGCGCCATCTGCCGGTCTTTCGCGGCGCCCTGCCGGACGCGCCCGTGCCCGCCGGCTCGGTGGACTGCGTCGCGATCTGGAACACGTTCGATCAGTTGCCGGATCCTGCGCCGACGCTGGCGGCAGCGCAGCGGCTGCTGAAGCCCGGCGGCCTCCTGGCGCTTCGTGTGCCCAACGGCGCCTGCTTCCGAGCCTACCTGACCGGGTATCGCCGCTGCCGGCATACCGGGCTGCGATTCGTGCGAGGCGGCCTGCTGCGCGCCCTGGCCTGGAACAATCTGCTCACCTTCCCCTACCTCTATGGCTACTCCGCGCCGACGCTGGATCGCCTGCTGATGCGTTATGGCCTGGCCCGCGAGGCGGTGCAGGGCGATACCCTGGTCCGCCTCGCGGATGCGCAGACACGTCGCTGGGCCGCCTGGGAGGAGCGGCTTGTCAAGCTCTCTTGCCGCCTCGCCTTGTCCCTGGAAGGCGCTCTGCGCCCGCGCAATCCCTACACGCTGGCTCCCTGGCTGGATGCGTACTATCGGAAAAGCCGGGACCAGGGAAGCCTGCCGAGAAACGGATAGGAATCAGTGGGCGGCAATGTTTGCAAATGGGAAGGGATTTAAGGACTAGCAAGTCTTCTTCAGGTAACATCAAGGCGTATCCCATCAGGCTTCAGGAGAGATCATCATCGTGCTTCTGTTTGGACGTGGACGCAACGCGATGCAGTCGCGATTCATTCGTATCCATGAGATCGAGAACGAGAGCGACGCCTGCTTCCGCAAGGCGCTCGCCGACCTGTTCGACACGCCCAATCCCGATCCGCTGATGATCATCAAGTGGAAAGAGATTTACGACCGGATCGAAAGCGCCGTGGATAAATGCGAGGACGTCGCCAATGTCGTAGAAAGCGTGGTCGTCAAGTATGCATGAGGTGAGCCTGCTGATTGTCCTGGCAGTCCTCTTTGCGTTGGTGTTCGACTATAGCAACGGCTTTCACGATACGGCCAATGCCATCGCCACAGTCATCTCCACGCGCGTTCTGAACCCGCGGGCCGCTATTTTCATGGCCGCCATTCTCAACTTTCTCGGCGCGCTGGTCTCGACCAATGTCGCCCAGACCGTAGCGGGCGGGCTGGTCCATCCCCACGACGCCACGCAGATCGTCGTGCTGGCGGCGGTCATCGGCGCCATCGCCTGGAACCTGATCACCTGGAAATACGGCATTCCCAGCAGCTCCTCCCACGCGCTGATCGGCGGCTTGTGTGGCGCTGCCCTCGTCCGCGGCGGCGGTAAAGTCATTATCTGGAAAGGATTGATCGGCAAGGTGATTTTTCCCTGGTGGCTTCGCCGGTGGCCGGTTTTCTGATCGGAGGGACGCTGATGCTGCTCATCACGCTGCTGCTGGCGCGCGTCCATCCGGGCCGAATTAGCGCCTGGTTCCGCAGGCTGCAGTTGCTTTCGTCAGCCGCGATGGCCTTCAGCCACGGCTCGAACGACGCGCAAAAGAGCATGGGCATCATCACTATGGCGCTGGTCAGCCAGGGCCTGGTTCACGCCGCCAATCCCTCCAAGCCGGCGATTCCGCTCTGGGTGATCGTCGCCTGCGCGACGGCGATGGGACTGGGGACTTCGGCCGGCGGCTGGCGCATCATCAAGACGATGGGCCACCGCATCATCCGCCTGGTGCCGGTACACGGCTTCGCGGCGGAGGTATCGGCCAGCGTGGTGATTTTCGGCGCAGGTCATCTGGGAATGCCGGTCAGCACCACGCACGTCATCTCCGGCAGCATTTTCGGCGTGGGCGCCTCCAAGCGGTTGTCGGCGGTGCGCTGGGGCGTCGCGCAGAGCATGGTTGTCGCCTGGATCCTGACTCTGCCGGCCGCCGGGCTGGTCTATGCGGCGCTTCACCTGGCGGGACTCAAGTAGGACCAGACGGCCTGCTTCACGGGCTCCTTTTGGATGTGATTTCTCTTAACAGGAAACTCACGAAAACTTAACCCTCTCTTAATAGAGTCTTAACCCACGCCTGCTATTCTTATCGCGAGCCAGGCAGGAGAGAAGCGCGTCAGCTCCGGAGCTCCCTGTCGCGAAGACTGCCTCCTGCCAACAGGCTTACCATCAAATCCCCACATGTTTAGGAGGAGACACCCGTGAGAGGACACCGCAAGGCAAGTGGTTTCACTCTGATCGAGCTGCTCGTCGTTATCGCTATCATCGCGATCCTGGCAGCCATCCTGTTCCCCGTTTTCGCCCAGGCCCGCGCCAAGGCCCGCCAGGCGAGTTGCCTGTCCAACATGCGCCAGATCGGTCTGGCCACCGGCATGTATGTTCAGGATTATGACGAATCGTTCTATCCGCACCGCTTCAACTCCGGTCCCAACAGCAACCCCTTCCTGTCCGATCCGGTCGGCAACGCCACTATCACCGGCTCGGCCCGCGACAAGACCTTCTGGATCAGCCTGCTGGAGCCCTACGTCAAGAACTACGACCTGTTCAAGTGCCCGTCCGAGGGCGGCCCGAGCAGCCCGTGGGCCAGGTGGAACACCGACGGCCTCCAGTGCGGCGGCTCTCTGAAAAACTCCGCCGTCGGCTGCGGTGGTGTCGGCTATGGCGGCCAGAACAGCTATGGCCACAACGATGTCTGGATGAGCCCGGCCGGCGCCTACAACTCCTCGAACGGCGCGCCGTTCACGGTGACGCTGGCGTCTGTGCCGCGCGTGAGCAACACCATCCTTATCGTGGATGCCACCTACTATGGCGCGGCGCCGGACCTCAATAACATGTCCGGCAAGCTCAACATCAACCACTGCCAGGACGGCTCTCTGGCCGCCGGCTATTGCCTGGATCGGGATTTCGCCAATGCCCAGGGCAGCCAGTACGTCTACTACTGGAAGAACATCGGCAACGCTGCCTGGAGTTGGACCGCTGGCGAGGCGGGCCAGTATGCGGGCACGACACCCACCTCCGCAGGTGTTCTGGCGGCGATCGAACAGGGTAAGAACCGCCATAGCGCCCAGATCAACGTGCAGTGGGTGGACGGGCACGTCAAGTCGCTGAATTATGACGCGGTCATCAGCGACCCGTGCTACTGGGCTACCGACCAGAACGGCTCTCACTCCGCTTGCAACTAACAGGACCCCACCTCTACCTCTTCCCTGCGTAATGGGAAGTCCCAGGGCGCCGTGTAGCGGCGCTGCTTGCTGCGCCCTGGCGCCCCTACAAAAGACTCTCCCCCTCTCCTTACGAAGAAGAGGGGACCGGGGGGTGAGGTCTATGGGGTGAGGTTGAGTCCGCCCCCGATCTTTCCGGAAAAAGATCGGGGGCGGACTTTTTTTCTATCGAGCGATTACGCCTTTTTAGCCGGGCATTAAAAATACCCGGCCAGGGGGCAGCTGCGCCGCCAACCGTCCTGCAGACGGGCCTCACCCCCGACCCCTCTCCTTCGTAAGGAGAGGGGAGAAATCGATCTGGAAAGCATGTGCGAAGCACGCCCGGCGCGAAGCGCCTCACAGCGAAGGACTTTAGTCCGTCGTGCAGGCATTCCATCGGCCCGGCGCGATTTTCGCCCATCGCTCAAGCCTACTGCGCGGCAATCCCTTGCGTGCTCGGCGGCAGGCCGGTGACGCTGCCGAGCGCCTGCAGGCTCGCCCCATGCACCCGGTAGATCAAGATATTGCCGTGGGAAGAGTCTTCGACATAAAAGAAGGCGCTGTCGCTGGAGAAGGCCGAGTCGATCGGCGCGGCGCCGTTCGTCGAGGCGGCGACGGCGCTGACCAGGTTGAGCGTGCCATTGCCGCTCACCTGATAGGACGAGAACGTTCCACTGCCGGTATCGGAGACGAACCCGAACTTCCCATCCCCTGTGAGCGAGATCCAGCAGGAAGCGGCCTGCCCATTCGCCACAGCCGGGCTGATAACGCGCAGCGTGTCTTGCGCCGTCAGGAAATACGACGATGCCGAAGCGGAAGCTGCCTCCGTACAGATCAGCGCGCCAGCGCGCCCGAACCGGAAACCAAAAGGTACTGAGCCTGCGGAGGGTGTCGTCACCACGCCGGTAGGCAGTCCGTTGGCGTCCAGTTGGAAAACGTCGATCTGGTTGGTGCCGCCCTCGGTCACGATGACCCGCGTTCCATCCGGACTGAAGTGAATGTCGTGCGGCGCGGCGGTGCTGCCGCCCGGTAAGCTCTGCGTTGAGTTGGGAATGGCGGTGAGTGTTCCCGTTGCACTGACATGGAATCCCGTGATGTTGGGCGTGCCCTTCGCGTTCAGCACGTAGACGAGATCGCCACTCAGCGCGATACTGTTGGGGAAGGTTCCATTCGAGGAAACCGTGCTCACAAGCTGGAGGCCGGCAGCGCCGGCCGAAAGCGAGGAAACCTCATCGCTGCCGGCATTCACCACGAGCACGAATGCCCCGTCCGGACTGAGTACCAGAGCATCCTGCGATCCCAACGGATCGACCGTGCTTGCGCCGGTGCCGCTGCCGCCCGTCGCAGCCTCGCTGATCTGGGTAAGCGAGCCATTGCCGGCGCGACGGAACTGAATGACGGCGTTGCTTGGGCTCTCGTTGGTGGCAACGTAGACGAACCCGGTCGTCTGCGCGGCGGCGCGTGTTGGATTCCGCGCCAGCGCGGGCGCAGCGACGAAAGCCAGGCATGCTGTAAGAAGCGAGATCGTCCTGCAATGCATGTTGTTTCTCCTTTGCGGTTGATACGGCGATTCATGGCTCTTTCCCATGCTGAACCCTATAACGGCCCTGGCGCCGAATAAAGTTCAATGCATCCTTTGGGAAAGGGAACTTCTCACACGGCGGCGTGGGTTAATAGGATCGGATCCCCAATCCACGTTGGACGATAGCAAGACATGCATCTCCCGCTACAAGCGCGGCGCGTCCCGGCTCTAGGCCCTACCGACGCGCCGCATAAAGAGGGTATTCCCGCACGCCGCGCAGCGTACGAACGGCTCATGCAGGCGCAGGAACCGGCTTTGCTGCGGATGGCGCGGCGCCTGTGCGGCGGCAATGAAGACCCGGCCCAGGATCTGGTGCAGGAAACTCTGCTCCGGGCATACGTCTCTTATTGCGAGGGGCGTTTCGAGGAGGGAACGAATGCGCGGGCGTGGATGCTGCGCATCATGACCAACCTGTTCATCGACGACTATCATCGGCGCAAGCGGCGTCGCGAGGCGGTAGGCCTCGACAGCCTGACGGCCGATGGAGAGCGCGTGCCGGAGTCGCTGTGGGTCCCGTCCGAGGAGCTGCCGGGCACGGCACTGATGGAATCGGTCCTGGATGAGCCGCTGGAGTGCGCCCTAGCTTCCCTGACGCCACCGCTGCGCGCCTGCGTGATTTTGGTTTATATCGAAGGCATGGAGTATACGGAGGCCGCGCGGGCGCTGGGGATACCGGTCGGGACCGTGCGCTCACGTCTGGCCCGCGCCCGGCTGCAGTTGCATGAGAGGCTCTACGATTATGCGCGCGAACGGCAGAAAATATAACAACCGATCCAGGAGATTTCGGCAATGAGCGGACAGGCGATCAGGCCTTGCTGGCATATGGCGCGCTGGGTCAACGCGCTCGTGGAAGACCGTCTGACCGGTTTTGCGCGCTGGTACACGAACCTGCATCTGGCAGGTTGCCCCAAGTGCCGGGCAGCCCTCGAATCTCTGCGCGCCCTACACCGGCGGCTGCAGGAACTGGGCCATGTTTGGGCAGAAGGGCCGGCCACGTTGAGCGCAGACCGGCGCGTCGCCCTGGAGGCGGCGCTTGATGCGATCGATCGGGAGGCAAGCGGATAGGACTCCATTTCTAATGGGAGACAGGAGAAATCGGCCCTGGGAGCGTATAATAAGATTAGCTCTTCGCGCCTCTGCTAGGCGGCGGAGCTACGTTCATGCGACCGGGAGGACGAAAAGATGAATCTATTTCCTCGCACTATCGTGGGCGGCGTCTCCGTCCCGAGGCTGATCTGTGGCAGCAACTGGATGCTGGGCTACTCCCATACCAGCGCCGCCAAGGACCGCTTCATCCGCGAGCTGTTCGATACGCCGGGCAAGATCGCCGACATCGTAGAGGTGTTTGCCCGCGCGGGCTGCAATGCGTTCATGAGCCCGCTCACCGAGTTTGTCGCCACCGCCCTCAAAGAGGTCGAGCAGCGCACCGGAGAGCGCATGCTCTGGATCGTGACGCCCGGCAACTACGAGGGCAGCGGCATGGACGCGTGGAAGGCCGCCGTCGAGAAGGCGCGCAACCTGGGCGCGACCTTCTGCTTCCCCCATCAGTGCATCACCGATCCGCGCATCGACCGCATCAACCGCTGCCTGGCGCCGGACCTGGTCGCGCTGCTGCGCGTGGTCCGCGAGGCGGGCCTGATTCCCGGCCTCAGCACCCACATGCCCGAAGCCATCACCTGCTCGGATGCCAGCGGCGCGGACGTGGAGACGTATATCCAGCCCTACAACGCGCTCGGCTTCCTCTGCCAGATCGAGACGGACTGGCTTCAAAAAATCTTTCATGCCGCGCATAAGCCGGTCATGACCATCAAGCCGCTGGCCGCCGGTCGCCTGCTGCCGCCGACGGGGCTGACCTTCGTCTGGAACACGCTGCGCGACTGCGATATGGTGACCATTGGAACCCTCAGCCCTTACGAAGCGGAAGAGGCCATCGAGATCAGCCTGTCCTGCCTGGAGCGGCGCACGGCCGAGGTCGAATTGCAGTTTACCCGCAGCAAGCTGAGCCTGGTCGCCAGCGGCCAGTAGAAAGAGATCATGACTCTCCACACCGCCTCGCCAATCGCCGAAGACAATCCAGACGCCGGCATCCGTCGCCACCGATGGACTCGCACAGAGGCTTCTCGCGCGATGGAACTCGGACTTTTCCGTCCCGGCCAACGCATGGAACTCATTGCAGGAGAGTTAATCGAGAGGATGACTCAAAATCGCCCGCATGGGATCAGCCTGTCGAAGTCCCAACGTGTTCTGGAGGAGGCTTTTGGCGAGGCGTGTTATGTCAGCGTGCAGACTCCTTTAGCCATAGACGAGGGGAACGAGCCGGAACCCGATCTGATGGTGGTGATCGGCAGCCCGGATGACTATGACAGCCATCCCACCGCCGCCTCCGTTCTCCTCGTCATGGAGGTCTCCGATACCACCGTCCGCTACGACCAGACCACGAAAGCAGACCTTTATGCGCTTGCAGGTGTCGCGGAATATTGGGTCCTGATTCTAAAGACACGTACGCTGGAAGTGCGCCGAGATCCCATAACGCTGCCGGAGTCCCCCAATGGCTATGGGTACCGAAGCCTGGATCTCTATCGAGAGACAGACACTGTTACGCCTCTGCAAGCCCCGAATGCCGTTATCTCAGTATCCGACCTGCTGCCCCGCTCGAAGGCGACCAATCCGGACGATAAGGCGTGATGGCAAGCACTTAGGCATCGTCGAAATAGAACCGAACGTTATAGCAGGCTATTTCCAGCGGCGACACAGGAGTAAGGCCGTGCCGAGAATCAAGGCAGAAACAGAGTAAATGGCACACAACTCGGAAAATGTTCGAGAACGCACTGGGCTAGAATGCAGCCTAACGGAATAGCTCACCTGCAAAACCGCCTAACGAACTGGCCGGTGTAGAGAAACAAACGCAGCGGTTTTGTTAGGTGCTGCAATAATTGGGCCCGCTGCAGCAACTGGTTAGGCTCCTTTTGCTACTTCCTGAATAGTTCAGGTACGCTAGTCAACAATGCACGCTGCATTTTCGGAAGTTCCATCTGCACATCTATGCTAATTTCGTAGCCTAACTTGCCGAGCGACGCCAAATTCTCTGCAAAGAACATGGCGTACAATTCGACAGCAATGCCAGAAGCATCATGGGTATAAATACTATACTCTTTGCTACGCGCTTCCCAAAGAGGAACTAATAGCTCTCGGGCGACCTTTTCAGAATCTCCTACGTCTTTGACGTTATTTGACACTTCTTCTGCAAACTCCTCAATACTACACTTCAAGATTTTATCCATGCGTTCTTGCCTCAAATGAGGCACGGATTGAGCCAATCTACGGTCACAAAGGTGCATCAAAAAACAAACGGTTTCGCACATAGCTTTTAAGTACGTATTAGTGTCCAGTCTCGATGTATCTCCCAAAGTTGGCTTTCTCATATAATTGGTAGCGCAGGCAAGACAAGCTGACGCCGCCCTATATTCGGGACTGTTGATTTTGGCTTCTGCCTGCCGCTTGACATCTGCTATATATGCTTTTGGATTGTCAAGCGGATTGCCCTTCTGCCAAGGCCAGCGCATATCTATCTCCGTTTAACAAAAGTGCGGCGTAAGTCGGGTGGTCTGAGCTACAGTTCACCCGCAGCAAACTGAGCCTACGAGAGTTTCATAATTCGATAAACTCTCGTAGGTCGTTCGGTAGCTTCGGCATCTTGCGGCACCGGCCAACGTTTGTTCAGTTCGAGGAGAATTTCCAAGCGTTCTTGCGGACTGAGGCTCTGATAGTATTTTCTGTCGGCCCGGTCGCTCTCCTCGAACGACCGGTGGATTTTTACTATCTTTTCCATGCTACTATTTTACCTCTCGGACATATTATCATCACGCTTTCGCCCAAGTCCGTAGACCGATGCGATGAACTCCCTGATGTTCTACGAAGACGAACCAGATTTGCGCTATTAAATCCTACGCATGAATAGGTAGTAGATGCTCGCGCACAGCATCAAAAAGCCGAACAATATACCGGTGTACTGCCCATTGACGTACATTTGGGTGGCTTCCGGAGGTGTCTGGCGGAAAAAGACACTTACCAGAATCAGGCCGCCCCAAATGAGTCCTATCCACGCCAGCACGCGTTTCCACCTGGGTTCGTTGGGCTCGTTCATGATTGCCTCCGCTTCGTGTTTTGCTCCTCCGCCAATCTTAACAAATTTCAAGTACCCTGTCAATCCGGCTCTATGAGGATGTCCTGGGCTCAGCCGTAGTTGACCTGTGCTTTGACTTCTTCAGGCTCCTCAGTACTGGCATAGACACGCGGTTCCCCAGGAACAACGGCCTCTTTGGACTGCATTTCGACTTCACTCGGCCGCAGGAGTTCTTCTGGATGAAGGTCGTTGGAGGATGTTTCTACTGGCCGGAGCAGCGCATGGCTGGTCGTGGCTTCGGACGGGCGCAGTAGTGTCCGCTGCTGGACATCTGAGCGCGCCTGCAGAATATCCAGGCAGGAGCGAGCCGCCTCGCGGATACGCTGCGTGTCTTGCCGATACTCCCGTACCGTTCGGAGCGGCGCCCGCACGGAAAGGAATCGCAGGGGCTGAACGGCCAGACGCTGCAGCATGGGAATGACAGCCTCATCACCGATCTCCTCCAGCCGCTTCAGAGCGATCAGCGTCTCCTCCACGTCATCGAACGGGGCCAGCAGCACTTCAGCGGCCCCCTCTCGTAGCGCGTCTCGCTCTTCTGCGGAGAGGACGGCAGCGCGAACGATCAAACCACGGTCCGGGGAATATAATACGCCTGAGAAGAGGCTGTCGCGAAGCTCTGCAAGATCCTCAGAGGGCGCCTTTTCCGATAGGAAACGGTCCAAGGCGGGACACTGCCGCCTCATCCGATCTGCAAGGGTCGGATCCAGATTCGGCGTGAGCCCGTCCAGAGAGACTGGTACGCCACGTCTTGCCAGCTCTTCCAGCACGACCGGCAGCGCATTAAGCTGGCGATGGGTCTCCTCGTCCCGGTAGTAGAGCGCATAGAGACCGAGACCGAGCGTGGCGAACAGGAAGGGCCAGATGTGGGTGAACGTCCCGGCGACGAACAGCCAGAAGGCCAGATTGGAGAGCCGGCTGCGCTTCCGGCTCTCACGGTCGAGGCCCTGTTCGTACTGCTCCATCAGGAGGCGCGCTGCCGCCATCAGATCCTGTTCCGAGAAAAGAGCTGCCTTCTGCTGCGCCCCCTCGCGAACCGGAGTGAGGACATCGGCCAGCTCCTGCGCGAATGCCTGAATGGCGGGGGACGGTTGGAGGATCACCGGAGGCAGACCAGGAATGGCCGCTTCGCGGCTCTCGGCCTCCCGGCGCTGTTGCCAGAGTTTGCGGCCATCCTCCGGCAGCACGAACGCCCGCTTTGCGGCACGGTCCATCACGCGCCATAGGACCAGCCACCCGACCAGCATGCAGAGGTCGGCGAGGCCGTCCGGAAACCCAGGAACCAGGCGCCGCAGCAAAGAAACCACTACGCCGACCGCCAGCGGGCTGCCGTAGAAAGCCATAAATCGCCAGAATCGCCGGCGCCCGGCCTCTTCCTTGAACGAGCGCGCGACCATCGCATCCAACTGGGACTTCTGCGTCGTGTCCAGACGGCTCGCCTCTTGCAGCGTAAACTCCCGCACAGAGGGCTTGCGGCTGCGCAGGCCGCGAAGGAGGCTCTGCAGCCGCAAGCCCCCGATTCGGTCTATGCTCTTGCCTGACTCCTCCACGTCCTCTTCCTCCACGGGCGTTTGCGTGCCGCACCCAAAGACACAACCTCTTGACGTGGATGAAGCAGCACCGGTTTCACCGGGCAAAAAGTGAGCTTATTTCTTTCAAAGTCCCTCCTGACTCTTTCATTTTGACGTGCCAGAGCCGTCATATTCTGCATCGGCACGATATTCGGCACCACGGCTATCCATTTCCACTACCCGTGCTAGTTCCTGTCCCAGTTCCAGTGCCTGTTGACGTATCAACACAAGTAGAGGTAGGACTTCCCTGACCTAGCCCAGAAGGCGGAGGCGGGGGCGGCCCGCATATAAAATCACATGGATCTGTGCTAGCCACTCCACAAAGGAATGATCCGATGAATCCTAAGCCCAATAAATCACATGCTCCACTAGCAATACCATTGCAAGTCCTTTCGCATGTTTTAGAATAACCAGTAGGATCGGTATTTGCAGGTACGTGATTTGTAACATAAGCATAGAGATTGATGCCTCCCTTATAACTGATTGGGTCTCTTGTCATGAAGCGGCCAGTACCTGGATCGTAGTAGCGGTGGGTAAGTAGTTGCAGCCCTGTCTCTGTGTCAGTATAGTAGCCATACTGAGCTTCGAAGCCGAAGGGATCGCTGGAAGTGCCGTTAGCTTTAGGGATGCCAAAAGCATCATAGACATAGCTAGAGAGCACGTTACCTCTACCGTCTAACTTTTGAGCCACATTGCCTTGGGAATCGAAAGAGTAGAAGATACTACCGGAGGAGGTACGCCGGGAGATTAACCGTTTGTTGGCGAACGTATTGACCGCCAGCAGATTTCCGGAAGCATCCAGTTCACAGACCGGGAAGGAGCCATCATAAAGGAAATAGACCTTGCCATTAGCTCCTTGCTTCCAGGCGCGCAGGCTATCGCCTCGGTAGTCGGCGGTAAAGGAGGACCCTACGGCTGTCAGCCGGTTCTCCTCATCAAAGGCCAGAGTGGCGCCTTGATAAGTGGTGGGGTCGCCGTTGCCATCGTAGACATAGCCGCTGTTGGTGAACTGGTTGTCCGTGTTGAAGGTGTTGGTAGCTCCTCGGAAAGTGGTCGGGTTGAAGGCGGCATCATAGGCAAAGGTGTTCGTGTAGCCGCCGGCTCGTGCCGACTGCTCCTGCGCGAGCTCGTCTTTATTGGCGCTGGCCGAGGAACCGGTGACATAGGCGTAGGTGGTCAGGCCGTCATTGGCCATCATAGAGGTGCGGTTGTTGACCGCATCATAGAGCATATTGGTGAAGCTGGAGAGCACCGAGCCGCCGGAAGTCGCATTGACGAGACTGCTGATCCTATTTCTAGGATCGTAGCTGTAGGTGCTGGTGACACCATCAGGCAGAGTCACCGTACCGACCAGACGGTTGTCGGTAGGTTGCCAGGTGGTAGTCTCGTTGAAGGGGTTGGTCAGGCTATGCAGCAGGCCATTGCCGTCATACAGATAGGCGAAGCTGCCGGCAGGCGTGGTCATGCTCTGGCGGCTGGCATTGGGATAGTAGCCATAGGCGATGACCTGCGCAGGCAAGCCATTATAGGTGGTCTGCACTCCGGTGACGAGATCGTTATCATCGTAGCCGATGATCTGCACCCCTGTGCCGTCGGCAATGCCGGTCCGGCGTCCGTAGGCATCGTAGCCGAAGGTGACGCTGTGGCCGGTATCCGCAGGATAGGTGATGTTGGTCAGCAAGTTCTCCGGATCGTTGTGGGCGTAATTGGTCGTGATGTCCCGCCCATCCACTCGCGTAAGGACGTTGCCGAGGGCATCATATTTAATGAATTTGGTCGTGTCTCCGTTGGGATACTTGATCGAGGCCAGGAAGCCTGCCGGATTATAAGTATAGGTGGTCTTATGCTTGTCTCCATCGGCAAGCGTCAGGACACGGTAAAAGCCATCATAGGTATAGGTGACCGGCTCGGTGCTGCCGGAACGCGAGAGCAGCTCGCCCTCCTTGCCATACTTGTAGATAACCTGGCGCACCTTCTTATCGCTCTCATCATAGGTGGTGACCGTATCCAGAGGACCACCAGGATAGAGATAGGTGTCGATCTGGCTGCTCTGGCCTTTGCCGGTTTCCCCGGTAGCAGGATAGGTGATGTTTTCCAACTGGCCGGCCAGGTTATAGCTGTACTCGGTCGAGTGGTTGACCTGATCCGTAACGGAGGAAACTCGGCCGAGGGGATCGTAGGCAAAGCTGATTGACTTGCCCAGATTGTCCGTGATGATCTGCGGCTCTCCGACCTGCGGAGTAGATCCATAGTTGAAGGTGGTAGTGATGCTGGAGACGGCGTTGTTGCCGGGCGTGGTAAGGGTGAGCGGGTTGCCCAGGCTGTCCCAGGTGAAGGAGTAAGTCACCGTAGAGTTGCTGCCGGTCGTGCCGGGCAGAGGCGCCTTGATCTGCTGGATAAGCCCGCTCGGCTCAAAGTAGGAATAGGTCGTCGGAGACTTGAAACCTTCCTGCACGGATTTCAGCTCGCCCAGCGGAAAGACGGAATAGTCGTAATAGTAGGTGGTAACTGTGTTGCGGGGAGAAGGTTTTTGCTCCGTCAAGACATGGCCGAACGGGTCCCAGGTATAGTACGTCGTGTTGCCGTTGCCGTCCGTCACGGCGGACGGACGGTAGGGATCGCTCGAGTTGCCAAAAGCGCGTGTATATACGACTTGACCGGCGCCGTTGGTCAAGCTCGTCTGGCTCATGTTGCCATCGAAGCCGGCGGTATACGAATAGACCGTCACTCTTTTCGCATTTTTCACCGTAACGGTGGTCGTGTTGTTGCCATTCCAGGAATAGATGTGGCTATTGCCGTTCGCATCCACGATGCTGCTGACGAAATCGGTAGTGTAATCATAGTTGATGGTCGCCGTGCTGGTGCCGGAGCCGGTGGGCGAAGGCACCGTAATGGTATGCAGGAAGCGGAACCAGTTTGTGTAGCCCTGCGTAGGTCCCTGAAGCAGCTCATATCCGTAGGTATAGCGGGCGGGGATGCTGGTGGAGTTGCTGGCGACGACCTGGGAAACGCTCTCCAACTCCTGATAGGGCGCTGGATAGTCATCATTGTAGATCGTGTAGGACTGCACATTGTAGTAGATGGAGCGACCATAAGCATCGGATATAGAAGCGATATTTCCGCTTCCGTCGGCGTATCGCCGGATAGTCAGGAGCGTCATCCCGGTACCATTGGGGCCGGTCGAGATGCTGGTGAGAAGCGGCCAGTCAAAGCCGGAAGGGGGAGCCGTGTAATTGAAGTAGATCGCGTTGCCCAGCCGATCCCGGATCTCGGCGAGGGCGCAACAATAGACATTGGGGATCATATCCGTAGTGATCCATTGCGACCGGTCGGGGAAAGTGATTGTGTAGTAGCCGGAAGAATTGTTTGGATCATAATCCCATTCCACCAACAGGGGAACTCCGGGCTCCACAGAGCACTGGACGCGAGGTTGTGTGGCGGACGGTACGCTGGATGCGAGGAACCAGGTCATCGATCCATTTTCATTCAGGACATAGTGATAATAGCCGACGCCTCCGTTAGTAGTGACATAGACGCCCACGTTATAGTGTTGTGACCAACCTACGCCAAAGTCGTTGCATTGATACGACGGATCGTATCCGGCATCACTGTTATAGCCATCACCTATCAGGCGCAGGCTGTTGTAAACACGCCCCCACCGCACGGCAGGACCATAAGGGTTGTAGACAACCAGATCGTCGTCGGGCTGGTACTCTTCCTCACCAGTCGCCATGTTAACAGGGTCACCGGTGCCCCCTGCCTTGTCCTTCGGACAGCAAGCCTGCGGTGGGCAGGGAGGCGCGGTACCTCTTTTGCCGCAGCTCAGGAGCAACGTGGAGCGAATGAGCGCTACATGTCGATAGAGTTGCTGAAACAATGTTTGGTGTTGAAAGAACCGGCGGTGGAACAAAACCTGTTTCCGCGCCGCCGATCGGCCAGCCGGCGCGGTCCCTAACGTCCGCAGGCTGGCTAGCTCCCTATCCTCTCGGCTGCCTTTGCGGGCGACGGCAAGATAAAGATTACACTCCATGGCGTGCCATTGCTTCCAGGTCAGGTCGTTGCGGCCTCCCGGCCAGGCGCCGCAGTCCGAGCACAAATAACTTACTCCCGCCTTATCGGCGCGCGTGAGGGCGATGAAATGGTCGTGCTCCACGTAGGCCACCAGCGCTTTAGGCAACGCTCTCAGGCCCATGTCATCGGCGGCAATCTTGTAGACAGAGACGCCTAACTTTGGCCCGGCGGCAACAATGTCTTCTACCGTACTTCCTTCGCCCGTCGCTCGGCAGGCAGCAAGCACGGTCTTCTTGCCATAAGGCAAGCCCAGAGAACGCAGGCAGGCGGCCAGCGCCGCCGCGCCGCATAGGGGATCAAGCCGCGGCGGCTCCTTGATGCCCAGTTTCGCCCGCTCGGCATGATAGCCTGCGCACGCGCCAGCATGGCGGTACCACATAGCGACAGCACGGCGGTCATAGCCTGGCAGTGCTGTCTGCGGCATTAGCAATCGGTGGAACGACTCTGCCGCCTCTGCATAGGCTCCCTCAAAATCGAGAGCGATGGCGTGATCCAGCGCCGCGCGGCCTGCCAGCGTCTCGTCCGGTTGCGCCAGCGTTTCCGCCCGCTCAAAATGCTCGATAGCCGTTCCCGGCTGATGGTTGGCGGCCAGTTGCCACTCTCCAAGCCACAGATGCAGCCACCCCGCTTTCTGTCGGGCGATGCCCGGCGCGACAAGCTGCTGCTTCCAGAACGCGACCTCTTGCCATGTCACCCGGCGCTGCAGCAGGCCGTTTGCGTTCATCAGGGCCATCCCATAGGAAAGAGCGCCTTGCGTTGTGCGCGTCTCTACGGATGCTCGGCTGCTCCGCACCTGCTGCGCAGCGGAAACACGCCCGGGAAGGCATGCCAGGCAGAGATAGAAACAGAGCGCCCCTACGTAGAACGCGCGGGACCTAATAAAGAATAGAGATCGCTGGGTCGATTGGCTTGGCTGGATCATGGGTTTGAGCTCGCAGAAAGAGAAGTAGACGCGGGTAAGTCCTTAGTTGATCGTCAGTGGCACCGTGGCGGATGTTGTGAAGATGCCTGTTTTCCCGGTGAGGGTTAGTTGGTAAGTGCCTGGAACGGCATTGCTGCCCACAAAGATATTGAGCACCGAATTCGCGCCATCCGTGGGCAAGAGAACCGGACTGGGAAAGAGAATCGGGGGCTGAGAAACCACATCGACGAAGGCGATGATGGAAGGGTAACAGAAAGCCACCACCCCGGCCGGCACGCCGGATAGACTCAGGACGGCTGTACCGCTATGGCAGGGCTGTGACGCCGAAATGGTCAATGCTACATTGCTCCCGCGCGCCACCGTGATGCTGGCCGGCGTAACAGAGAGCGCAAATGCCGTTGTGGTGGTCGGGGTCGCAAAGACGGGTTTACACGGCGGCCCCTCGCCTAAATCATTGACCGCCAGAACCTCATAATAATATTCGCCACAGACCGAATCGGAATAGGTGGTCGTTGTCACCGTGGTAGGGTTGACCCGGACAAAGGGCCCGCTGCTGGTTGTGCTGCGCAGGATATTGTAACCGGTAGCCCCGTTGACGGCATTCCAGGAGAGATTAGCTGCCAGGTCGGTGCTTGCCTTTAGCCCGGTCGGCGTGGTGGTAATGGTAGGCAGGCTGCCTGTCAGGATTTCGATACCGTTGCAGAAAGCCATTCTGGTGCCGGAGACATTGACGGTAATATTGCCGCTGCTGTCGGCTGTGGTGTCGGCAGCGATGGTAAGCGCCTTAAAGGCTGCTCCGGCATTGTCATCTACAGCATAGTTGTTGCGGACGGTCGTTCCATTGACGCTGAGGGTGATCAGGTTAGTTCCCGGAGCACTCCCACCCTCCCCCAGATCGGCCAGATGAAAACGGACGGTATACGCCCCACCGGGAGTGAGGGTCGGAAATATGTAAGAAAAGCTGCCCCCGTTATAAGAGTATGGAGGACAGCCAAGTCGTACAGTTTGATAGACCGCTTGGGGTGCTGGATTGACCACACTGCTGTTGTCGATGTTCGTAATATCCCACCATGTATATCCTCCCGAAAAATAAGCGTCTGCTATCCAGGAGGTGCCGCTCACCGCGTAGCCGCCGCAGTTGACCTGATAGACGGCCTGTCCGGTAGCAGGCGTGCCGGCGTCGACGAGAAACAGCGCCGCAGCCAGCACAAGCAGCGCGAGAGGAGACAATATTCTAGAATAACCTGAAGAGAACACCGCTTTTCTCCTGATGACAGCCCGGCGGGATGTCATGTCTATCCGTCTATCGGGGTAACAGGGCGAACGGGACTGCAAGGCCATTACGAATCGCGCCATGTCGTGATTTAGGATAACAGGCTACCGTCTGTTTACCGTCTGTTGATCGTTCCATTTGTGTCTGTTTGGGTCGATTTTGCAGGATTTTACGACATAAAGGTAAAATTGATTGGCATTCTATGGAACCCACGGCCTCAATTAGATCGAAATCGTGTCATATCGTGATGTTTGGCGGCTTGCTTGTGAAGAAGGAAGGCAGCGAGCCAGTCGAGTTTCTCCCGCAACAGCCCAGCGCCCTGCTGGCCTATCTGGCATTGCACATCCAGCGCAACCCCACGCGTGAGGAGGTAGCGGCACAGCTTTTGCCGGAGGAAGCGCCGGAACAGGCGCAGCGCAAGCTGCGCCGCTACCTGCACGAGTTGCGCCGCCGCCTGGAGCAGCCATCTCTCGATCAGGCCGGTCTGCTGTTGACTACTCGCAAGACCATTCGCCTGGACCCGGAGCGGGTCTCCACGGATGTCGAAGACTTTGAAGAAGCCCTGCATGCCGCCACCCGAACGGCCGATCTTCAGGAGCAGGAGCGGCATCTGAGACAGGCTGTCCGGCTCTACAAGGGCGATCTCCTGCTCGGCTTTTACCAGGAGTGCTTCACCACCGAACGCCACCGGCTCTCCCATCTCTACGAGCGCGCTCTGCATTCTCTGACCCATGTCTACGAGCAGTTGGGAGATCGGGAACGGGCGATGGAATATGCCCGGCGCGTCATTGCGCTCGATCCGCTCAAGGAAGAGGCGCACTGTACCTTAATGCGCCTCTATGCTGAAATGGGCCAGCCCTCCGCGATCTTGAAGCAGTATCAAGAACTGGCCCGGACTCTCAAGGAGGAATTGAACGAGGAGCCTTCTGCGGCCACGCGCCAGTTGATGGCAACCCTGCGCGAACAGGCTCAGGCCAATGTCCCGTATGCCGTTAATGGAAACGGGGGTAGTGGAAAGCCGGTCGATAGCAGCCTGGAGTACGCGCCTCCGCCTGTCGAGACTGAGACAGAACCAGTCTCGCCGGCCTCGCAGCCCGCTTCCCACCAGATCCCTCCAGCGTCAGTTCTCCTCCCGGCCCGGTCCTTGCCCTCGCCCGCCCATCCGCTCCGATGGCTGATGGCGGCAGCGATCCTTGTGTTCTTGATCGCCCTGAGTGTCGGCTTGCTGCGTCACCGTCCAACAACGGCGGGAAGGCCCGACTGGTATGTTGCCGATGCAAAAACACTCTGGGTGGCCCGCTATTCCCCGGCTCCCGACGAAAAAGCCAATTGTCAGCCCACGGCCATGACCACGGATGCCGCCGGCAACATCTACATCACGGGCTTTTTGTCTACTTTGCATAATGACGTGGACTTTCTGACCCTCAAATACGATCCTAACGGCAAGCTGCTCTGGAGAGCCCGCTACAACGGGCCGGGCAACGACGTAGACCGGGCCCGCTCGATAGCAGTAGATAAGGATGGCAATGTCTATGTGACCGGCGACTCCGACAACGGCAAGGGCAACGGCCTGACCCGGCTTTCCGGGCTGGATTGGGCGACCATCAAGTACGATAAGGACGGAAACCAGCTCTGGGTAGCCCGTTACAATGGCCCCAGGGATGGCGAGGATCGGCCCGTCAAGGTCTGCGTGGATTGGCAGGGCTTTGTCTATGTGGCCGGGATTTCGTCGGCGCAACGGCGGTTTCGTGGACAGTGGGGACCCTATGAAGAATGGGCGCTCGTCAAGTACGACCCGATGGGCAGGCAGATATGGGCGCGGCGGGAACGCTCGGCATCGGATTGGCTGAATGCCGCAGCGGCCGATATGGTCCTCGATCCGGCCGGCAATATCTACGTCACCGGCAATGTCCAGACCGATCGTCTTTTCAAAGAAAAATGGGACCTGTTGACCATCAAATATGCTCCTACCGGGGACTGTCTGTGGAAACGGACCTACAGCGGGAAAGGCTATGGAGATGTCACTGCCTGCCGGATCGCTCTGGACGGATCGAGCCATGTCTACGTGACCGGCAGGCAATACGACGGCGATCTGATGAACAATGGCTCACAGATGGATATTGTGACACTCAAATACGATGTCGATGGCAATGAAATCTGGTGCCGCGTCTTTGATCATAAGCACGGAAATGATGAGCCGCAGGCGATGGCGGTGGATAGCGCTAGCAACGTCACGATCACCGGCCATAGCGAGCACAGTGGAGAGATGCATTACCTGACGCTCCGGTATAATGCGAGCGGCGATCTGCAGTGGATGCGGGAATATCGAGGCACGGGAAACAGATCGGACGATGCGTTGGATGTTGCCCTGGATCCGGAAGGCAATGCCATCGTCACCGGCGCCGCCTGGGATGGCAGCGTGGGAAGCCATGCCGGAACAGATTTCGACTACGTTACGATCAAGTACGATCCTGCCGGCCGCGCCCAATGGAAAGGTGTCTACGATGGAAATGGCTGGGGCGACAGAGCTTATGTAGTCGCCGTAGACTGCAGCAACGCCGTCATCGTTTCCGGTCAGTCCGATAGTGGCAACGGGACACCAGTTATAGCAACCGTCAAATACGCGCCGTAGGCGAACGCTCCGTAAAAAAGCCGGCCTGCCTCAACAGGAAGGCAGGCCGAAAAACCGGCAGAAGATAACTGCAAGGATGTCTAACGTTCTCGTATTATTACCTGCAAATCAAAAGCTAAATGCGCAAGGCGCCTTATGAAAACTGGTAAATCTACCAGGCCTGACTCCTTCTCATTGGGACCGTCTGCGATGGCTGGACAGCCATAAGAAAAATCACTTCAGGCTGACGTAGAGGCTGGCCCAAGCCTGCCAGGCGACCTCAACGATTCCGGGAACTAATCGTCGGGATGCCCCGTTCTTCCGCTGAGGGCTAGATCTACAACAAAAAGGAGAAGTAACGATGTATCGAGGGATCTATACAGCGCCTCCGAATGAGACAGAAGGAATACAGATGATCTACATGCCGGATAGACAGGTCATCCGCCTCGATGGATGGTTCAACAGCCGCCAGGGCGTGCTCCAGCCGGTCGATATGCCGCTGGGCGAGTTCCTGCGCGGGTTGGGAATCACCCTGGAAGACTGCCAGCAGGCGCTGATGACCAACACGCAGATACCGGCGCAGCAAATGACTCAGCCCACCAATATGCAGCCGGTCGTCTCGCCGGTCCCGGCCCAACCCGTCGCCTCCGATCACACCGGGCGCGGCGTCGTCACGCGAAAGTGAGCGGCTTTCCGTATGTTGCCGGAGCCGCCTTAACGATCCTGGCGGCTCCCTCAGCAGATCGTTGCCGCATCCGGTAATCAGGCTTCCGAAGAGGAATCCCTATTCCTGGAAGGAGTAAGAGACATGGCACATCACACCGCATCGGTTGTCGTCAATGCGCCGATCCATCAGGTGTATCAGTTGTTCAGCCACTTCAACGACTTCCCCAAATTTATGAGCTATGTCAAGGAAGTCACCTATTACGACGATCAGCGCAGCCATTGGGTGGTGGACATCCTGGGCCGGCACGAGTGGGACGCCCTCAACGACAACTGGATCGAGGACAAACAGATCGGCTGGCGATCGATAGATGGCCTGCAGAACAGCGGCATTGTCCGCTTCTCGTCTGTTAACGATCACCAGACCCGCGTGGATGTGGTCGTCAATTACGATCCGCCCTCCGGCTGGCTCGGCGATGTCGGAGAGACGCTGGGCGCGGGCAAGCGGTTCGAGACGACGCTCCAGCACGACCTGGACAATTTCGCGGAGATGGTAGCGCAGGCCCCGCGCGGCGCGCTCGATCCCAACTCTTCCAGCTACCTGTTCCATGAGGACAGCGCCGCTGCCAGGAATGAGACGACCGCCGCTCAGGACGCTACGATGAATGAAGCGCCCACACGCTGAAATAGTGACCGGGTGAAACCTCACGCCCATAGACCTCACCCCCTAACCCCCTCTCCTTCGTAAGGAGAGGGGGAAACGTAGCGCTGCCGTTCGGCAAGGCGTGCCGCTTCCTTCACCTTCATCGCCGTGATGACGCGTCGGATGGCCTCCATAAGCTCCAGTCCCCGCCCCGTCTGGACCATCGCATCAGCCGCCTGAAACTCTTTTGCCGTTCTCAGATCGATCGTCTTCTGCATCTCCGCCAGCTTTGCCTGCGCCGGCGACTGCAGGCGCGCCAGGTTCGTCTGCTGGCGCGGGTTGTCCTGGGTAAGGTCGCGCAGCTTGCGGATGTTGTCTTGAATCTTGCCGGCGGCTCTGCGATCGGGCTGCAGGTAGCGATCCTGTCCTGTCGGCAGGTAGCCGCGCTGGCCGGTATCCCATCCTGAAGCGGCCCGGCAGAATGCGGTAGAGATCGTGAATGGCCGCCTGCTTGCTAACAGTAAAATAGGAGCACGTAAAAATGCGTGTCCGAGATACCGATAATAGAGAACGCAGTACTCTGGCAGTGGGTAAGGACGCCTTCGAGGCGAGTGCAAGAAAGAAATGCTTACGAAAGAAGTACAGGAACGCTTGTTGGCGATTTTAGATGCTACCCCCGATCTGGTAGCCATTAACGACATGCATGGCCGGCTTTGCTATCTCAATCAGGCCGGACGGCAGATGCTGGGCATTGGCGAGAACGAGCAGCTCAGGGGACCGGACGGCGAGGCCGAGACAAAGGGTCAAGAGTCGGAGGCCGCGCAGTTGCTGGACGATCTCTTCCCGATCGGTCTCAAAGAGGGCGCCTGGCAGGCGGAAAGGGCGCTGCGTACGCGGGATGGGCGCAGAATTCCGGTCTCCCAGGTTGTCCTTGCCCACAAAGACGCGGACGGGCACGTTGTCTACTTCTCTACCATCGCCCGCGACATGAGCGAGCATAAGGCGCTGGACGCGCAGGTGCAGGAGCAGATGTGGCTGGTCCAGGAGTATAGCCGCCAGTTGGAGGCGCAGAAGGCCCAGTTGGAAGAGGCCAACCAGCGCCTGGCCGAGGCCAACCTCCGCCTGGAGGCGCTGGCCGTTACCGACGGCTTGACCGGCCTGAAAAATCACCGGGCGTTCCAGGACCGGCTGACAGAAGAGTTTGCACGCAGCCGCCGATACGCTCACCCCATGTCGGTGCTGCTGCTGGACGTGGACCACTTCAAGCAGTATAACGATACCTTCGGGCATCCCGCCGGGGACCAGATCCTCAAACGCGTCGCGGATATGCTCCAGATGAGCGCCCGCGCCACGGATTTTGTGGCCCGCTACGGCGGGGAAGAGTTCGCCGTGATCCTGCCGGAAACCAATGCGGACAGCGCCCAGGAGGCCGCCGAGCGCATCCGCGCGGCCATCGCCTCCCATCGGGGCCTCGGCGGCCTGACCGTCAGCACAGGGATCGCCTCGCTGCACGTGGCGACCGAATCGCCTGCCGCGCTTGTCGAGGAGGCCGATAAGGCGCTCTACATCTCCAAATCGCTGGGGCGCAACCGCATCACGCATCATGATGGGCTGGAAGGCGTCGTGATCTGATCGCCTTCCTCCCTTTTTGATAGAACGATCTGCCCCTCCGCGCCTCGATCGTACGATCCGGCACGCAGCGCTTCATTAGCCATCAAGCAGTTAAAAACCGACAAAATTTTTGACATCTGGGGAACTTACGGCAGAGCCTCCCGTCTTACTCTTAACCTGTGCGACATCCAGGGTTCGAGCCACGATCGTTCGAGCCTGGTCTCTCGTCCCTGCGGCATCCCCATGCCCGGAACCGGGCATGGGGATGCCGCTTACACCAATAGAGTAAGGAGCGCCGGTCATGCAAAAACAACCGGAACAGTGGAGATGGACAGAGCCTACAGTCGCCGAGGCGCCTTCGCCGGAATTTATCCGGGCGGTGGCGGATCTTCTGGATACCAGTCCGGAGGACATCCTGACGGAAATGGGCTACAGAGAGCCGGAGACACGAGAGCCGCCGATCCAGGAGCCCTTGCTTGCCGGCAAGGGTTAGCGCAAAGGGGTCTTGCCCCTTCCTCAGTGTTCCCACGCATTCACCCGTTAGGTAGGAGGCTGCAGACCCCAGGGTCTGCAGCCTCCTTCTTGCCGAGTCCACGGAAGCTGTAGGAGGATCGCCGGGTTCCCTACGCTCGGAAGCCGGAACAATTGGCCCGCTGCCAACGTTCTTCTCTTCGAGAGGAGACGAAGGAAAAATGGCAGTAGAGATCTCCAGGCCACGGCTGCCGATCCGGCGCTTCGACATCTTCGCGGAGTGGAACCGGCTCAAGGCGCGAGAGCGCTACCATCTGCCGGAGAGCGAGGCCCGCGCGTATGGGCTGGCCGTCGCCAAAGTCGTGGCAGCGCGCAAATTCTCCGGCTATCAGCCGGAGCAGATACGGGAGTGGCGTTCCTATGCCCGTCGGGACGAGACCACCGAAGCCTGGTGGAAACATCTTGGCTCCGGCCCGGAGTTCGAGCGCAAGGTTGTCGAGCGGATGGGACCGACCTTCTACAAAGAGGTCTTCCAGCCGGCGGTCCGCCAGGCCTGGGAGGCAGGCAAAAGTTATGAGGACATCCGAGACCTGCTGCGGCAGGAATGGAACGCCTCGCTGTCGTAATGGAGAGGAAGGGGACGGGCAAAAAAGCGGAACAAATCGATCAGCCAGCCCGTAAACCTGTATACTGACAATCCGCACGCAGGATTACGAATACTCCTCCGGTCCAAAGCACACCATCGCCTGGGGTTTCCGGAGCAGGCAGTTCTTGCCTGTTGCCGGCAGCCACGGTGTTTGTGTCTGCGGGCAGGAAGCAGGCAGAATCGTTAGGATGGCGGAGAATCCGATTTCCGCTCCCTGAGGACAGCGCGCTTCCCCGCTCGGAGAGGAGACGGAGGGCCTCATTACCAGATAGGTGTTGGGCATATTGCCACTTCGCGGCAGGCGTCAGACGTTGGGAAATATCTGTCCCAACGCCCAACGCCCAACGCCCAACGCCCACAAAGGAGCATGGGTATGGAACCGTTTGAGTGGCTTTTACTGGGAGTAGGCCTGGCCGTTGGCAGCCTGCTGGGGTCCCAGGGCAAGGGACTGATGCGCACCGCAGCCAAAGGCTATTACACTCTGGAAGAGAAGACCAAGATGTGGACGGCCAACATGCGTGAGGACTTCCGCGACGCAGTGGAGGAAGCCCGCTACGAGCGGGATGAAGACACGGCGCATGGCGGGGCGATCACCCACGGCGATGAGCCGGCGCGCGCCTCCAACGGCCGCAAGCGCGGCGGGGGTACGCGCGGTGGCGGCGCCGCGAGTGGCACGCGCAGCCGCACCACCAGAGCCTCCGGCACTCGTGGGGGCGGGACCCGCAAACGGGGCAGCACGACCGGGCGTGGGACCACCGGCCGGCGCAGCCGCAATACGGCGACCGAAACGGGCGGCGCTACCGAGGGCGGGACCGCCGAGACCTCGTAATACCCTGATCCTGGCATAGCCTATGGCAGAGAAACAGACCGCTCCCTTCCGAATCGCTTCGGCGTTTCCAGGGCGTATCCGCCTGCAACTGATGCCCCGGCAGGCCCATTCCGGACGCCTGGAATCGTGCGCCCGCCGGATAGAAGCGCTGGAGGGAGCGCAGGAAGTGCGGCTGGCGCAGGATGCCGCCAGCGTCATCCTCCACTTCGACCGCCGGCGGCCCCTGGATGACGTGCTCCGTGATGTCGAGACGATCGCAGCGGAGGTCACGCGCACGTCGCAGCCGTTTTATAGCAACGTAACGCCGCCGCTGCCGGCCGATCAGCTCGCCAGGGTACGCAATGCCTCCGCCCTGAGCCACCAGCCCCAGAGAGACAGCGTCGCGCTCTCCAAAGAGCTGCCGCTGCTGGATACCGCGCCCGGGCATCTGCTGGAATGGATGGCCCAGGATGCTAAAGGCCAGATCGATACCCAGCGCGCCCGAGACCTGCTGACGGCCCACCAGCAGGGCGGTCCGATTCCCCTGCTCATCTCCACGGCAGCGGTGATTGCCTCTGTGATCGACGGACTGCCGACGGCTATCGTAGGCAGCGTGCTGGCCCTGGCCGTCATGCCTATCCTGCGCCGTGCCGGCCGGGGCGCGCGAAAGCGCCAGATCACCGTCGATGTGGTGGATGCCGCCAACATCGGCCTGCTCGCATTCCAGGGCAACTTCTTCATGCCCGCCATCATCTCCTGGCTCATCAGTCTGGGCGAGCTGATTCGCGGCAAGACGGTTGCAGGCTCGCGCCAGGATATCGAGCGGATCGGCGCCCTCCCGCGCGACCAGGCGCGACAGGCGGCAGCGGTCCTCGCCGCCGCGCCGCTGTCCGACACCGTCCTGCAGGACTTCTCCGCGCGGCTGGATCATAGCCTGACCGGCCCTGTATGGGGTCTGGCGACCAGCTCTTACGTGCTCACGCGCGATCCCGGTACGATCCTGGGCATCATCAAGCCGCAGGCCGATTTCGATTCGGTCCTGCGCCTGGCCGCGCCCACGCCGATACTGAGCGCGCTGGCGGAGGCGGCCCGCTCCGGCGCCCTGATTACCAGCGGGCGGGCGCTGGAGAAGCTGGACCTGACGGACGCCGTCCTCTTCACGACGACCGGGGCCACGGGACGCAACGGTGCCCTGCGGGGCCTGGCGGAGACGCTGCGGGACCGGGGCATCCGGCAGATCGTTTTTCCGTCCGGCCGGCGTATGGGAGGCGCGAAAGTGTCTGCCGCGCAGATGGCCGGCCTGGCGGACCGGCTGCGCGCGGAGGGATATACCGTGGCGGTGGTCGCCGACGACCCCAAAACCCCTGCGCTGCGCAACGCAGATGTGCGCATCCTGCTCGGTTCCGCAACGGAGCAGGTACGGCAAGCGGCAGACCTGATTCTGTTGGAAGGAGATCCGGCCGCCCTGCCCCGCGCCCTGGATGTGGCGCGCGAGTCGATGCGCGTCGCCCGGCAGAATACCATCATGATGGCCGGCGCGGCCCTGTTCAATCTGGCAGCATCCGTGCTTCGTGTGGCGCCTCCACCGACCTCCACGGCGATCAACACGGCCACGGTTGCCGCCATCGGGCTGAACACCCGCCGCATGCTGGCGGCGACCGGCGCTTCGCCTGTGCCGGGAGCAGGTGGCGCCTCCCGTAACGCGCCGGCCCTGCCCGCCGGGAAGGGCGCCGCATGAGCGTGCCGGCCCGACGGCCTCGCAACGTCAGGCCCTCACGCGGCGATCTGACTCCCCAGGACCTGAAGGCGATCCTGTGGCCGATCGTTAAGCGCCTGCCTGCCTACGTCCGGCTGGCCTGGGCGCTCGTGCGCGAGCCGGCCATCCCGCGCCGCTACAAGACGCTGCTCTATACGACCGCCGTCTATACCTTCTCTCCTCTGCATCTGGTCGCCAGCCCGATCCCGGTGGTAGGTCAGGCAGATAGCGTCGTGCTGCTGCTGATGGGTCTGCGGCAGGCGCTCGCGCACTGCCCTCCGCAGGTAAAGGCCCGCCATCTGGCCCGCCTCAAAATTTCACCCGGTCAGATGGACAAAGATCTGCGCGCGACGATGGGGGTCGCATGGTATGCGCTTGGCGAGATCGGCCGTCCGGTGACACGGAACGTGCGCTTCGCCGGCCGGGTCGCCGGAGGCTTCAGTCGCCGCCTGGTATACCGCATAAGGGACGAGGGAAGAGGGAAAAGGGAAAGGTAAACCCTCTTCCGCTTTCTTCTTTTCCCTTTTCCCTTCTATCTTTTCCCTGCTTTTCAGGAGGAGTGCGATGGATCCTATCTCGCTGGCTATTGAGGTGGAGCTGGGCTCTCTGCTGCTGTCCGCGGTGGGAATCGTGGCCGCCTGGCTGGGCTACCGGCGTCAGCACGAGCGGTATTGGCAGCGACAGCGGCACGCGCGCCTGCTGCGCGAGGCGAGACGAAGAGCGTAAGTGGTCTCTTGAGGCAAATGGGAGTAACCCTTCTTTCGCTCAGACGTCAGGAGATAGGAGAGAGTACAGACAGTTACAGCCGTTTCCTGGGCCGGTATCCCGACCGGCCTCTCTTTTTGCTTTCGGCGAGCGTGCCGCCGTCCGGCGCAGGGAAGCCATCGGTTCCAGGCAACGGAGGAAGGAGAGCATCCATGACCGACTCGCATGCGGCTAATCTTATCCGCCTGGTAGCGCTATTGGAAGGGAACGCGCCGGTCGAAAGAGATGCGGTCGAAAGCCTGCTGGCTCCCTTTCCAGGCTGGCTGATGCTGGTCCAGACGATGAAGGACCCGAACTATGGCAATTTCAACTATATAGCCCCGATCCGGCCGCCATCCCTGCCCACGGAGACATTACCCCCGGAAGTCCAAAGCCTCTTGCTGGAGATTTTCCGCCCTTATGCGCTGCTGGTAGACGAACGCTATAGCCCTGCCGAGCGGCTGGCCCGCCTGAAGGCGGCCGAGGTAAATATGGAAGAGCTTTACCGGGCGTGCCTGTTCAACGAATCGGAAGCGATTCGCACAGCGGCCGAGGCGGTGCAGGAAGCCGAACGGCAGCAGCAAAGTTTGCTGCGCGGTTCCTCCCAGCATGCCGTTGGAACGGAGGAGCTTTTACATCCGGTCTCTCCCTCTGCCAAAGCGGCGGAGGATCTATTGCAGCCAGCGTCGCCCCCTGACTCCGTATCCGCCGAGACACGGCAAAACTGGCTTCAAAAGCTCTTCAAAGGAAGATCGGCACCGAGCGGGTAAACATCTCCCATCTTCCAAAATCTTGCCTCTCTTATCTGAATCCGCGGGTCACTGGCTGCTACCAGATCGCGCTTTTCTGTCTCTCGATCACCCACGACGGTACCGGACATCCAAAAGCCTCATAAAACTCCGGCATCAAGCTTGCCGGCCCGAGTGTCCGGAAACGATTGGGGGAATGTTCGTTCTCCAGCACACGCCTCCGCAACGCTTCCGGACGCTCCTTCCCTCGCCACGATTGCGCCCAGGCAAGGAAGAAACGCTGCTCTGGCGTAAAGCCATCGATCCGCGGTGGACGGGGCTTGCCTTGCAGGGACTTCTGAAAAGCCAGCCAGGCTAGCTTCAGGCCGCCTACATCCGCGATATTTTCGTTCAGCGTCAGCGCGCCGTTGAGGTGAAGTGTGTCAATGGCGACGTAATCACTGTACTGCCGCGCGATCAGGGCCGCCCGATCCTGGAAGCTTCGGGCATCGGCGGCGCTCCACCAGTCCTTCAGATTTCCCTGCGCATCATAGTTTCGGCCGTTCGCGTCGAAGCCATGGGTGATCTCGTGTCCGATGATAGCGCCGATCTCGCCATAGTTGACCGCATCGTCCGCCGACACATCGAAGCGTGGTGGCTGCAAGACCCCGGCCGGAAACACGATCTGGTTGAGGTTACGGTTATTGAAGGCATCGACCGTCTGCGCGTTATACAGCCACTCGGTACGATCGGTCGGCTTTCCGATCTTGCGCATATCCCGCTGATACGCAAACGTGACCGCTTGCCGGATGTTGGTATAATAGGAGCCACGGGTAATCCGGAGCGAATTGTAATCCTTCCACCGGTCCGGATATCCGACCATAACCTGCATGGCGTCCAGTTTACGGATCGCCTGTTCCCGCGTCGCCGGCGCCATCCAGTTGGATGCCTGCAGACGGTCCCGAAGAGCCGCCTTAAGGTTGGTCACCATCTCCTGAACGCGCGCCTTCGCCGCCGCTGGAAAGGCTTCTTTCACGTAAAGCTGTCCCAAAGCATCGCCAATGCAAAAATCCACCGTGCGCATCACGCGCTTCCAGCGTGGTTCCATCTCCTGTACGCCGCTGAGGGTCGTCTGAAAGAAGTGAAAATCCTCGTTCTCGAAGGCGGAGCTCAGCGCGGAGGCCGTCCCATTGATCAGGTGCCAGCGGAGATAGACCTTCCAATCGCTGAGAGGCACCTCTGAAAACATCCGTCCGACTTCGCGAATATAGCCTGGATCGACGACATTGATCGGGCAGGGTTTCCGAAGGCCGACGGCGTGCAGATAGGGCTGCCATGAGAGGCCCGGCGTAAGGGCGTCCAGTTCCGAGAAGGTCAGGATATGAGTCGTCGCGTTCGGATCGCGCCGCACCACCTTATCCAGAACCGCCCGCGCCAACCGGGTCTCCATGGTCATCACGGTCTGCGCTTCGCGCTGGGCAAGCCCGTCCGCATCGCCCAGGAGCGCAAACATGCGCGCGACGTGCTTTCTGTACTGGTCGCGAAGCGTTTGCGCCGCCGCACCCTCGGCCAGGTAATAGTCCCGCTCCGGCAACCCCATGCCACCTTCGAACTGCGGCAGACCCATCCAGAAGATCATCTGGCCGCTATCCTTCGGACTCGGCTGCGCGCCGCTCCAGAATCCGGGCCATATCTGCTCCTGATGGAATGTCGCGATCGCTTTCTGTAGACCGGGGACATCCGCTATTCCGGCGATCAGACGGAGTTCCGGCTGGATCGGCGCTGCGCCTTCCCGCTCGATCCGGCCGGTATCCATGCCACTGGCGTAGAACTCTCCGACGCTCTGTGTCGCGCTGCGCTTCGGGGCCTTCGTGTCACGCGCTGCCGCCTCCAGGATGTCGTGCAACTGGGCGTACGTGCGTTCTTCCAACAAGCCCAGCACGCCCCAGGAAGCGCGGTCCGCGGGGATGGCAGCAGCGTCGAGCCACTTCCCATTGGCGAAGCGAAACAGGTCTTCACAGGGGCTAACGCTGCGATCCATGCCGGTCGTGTCGATACCATGCCAGAGTCCGGTATCGGCAGAGATCGAAACACTACAGAGGAGGAAGAGAAAAGACAGAAGGACCTTCTGCACGGTGAAGAACGCTCCTTTCTGGACGCGAGGGGGCTGCGTCATTCACCCATCTAGCAGATTATGGGGCGCTGACTTGTTCCGGCCAATCGCAACGGACACGAATTCGCGCGATTGGCCGGCTGGAGAGGACAACGGGCAGGCAGGATCTAGCGTCTACCGGTCGATTCCCTGCGCCAGACCGTAGAAATAGAGATGGCTCTGCTTGCCGTCGTTTTCGGAAGTCAGCACCAGGATCCCAACCTTGTCCTCGTTTTTCGGATCGCCCACGCGGATGTCGAGGATATGCCCAGGCAGCACGTCGCTGCGCCAGGCTTCCTCCACGAATTCGGACAAGTGATCGCGGTTCATGGCCCAGAAAGAGCGGTCCCGGCTGGCTAACGTAGGCGTGTAGACGACCACCTGCTCAGCGGGATTTTGCGCGCCGGCCCGCTCGTCTTTGTGGACTCCGATGAGCCAGCGGTCGCGCTTGTTCCAGTAAGACTGCACATAGCGCACGCCCGGCAGCAGCTCCAGAGAAGGGACTCCCGGTATCTCCTGGGTACCGACGCCGAAGCGCACGTAGCCATCGTCTTCGGGCGAAAGCTCGACCTCGGAGGGGTGAATGTCGTCCTGGCCGAGCTCATACGAGACGGCGTTATCGCCGTTGCCGCCGACCAGTTGTTCGGGCGCGCGATCCAGCACCAGGGCTAACCGCAGGTCCGTTGGCGCGGTCAACAGCCGGTTCAGATTCTGGCCGTTCCACGCGTAGATTCCCTCCGTGGTGACGACCTGCTCCGACGGCGGCGGGGGCTGGTGTTTGCTGCCCTTGGCCGGCTTGACGGCGGGCGTGGTCTTGGCGGGCGGGGCAGCGGGGCGGAAGCGGCCTGCCAGCAGCACGTCCACCGACGTGCCCAGGAACTCGGTGGTGGAGTCGGTCGAGAATTGGAAGCCGTTCCACTGAGTCACCAGCAGCTTGCGCTTGTAGTCGTTGTTATCCTTGCCGCCTACCAGCATAAGCAGCCGATTCCTGTTGTCGCCGGCCACCGGAGCGATCTCGATCAGCTTGACCGGGTCCGGCAGGGCGACATCCCAGAGCCGTTTGAATTTGATGGCGAATGGATTGAAGGCATGGTTACCAGACGTGGCCTGCGCAGAGGCTCTTTGCGGGGCTATGACGGCAAAGCCGAAAAGAGCAACGAAGAGTAGAAGAATTCGGACTTTCATACACCCATTGTATCACATTTGGAAACCGCGTATTCCCCTCTCCTTGAGAAGAAGAGGGGGTAGGGGGGTGAGGTCTCTAACATCCGCTTAAAGTCCGCCCGTGAGGGCGGTCGGCAGCGTAGCTGCCTGCTAGACGAGTCGTTCACGGCCCGGTTAAGAGGAGACGAGGGCGCGGGCGGCAATGTCATGCCGGTAGAACATGCCATCGAAATGGATACGACTCATGCCTACATACGCCTGGGCGGCGGCGGACACAAGGTCTGCTCCAAGCCCGATGACGTTCAGGACCCGTCCGCCGTCCGTGAGGACGCGCCCATGCTCGGCCCGCGTGCCCGCATGGAAAACCAGACAGCCCTCCGAATGCTCGGCCTGCGCCAAGCCGGTGATGACCTTGCCGGTCTCGTAGGGGCCGGGATAACCGCCGGAGGCAGCCACGATGCACACGGACGATTCGGAGCGCCAGCGTATTTCCGGCTGCTGATCGAGCGTACAGTCCGCCACGTGCTGCAAGAGCGGCACCAGATCGGTTTCCATCAGGGGCAGGATCGCCTGGGTCTCCGGGTCGCCCAGCCGGCAGTTGAACTCGATGGTCTTGGGACCCTGCGCGGTGACCATGATGCCCGCATAGAGGACTCCGCGATAGGGAATGCCGAGGTCGCGGATGGCGGCGACGGCGGGGCAGAGAATGCGCTCCATGGCCTGCTCGGCGATCTCCGGGGTAACGAGGGGGACCGGCGCGTAGGCGCCCATGCCACCCGTGTTGGGACCGCGATCGCCGTCCAGAGCGCGCTTGTGGTCCTGGGAAGGAAGCAGGGGCACCACCGTCTCGCCGTCCGTGATCGCCATGATCGAAGCCTCTTCGCCGACCAGGCATTCTTCGATGACGACCCGGTCGCCGGAAGCGCCGAAAACGCGCTCGCCCATGATGGCGCTCACCGCCTCCAGCGCCTGCGTCTCACTCTCGGCGACGACGACGCCCTTGCCAGCCGTCAGGCCGTCCGGCTTGATGACGATGCGCGCTTTCTCGTTACGGGCAGCGTAGTAGTCGCGGATACGGGCGTGGGCTTCGGCGGCGGAATCGCAGATCCAGAACTCGGCGGTCGGGATGCCGGAGGTTTGCATCAACTGCTTGGCGAAGACCTTGCTGCCTTCGATGCGCGCCGGATCGGGCGAGGGTCCGAAGATGGGCAGTCCGCGCGCCTCGAACCGGTCTACGATGCCGGCGATCAGCGGCGCTTCCGGTCCCACGACCGTCAGGTCGATACGCTGCGTCTCGGCAAAACCGGCCAGCCCTTCCAGATCGGTCGGCTGCAGAGAGACACATTCGGCCTGCTGCGCGATCCCCGCATTGCCGGGGGCGCAGTAGATTTTATTGACCAGCGGGCTCTGGGCGATCTTCCATACCAGCGCGTGTTCACGGCCTCCGCCGCCGATTACCAGAATGCGCATCTGGGCTCTCCTTTACGGAACGTGTTCTGGCCGGCCGCCGCGCGCTTTCCCGGCAGCCCTTCGCAAGCTTCCTTAAGAGTACCCTACCCTATTCGCCATAATCATCCCCATGACTGAGGTCAAGTTCATCAAAACGGGCGTACCTGGGCAAAAAGGCGACCTTGACGTGACCGGTGGGACCATTGCGCTGCTTGGCGATGATGATCTCCGCCTCTTCGACCCTCTCTTCTCCCTGATGCTGCGGCTGCACCTCGACCTCGGCATCCACCGCTTCTTTCATCTTATAGTAGGCGTCGCGGTAGATGAACATGACGATGTCAGCCTCCGCCTCGATCGCCCCTGATTCACGCAAATCTGACAACATGGGCCGCTTATCATTGCGACTTTCGACGGCGCGGGAAAGCTGCGACAGCGCCACGATCGGAACTTTCAGCTCGCGCGCCAGCGTCTTGCACGCGCGGGCGATGTCGGAGAGCTCCTGGTTGCGGTTCTCCGTGCGCTTGCTGGAGCGCATGAGCTGGAGATAGTCGACGACGATCAGCCCCAGACCGCCCTGCTCGGCTTTCAGGCGGCGGCACTTGGCGCGCATCTCCAGGGCGGAGATGTCGGGCGTATCGTCGATGTAGATCGGCGCCTCCGCCAGCCGCCCGATTCCGTTGCCCACCCGTACCCAGTCGTCGTCTTGCAGGAAGCCGGTGCGCAGACGATGGCCGTCCACTTTGGCCTCGGAGCAGATCATGCGCGTGACCAACTGCTCTTTCGCCATTTCCAGACTGAAGATAGCGACGGGAAGCTTCTCTTCCAGCGCGATATACTGGGCCATCTGCACGGTCAGCGCCGTCTTGCCCATACTCGGCCGGGCCGCCACGATGATCAGATCCGAGGGCTGCAGGCCGGACGTCATGTAGTTGAGGTCTTTAAAGGGCGTCATGCGCCCGGTCGTGATTCCCTTGTTCTCGTAGCGCTTCTCAATGCGGTCCAGCTCCTCATCGAGCAGAGGCCGCAGATGGTGAAAGAACTGGCCGATGCGCCGCTGGCCGACGTCGAAGACAAGGCGCTCCGCCCGGTCTACAACGTCATCGATGCCGTCGTATTCCGCGTAGGCCAGGCCCTGGATCTGGGTTCCGGCATCCAGCAGGCGGCGCAGGATCGATTTCTCCTCCACCAGCCGCGCATAGTGATCGATATTGGCGGCGGTGGAGGGTGCCTCCATCAAGTTCTGCAGATAGAGGAAGCCGCCCACCTGGTCGAAGGCGTTGCGGGCCTTCAGCTCATCCGGCAGCGTGATCAGGTCTACCGGCTCATCCCTCTCCGCAAGCGCCAGCATCGCCTCGAAGATATAGCGATGGGCGTCCCGGTAGAAGTCTTCCGGCTTGATGATCTCCGCGGCCTTTTCGACCGCCGCGCGCTCGATGAGCATAGAGCCCAGGACAGCCTGCTCGGCCTCCAGATTTTGGGGAGGAATACGATCAAAGGAGGCCAGACGATCCAGCGCCATGCCAACCCTCCAGACAGAGACGATTTTAAAACAGGAGAGACAGGAAAGCCGGGGTCCATCCAGAGAGTATTTCCCGGCCTGCAGTAAAGAAGAGCCGGCTCGCTCCTGATAACGGACCGGTCAGCTCTTCCCTGGAGGAGCCATCTTCGAGGATGAGAAGCGCCGTCATGGCGCCGGTGAAATGTGAGATTTGGGACGATGGAAGCGCAACGCGGACCGCGCTTCCTGTTGGTGTCTAGTATATTCCTCCGCCGGTCCGGATTCAAGTAGACAGATTAAATTTGGCTCCGGTATCCAATGAAAAAACCTCCTGCGATAGAGTTTGCATCTTTTCTATCGCAGGAGGTTTCTGTTGCGGGCAGTATCGGGTCGTCCACGGGGCCCGGCAATAATGGCCCGTCTAAGAGGGGGTGAGGTCTTCCGGACTCACGTCATCGATGGTCTCCTCGGCAGCAGGCTCGCTCTCCGCTTCCTCAGATTCCGCAGCGCCCGCAGGCGCTTCGTAGCTTGCCGCCGCAGCAGGTGCAGGCGCCTCTTGGACCGGCGCGGCCTCGGCGGCGCGGGCCGCTTCCCGCGCGGCGCGCTCTTCCGCCGCGATGCGATCTCGCTCTCGCGCTTCGAGCTGCTCCGGAGTGACCACGTCGACGGTAAAGGGGACCACCACGTCCGAATGTAGCTTGACGGACAGCTCATAGACGCCGGTCAGCTTGATCGGATCGATCAGGCTGATCTTGCGCTTGTCGACTTCCACGCCCGTCGCCTTGTGGATGACATCGGCGACATCCGCCTCCGTCACGGAGCCGAAGAGCCGGTTGGAGCCGGCGCTGGCCTTGGCCAGGATCTGGAACTGCCGGTCCCGCAGTTTCTCCGCATTCTGCTGGGCGGCAGCCAACTGCTCCGCGCCGCGCGCCTCTTCGCGGGAAAGCCGGTTCTGGTGCTGCTTCATCGCCGCGCCTCTGGCTACGACGGCCAACTGGCGGGGAAACAGGTAGTTGCGGGCATAACCGTTCGCGACGGTGACGATCTCACCGTCCTTGCCCAGCTTCGGTACGTCTCGTGTCAGAATCACTTTCATCGTCAGGTTGTCTCCTGGCAGGCGCCGGGGTCGGGGCAAGCCCTACGCGAGGACCTGACCCCGGTCCCTTTCCGGGAAACACCGGGCACCGCACTGCGAATTAACAGTAAAGAGCGCCGCCCGATAAGCGGCGCCGCGCTAGTGTTGAAATTGAACGCCAACGACCGGATAGGGATGGCGGCCAAGACTTTCCCCCCCTACCCAGAGCGAAGCATCCTTATTTACCTTAAATTGGGCGCGTAAGTCAAGTCGCGGGCGATTGGTATCCCAAAGATCGGCGCGAAATCCCACGCTCGATCCGGGCGCGAAGTCCAATCCTACGCCCAGCTTGGACGCATAGAGGCCGTACCGGACATCGGAATACTTGCCGAGCGGGCTGATGCCCTGAAGATTGAGCCGGGTATCCTGCCCCAGATCGTAGAAGCCGAGATCCACCAGGTTGCCGATGCGCGCGTCCAGGTCTACGCGCAGATGCCCTGGATTCATCTGCTCGGCCACGCTGCCGACCACCGTGACCGGCGGCAAATGCGGCTTTTTCCCGGTGCCGTTCAGCCGGTCCAGCAGGGTATTGACCTTATCCAGCGTCTGACCGGCTTCCGTCGTCACCGTGTCCAGGTGCGCGACCGTTTGCTTCATATTGGTCTGCAAAGCCGGGTCGCCGGTGATCTGATGGATGTCGGAAGCGATCTGGCTGAAGCGGGCCATGGTCGTTTGCGCCAGCTCCGCCGTCTGCCGGATCGACTGCTGGAGGCGCGGGTCCGTCACCTCCTCGGTCAGCTTGCGGACGACCGAGTTGGCCTCGTCGATGGTCGTATCGAGTCGGGGCAGAGTATAGTTCACCAGGTGATCGCTCAGCTTCTGCACGGCGCCGTTGCCTGTGCGCATCGTCTGGCGCAGCTCGGTCCCGAACTGATGGACGGTCACGCGGGCATCCGCGGAAGCTTGCCGGAAGTTGCCGAGGGTATCCATCAGGGAGTTCTTGAGCCGGGGATCGGTGACCAGGTCTCTGGCGGCTAAGGCGGCCTGATTGGTGGTCGTCAGCAACCGGCTGGTCTTATCCAGCGCCACGTTCATTTTGGCCGTCAATTCGTTAAAGCGGGCCGTTACCGTATCGAGCGTCTTGTTGACCTTGGTTATCGTCTGTCCCGCTCCCGGAACCATGGATTCGATCGGCCCAGGGCCCTCGGTGCTCGGCATCACAGCCCTGCCGTTTTTGGGCAGCGCCGCTATGTCCTTCCCAGGATCAATCTCGACCTGCGGATTGGAGATGAACAGGCCGGAGATGATATGGCACGTCGAGTCGGCGGGAATATCGAACTTCTTATCGATGGAGAGCGTCACGATCGGCTGTGGTGGGCGCCGGGTCGTATCCATATGAATGTCTTTGACCTCGCCGATGGCCACGCCCTCCATGCGCACCACGCTCTGCCGAAGCAGCGCCTTGGTATCGTGGAAGTAGACACGCACGTTGTAGTCGTTGGGATTGATGTGCGCCAGATAGAGGTAAAGCCCTCCGAAGAGCGCCAGCGCTAAGAGGACGACGACACCGACTTTAATGACGGATTTGGCTTCCATAGTAACCTGTCCTTAACCCTCAAGAGCAAAGGGCCTGTGAAGAGGAGAATGCGCCTCACCGGGGCAGCGTCTCGGAGCGCTTCCGCTCCGCTTTCTTGCTTTCCCGGCGATCGTCTTCCTCCTTTTCATTACGCTCGGGATGGATGAATGTCTGCACGATAGGATCGGGTGACGCCTGCACCTCCTGGGGCGTGCCATAGATAATGATCCTGCCCTCGTAGAGCATGGCGACCTTATCCGAGATCCGGAAGATGGAGGGCAGATGGTGGGAGACGACGACGGAGCTGACTCCCTCCCGCCGGCGGGTGTCCATGATAAGCTCGTCGATGGTGTTGGCCGTGATCGGGTCGAGGCCGCTGGTCGGCTCGTCATAGAAGACGATGGACGGTTTCACGGCAAGGGCGCGCGCCAGCCCGACACGCTTCTGCATGCCGCCCGATAGCTCCGCCGGATACTTCTTCTCGATGCCTTCGAGCTCCACTTGCTCCAGCCGCTCGCGGACGATGGCGTCCAGCTCCTTGCGCTGGAGCCGTTTGTGACGTGCCACCCCGAAGATGATATTGTCATACACGGTCAGCGAGTCGAATAGCGCGGCATACTGGAACACCAGCCCCATCTTCAGCCGCACCTGGTCCAGTTCGGCTTCCGATAGGTTGGTAATGTCTTGATCGTCGATGAAGATATGGCCGGAGGTCGGTCGCAGCAGACCGGTCATCAGCTTGAGCAGGGTCGTCTTGCCGCTGCCCGATTGGCCCATGATCGAGACGATCTCTCCGTGCGCGATCTCCAGGTTGATATCGTCGAGAATGCGCTTCTGTCCCACCTCATAGATCAGATTGCGTACCGTGATGGCGCTCATCAGGGATTCCGCGCTCGCTGGGTCAGGACCTGCGCCAGGACGACATCGGTCAGGAAGATCATCACGACGCAGAGCACGACCGAGCTCGTCGTGGAGCGGCCCACCCCGGTCGCGCCGCCGCGCGTCCGCAGGCCCTGCTGGCAGGCGATGATACCGATCAGGTATCCGAACACGAGCGCTTTGATCATGCCGTTGATGAGGTCCAGCGGCTGGACGAACTGCCGGAGGGAGATAAGGAACTCGGTGTAAGGGACACCTTCCGTGCCGGCGAAGGCCATGCCGCCGAGCAGACCCGCCAGATCGGCCAGTACCGTCAGGAGGGGGAGCATGATGATGGCGGCCAGCACGCGCGGCACGACCAGGTAGCGCACCGGTGACACGGCCATCGCGCGCAGGGCGTCTACCTGCTCGGTGACGACCATCGAGCCGATCTCGGCGGCGATGGCCGCTCCGGAACGCGCTGCCAGGGCCACGCCTCCGAGCACCGGTCCCAGCTCGTTGAGGAATCCATAGCTGAGCGTGCCGCCGACGAACTGGCTAAATCCGATCTGGACGGCCAGGTTGGCGACATAGAAGGCGAATACGGCGCCCGTGGCGCAGGTGATCGTGAGGATGATCCAGATCGAGTCGGCGCCGATCGCCGCCATCTGGTTGACGAGGTCGCCGATGTTGACGCCGTAGCGAAAGATGGAGCCGACGGACTGTATGGAGAGCAGTCCTATTTCTCCCAGAAAGGTCAGCACGGCCAGAAGGCCGCCGCGCAGGGGACCGATCCGTTCGGGAGGGGGCGGGGCGATCTCGCCGATCGTGGGTTTTCGCTTGGCCGCTTGGTCTGCCATAACGTCCTACAGTATACAGTCCGCCCTTCGGCTTGTCAATGTGCTGAAAACGCGCCCTGCTCTCAGGAAACGTTTCTCAGAAGCACCCAGGCGCTGGAAATGCGCTTTGACCGGCAGCCAGCAGGCTTTCTTCTCTACTGACGACGTTGTCAACCTCCTCCTTGTTCCCCTCCGTACCGCGTTTGTATCCGTGGCTCCCTCCGAAACCGGGCCGTGACCCGATCCGTGTACCGGTTAATTCCAGGCAGAATGGGAGACGTGCCATGCTTCATCGCCATCTATCCGAAGAAACGACAAGCGATTCTATCCCGGTGTCTGCACCTGCTGCCGTGCAAAGCGCCAAGAAAAAGATCGTGCCGCCGGAAGCCGGGGAATCCGCCACACCCAGGCGGAGACACGGGCGAACCTTCAGCTAAGCGCACTCGAAACACGCTGGGTCGGGCCGTTAGCCGAGACGCTGATGGCCCGGAAGCCGCGCACCCGAGCGATCACCGCCCGCGCGCTTGCGCGCCGCCATCCAGCCAGGAGACTCAAGCCCGCGACGAGCGCCAGACAGCGAAACCGCAGACCAAATCGGAGCAGCCCGCATTGCGGATCCTGTTTCTGCTCGCCGCCTGGGCAACCATTCTGCCCGTAAGCGTTTGGAACAGCGTAGCCAGCGCCATGAACGGACCTCCGCTCATTATTTACGGCGCGCTTCGCGGCTGGTCACCGCAACACCTTCGCGCGACGCTGCAAGGCTACTTTCTGCCCGCCAGCCTGGTGGGCATGTACGGTTACTGGCTCAAGGGCCTATGGACTCCCGCCGTGACGCATACCTATCTCGTGGCGCTGCCGCCCGTGATGATGGCGATCTACCTGGGGCGCGCGGTCAACAACCGCATGAATGGACGCCTGTTCCTTATCCCGAACCCACGTCAACGTACATTCTTCGGCAACTGCTCCACATAGGCAGCCAGTTCCTGCCGCGTACCCTAGATGACTTGTGGATCGGCCACACTCTTGTACCTCCGGTCGTTTTCTTCATCTAACTTCAATTACACGGTGTAATGTATAAATGGTCAACGATCTGCCAGTTACTTATAATGTTCCGACTTGGAGAAGGCGATGGTGCCGACCGCGGCCAGAATGACACAGAGCGCCACCAGGGCCAGCGGCGTGATCTTTTCCCCGGCCAGAACCGCGCCGAGCATCACGGCAATGACCGGGTTGGCGTAGGCATAACTGGTCGCCAGGGCCGGGCGGGCGTGACGCAGCAGGTAGTCGTAGGCGCTGAAGGCAAGCAGCGAGCCGAAGCCGATGAGATAGAGGAGGGAAAGCGTGGACTGCGTGCCCGGCAGGCCATGCATCCTCTCGCCGCGCAGCAAGCCCAGAAGCAGCATAACGGCGCCGCCGGTCAGCATTTCGGCGGCGCTTGCCATCAGGCCCGGCGGCAGCGTCAGGCGGCGGCCCCAGGCCGATCCCCACGACCAGCTTAAGACCCCTAGAAGCAGGGCCGCCGCGCCGGCCGGGTTGGCGCGCAGATGGCTCTCCAGGTTCAGCAGCCCGATCCCGAAGAATCCCAGCCCCAGCCCGGTCCACTCCCGGCGATTGGGCCACTGCCCCAAAAACCCGCTGAAGAGCGCCACCCAGAGCGGCACAGCCGCCACTGCCAGCGCCGCAACTCCGGAGCTTACCCACTGCTCGGCGAAGGCGACTCCGGCGTTTCCGCTGACGAGCAGCGTCCCCACCAGAAACGCGCCGATCCACTGAGGGCGCTTCGGATTGGAAACACCGCGGAGACGCAGGAAGAGATAGAGCAGCGCGCCTGCGAGGAGGAACCGGACGCCCGCCATCGTCAGCGGCGGAATGCCGCGCACGGCCCACCGGATGGCCAGATAGGTCGAGCCCCAGATGACGTAGACCAGCAGCAGCGCCAGGAACAGGCGCCAGGGCGGGCGCGCTGGCGCCTGCGAAGGCCCAGGCGGACCCTCCGCAGGTACAGTGCCCTCTTCAGCGAATCGCATTTCAGAGGAAATGACGGTCATGAGCGCGAGGTCGCTTTCTCATGCTCCAGCAGCGCCTGCTTGCGCGCCAGGCCCCAGCGATAGCCGCCGAGCGTTCCATCTTCCCGAACGACTCGATGGCAGGGAATGACCAGCGCGACGGGATTGGTGGCGCACGCCCTGGCGACCGCGCGGACCGCGCTCGGCTGCCCCAACGCCTTCGCCACTTGCCCGTAGGAAACGGCGCTTCCATAAGGAATAGCCTGGAGCTGCGTCCAGACCCGCCACTGGAAGGCGGTCGCCTGCATGTCCAGGGGAAG
>Ga0070739_10000901_pt1 | contig 49451 bp, 43 predicted proteins | sample Coa_R1_7_FD_66445 | JGI IMG/M metagenome (GOLD analysis project Ga0070739, IMG submission 66445) | Surface soil microbial communities from Centralia Pennsylvania, which are recovering from an underground coalmine fire - Coalmine... | ecosystem: Environmental > Terrestrial > Soil > Unclassified ...
TCATAAGATGTAGAGGCTAATAATGTTTGGCAGGTTCGCGGCGAAGTGACCGAAGACCAGCGTCACCAGTGCCATAGAGCCGAGCCAGATGTAGTAGGCCAGGCGGAAGAGCGGGAAATCACCGATGCCGGCGAGCCGGGCCAGGAAGGGGAGGAAAAAGAAGAGTCCCAGAATAATAAATGGCCCGTAGGGAGCGGACCTGGCAAATTGCACGGCCTGCCTGCTGGGGAGCAAGGTATAGACAATCTGGTAGCCGTCGAGCGGATAGAGCGGTATCAGGTTGAAGATCGCCAGGCAGATATTGACGCTGGCAAAGACCACCAGCAGTTGGAGCACGCGCTGCATGAACAGGTTGCTGTCCAGGAAAGGAGCCGCGAAGCGTGCGATCACCGCCGTGAGCAGGCCAATAATCAGGCTAAAGACCGGCCCGGCCCAGGCAACTGTCAGCACGCCTGCATTTGCCCCGATGCGCATTTTCCAGGGATCGGTCTTCACCGGTTTGCCCCAGCCCAGTCCCGATGGCATCACCGGAGCGCCAATCGCCAGCGGCTGGAAGGCCATAATGACGCACAGCAGCGTGCCCACGGGATCGATATGTGAACGCAGGCTGAGCGTCTGTCGCCCCTCGGCGCTCGGCGTATGATCGCCCAGCCAGGAAGCCATGAGGGCATGGCCCACCTCGTGCAGCGGGATCGCGACGAGGAACGAGACTATAATCATCAGCGCCAGCAGAACATTGATGCCCATTTTTTATACCCACTCGCTTCTTCAAGCTAAAAGATCTATTTCCATGCCCTCACACGCGGACCGTGTGTGAGCGAAACGCGCCTGCGCCTCCACTTCCATGCGGTCCAACTGGTCGTCATCGTAGGTTGGTTCATGATGAAATAATACCAGTTCGCCGACATGAGCGTCCCGCGCGGCCTCCGTTGCCATCTCTATCGTGCTATGTCCGAAGCCATGCGTCGCCATCTGATAATCATGCATTGTGTACTGAGCGTCATGGATCAGGACATCCGCGCCGTTCACAAAGTCCAGAAATGCATCTTCGCAGCCGTGTTGCCATTCCACGTCCGTCGCGTACACGAGGCTGCGCCCGGCGTACTCGATGCGGTAAACCACCGCGCCGTCAAGCGGATGGCTATTCGTAAATTTTGCCATCACGCGTACCTCGGCCTTCGCCTCTCTGGAGGCGCGCTTCGCCATATCTGGTCCGTTCCCCTCTTCCATAAGAGCAGGCACAACGCTTCCCTGCTTCCAGGCGATAGACTGCGCGTCGGTGATGGTATGAAAACTGCGGTGCGATGGCAACGTTCGCACATCTACAGGAAAATACGGAGGAGACATCAAAGGAGTTACGAGTTGTTCAACGCTCTGACCGGCCAGCCGGGGACCAAAGAGATGGAGATGAGTGTGTGGATTGAAGAGAGGAGCGAAGAAAGGGAAGCCTATGAGGTGGTCGCCATGACCGTGGGTGAGAAAGAGTGAGAGGTTAAGGTCCGCGCCATCATGCTGGTGCATGAGCTTTTCGCCCAGGCGGATAATCCCGCTGCCGGCATCAAGAATGAGCGTGCGCCCGCCGACCTGCACCTCCACACAGGAGGTATTTCCTCCATGACGCAGCGTATGCGGTCCAGGGGTGGGATAACTCCCGCGCACCCCCCAGAAACGTATCAGAAAGCCCTGCTGATCGGCCATATTGTGTCTGCTGCTCCTACCACAACCTTATGAACACCAGAGAGAGGGTGTGATAAATTTTTCGCGTATGCCCCTGGCGACGAACCAGGAGAGTTGCCCTTATTATAACGTGCAAAGCACACCTTGAAAAGGATCTTTTAGAGGAGTCTGATTCCCTGCCTCCTCGTCATCTCTGACAGGCTTTTCGCGCGGCGCAGCCGCGCGTTGGATACAGGTTGTGTTGTGGGAAAACGCGCGAAGCGCGTTTTCCCACAACACAACCTGTATGAAGTAAGCGTCGCAGGCACAAGCCTGCTCGCTGGCGGAAACTATTATGTTGCTCGTTCGTAAGTACTGGTAAGAACGTGTACATCGCCTGGAAGGGTGCGAAAGCGAGGCAGTTAAGAATTTATGGGCCGAGGGAGAGACCGATATTATACAGATTGGGATGAGCAGGACGAGGATGACTACGAGGATGAGGACGAGGACGATTACGAATATGAGCGACGGCGGATCCCACGGCGCCGCCGGCGCCGCCAGCGCAAAGTCTGGCCCATCTTGCTGGCAGGATGCGCTCTGGGCGTTCTCCTGGTCGTGTGCGCCGCCGCAGGAGTCGTCTTTTTCACGCTGCACTCTTTACAGGGAGATAACGCGGGCGTGATCGGGCTGAGCCAACCGCAGACCTTTACGCAGCAAAACACGCAGAAGGTAGCTCTCTCTGGCATCGCCCGGATGCGCATCTGCAACAGCGTTGGCAACGTCAAAGTTCAGGTAGATCCACGTGCCTCGACGGTCTCTGTGATGAGCCAGAAGATCGTGCGCGCGAATAGCCAGGCCGCTGCCAATCAGGAGTTCGGACGCATCTCCGTGGCGGTGCAGACGCCGGGTGCAATCTCTATGCCACTGACATGTGCCGGGGGACAGAGCGCGGCCACATCTTCAACCGGCACGACCCCCGCGCAGAACGCGCTGACGATTGATACCACTATTCCCGATAGTGGCGGCTTCCTGCGCGGCGCCGGCGACTCGGTAGATCTGACGGTAACACTGCCTCCCAACATCTTGCCGAGCAGCGGGCCGACGCTGGCGCTGGACGTAGAGGCGCCCGTAGGCAACGTCAGCATCGATGGCGTGAGCGGCATCCTGACGATCAAGGGCAGCACCGGTAGTATCAACGTTAGCCATGTAGTACTAGCCGATGGTTCTCATATCGAGACAGGTCAGGGCAATGTGATTTTTAACGGGCTGCTCGCTGCCCCGGACGCTGCCAGGTCGCAGGGGAGCTATATTATTCAGTGCGAACAGGGCAATATAGATGCCACGCTGCCGGCCAGCGCCAACGTCGTGCTCGATGCCAATACCAACGTTGGCGCGATCAAGAGCGATTTCCCTATCCAGGTGCAGAACAACGGAGACGGCGCCATGAGCTTTCATGGTCCTCTGACTCCCTCCACAAGCCCGCAGAACGCTCCCACCCTGGTGCTCGACGTGAGTACGGGCAATGTTATCCTCCACAAAGCGCAGGTCTAAGGCGGCGAGCGGCTGCCCTAAAAAACGCGGCCACTAAAACCCCCTCTGCCTCGCGTATATATTGCGCTGAATGAAACGTTTCTCTATAATAGACAAACCTGGTATGCTCTGAGGGATGTCTGATTCTCAGCGCCTCCTTTCTCGGCAGGCACGCACATGGCTTCGCTGCGCCAGGAATTGCGTCTGCTGTGAGCGCCTGCGGGGCTGGATAGATGGCGAAGCCGCATAGTAGATATAAGTGGTGTTGAGGGGAACGGGCGCAGCACGTTCCCCTCAACACCACTTATATAAAGCGAGCGCCGCAGGCGCGAGCAAGCGTGAGTGTTGGAAATCAGCTACACTCTGAAATTCTGGTAAGCGTAATCATCTGTAAGAAAGGAGAGGCCGCAGTGGCCCTATCTCCGGCCAGCGAGGAGGTAGCCAGGCGCGGCATATCTTGACATGGACGCGGTGAAAGGACCTCTCACCCTCGGCTCGCTTCAGTTCCTGACCGGCCCGCTGACCGGCAATACGTACCAGATCACCAGGCCAACCATCACCATTGGCCGCGAGCCGGGCAACGATCTCGTTATTGCTGATCCTTCGGTTTCACGGCGCCATGCGCAACTTACCTGGAACGGCGCGGCATGGAGCATTACCAAGCTGGCGCCGCAAAACACGCTTACCGTCAATCGCCACGAAGTGCAGCAGGCGACTGTGAACGATCAGGATGTGATCGGCCTGGGAGGCGGGACAACTCTGCGCCTGCTGATGGGCAGCGGGGCGCTCCAGGCTCCTTATATCCAGCCAGCGGGCCAGGCTCCGCAACCGCCGGAGTCGCGGCGCGCGGCGCCTGCCCCATCCTCGCCGCAGGTCGCGCCGTTTGCTCAACAACAGGCCGCTTTTGCGCCTCCACCACCGATGCAGGGTGGCGGCATGACGGGGACCGAGCGTGCTTTTCTGGTAAATGGTCCCGACGGCACAAACATAATGGGTACGCCCATGCTCGAAGTAAGCACTAACACCGATCAGGAGAAGCACTCCTATCCCCTGAGCAAGCAGGTCATCAGCATCGGGCGCGATCCTTCGAACGACGTAGTAATCAACAGGCCGACGGTTTCGGGCTTCCACGCGCAGATCGTGCGCGAGGGCAACCAGCTTGTCTTTATTCATCCGCACCCCACACGCGGCAAGACGCTCAATGGAATCACTTACCAGGGGCGCGTCATCCGGGGCGACGAGCAGTTTCGCAAGGTATTGACGCGCGGCGATGTTTTCCGCATCAGCGATGAGCACGGTACGATGGTGACGCTGACCTACAACGATGGCAGCGGCGCCGCGCAGGAGGCTTTGCCAGAGATCCGGCCCATCCCGCTTGGCGCTCCTGTAATTTCCATCGGGCGCATGCCCGATAATATGGTGCACCTGAACCACCCGCAGGTCTCGGCTCATCATGCCCGCCTGGAGCAGACTCCGCAGGGCTATCGTATTGTTGACCTGAACAGCACGAACCACGTCTACGTCAATGCGCAGCGCGTCACCAACCACTTGCTCAAACCGGGCGATGAGATCCGTATCGGTCCCTTCAAACTGACCTATACGGGGGCGCAGTTGACGCAGCAGGACGAAAGCAACGGCATCCGTATCGATGCCCTGCACCTCAAGAGGGCGGGCAACAAACAGGTGATCCTGCTGAACGATATCTCGCTGGTGATCCCACCGCGCAAGTTCGTAGCCGTGGTGGGCGGCTCCGGTGCCGGCAAATCGACACTGATGGATGCACTCAACGGCCTGCGGCCAGCGCAGCAGGGTATGGTGCTCTACAACGGCCAGGACTACTATCGCCATCTCGCGGCTTTCAGCACGCAGCTCGGCTACGTACCGCAGGATGATATCATCCATCGCGACCTGACCGTCGAGCACGCGCTCTACTATGCCGCCAAACTGCGCCTGCCCGATGATTTTACTGAGACGCAGATCAAGCAGCGCATCAATGAAGTGCTCGAAGATGTGGATATGAAGAAGCGCCGCGATCTCCTGGTCAGCAAGCTCTCAGGCGGCCAGCGCAAGCGCGTCTCCATCGCGCTCGAACTGCTGGCGAACCCCAGCGTCTTCTTCCTGGACGAGCCAACGTCGGGCCTTGATCCCGGCCTGGATCGCAAGATGATGTCGCTGCTGCGCCGTTTGGCGGACCGGGGGCGCACCATTGTGCTGGTGACGCATGCCACCAACAACATCAATTCCTGCGATTACGTCTGCTTCCTGTGTCAGGGTGGGCGTCTGGCCTACTTCGGGCCACCGGATGAAGCGAAAGCCTACTTTGGCAAGACCGACTTCGCCGAGATCTATAGTGCCCTGGAGCCGAGCGACGAGAATCCGAACATTCCGGCGGAGGCCGAGGCAAGGTTCAAACAGTCGGCGGACTACCAGCGCTATGTGGTTGCGCCGCTCAATCAAGGTCCCGCCGGGCGTGCGAATGGCCTGACGCAGACTGGACTCGTCAAGCTGCCCAGGCGCGGCAATCCCTGGAAGCAGTTCCGCATCCTCTCGATGCGCTACCTGGAGCTGCTGCGCAACGACGTGGGCAACCTGATGATCCTGCTCTTGCAGGCGCCGATTATCGCGATTGTGCTGTTCCTGCTGGCAGGCCACGGCACCTTCGATCCAACAAGTATCGCTACCTGCCCTCTGCGCCAGGATCCCACGGCCACCAGTGGGCCAATCGTATCAATCGACTGCCAGCGTGTCGTCAATCTGCTCAACGGTCCGCAGGGGGATCAGTTCGCGGCCCAGCAGGGGAAATCGAAGCAGCAGGTTTTGCAGGATTCGATTGAGCCGGGTTCCGGCGGCAATGCACAGAAGATCCTGTTTATCATGGCCTTTGCCGCCGTCATGTTCGGCTGTATCAATGGCGCGCGCGAGATTGTCAAAGAGGTGCCCATCTACCGGCGCGAGCGCACGGTGAATCTGGGCATCGCCCCCTATATGTTCTCAAAGATCGCGGTGCTGGGTACACTGTGCCTGATCCAGAGCCTCATCCTGGTGCTGCTGGTAAACCTGAAGTCTCCGTTCCGTGTGAGCATCTTCTTACCGCCGTTCCTGGAAATATATATCACGATGGCCCTGACCTCCCTTGCCGGGCTGATGACCGGCCTGACCATCTCGGCGCTCGTTCCCACCAATGACCGCGCCATGAGCATGATCCCCCTCGCCTTGCTGCCGCAGGTCATCTTCGCGGGCGTGGTTTTCTCGCTTGATAATCCGCAGGCGCTGCAAATACCTGCGGTCTTCTTCCCCGCGCGCTGGGCAATGGCGGCAATGGGTTCAACCGTCGGGCTGCATGGCGACAAACTGGGGGCCGATAGTTTCTCCTACTGGGGCACGCTTTTCTCGACCTATAGCCAGGGGCAGGCGCTCTTCCACCTGCTGTTGTGCTGGGCGGTGCTGGCGTTGATGATCTTGCTGCTGGGCTTCGCCATCGCATGGCTCCTGAAGAAAAAAGATGTGCGCGCCTGATTTAAGCCATTGTGCCTGTTTTTGTGCGCCTACGGCGCCCCCCCGGCGGGAGAGTTTATGGGCGGATGTGAGATAGGCGACATGGCCCCGGCTTCCGTTATGGCGCCCCCGGGCGGAGAGTTTATGGGCGGATGTGAGATGGGCGACATGGCCCCGGCCTCCGTTATGGCGCCCCCCGCCCGGGCGAACCGCGCAGCGGTGAGCCGTCAGGAATGTGGTACTTCCTGGCATATGGCTTGTCAGGCAGCGTCAGCGTGTGCTATTGTACCAGTGTTCTCACCGCGACTGCCAGACTTAGGGGACGAACAGGTCAGCAATGTTACTTAACAGGCGTGTCATCGTCGGTATCTGTGGAGGGATTGCATCGTACAAGGCTGTCGAGCTTGTGAGTCAATTGCAACAGGCAGGCGCCATCGTCGATGTAATCATGACGGAGCATGCGGGAGATTTTATCCGCCCGCTTACTTTCTCAACCATGAGCCATCGGCCCGTATATAGCGACCTCTGGGAACCTTCGGGGAAAGCTGCCGAGACACATATCGCGCTGGCGGAAGCGGCGGAGGTGTTGGCGATTGTCCCGGCGACGGCCAATACGATTGCCAGGCTGGCTCATGGCATGGCGGATAATATGCTGACCGCTGTCGCGCTCGCCACAAAGGCTCCATTGTTGCTGGCGCCCGCGATGTATATGGATATGTACACGCACCCGGCGACACAGGCCAATCTGCGTGTCCTGCGGGAACGCGGAGCGCATATCGTGGAGCCGGAGGTGGGACGACTGGCTTCGGGGGCCATTGGCCCCGGCCGCTTGCCCGAGACGGCAACGCTCCTGGGGGCTATCGCGATGGTGCTGGGGCGGGAAGGTGATCTTGCAGGTCGCCGCGTAATTGTCACCGCCGGCGGCACGCAAGAACCGCTAGATCCGGTACGCTATCTGGGGAATCGCTCATCTGGCAAGATGGGCTATGCTCTGGCAACGGAAGCGAGAGACCGTGGCGCGCATGTCGTGTTGATATCGGGGCCTGTCGCGCTGCCGCCGCCCTATGGCGTGGAGTTGCACAGCGTCGGTACAACGCTGCAAATGCGCGACGCTATTCACAGCTTCATCCATGAAGCCGATGTACTCGTAATGAGTGCCGCTGTCGCAGACTTCCGCCCGGCAAAGCCGGCAGCACAAAAAATCAAGAAGACCTCGGGTAATGCGGGCGAGTTTTCGGTAGACCTGGTACAGAACCCGGACATTCTCAAAGAGCTTGCTGAGGTCCTGCATAAGCCGGATAAGAGTGGGCCATCACGACGCCCGATCTGTGTTGGTTTTGCTGCTGAGACTGAACATATCATTGCTCACGCACAGGCCAAGCTCGCGACAAAACGGCTTGACCTGCTGGTAGCCAATGATGTCACCCGTGCGGATAGTGGCTTTGGGACGGACACGAATAAAGTCATGATCTTCCATGCCGACGGGGCAGTGGAAGATTTGCCGGTAATGCCCAAAACAGGCGTTGCGGCAGCGATTTGGGATCGTATCGTGCCTCTACTAAATAAAGCGGCGTAGCAGGGGGTGCAGGGGACGGTAATCCCCTGACATGGGCGCGAGGGAACCCACCCCGGTGGGGAGGTAATCCTTCGGTTTCCCAATTCCTGACAACAGGTTCGTCGGATTATCAAGTTTGGGCATGATAAAGCTGGGAGGATGAGGTATTGTATGGGGGATTTTGTTCTAGAATTATTGGGTACACGAAGTACGCAGGAGGAATCCACTATGGATCGTGCTGCTAGCGCTGGTTTTGAGGGCATCGCTCAGATGCTGCTTGAGCAGAAGAAGTTGATGGACGCGTTAGAGGCTGAGAATCGCGAGTTGCGCCGCCAGCTCGCCGATCTTCGACGCGGAGTTGGCATTGCGGTGGTAATTGAGGGCAAGACGATTCAGCTTGCAACGGAACCTGGGGCGCCCGTATCTGTAAATCCACAGGCCCAGGTAGCGTTACAGAGCTTGCAGAGCCTGCAAAATACACAGGCGATGTCTCCGTCATCTCAGAGCACCTATACGTCCAATGGGCGCCCGACGGGCGGACAGCCATCGGTCAACCTCAATGGGGATAAGCGGGATAACGGTAACACCCGCAGCCCGCTCGCCGATAGTTTTGTGCTATAATAACATCACGCCGAACTGTCGCGCAGCTTTGCCACGCAAAGGATAGAGTGTATGATGCAGCACAGGCGCTTTGCGCCTGTGCTGCATCATACACTCTATAAAGCGAGCGCCGCAGGCGCGAGCAAGCGATTGCCACAGATGATTTATCCTCTTGTATATTCCTCCGAATGCTGTTATCATCTTGCAAACACATGCACACGGCCCGAGAAAAAAACAGGATGTTCAGCATATAAGGAGGTCAAGACAGATGATTTGTCCCCGTTGCCAGAGTCAGGTCGCCGATGGCGTCAAATTCTGCGGGACCTGCGGCGCTCCCATGCAAGCAGCGTCCTACACGCCACCGCCTCCAGGAGCGCAGGGAGCAGCCCCTCAGGGGGTATATACACCCCCTGATCAGTATGAAGAATACCGGAATAGCATGTTCGGCAATGCGGTGCCCAAAGCCGAACTGCACAACCCCAAAAGCCCGCTGCGTGTCGCCGATATGACCATCTCCATTGACGGAGAACTGGTGCCCGTGGTGGATATCATGCTGGGGAATCAGATGCCCATCTACTTCGAGCATCATATCCTGCTGTGGAAGCATCCCGGCGTGCAGATTGGCTTTAAGACGATCCAGGGGGCCGCGAGACGTTTCTTTGCGGGCTTGCAGATCTTCATCACCGAAGCGCATGGGCCGGGCAACATCGCCTTCTCGCGCGATTCCGTGGGCCAGATCGTCGCCCTGCGCCTCCAGCCGGGCCAGATGGTCGAGGTGCGCGAGCATCAATTCCTGGTCGCTACCGGCAACCTGGATTATGGCTTCACCTTCGTGCAAGGGGCCGCGAACATCCTCTTCAGCCGTACCGGTCTCTTCGTCGATCAGTTCACAGCGCGCGGCGGCGAGGGCATGCTGCTGCTGCACGGCTACGGAAACGTCTTCGAGAAGATGCTTGCGCCCGGCGAAGCGCTGGATATCGAACCCGGCGCGTGGCTGTGGAAAGATCCCTCGGTCCAGATGCAGGTGACGACGGTGGCCGGATCACAGCGCGGGGGCGGCATCCTGGGCGCTATCGGAGGCTTCATGGCCGGGGCTTCGATCATCCTCAACCGCTTCATCGGTCCCGGGCGTGTCGGTATCCAATCTATGACCTATCACCCGCCCACGGCTGAGGGGGCGCAGCAGGCCGGCGGCCAGAACAATATGAATATCAACCTCGGCGACTTCTTCTCCTGAGAATAATCCCTCTTACAGCAGGATAAGATCGAGCCGTGCTGCGCGGCTCGATCTTATCCTGCTGTATTATTCCCTTTCTCTTTATTGATACGTAGAATTTTGAGCATGTACTGTTCTGAATTCAGGTAGAAGGGATTGCGTTTAATGTACTTGCCCACGACAGAGATAGGATGAAGCTTGAGCATCTCCACCACCAGGCTTGGCAGCAACTTGCTATGGTCATAGTGCATCAAGGCAATGATGGGAGCATTCTGGAACGTAAACACGGCATCGGAAGCGGCCTCGTACTTGAGGATCTGCTCAGGGGAAGCGATATCCTTTGCGAGCCAGGTCATATCTATCGAGATACGCACCGCCTGCCATCCCTCGCGTAATGCCTGGGCAATAAAGGTCTGGTGTGAGGAGAGCAAAAAATAGGGATCGAAACGCTTTCCCCCCGCCAGAAACGGCTCTCGCTCGTCATACAATACCAGTTGTCCTGATTTAATCAATTCATCTACATCTAGTTGTAATTTATGCAGTTCGTCGCGCAACTCCTTCACCTGCGCGGGAGCCGCAGCGAACATGCATTTTTCAGAGACCGATAATCCCACTCTCATCAAACGGGCGGTCACACCGGGAATTTCTGTCACCTTACTGTAAAGCTGGCAGATATGCGAACCGGGCGGAATACGCTCCGATTTACCTTCAACACTAAGATCCATACCTACCTCCACTAGTGCTGCTGGTCCTGGTAGCATTCTGCTGCCGGAGGCGAGCAGAGCGGTTACTCATTCTGACAACGAACCAGGCCGAGGCGCCAAAAATGATGATGCCTCCCAGCGCGACGATCAGCAGCAGCAACAGGATTCTGCTTGCGGACGCGGCCACGAACAGGCCCGCGAATAGCGTACAGAGAATCATAGGGAGCGTAAAGACCACTGCCCAGGCTACAATGACACGCAAGCTCTGCTGGCGTGAAAGCGGCTCCGCTCCACTATAGGGAAAAAGAATGCGGCGCGCCAATCGGAAGCGCGGCTGCGTCTGCATACCTCTATTTCTGCCCTTCTTTGCGCTGATGCTGCAACCAGCGTTGTAGCATATCTTCTGCCTGGCAAAGTATATGTACTTCGTTCTGATACGTCAGGCGACGACAAGCCTCGGGAAGCGCGAACCATTCCACACGATCATATTCGTGATCGTGCATGGTAATATCGCCCCCGATGGCTTCCAGTAAGAAATGACGCACCTGTTTATAGTAGCGTACCTGCTCGCGTACAAAGGAGTACGAGATACTGCCGATATAAGCGATCAAGCGAACCTTTAGCCCTGTCTCTTCCTGTACCTCACGCACGGCCACCTGCTCAACGGTCTCGCCGGGCCGGGGCGTCCCTTTGGGCAAAGCCCAGATACCGGCGTGGCTGCGTCCTACCAGGGCCACCTCCATAGTAACTGCATCTTCGGGAGATGGAGTCTCCTGCTCCATGCCATGTAGACTCGCTGCGAAGTTGTTCTCAGGAGAGTGCACCGGAGCAAGGCGAAAAACGACGCCACCCGCTGAGTAGGCCCGCATGGTTCGATAGCGCTCCATGTCTCGCGATGTACCCTCTCTATACTACCGAAAAGTGCGGCACGAGTTCCCTGCGTCTTATTTATAATCCCATGACCGGGCTTATCTCTTCTCTAACACCGCCGAAAAGTGCGGCACGAGTTCCTTGCGTCTACATCATCCCGTGACCAGACCTGTCCCTTCCCTGACTTCAAGAAGCGGCGCAGGATCTACACGTTGACATATACTATACAACATTTTACTGTCTTGCTGTCCGAGCGTTAGCCATCGTGGATAGCTATGGTGTCAGGGTGTGCCTGGTTTCCGAGACAAACGCTTGCTCGCGCCTGCGGCGCTCGCCAATGTCTGGTGTGGTGTGTGGACAGGCGCGAAGCGCCTGTCCACACACCACACCAGACATCCTTCGTGCAGCGGATCCGCGCGACCATCTGGCGAGGAGGCCGGGAATTATGTGGAGTATAGCGAATGAGCCAGGCGGTGTCAAGACAAGGCGTGCCTGACCGCCGCAAGGTTCCGCGCCGGCGTCTCTGGAGGCACCGAGCAGCCAGGAGCGAGCAGCACATGCCGGCCGCCGGTCAATTCGAGCGCCTGCGCAACCTCTTCCTCTACCTGTTGGGGCGAGCCGTTCTTGAGCGTGCTTTTCTCGCTGATACCGCCCATCACCGCCTTGCCAGACCTCTTCTTGCCCTCGCCCAGATCTGGATTGCCCTCAAGCGTGGCGCCCCAGCTAATTGCCTGCACAGGGTATGCAGCAAGCTGGTCGAAGTAGATGTGCGTGCCACAGTTGTGCAGAATAGTAAGCTTGCTGCGGCTCTTGATGCCATCCAGAAACTCCAGGTCGTACTGCTCCCCGAACTCGCGGTACTGATCGGGAGTCAGCAGGCCCTCGCTGGCCCAGCCGTTCGTGGCGTAAAAGATGCCGGTGGCCCCTTCTTCCATGCAGGCAATGGCGAAGGCTGTGAAGGTCTCGGTAATCACGCGCAGCGCGGCATGCATCGCGGCACGGTCCTCGCGGATCGTCTGGAGCACCGGCTCATTCCGGTTGCCGACAAGATATTTAGCGACGCCCAGAGGACAGAAGATAGTCTCTACGAAGTAGGCATCGTAGCCAATTTCATGATTGATGAGCTGTAACGCACGCAGTTGCTCGCCCAGCGCCCCTTGATCCGGCTCTAAGGGGCGGATGCGCTTCCAGTCTGAAGCACTTTTTATCGGCCCACCCTCAAAGACGGGGGCCTTATATTTCTCGCCGGAAGGATGGTATCTGGCTCCCCACCCCTCGACATGATAACAGGCGCGCGGATTGACCTTCATATAGTCCCAATCATAGCGCAGGAAGTTTTCGACCATCGCCTCGGTGAGCGATTGCGCGCTCCATTCACGCTCGAAATCGTGTCCCCACATGCTGACGGGAACACGATCTACTGCGTCACCGCGCAATGCAGCATCAACACGTTCCTTTTTATTCATAAAATGTCCTTTCTTGTTCGTTACACTTCATCATCGCGTGGCTACGCCCAGGATATGATACTGATTGGTTGTTAAATCTCATTCTGTGAAAGTTCCCTTATAATACGCGGTGCCCGCGCTTTCCGTTGTTCGGGAGTACCATCAAAGCGTCGCGGAGCCGTGCCGCCGCATACCAGGGCATTTTTGTATCAGCCCCCGTCCAGTTCTTTGAAACGGTAGCCAACGCCGCGCTCGGTCAGGATATAGCGCGGGTGCGCCGGATCTTTCTCAAGCTTTTGCCGCAGATAGGTGATGTATAAACGCAGGTAATGGGACTCGTCGCGGTATTCGCTGCCCCAGACTTTAGAGAGCAGCGTTTCATGCGTCAGCAGGCGTCCGGCGTTGCTGACCAGGTGGTAGAGCAGGCGGTACTCGGTTGGACGCAGCATCACTTTCTCCCCGCGCACAGTGACTTCGCGGCGCGAGAAGTCGATCTTGAGATCGGGATCGACCTCGATCACCGTCTTGCGGGCCGGGGGAGCCATCAATGAGCGGCGCAGCAGCGCACGGATACGCGAAAGGAGTTCGCGGGGACTGAACGGCTTGGAGATATAGTCGTCGGCCCCCAGGTCCAGCCCGTGTATGCGTTCCTGCTCGCTCTGGCGCACGGTAAGCATGATGACGGGAACCGTGGATACTTCACGAATGGCCCGCAGCGTCTCAAAGCCGTCCATCTCCGGCATCATCACATCCAGCACAATCAGGTCGGGCAGATGTTCGCGTAACTCATCCAGGGCCTGACGCCCGTTACTGGCCTCGATCACTCGATAGCGCTCCATTTCCAGATTCAGGCGCACCAGGTCGCGAATACGTGGCTCGTCGTCTACAATCAAGATCGTCATATCACGTTGATCGAAGGCTTCCTGTTCCATTCAAAACACCACCATCGGTAAATGTGCTTTCTCCTCACGCGGTAAACTAAACGAAAATGTCGAACCCTGACGCAGAGCGCTCTCAACCCAGATATGCCCTCCATGCGCCTCCACAATCGCCCGGCAGATATACAATCCCAGCCCGGCCCCCGGGGTCGCCTGCGCAAGCGGAGCGCCAACGCGGTGAAAACGCTCAAAAATCTGTTCCTGGTCACGCAGTGAGATGCCCATGCCAGCATCGCTGACGCTGACGATCACCTCTTCGCCCGTTGCGCGGCACGAGATGGTGATGAGAGGCCGGTCGGGCGAATATTTAATAGCATTATCCAGCAGGTTCTGCAATACTTCTTCGATACGCTCTCCATCAGCCATCACCGATGGTAAGTTCGGCGGGATCGATAGCGTTATACGCACAGCTGGATACCTGCCCCGGAAACGACGCGCGACCTTCTGTATCAGCGGGCCGAGGTCAAGCGATGTAATATCCATATGCAGGCCATTAGCTTGAATGCGTGAGGCATAGAGCAGGTTTCCTACCAGTTTATTCAAACGATCAGCTTCCTCTTCGATAGCAATTAGCCGCGAGCGCAGCGCTTCGGGTTCGAGCTTCGCGTCGCTGCGGGCCAGCGTCGAGGCGTAGCCTTTGATAATAGCGATGGGCGTCTGCAATTCATGCGATATCACAGAAATGAATGTTGAACGCTGTTCCTCCTGCTGTCGCTCGCGAGTTACGTCGCGCACGTTGAGAATGCCATTCATCGGCTCTCCTCTTGCCGAGAGGACGCAGGAGGCTGTGACCAGCACATCGAAACACTGTCCATCGCGGGCCGTAATTATCATTTCGCGCTCTACAACCGGCTGACCGGCGAAGGCTTGCAGGATCGGCGAGTCCTGTAGCCCCAGTTCGTTCCCCTGTCGATCTCTAGGGCGGAGCACCTTGAAATAGAAGCGGCCAAGCACTTCGCTTTCGTGCCAGCCCGTCAGGCGCTCCATCGCCGGATTAAAGTCGATGATGCGCAATGCGTGATCGACGGTGAGGATGCCCTCCGCGCTATGCTGAAAAATGGCGGCAAAGCGTCCCTGCTCCTTGACCAGCGACTGCGCTCTCAGGGCGAAGCGCAGGCCGCCTGCCACCTGCGCGATGAACTGGTGTAAAGCGGCTTGCGCGCGCTCCCCCCTCTCGTGCTCGAACCAGGCACAGGCGCTGGCCGGGCGCAGGCAGTGCAGCACTCCCAGCAGCCCTGATCGATCATATAAAGCCAGCGAGCAGCGCTCGATCTCCTGCCAGGCGGCAAACTTTTCATCCAGACCCACCTGTACGCGCAGCGCTGGCGGCAGCGGCGCGGTCACAAAAGGATAGAGGGTACTCGGTTGGGCCCCCTCCCGGGCCGCCACCAGCAGCAGCGACAGGATCTCCTCGCTCAACTGGTAGCTGGTATATTCAGCATGGCTCTGCGGATCAAATGCCTCGTTCGATACGACAAAGACGCCGCATTCGCCACCAAGTAGTCGCACGGCGCTGCCTACCAGGATAGTCATTTGATCGTGCATTGCTTCCGGTGGTTGCATCTGCGACCAGGACATCATCGACTCTCCACTGTGGCAACGACCTGCGTGGCCGCTGGTTCACAAGACTTGCGCGTAAAGGGCAACGGTGTTATTGTAACACAAATGGGCAGAGGTGAGTAGGCTCATGCATTTTGACATCTTCACGCTCTTTCCCTCTATGTTCCAGGGACCATTGAGCGAGAGCATCCTGAAACGCGCACAGGAGCGGGGGCTGCTCAGTATTAGCTTGCATAATATTCGCGATGTAACCACCGATAAACATCATATCGTCGATGACTATCCCTATGGCGGCGGCGCCGGAATGGTGATGAAGCCCGAACCAATTTTTGCCGCCGTTGAGGCTGTCTACCAGGGCGGCCCGATCATCCTGCTAACGCCGCAGGGGCGCCTCTTCAACCAGGAGATTGCCCGCGCACTGGCGCGTGAGCCACGTATCTCACTGCTCTGCGGTCACTATGAAGGCATCGATGAGCGTGTGCGCGAGCATCTTGTCACCGACGAGCTATCGATTGGCGATTATGTACTCACGGGCGGCGAACTGGCCGCAATGGTCGTCGTCGATGCTGTCGCGCGCCTTATCCCCGGCGTGCTGGCCGAAGGCTCTACTCTGGAGGAGTCCCACAGCAGCTATATGCTGGAGTATCCACAGTATACGCGCCCTCCCGAATTCAGAACGTGGCGCGTGCCCGAGATCCTGCTTTCGGGCCATCACGAGCAGATCGCCCGCTGGCGGCGCAAGGAATCGTTAAGGCGAACGCGCCAGCGTCGCCCCGACCTGTTTGCCAGACTCGACCTGAGCAGCAAGCTCGACCAGCAGTTATTACGGGAGTTGCGAGAGGAAGAGCAGCAGTGAGTTTATTGACCGCCGGCCCGCAGAGAGCTATAATAGCGGGAGGTGCAGGAGGGTGGTCGCCCTCCTGACGGGGGCGCTGCCTCTCCGCAGGGCTGAGGGCGCCGCACTGGACGCGGCAGCGTCGTTGCCTGGCGGAAGATGGAGGCTGTGGAGTGTTCCCCGAAATTCTTTTGGGTGGAGTGGGCCACCTGGTGGAAAGAGGAAATGGCGGACCGCTCAGGTCAGCAGCTTGACAACTATTCCCTCATACGCTTACTGGGGCAGGGGACATTTGGTGAGGTTTACCTCGGCGAGCATATACGCCGCAAAACGCAGGTCGCCATCAAGATCCTGCATACCAGGATCAGCAATGAGGAATTTTACGATTTCATCAATGAGGTGCGCATTTTTCGCCTCAGACACCCCCATATTGTTCCTGTGCTCGACTTCGGCGTGGAGCAAACCACCAGCACGCCGTTCATCGTCATGGAGTATGCCCCCAACGGCACGCTGCGTCACCGCTGTCCCAGAGGCATGCCGCTGCCGCTGCCCACGATTGTAGAGTACGTTCAGCAGATCGCCGCCGCGTTACAGTTTGCCCATGAGGAGAACCTGATCCACCGCGATGTCAAGCCGGAGAATATGCTGATCGGCAGGAATAACGAGGTGCTGTTGAGCGACTTTGGCATCGCGGTGGTCTCGCAGAGCGGGAGCGCTTCGTCGATTCAGGCGGTGCGGAGCATGGCAGGTACGCCTTACTATATGGCGCCCGAACAATTTCTGGGCAAGGCGAGCCGCGCCAGCGATCAATATGCGCTTGGTGTGGTTGTCTACGAGTGGCTGACTGGAGTGCGGCCCTTTAAAGGAACCTTCTACGAGCTATTCGGCCAGCATATGCAGGTCGCTCCTCCGCCGCTGCCGCGCACAATTGCGCACTATTCGCCAGCACTCGAACAGGTCGTCATGCGGGCGCTGGCAAAGGAGCCAAAGAGCCGTTTTGCCAGCGTGTGGGAATTTGCTGCCGCGCTGGAAGCAGTATGTGGGCGTGCGCAGCCGGTGCAGCCTGCGCAGCCTGCGCAGCCGGTACCAGCGATGAACCGAAAGACAAAGCGGCAGTGGCTCGCCGAGGGCGATGCTCACTACGAGGCTCTGCGCTATACAGAGGCCGTGACTGCCTATAGTCAGGCGATTGACCTTGATCCTGGCTGCGCTGCTGCCTACGCGCGCCGTGGCAACGCTTACGGCCACCTGCGAGAATATGAGCGCGCTCTCGCCGACTATGACTGCGCGCTGGCCCTCGATCCCTACGATGCTGTCGCCTGCAATAATCGTGGCAACGCTTACGATGGTCTGCGACAGTATCACAAAGCCATCGCCGACTATGACCGCGCGCTGGCCCTCGATGCTGACTATGCCACGGCCTATCATAATCGCGGTCTTGCCTACGCGCACCTGCGGCAGTATCACAGGGCTATCGCCGATTACGACCAGGCCATTGCCCGCGATCCCTACAATGCCACAATCTACACGAACCGGGGCATCGCCTATGGCCTCCTGCGGCAGTATGGCAAAGCGCTCGACGATTTTGACCGCGCCGTCGCCCTGACTCCTGCTGATCCCAGGGCGTACTACAACCGTGGCAACGCATATTACGGCCTCCAGCGCTATCGCCAGGCCATTATCGACTTTGATCGCGCCCTTGAGCTGGATCCCGGCCATAACCTGGCCCGGCACAGCCGGGCGGAGGCACTGCACCAGCTTGAGCAAAAGCGGTGAAAAGTAATAAAAACATGTTAGCCATTAGTCGCGCTCATCGGGGGAGGACGGCTGATCCTGGCTTGATGGCGGTGAGTGGCGCGCCGCTTGCCTGCGCAGGAACTCATCTCGCGCGCGCTCCCCGGCCACGATATCCGCTGCCTCGTCGGCCAGCGAATGGCCCTCGCCGCGCCTGTCATAGCCATTGCCGCTATCCAGTATCTCGCGCGAGCGTCCACCGGTCTCGGATGGCCCGATGATGCCGTGCTCCTCCAATAGATCGATCAGGCGCGCCGCCCGCGAGTAGCCGATGCGCAGGCGGCGCTGCAACAGCGAGATCGACGCCTTCCCGTACTCGCGCACAACCTCTTCGGCCCTCTCCAGCAGCTCATCATCCAGCTCGAACTCGTCGGAGGGCTGCTCTTTGATCTCCCAGCCAGGCTCGATGATTGGCTGTGTGGGAGCCAGCGCGGGATCAGGGGTATTGCCAACGGCTATAGCGTGCTCGATGATCTGCTGCTGCCAGTAGCTCACGAGCGACTGCGCTTCCTCATCGGTGAGGAACGCGCCCTGGATGCGCTCTGGCCGGCCGGCATCGGCGGGCAGGTAGAGCATGTCGCCGCGCCCGAGCAGTCGTTCGGCGCCGCCCATATCGATAATTGTGCGCGAATCGACGGCGGAACTGACCATGAAAGAGATGCGCGTTGGAATGTTCGCCTTGATCAGACCGGTGATGACATCAACCGAGGGGCGCTGCGTCGCCACCACCAGGTGAATACCGGTGGCGCGCGCAAGTTGCGCCAGGCGACAGATCATACCTTCTACCTCTTCAGGGGCCGCCATCATCAGATCCGCCAGTTCGTCGATAATAATCACGATGGCTGGCAGATTGTTGAGCGAGGTGTCGCCCTTCGCAATCTTCTCGCGGCGCAGCTTGCGATAGCCGTCCAGGTTGCGCACATTCAATTGTGAGAAGAGGCGGTAACGTCGTTCCATCTCGTTGATCGCGTTCTTGAGCAGCGGCACCACCTTATCGACCTCGGTTACGACGGGCGAGAGCAGGTGGGGAATCCCGTTATACATGTTCAGCTCTACCATCTTGGGATCGACCAGCAGCAGGCGCACATCGTCGGGGGTTGCCTGTGTCAGAATGCTGGCGATGATAGTATTGATGCATACCGATTTTCCACTGCCTGTCGCGCCCGCGATGAGCAGGTGCGGCATGCGTGTCAGGTCGGCAACGCGCACCTGCCCGGCTACATCCTTGCCCAGCGCTATCGCCAGCTTCGATTTTGCCTTTGCCGCCTGGTACTCCTTGCTCTCCAGCACTTCGCGCAGCGTCACCAGGCGGCTGTTCTTATTCGGGATCTCGACGCCCACATAGGGCCGGCCCGGCACGGGGGCCTCCATACGGATCGTCTTGGCCTCCAGCACGAGGGCGAGATCGTTCTGCAAAGCCATGATGCGACTGACGCGTGTGCGCGTTTCGTAGACGATGTTGCCGCCGGCATCGCGCACAGGCGCCATTTTGCCGCTCTTTTCGTCGAGCTTCATGGCGGGCTTACCGGTTGGACGAATGCCGAAGCGAATAACCGTCGGCCCGATGCTTATATCTTCGGGCCTGACCTCCGCCTCGACGTGGAAACTGCGCAGTGTCTCCTGGATGGTCTTCGCCAGAGCGCCGGTATCGTCGCCAAGCATATGCAGCTTGACTTCCTCTGGATTGTTGAGCAGGATGGTATCGGGCAGTTTCCAGGCCGAGGCAATAGTAGGATCGGCCCCGGCGCGCGCTTTCGGCTGGTTCACAAGTCGCGGATTGGGCGCCAGCGGCTCCATCTGCTCGGGTTTGCGGGCGGACTTTTTGGCAGACTGAGCCGCGTCGGGCTGATCGAAGGGCAGCGGGCGCTGGCTGACGTTCTGGGCGGGACGGGCCTGGCTGCCAGGATCAATGGGCTGCGGCGCGCGTGGGCCACGCGGCACCAGACCGATATCTTTCTTATGAATGTTAATGTCGTTGAGAGGATCGTCATCGGCCTCGAAATCCGCCTCGAAATCGATATTGCCCTCATCGTCCTCCTCAGCCGGCGCGCTGGCGCCTGCAATTGGACGCTGGCCCCCGCGTGCAAGCGGCCGGGCGCGCCCGGTGCCGGGGGTGGCAGCGTCATTGGCGGGGCCGGGGCCGTAGCGGCTGTACCGGGGGCGCTGCCCCAGAAATGGCGAAGGACCACTGTTTTTGTTCCGGGGAGGCTTTTTCTGGCCTCCTGACAATACACGCTGCACGACGCGCCCGACCATGAGCACATGCCCGAAAGTAATGCGGAAGGTGATGATTGCCACGATGAGCAGCAAGCCCAGTGTGATGACGTGATCGATCAGCGGAGGCCAGCCCAGCAGCGGGATCACCAGCAGTTCGGCCAGTATGCCAACCGAGAGGTGCCCAAAGATCAGACGGCTCTCGATGAGCAGGAGCAGCCAGATGATACCCAGGCCGATCACCATCGACCAGCGGATAAAGCGCTGCTTGCGTATGCCTTCGATCAGATGGGCCATAGCGAAAGCGACCAGGCCGAGTGCCAGCAAATAGGCGGACCAGCCGAAGAAGGTGATGAAAAATTTATAGAACGCTTGCAGGACGGGAGCCGAACGGAAGACCGTAAGCGACGCCGCCAGCAGGAGCGATAATATCAGCAGCAAGATGCTGAGGAGGCGCTGCTGGTGATGTGGCTCCATCCCGCGCCATTTATCCTGCGCCCACTTGATGAATTGCGTGTCCTTTGGCGTGCCGGAAGAAGGGATGTTGGAAGGCGTGGGACGATCAGGGCGCGCGTTTTTCTTGCTGCGCGATGCCTGCTTTGTAGATGCCCGGTGGCGCCCGCTCTGCTTTGTGGAGGGCAGGCTGGAACGCTGCTCGACGCGCGCGCTCTGCACGCTCTGCGAACCGAGGCTGCCCGCGGCTCTGCTCACGCGCGAGGAACCACGATCCATATTCGGCACTATGCGCTCGCTTTGACGCCTGGCCCCTTTTCTCTGATCGCTGCCTGCCATGCGGTTTCCCCTTCTTAAGAGTAAGACACCCGTATGATAGCGCAGATGTTCCAGAGAAGCAATAGTTAAATAAAAAAGAAGCCAATCGCTCAGACGCGCAGCGTCTGAGCGATTGGCTTCTTTTTTATACCTCCATCACGACAGGTAAGATCATGGGGCGGCGGTGCGTCTTCTCATAGAGAAATTCGCTAAGCGTATGCCTGATCTTATCTTTGACGAACGACCAGTCCGAGGAGTGCCCGTTCAAGCCGATGAACGACTCGCGCACGCGCTCGCGTGAACTTTCCAGCAGTTCCTCGGCGTCACGCATGTAAACGAAGCCACGCGAGACAATATCGGGACCGGCGAGCGGCTGCCCCGTCTCTTTATCCACCGTCAGCACCACCATCAGAATGCCATCCTGCGACAGCACTTTGCGGTCACGCAGCACGATCTGCCCGACATCTCCAACGCTCAGGCCATCCACGAAGACGTTGCCGCTGGTCGTATGATCTACCGGCTTGATGGCATCGGGGGTAACTTCAATGATATCGCCATCTTCGGCGACCACGATATGCTCCTCTGGAATACCCAGCGAATACGCCAGCCTGGCATGCAGCACAAGCTGCCGGTACTCGCCGTGCACCGGCATGAAGAATTTCGGCTGGATGAGACTGAGCATCAGCTTCAATTCTTCCTGGGAGGCGTGGCCCGACACATGCACATGCGAGATGCCCTGGTAGAAGACCTCGGCTCCCTGGCGGAACAGGCTGTTAATGGTACGGTTCACCATTTTCTCGTTGCCAGGCACCGGCGTCGCCGAGAGGATCACGGTATCGCCCGGCTCGATACGTACCAGGCGGTGATCTTTATTGGCGATGCGTGTGAGCGCCGAGGTAGGCTCTCCCTGGCTGCCGGTGCAGATAATCACCACCTGCTCCGGCTTGAACTTGTTGATATCCTCCGCTCGTATCAGCATCCCCCTCGGGATGTCAAGGTAGCCGAGTTCCATCGCCATTTGCACATTGTTGACCATGCTGCGGCCAACCAGGGCTACGAAGCGCTCGTAGCGGGCAGCGGTATCTACAACCTGCTGCACGCGCGAGATTAGCGACGCGAAGGTAGCCAGCAAAATGCGCCCCGGCGCGTTGGCAAAGATTTTGTCGAGCGATTCGTTGATAACGCGCTCGGATGGCGTATACCCTGGCGATTCTACGCGCGTGCTATCTCCCAGCATCACCAGAACGCCCTCCCTGCCGATACGCCCCAGCGTCCCAAAGTCGGCGGGCTTGCCATCGACAGGCGTGTAATCAAATTTGTAGTCGCCGGTGTGGACCACGGTGCCGATTGGAGTATGGATCACGATGCCTACCGCGTCTGGAATGCTGTGGTTGACGCGGAAAAACTCAACGAGGCAGTTACCCAGCTCTATCTGATCGCCGGGGGTAATAACGTTAACGTCTGCCCTTTCGAGTAGTTTATGCTCTTTGAGTTTGACGTTAATCAAGCCCTGCGTGAGACGTGTCGCATAGACGGGGGGAAAGTCGAGCATCGGCAGGATATAGGGGAGGCCGCCAACGTGGTCTTCGTGGCCGTGAGTGATGAGAATTCCGCGTATACGCTGCTTCTTGTCTGAGAGATAGCTCGTATCGGGAATGACGAGATCGACACCGAACATCTCGTCATCGGGGAACATCACTCCAGCATCAATGATAATGATATCGTCTCCATATTCGACGACCATCATGTTCTTTCCGACTTCTCCCAGGCCCCCTAGCGGGATGAGTCGAATTTTTTCAGTTGTCAAGGTACAAAGAACCTCCTGACCACACCATACGTGCAGCACATTACTAAAACAAATTCCACTGTATTTTATATCTCCACTCCTGTTTCTACCGGACAGGAGTAAAAGTCGAAATAAGCTAGATTAATCCATTTAAGAGTTTACCATAGAGGCTGCCAAATTACAAGCCACCTGCTCTTCCAGCCAGGGCTATTTAATGCTCCCCACGCCACGCCCGAAAGGGAGAGTTTGGGCGGGGACACCCCGCGCCCCGCAAGGGGGCGGCCGCCCCCTTGACCCCCGCTTCGGGCGAGCATTCAATAGCCCTGTCTTCCAGCGGCAGGGCTGCCCCCTGCTCGCGCGGCGGAGCCGCGCGAACGTCTGGCCGGAGAGGGCGAAAGCGCTGAAAAGTAGATACACTCTGAGAAATGGAACTTCCGCGAGGTTATTTATATATTCATAATAAGTAACAAGCATAGCATGGCTTTTATGCCAGCGGTCCCTTCCCCATCAAGCCAGAATGTGCAACTGCCGCAAAACCGCGAAGGCGATGAGCAGGATGATGATGGCGGCAACGACAAGCACAAAGTACAGATTTTTACGACCAATGGTGATCTTTCCAATCGGTCCGGCCTTCCTTGCCTCGGCCCGGCGTTCCTCCATGCGGCGCTTTCTACGCTCTATACGTTTATTGCGCTGCTCCTGGAGGGAACGCATACGCTGGTCCTGACTGTAGGGACCAGCGCCGAGGCGCTGCATGCGGCGCCGCATCTCGCGGTTGTAGCTTTCGATCTGCTGCTGATTCGGATTGTTGCTCGCTGGCGGCTGTTTTGGCTGCGTCGACTTTGCTCCTGGTAGAGCGGTGCCGCCAACGCGCGACTTATTGCCTTTCCCTTTTTTTTCATTCTCCTTTGGCATCACGATGGCCCTTTCATTGATGATCTTTATCAAATTCTCTGGCGATCCTTATGGCCTCTTCTTTATCATCGGGTGCGAGCACGCCATCAATAACCAGGCCAAGCAGGTGCTCTTTGAGAGGTCGCAGCCACGGCCCGGGACCACGACCAAAAAGCTCCATCAACTCATTTCCATTCAAGGGACTCTTCAAAGGAACGCGCTCGGCCTCCTCTTTTAGTCGCTGGCAGCGTTCGGCAAGCTCCGTCACGCGTGCGGCGGCGCGAGCAACCTTGTCTACACGGTAGCTGGTGATATCGGCGCGCGACAGGTCAAGCAGGTCGGGCAGATCATCGCCGATATCAAGCATCAGGCGGCGCACCGCCCCGTCGGTCCATTCGGGCGTATAGGCGTTGGCCCGCATATGTAAACGCACGATCTGCGAGACGCTCTGGATGAAATCGCGATCAAAATGGAGCTGTTTGAGAATTTCGCGCGTCATCTGTGCGCCAAGATCCTCATGCCCGAAGAAATGCACCTCGTTGTCCTTGATGGTCCTGGTCCGTGGCTTGGCTATATCATGTAGCAGCGCGCTCCAGCGTGTCTTCAGGCGTGGGGAGGAGCGCTCAACGACGCGCAACACATGGGTATAGACATCTTTTGTGCTCACATTGCGCGGCTGCGCCTGCTGGCTGACGCCGCGTAGTTCCAGTACCTCCGGGATAATCCATTCCATCAGCTCCAGTTCGACCAGCAGATCGAGGCCCCTGGCCGGATGAGGGGAGAGCAGCAATTTGTTCATTTCGTCGCGGATACGCTCGCGGCTGATCTTTTGCAGCTTTGCCGACTGGCGCTTGATGGACTGCTGCGTCTCCGCCTCAATAGTGAAATTAAGCTGCGCGGCGAAGCGCACGGCCCGCAGCAGGCGGAGCGGATCTTCGTCGAAGCGCTTATCAGGCTCGTTGCCGACGGCGCGCAGAATGTGGGCGTCGAGGTCCCGCCGGCCACCGAAAGGATCGATGATGTGCCCGTTGAGGGGATCGCGCGCCATGGCATTGATAGTGAAGTCGCGCCGGCGCAGGTCTTCCAGCAGGTCGGTGCCAAAGCAGACCTCCGGCTTACGCGATTCCGGGTTGTAGCGCTCAGTGCGGAAAGTCGTGATCTCAATGATACTGGTATCGTAGTGCAGGCGCACGGTGCCGAAACGCTCGCCGACCAGGACCACGGCGCTGGGATGCGTTGGCGCTACCAGGCGCTTAATCTCGTCGGGCCGCGCATCGGTTGCCAGGTCCGCATCGGCGGATTGCCCGCGATGGAGCAGGACATCGCGTACCGTCCCGCCGACCATATAGAGTTGTTTCTGTTGCGCACGGAATCTTTGCGCCAGCGTTATAATGATATCTAGCATGCTAAAATCTATGGATGTAATTATTATATTGAGCCGTATACGAGTCCCCGGGTGTTAAGGTCAGCTATGGAGCCGAGCCAGGAAGGGTAGCATTTCTAGCGCTCATCTCATAACGGGACTATTGTATCATGCCAGGGTAGCATCTATAAAGAGGGTAACTTTTCAGAGTCTTCGCCGGGCATATTACCTGTCACAGGGTAGTGTGCGCAACCACTCCCTGGCTTGCGGAGCGTAACGGTGGCCGCACGATTCAAAGAAGGAAAGGCAGGCTTCTCCCAGGTAGCGAGCCTCGGCCAGATTTCCCTGGGCGGCAGCAGCGCGCGCGAGGCCGTACTGGCACAATGTTCGTAGTTCCTGATCTCCCTGGGGAGCGTTTGCCAGCGCCTCCCGAAAAGCCGCGATGGCCTCCTCGATTCGCTCCTGCTTGAGATGCACTTCGCCCCACTCGCCGAGCATGTGAGAGATGTACCAGGCATCGTTACGTCCGCGAGCGCAGGCCAGGCCCTCCTGGAGATAGGCTTCGGCCTGGTTGTAGTCCCCGCGTTCCCTTGCCACACAGGCGAGATTGACGAGCGCGAGACAAACCATTCTCATATAGCCGATCTGGTGGGCGCAGGCCATACCTTCCTGGAGATAGGCTATGGACTGATCGTAGTCGCCGCGCTCGCCCAGGGCTGCTCCCAGGTTGACGAGCAGCCAGCTAATCTGTGAACGATAGCCAAGCTTCTGCGCGAGGGGCAGTGCTTCTTGCAGATGGGCCTCTCCACAGGTGGAACGCCCCTGCTCAAGCTCTACGGTACCGAGATTGGTGAGGAGAGGAACCAGCACTTCATGCTGTCTGATCTGGCGCGCCAGGCTCAATCCCTCCTGCAAGTATGCCTCCGCCTGCGCGTAATCGCCACGAATTTTCGCCATCTTGCCGAGAGAAGCGAGCAAACGGCAGAGCAGTTCCCTATACCCGAGCTTCCGTGCCAGTCTCAATCCCTCCTGGTAGTAAAGTTCCGCACGGGCATTGTTCTGGCTCCGGTATGCAACCTCGCCCAGTTCGTGCAGCGCAGCGGCGATCTGTTCGCGATCATCAATCTGCTGCGCCAGGCTTAAACCTTCTTGCAGGTACGTCTCCGCCCGCGTATAGTTCCCCTGCCACTCGGCGGTTCTTCCCAGGTGCAGCAGCGTCGTTACGATGGCCTGGGGATTATTCAATGTACGTGCCGCCTGGTATGCTCGCTCCAGATGCTGCTCGGCAAGGGAATATAGCGCGCGGGCAAGCAGAAAATGGGAGAAAGCGTTGACGCCGCGCACCAGTTCGGCCTGCATCCCCCGCTCAAAGGCTATCTGCAACGCGGCCAGAATATTATCGCTCTCCTGCTCAAGTATATTGTAGTCTCTGGCATGTGTGGACACGTAATCGACAAAATGGGCCACCATACGCTGGTAGGGCGCGCTGTCGTCCAGGTGAAGCAGGGCATAGTCGGCGATGCTCTGATGGAGCATATAGCGGCCTGGCCCATGACTTTCCAGCAGCCCGGCGTCGGTCAGCCTGTCGAGGGTTTCGCGTGGCTGATTACAGACTGCTACTGCGGCATCCTCCGAGAAACTATTCGGCTTGGCGGGAAAGACCGCCAGGGCACGCAGAGCCTCCTGGGCCGGCACGTCCAGCAGGAGATCGCTCACGGCAATGACCGAGCGCAGCGATAGCGGAGCATTCTGCGACAGACTGGGATGGCGTTCAACGGGGGCATATGGCTCGCTCAACTGCAAGCGCTCCCTGGCATCGAGCAGGCGCTCGATGGCTGCCCTGATACGGCGGGGCTGGCGGCTGTGCGCCTGCACCCGCAAATATTTGCCCATCAGCGTCAGCGCCAGTGGCAGCCCGCCTGCCGCATGTACCAGTTGTGGAGCTGCACGCGGATCAATCTCCTCAAGGCCCGGTACCAGCCGTTCAAGAAGCGCGATGCCGTCGTTTTCATCCAGCTCGTGGACTACGGCTGTAGCGTCAGCGGCGAAGTGCAGTGCGATGTGTGGGAAGCGCGTTGTCACCAGAAACGCGCAGTTAGGACCGCCCGCTTTGAACGCCAGCGCCTCTTCAAGCTCCCAGGCGTCATCAATGACGAGGAGCATACGACGCATACCGATGGCGGAACGAATGGCCGCCGCCCATGCCTCCGGGCTGTCCGTCGCCAGCGGTTCAGACGATGCGATGCCTAACAAGACCCCCCAGCGGCTCAACTGTGCCACGACATTTGGCCGGGGGCCGAGCGCGGCCCAGAGTACGCCGTCGCTGAAATGGTCAAGCACCTCTTTGTCGTGCGCCAGCTGGACGGCGAGCGCGGTTTTGCCTACTCCCGGCAGGCCGTTGAGCGCTGTCAACCCTACGCTGTCCCCCGTACACAGGCGCTGCTTGAGCCAGGATAGCATGTCATCGCGGCCAACAAGGCCGGGGCCAACGGTGGATGGCAAAGGGATGGATGGATCATGCAGCGGCTCAACGAATAAGGGAGCGCCGGCGCGCTCGTGCGTGGGCATGTAGTGGCGTTGAGCAGGTCCCCCCGCGCTTTCGTCCTGCACCAGGCCCAGCTCCTCCGCATTTTTCTCGAAGAGCGCACACAATTTCTCACGAAAATAAGGATAAGGGAAGGAGAGGCCGCGCTCCCACCGGCTCACCGTCGCGGGATCGGTCCCGATTTCTCCGGCAACTCTGGCCTGCGACCATCCCCGCAATTCACGTTCGCGCCTTAACCGCTGATTTGCCTTCATATCTTTGCTCTATCGTTGGAGTACGTCTGCAATGGGATTGTTACTTGCTACGGAACTCTTGTTCACCAAATGTTAGAAAGTTGTTATCCAGTTGTCGTATACTTGTCATTGTAACAGATAGGTATAAGCTTGCATACTTTTAGGGGAGTAGATAGTTAAAAAGGTACATTTCCAGACAGAGATTAACGCGGTCACAGGAGTAACCTGCACATGAGCAAACTAGTAATGGTCATCGATGATTCTCCTACCGTCCGTAAAATTGTGGAAGTCAGTTTGCGCAGAGAAGGCTTTACCGTGGTTGCGTTTTCAGACGGGATAGAAGCATTACGCGCGGCAACTACCCACCAGCTGGATCGCGTGCCGGACCTGATTTTTCTGGACATAGATCTCCCCAAGATGAACGGCTACGAAATTGCCCGCTATTTACGCTCAAAGTCGCAGTGGAACAGGGCGGTAATTGTGATGCTCACCAGGCATAGCGGCGTCGTAGATCGCCTGAAGGCGCGCCTGTCGGGCGCGCAGGTGTTCCTGACCAAGCCCTTCACAACCCAGGCGCTGCTCGAAGTCGTAAATTCGTGCCTGCATTTAACCCCATCGGCAGTAAATTGATGCTATTCAATGTTTCTCTCTCTCCCGCGCCAGCGACGCTCGTCAAGAGAAGGAGTAGTCTGGTAGAAAATGCGCTTCGCGTGTTTTCTATCAAACTACTCCTTCTTCCGTGCGCGGGGAACCGGGCGAGCAGGCGAGGGCAAATCCCTGGCGGTTTGCTTGCGCCTATCTGTATACTTTGCTATACTGATGATACGTTATCTGCATTCCTGCTTCAGGAGTATCAAGCGCGTTGAGATCAATCGCACGTAAATCAGTACCTGCGCCGCCAGAGAGGCAGGCAGAGCCGGTCATTCATGGCGATCAGGCAACGATGCAGCGCTGGCTCATGCATTACTGGCAAAAGTTGTGCCTGCCTGCGAACGAGTTGAGCCTGCTGGCGATTACTCAGGACCGTCAGGAATATATGCGCTGGACGGGGAAACGCCTTCACTTCATGACGCTTGGCTGCTACTGCTATCTGCCCGCGCCGGCGCGCTCTGCAATGAACCGGGGCGTGCCCCTGCTCGATGCGCAACCGCTTCATCGCCACCTCATCTTCATCGAACCGGATATGCAGCCCCGCTCGATAGAGGTAACGGTTGCGCATGAACTGATCCACCTGGCGGATCGGGTAAACGGTACACCGCGCCGCCATCGCCATCACGGCTATGACTCGATAGCAGCCGACGAAGCTGCTCTCACAGGTTATGCACTGGAGGAATTGCGCGCGCTGTTGCACGAGGAGAGCATGCGACGGGAACGCATCCGCCGCGAGCGCCGCCCCATCCGCTATCTGTACGCATGTCCGAATTGTGGCAAAAAGTATCCCCGCACACGGCGCTATACGCACGATGTCTCATGCAGCAACTGCGACAAAAGCTACAATCCGCGCTTCCGCCTGCTACTTTTACCACTCTGATTATCTAGCGCAGGGGATTTGAAGTTCTCTCTTTTCGCGTAGCGGCGCGATTGATCGCGCTATAAGGCAATCTATAGACAAAACGGGCGCGAGCAAGCGCATGGCTGCGCAAAGATGGGGCTAATGGCTGACGCCGGCCAGCTCGGTCTGAAGCTCGCGCAGCCAGTCGAGCAGCGCGCGCGTCTGATGAATGCGGCTGCGCAACACCACATGGTCGAAAAAGGCAGTATCGCCCGTCATCAGGTCGTAGCCATGCCTGGCTTCCAGATGCTCAAGGAAGCGCTGGCAGGCGAGTATCTGCTGGTCGACAAGAAATCCTGCGCGGTCTGGAAGGAAAAGCTGTACAAAGTAGAGTTTGATCAGGAAGAGGATGCGAATGTCGCGCGGCTTCTCGACCGGCTGCGTCAGCCATGTGAGGAAAAGGGTATCACCCTCGGCGGTGAGATGAAAAATTTTGCGGGGAGGGCGTGCTCCCTGTGGCTCAAGCTCCGCCTCGATGTATCCCATGCGCTCCAACTTTTTGAGGAATGCATACATCTGGCTCATCTCAAGATGGACGATCTGGCCGAGCGTCCCCTTTTCGAATTGCAGAAACATCTCATAGCCATACATAGGGCGGTTTTTGAGCAGCCCCAGAATGACATATTCAGCCGGCTCGCTAATTTGCATGCGTTTCTCCCCAGATAAAAACATTGCTATTATAGTGTATGCGCGACCATACAGCAAGCCCCGGTGCCTGCTAATAGTCTTGACGTTTCTTTCTGACTCTTCTAAAATTGGAACGTACCAATTTTGTAGAACAAGTCATGCCTTCAGCTATGAGCCGTCCCTCGTCAGCCAGTAAGGATATGAGGCTATGAGTATCTTTGAGGAGCTAAAGCCGGTCAAGCCTCGCCGCCGGCTTTCAAAACCCGCGATCATCATCCTGAGCGTGCTGCTTGTCGTCATCATCCTTTTCTTTTCCTATACCAACGTTGGCAGCGATGCCGCCTTTGTCTCTCACTTTGTCACGCCGCCCAAACATTTCACCTATAAAGGTCATACCGCCTATGTGAGTTCTGTGGCCTGGTCCCCTGATGGCCGCTCTATCGCCTCCGGCAGCGGAGACAGAACGGTGCAGATCTGGAATGCCAATAGTGGAAAACTGGCGCTGACCTATCGTGGGCACGAGACCGATGTATCGGCGCTGTCCTGGTCAAAGGATGGCAGGTATATCGCCTCCGCCGATATTAATGGAGTTGTGCAGGTCTGGAACCCGACGACGGGAGCTACCCTCTACACCTATAGAGGGCATCACGATACCGTCTTCGCCGTGGCCTGGTCCCCTGATGGGACGCGTGTCGCTTCAGCCAGTAACGATGGCACGGTACAGGCGTGGATGGCGATGACGGGAAAGCGGATCTTTTCGTTGAGCTTTCCTGGCCGCAATGCTCCTCCTCCCTGGAATTGCGTGGCCTGGTCGCCCGATGGACGCTACATTGCGGCGGGCGGCATCGGCCAGGTCGTGGTAGCGGACGCGGCTACTGGCAAGCCTCTCTCCTACTATGGCTACAATGGCGGTATTACGCATACAGTGGCCTGGTCGCCTGATGGCAAGTATCTCGCTTTTGGCGGCAGCGACGATAGCGTCCATGTATGGAGTGTCGCCAATCATAGCAGTGTCTATGACTATACAGGGCATAACAGCGATGTCGATGTCGTGGCCTGGTCGCCCGATGGCAGGCGCATCGCCTCCGGTGATGCCAATGGCTTCGTCGAGGTCTGGGACGCTCTCACCGGCAAGCATGCCTATACCTATCGCGGCCACTCCGATATGTATCCGGGCCATTTTACCTACGGTTCTGGCGCATCGGTAAACGGCCTGGCCTGGTCGCCCGATGGCAGGCGCATTGCCTCGGCCAGTAACGATACAACCGTTCAGGTCTGGGTGGCGCAATAATGGCTAAAGCTTATCCTGTTGTGCTTTCATTTGTGCAGGCCGAGGCTCTGCTCCTGGCGCGGCAGCAGGGAAAAACATCGGTCCAGATCTCGCCTGATCTGGGTGTATCAACGGTCACAGCCGCACTATCGGAAACTGGAGTAGCTTTTCCGCAAGGCGAGCATCTGATCTGGCAGGATATTGAGAAAATCAGGCATTCACAGAATAACTGCTTTATAGTGGAAAATGGACAAATAAGAACAATACAGGTATTTTCCGAACAGACCAATCGTATGTGCAGTCTGTTGCCTACATACGGTGCGCCAACGATGCTTATCGCTGGTTTCACGATGCATAGAATTATCGAGATTGATCCTATGCAGGATACGGTGCGCAAGGTTGCGACGCTTTCACCTGTCAGAGGGCGCGTGCTGGATACGGCTACCGGCCTCGGCTATACTGCCATCGCGGCGGCGAGAACGGCGGAAGAGGTTATCACCATCGAGCTTGATATGGGAGCGCGCGAGATCGCGCGGCTCAACCCGTGGTCGCGCGATCTCTTCGATAATCCCAGGATCAAGCAGCTATCGGGCGATTCCTTCGAAATTGTGCCGACCTTCGAGGATGAGAGCTTCACCAGGATTATCCACGATCCCCCGGTCTTCAGCCTTGCTGGCGAACTCTATTCAGGAGCATTCTACCGCCAGTTGTATAGAGTGCTCAGACGTGGAGGGCGCCTGTTTCACTACATCGGCAACCTGGAGAGCAAATCGAGCGGAACGTTAACGCGGGGCGTATTGAGGCGCTTGCAGGAGGCGGGCTTCGCGCGTGTGATACGCCGGCCAGAAGCGTTCGGTGTCGTGGCCTATAAATGAACTGGCAAGCCATGTGATTATCGCGGCAGATTGATGTTTCCCATCAATCGCAGCCGTTGTTATGATCTCCGATGTTCTTGTATAAATTATAAATGGAACAGCTAAATATTGAAAAACTGATCTATCTATGCTATACTCCTAGCAAAACGTGGTACGAGGGGGATTCGGGCATGGCAAAGCTCTGGGACGACAGGTTGAAGAGGCTCTTTATGTACGTGCAACCCTGGCGCACCAGTGTCCGGTCTATTCGTTTGTGATCTATCTGCTGGCGAATGGCAAGGTGCCAGAGTCCCCTCTGATATGGGGACTTCCGGGCTACCGGAAGGTCCATATCTTTGAGTTCACGAATATCAAGTTGCGGGATCTGTCGGTAGACGCGTTCAGGAAGATGGGATTGAAGGGCTTGCTGCCGCTCTGTCTGCTAACGAAGGATGGAGCGCGGCGCGAAGTTGGCGAGGAAGTGCTTGCCAGTCTGAGAGGCAACGATGACCTGCTCAACCTGGCAATAGCGCTGGCCTCGCTGGTCTTGACTGGCGAAGCAGATAAACAGTGGTTAGAAAGGAGGGTAGCGATGCTCGAAGAGATTTTGCAGGATACCTGGTACTACAAATGGATCCATGATCGCGGGCTGACAGAGGGGCAGGAAAAGGGTAGGGCGGAAGCTCTTCAGGAGGCTCTTGAAGAAGATCGCCGTGCCGTCCTGGAAGCTATCCGGGCGCGTTTCCCTGAGATGGCAGAGCTGGCCCAGCAGTGCATTGATCAGATTCACGATTCTGCCACCTTGAAGGAACTGATTATCAGAGTGCCTGGAGCGCGAGATAAAGAAGGTGCGCTTCGCGCTCTTCATGAGATGGACAGTGGCTTATAGGCAGGGACGCGTAGCTTATGAGCGGTCCGCGAAGAGGCAGATCTCGCGGACGCCGCGCTCGATCTCCTCTTCGGAGGCGCCCAGCGAGATGCGCACATAATCCTGCGATACCGAGCCGAAGCCGCTGCCAGAAGCTACTGCGACGTTGCGCTCGCGTAGCAGGTCGAGCGCGAACTGGCGCCCGCGGCGCGGTTCGCCGTGTTTTCCTCGCACATCGATCAAAACGTAGAATGCTCCGTGCGGCGTGTAAATGTAGCGCCCCATCTCTTTGAGCAGGCTTACTGCCAGATCGCGGCGCCGGCGATAGCTCGCACGCATCTCAGCCACGCAGTCCTGCGGGCCGGTCAACGCTGCGGCTGCTGCCCGCTGCACCATCGTCGCGATATTGGTGTAGCTGGCGTTGAGCACATCCCCCATTGTCTTCATGAGTCGCGTGCCCGTGACGAGGTAGCCGATACGCCAGCCCGTCATGGCATAAGTTTTGGAGAACGAATAGACGCCGATGAAGCGCCCGGCTTCGAACTCGTCTCGCGAGAGCATGGTCCCGGGACTTACATGCTGCCCCTCGAAGATGATTTCGTCGTAGCACTCGTCGGCGAGCAGGTAGAGATCGTGGCGGCGCGCGAAATCGAGCAGCGCACTCACAACCTGCGCCGGGAAGACGCCGCCCGTGGGATTGCCTGGCGTGTTGATGAGCAGCAGTCGTGTGCGCGGAGTGACCAGTCGCTCCAGTCGCTCCATATCGGGAAGCCATTCGTTCTGCGGATCGAGCGGGTAGGGCACGCCGGTAGCGCCGCAGGCCGCCAGTTGCATGAAGTAGAGCGACCAGCAGGGATCGGGAATGAGCACCTCGTCACCGCGTTCGACTGTGGCTGTGAGGGCGGTCATGAGCGCGCCTGTTCCTCCCTGCGCGATTGCCACGTTCTCCGGCCCGACGGAGTAGCCATTGACGCGTGCAATCCTGGCGGCTATCAACTCGCGCAGCCACGGCCAGCCCTCAGCCGGCGCATAGGTTTGCGCCTCATTGGAGATGGATTCTATGGCGGCGCGACAGATATGCTGCGGCGTGCGAAAACTCGGCTCGCCGATCTGCAAACGCACCGCCGGCGGCAGCGTCACGCCGCGCGCTGCCGCCTCGCGCTGCAACTGCGCGGCGTAAACTCCCAGCGAGGTGATATCGTTTGCTCCCAGTTCATAAATACGCTGCTTACCGGTCTTCATAACCTCTTTCCCCGCTCTCCAATCTTCTGCACCAGGCCCGCGAGCAGCGCGATGCGCATGGGCAGGTAGTCCAGTTCGATGTATTCGTCGGGGTTATGCGCCATGCCGCCGCCGGCGCCCAGCCCGTCAATCGTAGGCACGCCCATCGCGGCGGTAGTATTGGCGTCAGAAGCCCCGCCACTGCCCAGATCCTCAATCTGCAAGCCCAGTTCTCTGCCTGCTTCTTTCGCCAGATGCACAAGCCTCGCATTGCGTTCCGAGCGCTCGAAAGGCATGCAGCGCATACCGCCGCTTATCGTAATCCGCGTTCCATCCAGCACCCTGTGTTCGGTCACTTTCTGCATCGCTGCCTCGATAGCACGCAGCCCTGCTTCGTCGCTGACGCGTACATCCATCATACAACAGGCGAAATCGGGCACGACGTTCGTGCGCTCACCGCCCTGGATGACGCTGACGCACAGTGAGGTGCCGGGAATGGTGCCGTGCAGCCCTTGTAAGGCGATCACCTGGTGCGCGAGTTCAAAGATGGCGTTGCGCCCACGATGTGGCTCGACACCCGCGTGCGCCGCAATGCCGCGAACCTCCACACGGTACTGGCCTGATCCCCGGCGCGAGGAGACGACGGTGTTGATTTGCCGCCCCGGCTCCAGCACGATCACAGCATCGGACTGGCGCGCCAGTTCTTCTATCAACGGTTTGCTGCCGGGTGAACCAATCTCCTCATCGCTGTTGCAGATAAAGGTCGCACTGTGATAAGGCGCATTCTGCTCCTCGATCAGCAGGCGCAGGCCGTATAGACCGATGAGCAGGCCGGATTTCATATCCAGCACGCCGGGGCCGGTGGCGATACGCTGCCCGTTACGCCGGACGATAGCGAACGGGCGGCGCGCAACCTCTCCCTCTGGAAAGACGGTATCCATATGGCCGATCAGAAGGATGCGCGGGCCTTCCGCTGCGCTGCCCCTATGGGTAGCGACCAGGTTATTGCCGTATTCTTGCTGCGGATCGAAATACGTGGCGAATCCGAAATCGTGAAAGCGCTCCTGCAAATAGGCGGCGACACGATCAACACCGGCTTTGGTATAGGTTCCGGAATCGATATTGACGATGGCTTTCAGGTCGGCAAGGAAGGCATCCATGTGCTGTTCGGAGCGCTCGACGGCTGCATGTCTCTTCATTATTAAATAATCCCTTCTCCTCTGAACTGCTCTATCTCCTCATCGCTGTAGCCACTCTCGCGCAGCAGTTCGGCGCTGTGCTCGCCCAGTTCGGGAGGCGGATAGCGCTGCTCGTTCTCTACGCCGGAGATACGCGGAAAGCTCGGCAGTGTACGAAACGTCTGGCCCGGCCTGCCGCTGCTCACCTCTACGCCGCGCGCCCGCGCATGAGGATCGTTCAAAGCTTCGTCGATATCATAGACCGGCCCCACGCAGGCATCACTATCGCCGAGTTCAGCAACCCATTCATCGCGCGTCTTCGTCTTGAAGATAGCGCTGAGCATATCTATTGCCTGCTCGCGTTCTCCGGGGCCGACCGGCATATGGAAGGGCAGTAGCTCCAGGTGGCCGATGCGCGTACAGAAGGTGTGCCAGAATTTCGGCTCCAGCGCGGCCAGCGTGACATGCTTGCCGTCCCTGGTTTCGTAGATATTATAGCAGGGAAGGCCGCCGTCGAGCGCCGAGCGCCCCGGTGCAGGTGCTTTGCCGCTGTTGAGATAGGTAGCGGCAGCCAGCGGCAGCAGTGACATCACGCCCTCGGTCATAGATGCATCGATCATGCGTCCCTCGCCCGTTTGCGTGCGTCCCATCAGCGCGGCCAGTATGCCGATGACCGCCATGTAGCTCCCGCCGGCAAGGTCGCCCAGTTGCGTCGCGGGCATGGCGGGTTCACCATGCGGCCCGCGATTGTAGTGGAGCAGCCCCGCGTAGCCGGCGTAGTTCAGATCGTGCCCGGCACGCAGGCGGTAGGGACCATCCTGTCCATAGCCACTGATGGCGCAGTAGATAATACCCGCGTTCGTCTCTTTAAGCTGCTTGTAGCCCAGGCCCAGGCGCTCCAGTACGCCGGGCCGGAAGCTTTCCAGCACGACATCAGCGTTGCGCACCAGGCGCAGAAATATCTCGCGCCCCCGCTCCGCTTTCAGATTCAGTGTCATGCTGCGCTTATTGCGGTTAATCGCCAGGAAATAGAGGCTCATCCCGCCGGGGCCATACGGCGGCATCGTGCGGCCATAGTCGCCGCTGCCAGGCTCTTCAATCTTGATGACATCGGCGCCAAAGTCCGCCAGCATCTGCGATGCATAGGCTCCGGGGAGAAGGCGTGACAGGTCGAGGATACGGATGCCATTCAGCGGTTGCACCATGCGTACCTCCTTTGCGGGGATAAAGAACGTATCGTAGTGCTAGCGTAGCAGGGAATGCGGGGACATGTCAATGCCAGGGGCGATAAAGCAGCGCGCGTTCGTGTGATACAATTTTCCTAATACTATAAGATTGAGGAGACACATGCCAATTGCCATCGTCGTACATGGAGGAGCAGGAGCGATCAGCCCTGACCGCGTAGAGGCCGCGCGCGCTGGCTGCGAGGAAGCCGCAGAAATGGGGTTGCGCATTTTGCAGGAGGGCGGATCCGCGCTTGACGCCGTTGTGGCTGCCGTGCGGGCGCTCGAAGATAATCCCAACTACAATGCCGGAACCGGCTCCAGCCTGACAAAAGAGGGCAACATAGAGATGGACGCCGGCCTGATGGATGGAGACAGCCTGCGCGTTGGCGCCGTAGCGGCTGTTGAGCGCATCAAAAATCCTATATTGCTGGCGCGCAAAGTGCTGGAAAGTCCTCACGTTTTGCTGGCAGGTCACGGAGCGCAGCAGTTTGCGCTGGAGCAGGGCTTTACCTTCTGCGCACGTGAAGATCTGCTGACCGAACGGCAGTATAACAACTGGCTCAAGGCGCGGGAGCAAGAAAACGAGCCGGACGGGCAGGAGGATGAGCCACGCTTCTACCGTTATGAGGTCGGATTCGTGGAGGCACGTAAAGAATCTGAACACCACCGGCATATGAAGGATGAAACGGAAGACAAGCATGGGACCGTCGGCGCCGTTGCCCTTGATCAATCGGGAGCGCTGGCCGCCGCTACGTCAACCGGCGGCATCCACAATAAATATCCGGGGCGCATTGGCGATTCCCCGCTGGTAGGTTGTGGATTCTACGCCGATGAGAACGCCGCCGTCTCCTGCACGGGGTATGGAGAAGATTTTGTGCGCCTGCTCATTGCCCGGCGCGCTGCCGAGTATGTAGCGCGCGGCGCCACAGCGCGCGAAGCGGCACAGGAGGCCGTTGCATTCCTGGGCGCGAAGGCCAGTGGCACCGGCGGCTTGATCATCGTAGATCATGCCGGCAATGTCGGCTTCGCCTGGAACAGTCAAAATATGGCCTATGCTTACAGGCAGGCGGAGCAATAAAAGCGGGGAACTCTCCCCGTATGTCAATGCACGAAGAGTGCGTGAGCGATAAAGTAGCCAGCTCCGAAGAAGACGCCGAAGAGCAGAAGGGCGAGCAATAACAGCAGTGGCAGGCTGACACGGGATGTTTGCGCCGGCTGAGCCGACATCTGAGGATAGAACGGTGGGCGGCCCAGCGGAGGGTTCACCGAGAAGTCTGCCACGGTTGGATCGGAGGGGGCCGCTGCCAGACTGCTCGTATTGCTCGGGAATATCGCTCCCACTCCTGCTGGCGATACCTGGTCCGTCTCGCGCGGAGCCAGCGGCGGAGCGAGAATGCCGCTCTTCGGTGCTCCGAATGACCTGGGCATGGCTGCCTCTTCCATCTGATAAGCGCTGGCGACGGGGGTGACAATGGGTGGCTCAAGCGCTTCAGCGAGCACCTTCAACTCGGCATGCAGCGTTTCGGCGGTGGTGATATGCTGCGGGTGCTGGCGCACCACGGCGCGGGCAACGATATCGCATAGCTCCGGTGGAACGCTGCGCAGGAAACGCAGGCGGCCATCGGGCGGAGGCTCAACCGAGGTCGCGCCGGGAGGACGCCCGGCCAGAAGCTGGTACAGCAAAAGTCCTACGGCGCGGGTATCATCGGCACGCCTGGCCTCGCTCTGCTGACCCCAGGGCAGCCCGCGATCAGAGACGGCCAGGCCATCGCCTCCCACCGCGCTCCAGCTCGCGAAATATTGTGTATCGCTCGGCAGGGCGAAGTTATTGACGCGCACGAGTCCCCGGCGATCACGCAGAATGGCGGAAGGCGTTAAATCGCCGTGACAGACCTTGCGCGAGGAGCTTCCGGCGTAGATCAATGCCTGGCAGATCTGTACGCCCAGATCGACAACCTGATAGGGCGAGAGCTGCGTTTGCAGCAGGGCAGCGAAATCGTCGCCATCTACATATTCTTGCACGATGTAGAGGATTTCAGGCTCAACAATGAGGTCGTAAATACCGATAATATTGGGGTGAGCAAACTGGGATGTCGCACGAATAGCGGCGCGATAGGTTGCGATATGTTCGGCGGGCGCGATCTTGACGGCAACGGCGCGCTGTAACACCTGGTCGAATCCCTGATAGACTGCACAGGTCTGCCCCTGCTTGAGCAAGCGCTGAAGCAGGTAACGCCGATGAATGACCCGGCCTGTTTCTACCATAAGCCCCTCTAGATTACGCATCTATAGATCCTGTAAAGCCAGAGTAACAGCACCCACGATATTCGCTTCCGCGCCGAGGCTTCCCTGCACAATGCGCAGAGACTGTCTGGCAGCCGGAAGGCACAACTGCTCGATCCGCTCCTGTAGTGGCGCGATCAATAACTGACCTGCCTGTGCTACTGGCCCACCCAGAATAATCATGCTGGGATTTACTAAATGAACGATATTCGCAAGCGCAATACCCAGATATTTATGTACGTCATCGACAATATAGCGGGCGATCTGGTCGCCGTCCGCTGCCAGCCGAAATACCTGTTCAGCGGTAATGCGCTCGGCCCGCCCTCCGGTAACGCGACTGATGGCGGCCTCTGTCTCGGGATGCTCTACGGAGAGGCCGATCATGGTGCGTGCAATGGCTTGAGCCGATGCTATGGCTTCGAGATGGCCGTAGCCGCCGCATGAACATTTCGGCCCGTCCTCTTTGACGAGGATATGTCCGATTTCGCCGGCGGTACAGGTTGTGCCATGATAAATGGTGCCGTTGACGATCAGGGCGCCGCCAATGCCACGCCCCAGGCCGATGTAGAGGACGACGCGCTCGCCCACGCCCACACCGCGCTGCACCTCTGCCAGAGCCGCCGCGTTGGCATTGTTATCGATGATGCAGGGTGCGTCAAATCTCTCTTCAAAGTGGTCCTGAAGCGGAAAATCATTCCAGCCGTGGGCGTGATAAAGCGTGCGCACAACGCCCCGGGCGGCGTCGACCAGTCCCCCGACGGCCACGCCCACACGTAAAATGCGCCTGTTGGACAACCGCTCGGGGCTGGCAACCTCGCCGAGCATCTCATCTATCAGGTCCAGCACCGTCGCGCTGTCCGGCACATACTCCAGGGGACGACGGGCGCGATACAGGATTGCGCCATCCAGGTCCGCCAGGGCCACCGTTTGACGCGCACCGCTGCCGCTAATCTCGATCCCTACAACATATCCCTCCGTTGCCAGTAGCTTGCCGGTGTTTCTCTGGGGTGCCGTCTGTTCCGAGATGAAAGCCCCGGTGAACGCTTCTGAACGCTGCGTAGGCACGGCTCGTCCTCCCTTGTTATCAATTCCTTGCGCGGGAATGTACTGCTCTATCGCCTGCTGAGACAACGGGTTTAGTATATCATAATGATGTAGCGACGCAAAGTGCGTTAGGATGCCTGTCCCAGAATCAGGAATGTTGCATTGCTGCGCTCCTGTTGCTACAATATTCGCGAAGGGATAATGCTTTATAAGAGGGTGCCTGATTTCCGCACCCTGGCTTGCTCGCGCCCACACCAGCATACTACATCTCTTGCGCGGCGAAGCCGCGTGAACGCCCGGTGAGAGAGGGAGAATAGAGGGAGAGCATTTTATGGCATCGTCTCCAGTTGCGCATGAAAAAGTTTTTATCGGCCCCGGACTCAGCAGGTTTAAACTGATTGTCACAATTCTGGCCCTCGTCTGCGCCGTGGGCGTCGTCCTGTGGATCGCCTTCCATGAGATGCAGCAGGGGGCCATGGCGACAGCGATTGGCAGCACCATTGCCGCCCTTGTTTTCATCGCCGGTTTCGCGTACTATCTGCGTATCATTGCTCCCGTTCCTTTTACGATCACGCTGGAACCGGAGGCACTTGTCAAACGCAATCGCAACGGCGAGGTAATCGAGATCCGCTGGGAAGAGCTGGCGCGTATCAGAGAGGAATTTTTCCCGAACGGGACGCGCATCGGCGTGATCGCCTATCGCAAGATCACGGAGCCGGGGCAAAAGGCGAAGGCGTGGGCGGTCTATCGCGATGATGTGACCGACCTGGATGGACTGGCGGAGGCCCTCAAGCAGGCCATTCCTGAGACGTGCCAGTGGCAGAGCGAAACCGTCCACGAATAATAATCGGTGGGGGGGAGGCAGGGAGGCAGCAGCTTCCTTGCCGAGGGCGCGGGGCTGTCCTCCGAAGTTACTATTCATCTCAAATCAATACCGTGTAAACAGACGATACATGCACTTACTTTTTACGTGCAGCGTTACTTGTCGCAGAGAAAAAAACATGGTATACTGAGCACTGAATAGTACTGGTTTGACCTTACTGGACCGGGGGGTTTGTCCTGAACAAACCCGAAATGGCAGGCATATCATGGCGACGAAGCCAACAACATCAATATCATCTTCCACAGCGGCCACACACTCCTGTCCCCGTTATGAACGTGCAGTACAGGTGCTTGGCAAGCGCTGGACAGGTCTGCTGCTCAATGCACTGATGGATGGCCCACGACGCTTTTGCGAACTGACGGCGCTGGTTGAGGGGCTGTCTGATCGTGTGTTGAGTGATCGCCTGCGCGAGTTGGAGATGGAAGGAGTGGTGCAGCGCGTGGTCTATCCGCAGATCCCGGTACGCGTCGAGTATCAGCTTACTGAGAAGGGGCATGCGCTCAAGCCTGTTGTAGACGCTATTCATACGTGGGCAGAGAAGTGGATCGAGCCTCCCGGCCTGCCATCGTGCACAGAAAAAGATCGAGTTCGCTAAGCAAGATATATGCGGCGTGCGAGTGTCAAGATTCTCATGCGCTGCATTTTTTTGAAGGACTTCTATGGAGAATTTGTGGGCACCGTGGCGCATGGCTTTCATTACTCCGAAAACGCCGCCAGCGCCAGGGTGCATTTTCTGCACGCAACCGTCTGAACATCGCGATGAAGAGCATCACATTCTCTACCGTGGCGAACACTGCTTCATGATGCTGAACCTGTACCCGTACAATAACGGGCACCTGATGGTAGTTCCCTATCAACATATCGGAACGTTTGAAAGCCTCGATCCCGCCACGCTTGCCGATCTCACCGCTCAGATTCAACTCGCGCTCAAAGCGCTGCGCCTGGCGATGAATCCCGACGGCTTTAACATGGGCGTCAACGAGGGGAAGGTTGCGGGCGCGGGCTTCGCCGATCACATCCACTTTCATGTTGTGCCACGCTGGAACGGCGATACCAATTTTATGCCCGTAATTGCGGATATCAAGGTTATGCCGGAACATCTTGATAATGTATATCGGCAATTGAAGGAAGCAATTGCGAAGGTTCAGGAATAACGAAATGTAGAGACGAGGCTTGCCCTCGTCTTCTTCATGGAGGAACATCATGGAAGAACAAAAATTGCCAGCTTCATGGAAGAACAAAAATTACCAGCGAAAGACGTAGCCGACGCCGCGCACCGTCTGAATCAATCTCGGGTTCGCCGGATCTTCCTCCAGTTTCTCGCGCAGCCAGCGCACATGCACATCGACGGTGCGCGTATCTCCCGCATAGTCGTAGCCCCAGACGTTGTGCAGCAACTGGTCCCGCGTCAGCACCGTGCCGCGATTGCGTACCAGGTAGACCAGCAGATCGAACTGCTTGGGCTGTAGCTCCAGGTCCTGCCCCCGATTGTTGACGCGCCTGCCGGCAAGGTCGATACGCAGCGGACCCGCGACCAGTTCGCGGTGAACGGGCCGTGTTTCCTCAGCGGCCTCCCCGGAACCTGGCGCCTGGTGATCTTCGCCAGCGTTGGGGTAATCGGCGCGGCGCAGCAGAGCGCGCACGCGCGCCAGCAATTCGCGGCGGCCAAAGGGCTTGGTTACGTAATCGTCGGCCCCGACCTCCAGGCCAACCACCTTATCGATCTCATCGCCTTTAGCTGTGAGGATCACGATGGGCGTTGTCGCAGTGCCATTTTCGCGGCGCAACTGGCGGCACACCTCCAGCCCATCCATGCCGGGCAGCATAATATCCAGGATAATCAGGTCCGGGTGCTCCTTGCGCGCCGCCTCCAGTGCGCCGCTCCCGTCCGTCGCCGTCAGGACCTGATAGCCTGCCTGCTCCAGATTGTAGGCGATGGTCTCTAGCAGAACTGCCTCATCATCCACAACCAGAATTTTGCGTGCCACCGATAACCTCCAGCCTTTAGCATCAACCGAAGCGCCCGCTGACATAATCCGCCGTCTCCTTCTTTTGGGGCCGCTCAAAGATATCAACCGTCGGTCCGTATTCGATGAGCCTGCCGCTGAGGAAGAAGCCGGTACAATGAGAGATGCGCGCCGCCTGCTGCATATTATGTGTCACTATGATGATAGTATAATCCTTAACGAGATTGGTAATCAATTCCTCTATCCTCAATGTAGCGATGGGATCGAGCGCCGAACACGGCTCGTCCATCAGCAGCACCTCTGGCTGCACAGCCAGCGCGCGGGCGATGCACAGGCGCTGCTGCTGTCCACCGGAGAGGCCCAGGGCCGAAGATTTCAGCCGGTCCTTCACCTCGTCCCAGAGCGCAGCCGCGCGTAAGCTCTGCTCCACCTGCTCTTTGATATACCCCTTTGGCTTACCCTGCACACGCAGGCCGTAGGCAACATTCTCAAAGATCGATTTAGGGAAAGGATTGGGGCGCTGGAAAACCATGCCGATGCGCCGCCGTAATGCTACCACATCGATGTCCCGCGCGAGAATATTCTGCCCGTCGAAAAGAGCCTCGCCTTCTACGCGCGTATCGGGTATCAGATCATTCATGCGATTCAACGAGCGCAGAAACGTCGATTTGCCGCAGCCCGATGGGCCAATCAATGCCGTTACACGCCGCTCCCATACCGGCAGCGACACATCATAGAGCGCCTGTTTTTTGCCGTAGTAAAAGTTCGCATGTCTGATCGCTATCTTTACGCCCTCGGGAACGCGCGACGGCTCTGTCTGGGGCGAGTTGCTCTCGTCTTCACCAGAGGCCGCTGCGGAAAGTTCTGCCGGGGTTGCAGGTTCGTTCATCATATACGCAAAGCTCCGCACCGTCGTTTCCGGCGCCTGTTGTGCGGGCCGATTCGCATGGAAACCCATCGCGCCTCCTTAATTAGCGCCGCCATTTCATTTTAGACGATCTGGTATTCCTTGTGCAATGGAATAGACGCATCGACAATGAGGCGATCTTCGGTGACGACCAGCCGGATATAGCGTCCCGCCAGCGCCTTGCTGATAAAGTACGGCCTTCCCTCGAATGAGATGTGGCCGCTGCGCGCCACTTTGCGCGAAAAGATATTTGCTCCTTCTGGCAGTTTTGAGCTTCCGCTAAGATAATCTGCTGAAACATTTATCATGGTATAATCCTCGTTTCTTTCATGATCTGGAGTCTTCTGCATCAGCGTCAACTGAAGCGTCCTGCTACATAGTCCTCGGTCTCCTTTCGCTGGGGATGGGCAAAGAGTCGCGTTGTTTCCTCGACTTCAACCAGGCGCCCCTGGAGAAAGAAGGCCGTTGTATCGGCTATCCGCCCGGCCTGCTGCATATTGTGCGTCACAATGACCACGGTGAGGTGCTGCTTGAGCTTGAGGATAAGCTCCTCTATCTGAAGCGTGGAGGCCGGATCGAGCGCCGAACAGGGTTCATCCATGAGGAGAATTCCGGGTTCGAGAGCCAGCGCGCGAGCGATGCATAGACGCTGCTGCTGCCCGCCTGACAACTGCGCCGGCGATGTATTGAGTCTGTCTTTCACCTCCTCCCAGAGCGCCGCGCCCCGCAGGCTGCGTTCCACAATGTCTTGTAGCGCCCGGCCGCGTGCAGTGCCATTGATGCGCGCACCGATGGCGACGTTTTCCCAGATGCTGTAGTGCGGCAGCGAATTGGGTTGTTGAAACACCATGCCGATGTGGCGCCGCACGTACAGCGCCTTGATCGCTCTCGCGTAGATGTCTACACCGTCGATCAGCACCTTGCCCTGCACGCGCGCCCCCGGCGCTTCATCGTGCATGCGGTTCAGTGCGCGCAGGAACGTCGATTTGCCGCAGCCCGATGGGCCGATCAGCGCCGTCACGCTCTCCGGCGCAATGGTGAGATCCACATCGTGGAGCGCCTGCTTCCTGTTGTACCAGACGTTCAGATTCTGAACCTGTATCGTCATTCGCTATTTCCCCTTTTCACATGCATCGCCTGCGGCGGGTGGTAGCAGGAAGAGAGAAGCAAGGGATTGCGTCCCCTGCGTCCCTGCCTCTATCGCCGGCGCCTGAAGCCTCCGGTTGCCCAGCGCACAGCAAACGAGGCGATAAAAATGAGAGCGATCAGCACCAGAGAACCCGCGTATGCCTGGCTGATCTGGATTGGATACGGGCTGTTCGTGAACACGAAGATGCGCAGTGGCAGCGCATCCATCGGCTGCGTGATATCGGCGTTCCAGAACGTGCTGCCGAACGCGGTCATCAGCAGCGGCGCCGTCTCACCGGCGATACGTGCCATCGCCAGCACAATGCCGGTGATGATGCCATTCAGGGCAGCCGGCAGCACAACCGAGAGAATCGTGCGCGCTTCGGTGGCGCCGAGAGCGAGCGATGCCTCGCGTATCTCCTTTGGCACCAGGCGCAGTACCTCCTCCGAAGTACTGGCGACAATAGGGATCATGATAATCCCGAGCGCCACACCGCCGGATAGCCCGGAAAAGCCATGCGAGGGAATGACGATCAATACCCAGGCAAAGAGGCCAAAGATGATCGTCGGGATGCCGGTCAGTACCATCACCGTAAAGCGCACCGCCCCGGCGAAGCTCCCCCGACCAAACTCGGAAAGGTAGATGCCGGTGCACAGGCCCAGCGGAATGCCCATGATGGAGGCAAGGCCCACCAGGATAAGCGTTCCCTGCACGGCTTCACCCATGCCACCGCCCGACGAGCCGAAGGCCGCCGGCAGCTCCGTGAAGAAGCTCACATTGAGAAACGGCAGCCCCCGCACGATGACGTAGAGCAGCAGGTAGATCAGGATAGCCACGGCAAAGAGCGCAGCCGCAACCGCCAGCGCCAGTATGAGCAGGTTGCTCGCTCGCCGCCGCAGCATATGCGCCGAGCGCGGTGGCAGAAAAGGATGGGCAGCAGCGCTCATGTGTTCAATCCTCCAATGCTCATGCGTCCCATACGCGCTACCAGCCAGCGTGCCAGAACATTCGTAGCCAGCGTGATGAGGAAGACCAGCAGGCCCGCCTCAAGCAGCGCCGAGAGGAAAAGTCCCTGCGTGGCCTCGCCAAACTGGTTGGCGATGACGCTGGAAAGCGTATAGCCCGTGTCGAAGAGGCTCGCGCTCGGTTTCGTGGCCTGGTTCCCGATCACCATTGTCACCGCCATCGTCTCGCCGAGCGCGCGGCCAAGCGCCAGGATGATGCCGCCCATGATGCCGACGCGCGAGGCTGGCAGGACCACATGACGGATCACCTCCCAACGCGTCGCGCCCAGGGCCAGCAGGGCCTCGCGCTGTGATTGCGGTACTGTCAGCATCACCTCGCGCGAGACGCTGATAATGAGCGGCAGAATCATAATCACCAGCACAATACCTGCGGCCAGCAGTCCCAGGCCGTGCGGCTGGCCGCGAAAGAAGGGCAGGAAGCCCAGATGGCTCTGGAGCCAGGGTTCGCCGCTGCTATTCAGCCAGGAGGCCAGCACCAGGAAGCCCCAGAGGCCGATCACGACGCTTGGGATGGCGACCAGCAGTTCCATAACAAAAGCCAGCATGCTGCGCAGCGCCAGTGGGCAAAACTCCACCAGGAAGATCGCGGCGCCTATCCCTATCGGCACGGCGAAGATGATGGCGAAACACGACGTGACCAGGGTGCCAAAGATCGCCGGTGCTACCCCGAAGACGTTATGAACGGGATCAAACGCCTGGTTGGTCAGAAAACTGAAACCAAAGGCCGTGATCGTTGGCAGCGAATAGCTGACCAGTATCCATGCAACTCCCACCACCAGCGCCAGGGTGATGAGCACAAAGAGCAGCGTAAAGTTGCGAAAGATGATATCGCCGAGCCGGCGCTTTCCCCTGGTGCCGCGCCGGGTGAGTGCACTCACCCGGCGCGCCTGCGCCGCTATATTACTCTGCATCAGAGGCGTTGTTTTCATCACTTACCTGTGTAGCAGGGTGTATTGCCGCACTTCATAGACTTGATCTGCGCCTCGTCCCTGGTAACGATGCCGCCGGGCAGGGGCACATAGGTCAGCGCCGAAGCATAGCTCTGCCCATCGTGCGTCACCCACCACAGCATGTTCGCGATAGCCCGCCCCTTATCGGGATTGCTCTGGTTCTGATAGACGATCATCCATGAGAAGCCCGATATAGGGTAGGAGTCGTTACCGGGCGCATTCACAATATAGAATCGCAGGTCCGCAGGTATGTCGGACACGTTGGCCGCGTCGGCTTTGGCCCCGTCCAGCGACGGTGCGACATAGTTGCCCGCCGCGTTCTGCACCAGCGCGTAGGGGAAGTTGTTGGCGACGACGTAGGCAAGCTCGACGTAGCCGATAGAGCCGGAAGTTGCCTTGATGGCGGCGGCGACGCCTGGATTCCCCTTCGCGCCAACACCCAGCGGCCAGTTTACCGTTGTCGCGGCGCCTACCTTCGTCTTCCAATCATCGCTCACTGCTGAGAGATAATGTGTGAAGATGCCGGTGGTGCCACTGCCGTCGGAACGATGGACGACGGTAATATTCTGGTTGGGCAGCGTAACGCCCGGATTGAGTCCGGCGATCTCCGGGTCGTTCCAGGTTTTGACCTTGCCCATGAAGATGTCGGCCAGCACCGCGCCGGTCAGTTTCAGATGGCCGTTGATGCCGCTGAGATTGTAGGATATAGCGACGGCACCAAGCGTGACAGGAATATGAATAATGGGACCATTCGGACTTTTTGCCAGTTGCGCGTCGGTCATCGGCGCATCGGTGGCGCCGAAATCGACGAGCTGGTTGAGCAGGTCATTGATGCCAGCGCCGCTGCCGATGAGCTGGTAATTAACGTTGGCGCCGCACTTGACGCCGGGATAAACAGTAAAAAGCTTCGAGAAGAGCGGGCCATCGAACGTCGATCCTGCTCCGTTGAGCGTTCTGGTCGCGGGGCAACTCTGCGCGCCATTCGTGCTGGTGGATGCCGAGCTGGCGCCACCGCAGGCCGAAAATAGCATGCTGAGTAACGTTAGCGCCGCGAGCAGCGGGGCAATGTGCCATCGTTTGAACATAGCTTCTCCTACTCTAACTACCGGGTAATGTACACCGATCATATTTGCATTCATACCGTAACATTGCTGAGTTAACGATAGGTAATCTATGCGTAATGGATAGGTAATTCCTACGTTAATGGATAGTAAAATCTTTCCCTGTGGATATGCGAGGATTTAACAAACGCCATGTGCAAGTTGCGCTGACAGCTCACCGCTGCACGGCTCGCCCGCAGACTGTTCACCAGAGGGTGCGCCGCAGGCGCACAAAAACATGCACGGGGGGATTAACAAATGTGGGAAGTGATGAAAAAGTGAGATCAGGAGAAGAATCTAAGATAGCTGTGCCCGCCGCCGGCAACGACACAGCTATCTTAAAAAATATTTACGGTTTTTCGCCCCAGGTGGTAAGGAAGAGCCTGAGTCCACAGTACCCTTCGGACCATATTTCCGTGCTGGCCTGCTGGCGCAGCCGCTCGATTTCCTCTTTCGTTGTGGCGCCGCTCTCAATGAGAAATGGCTCTAGCAGGAGCCAGATTACCATCGTGTACTGGCGCCAGCCTTCAAAGTCAGGGGTCCAGGCCGACATATCGGGGGCGTGTGCGCGGTTGCGAATGTGCTGAAATCCTGCCTCGTGCATCAGGCGTCCCAGTTGAGGGATGATGCCGATATGCTTGCCGTCCACGGAGAAGCTGCGCCCGGTAGTGTAGAGAGCGCGTGCGTATATATCCCAGAATTGTTCTATAGCCGGGCTGCTGGTAAGTGAGCGTTCAAGTTCTGTGAGCCTCAGCACACCGCCGGGGCGCAGGAGGCGCATGCATTCCTGTAGCAGAGGAGGCCAGTTTTGCGGCTTGAGGGAGCTAAAGAGGAAGCGAGCGTTAATCAGGTCAAAGCTGCTGTCGGCGAAGTCGAGCGATTGCCTGATATCCATAACCCCGAAGGAGGCGTTGGTGAGTCCCTGTGAGACGGCGCGCGCATTGGCATAATCGACCATCGGGCGGCTGATATCGACGCCGCAAGCCTCGACCTCTGGATATTCAAAGGCCACATTGAGCACCCAGCCACCGGGGCCGCATCCCAGGTCAAGGATATTTTTGATCCCGCTAATGTCGCCGTCTCTTTCTGGAAGGACGCCTCCCATGCCCTTCGTCACTAGATTGTCGGCAAAGATCAGCCAGCTTAACTGTGCGCTGCCATCCTCTAAGATGAAGGAGCTATCATCATGGGGTTTCTCCGGTGCTGCCATATTTAAAAACCTCCCCGCTGTCGGCAGGTACGCTATCCTTTTCTTGTGGATAACCAATCAGGATTGCTGATGCGCAGCCGCGCGATTGATCGCGCCTCGTCGGGCCTATAGAGCTGCCTCAAGTGCGATCAATCGCGCGGCTGCGCACGGAGG
>Ga0070739_10000902_pt1 | contig 49406 bp, 46 predicted proteins | sample Coa_R1_7_FD_66445 | JGI IMG/M metagenome (GOLD analysis project Ga0070739, IMG submission 66445) | Surface soil microbial communities from Centralia Pennsylvania, which are recovering from an underground coalmine fire - Coalmine... | ecosystem: Environmental > Terrestrial > Soil > Unclassified ...
GGACGCAGCTCGAGAGCCAGACGGACTCGACCTATACGGCTGCGGGCTATCTGGCGTTGGAGTCGCGCGGCTCCGCTATCGACGACTTCGGCGGCGGCACGATCTAGCTGTCCGGGCGGCAGGATCGCCCGCGCCCACAGATGAGAGCACGGTTCCTCGCGGTCGCCGGTGTCGTCGTCGCGGCGGTCGTCGCGGTCGTGATCGTGCGCACGGCTTCGCATCACGGCTTGCCCGATCTGGCGGCCGACTACCGGACCGCCCACCCGGGGCAGGTGTTCCACCTGCCGTGCGGGACGTACGGAGACGTCACGATCGACCATGCCTTCGGCCGGTCCGGCGCACCGGTGGTGTTTGCGGGCTCGTCCTGCGTGCATCTCGGTCGCCTGGCGATCGCCGGCGACCTGCTGGAGATCGACGGCGTCGACGTCCACGGCTGGAAGATCGTCGGGAGCCGAGGCGTGACGCTGCGCGACGTCTCGTCGAACGGCGCTGTCTACATCTCGGGCGGCGCCTCGGACGTACGCGTGATCGGCGGCCAGATCTACTCGAGCACACCGGTGAGAAGCGACTCGCAGATCACGCTCTCTCACGACGTGACCATCGACGGCGTCCGGTTCCACGACTGGATCGACTCGCACGCCGGAGGACACAACCATCACATCGAATGCCTGCAGGTCGGAGCGGCGGACGGGCTCGTGATCGAGAACTCGACGTTCCGGAACTGCTACACGCACGACATCTTCGTCCGCGCCTGGGGTCACGTCGAACGGCGGCCCACGCCGCTTCGCGGGATCGTCGTCCGTCACAACCTGCTCACGAAGACGCTCAACGGCTACTACTCGATGCAGCTGATCGACGACCTCGTCCCGGCTTCGGAGCGGCCGAGCAGCGCGCTGGTGACCGGCAACGCGGTCGAGCAGGGCATCGCCTTCCGTTTCGCGCACGGGCACATCGACTTCTCCGGCAACCGCTACGTCGGCTTCTCGCGCTACTCGTGCATGGTCGACAAGAGCGACCGGGGCGGCGCGCAGATCAGCGACAACGTCTACAGGTTCGGCGTCGTCTGCGGTCGCGGCGATCGCGTCGACTCCCGGGTCGACCTCTCCGCGGTTCCGTAGCCTCCCGCGGGCGGCTACGCCTCGGACTGGATCAGGCTGTGCTCGAGCACGCCGCGGAAGCGGAGCAGCGCGAGCACCTGCTCGAGGGCGTCCTCGGGGCTCTGGGCGGTCGTGTCCAGCCGGAGCTCGGGGTCGAGCGGAGGCTCGTACGGGGAGTCGATCCCGGTGAACTCGCGCAGCTCGCCGGCCCGCGCGCGCCGGTAGAGGCCCTTCGGGTCGCGAGACTCCGCGATCGCGAGCGGGGCGTCGACGTACACCTCGAGGAACTCGCCGTCCTCGAACAGCTCGCGCGCCAGCTCGCGGTCGCTCCTGAACGGGGAGATGAAGGCGACGATCACGATCAGGCCGGCGTCGACCATCAGCTTCGCCACCTCGGCCACCCGGCGGATGTTCTCGACGCGGTCCTCGTCGCTGAAGCCGAGATCGCGGCTGAGGCCGTGGCGGACGTTGTCGCCGTCGAGGATGTACGTGTGGTGCCCGAGGCTGTGCAGCCTGCGCTCGACGAGGTTCGCGATCGTCGACTTGCCGGCCCCGGAGAGCCCGGTGAGCCAGAGCACGCACGGCCGCTGGCCGGTCAGCCGCGAGCGAAGGTGCTTGTTGACGTCGAGGTGCTGCCACCGGATGCCGGAGTCGTGCACCGGCTCCGGCCGGCGCGCCGGCGTGGCGCGGACGCTGCGCGTCCGGAGCGAGCGGGCCGCGACGATCGCGCCGAGCGCCACGAGCAGCCCGACGGTTGCGGCGGCGATGACGGCATCGTCGTGCGGGAAGCCGATGAGCCTCACCCCGCTCAGCACCAGGACGGCTCCGAGCAGGATCCGCAGCGCGCGGTCGGGGATGCGGACGGTCAGGCCGCTGCCGAGCAGGACGCCCGGAATGGAGCCGACGAGCAGCGAGCCCACCGCTGCGAGGTCGACGTTGCCCGCGGCGAGGTGGGCGACCCCGGCGATCCAGAGCAGCAGCGCCGCGTGGAAGACGTCCGTCCCGACGATCTTGGCGGAGCGGAGCGGGAACACGACGAGCATCGTCAGCCCGAAGAACACGCCGCTTCCCACCGACGTGAGCCCGACGACGAATCCGCCGAGGACGCCGATCAGAACGGCCGCGATCCGGTCGCGCCGCTGCATCTCGAAGGCGACGTCCGGATGTTCGCGGAAGCGGGCCGTCGCCTTCAGCAGCGTGCCGACGCCGCCGGCGATCAGCGTGCCGCCCAGCACGAGCAGCTGGACGTGGTCGCCGGCGTTGCCGTAGCGGTGGCGCATCCACGTCGCCAGCCAGACGCCGACCAGCGAGCTCGGGCCGCTGCCGAGCAGCATCCACCAGCTGAGCCGCGCCTGCACCGTGCCGAGGCGTCGATGGCGGAGCGCGCCGATCGACTTGAAGATGCCGCCGTGGAGGAGGTCCGTCCCGACGGCGACGGTGGGATTGAACCCGAACCCGATCACGAGGAGCGGCGTCAGCAGCGACCCGCCGCCCATGCCCGTCGCCCCGACCAGCACGCCCACCAGGAGCCCGGCGAGTGAGAGCCTCAGGTCCACTCGCTAACGCCACCATCGGCGGCCGAAGTCGGCAACTGGTCGATCGGCTAGACGTCGCCCGGCTTTCGTCGCCGGCCGTCTCAGCGGGCGCGCACGCGGTCCAGCCGCCGCGCCGCCCAGCTCGTCCGCAGGGCGCCGGTCGGCGCCGAGAGGACGCCCCGGATCGGCGCGAAGACGAGACGGAACGGCAGCGGCTCTCTCCCGCGCGCCGCGCGGACGGTCCGCCGGACCAGCCAGCGGATCCAGTCGCGGTAGGCGAACACCAGCACGGCCGAGCGGCGGACCGTGCCGGCGGCGAACGTTCGCATCAGGTAGATCGAGTACGCCCGGCCGTCGGCGCGCAACTGCCGCTCGAGCGCGTCGAGCGTCCGGCGGTGCCGATGCCATACGAGCGCCGACGGCTCGTAGCGGACGATCAGCCCGGCCGCGACGACGCGGTGCAGCAGCTCCAGGTCGCCGCCGCCGTGGGACGGAGTGCCGACGTCGAGCGCCGGGTCGAACCCGCCGACCTCGTCGAAGACGGAGCGGCGGAACGCCATGTTCGCGCCGACGCCGACCCGCTGGATCCGGAGCACCTCGCGCGTCGGCCACACGCGCCTGTCCGCATGGAAGGGCGCAAAGCCCTTGGCCATTCCGCGGTAGCCGAACTCGAAGAGCATCTGCGCCTCGGTCTCGAGCTCCAGCGGCCCGACGAGGCCCGTGACCGCCGCGACGCTCGGCTCGCGGAGCGCCTCGGCGATCGCCGCCAGCCAGAGCGGGTCCGGACGCGCGTCGTCGTCGGTGAAGGCGATCACCGGCTGTGTCGTCTCGGCGATCCCTCGGTTGCGCGCCCGGTCGAGGCCCGGCAGCGGCTCGCGGACGCAACGGACGCCGTGCCGCGCGGCGACGCCCGCGGTGCGCTCGTCGCGCGAGGCGTTGTCGACGACGACCACCTCGAAGCACGGATACCGCAGCGCGCGCACCGCGGTGAGGCATCCGTTCAGCTCGTCCGGGCGGTCGCGGCTGCAGACGACGACCGCGATCGGCGGCGGGTCCGGCGGCACCGCGAGCTGCGGCCGCACGGCGCCCGTGATGAGCGACGGCGTGAGCGTCCAGCCGAGCTGGCCGACGATCGCCTCCCGGAGGCTCTCGCCGTCGATGCGGTCGGCGCTGTCCGTCGCGACGTGCAGCCAGCCGACCGGCCGGCCGTGCAGCCGAGCCAGGATCAGCGCGGAGCGCGCCGGCGCGTCGAGCGCGAGCGCCTCGAGCGGCGCCGCGAGCTCGAGCTCGGCGACCGCGATCCGCGCGCGGCTCACTCAGGCCCCCGCCTGCGGCGGCAGCAGCACGGCGTCGGCCGCCAGGGCGGCGAGGTAGCGAGGCTCGTGGGCGAGGGCGGGGGCGAGGTGGACGCCTCGCAGCGGCTCCGCTCCCGGCTGCGGCGGGATCGCTCCGACCTCGTGGCGCCGATAGTGGAGGCGCGCCGCCCGGGGACGGACGTCGTCCAGCTGCCGTCGCGCCGCCGGGAGGCCGGCGGCGAGATCGAGCTCCAGCACGTCGGCCCTCGGGGCGGGCGAGGGCGAGAGCGGGTGGGCGCCACCGCCGGCCTCCTCCTGGAACCGGACGCCGCGCAGATACCAGCGACGGCGCGCTCGGCCGTACCGCGCGAGCGCCCTGCCTCGCAGGCCGCCCCACGCCAGCAGCCGGATCGCGAGGCGGTCGATGCAGTCGCGCAGACGCGCGGGGAGGAGGTGGGGACGTCGCCGTGGGCCCCGCGCGACGGGCATCGTCGGGCGCAGGTGTGGATGGCGCTCGGCGATCAGGACGTCGGCCCGCCCCTCCTGGAATGCCCGACCGAACGACCGGCGCAGGTCGGTGTCGTCGAAATGCGCGCCGACCGCGCTCCACACGAAGGCGAACTGGATGCCCGCAGCGAGCAGGCGCGCCCCGAGCTCGTAGTCCTCGCCGCCGCAGCCGGGGAACGCCTCGTCGAAGCCGCCCGCGGTCCAGAACGTGTCCCGGGCGATCGAGAAGTTGCCGGCGTGCATGTCTCGATAGTCGAACCGGTGATCGGGCCGCGCCATCGCCGTGATGTGGTTGCGCCACCAGCGGCGGAGCTCCACCTCGAAGAACGAGAGCGGCTCGATCGCGGGCTCTGACCGTCCGAGCAGGAGCCGGCCCGGCTCGCGCTCGTGCTCGGCGAGGAAGGCCTCGACGAGCGTCGGCGCCGGCTCGATGTCGTCGTCGAGGAAGGCGAGCAGCGGCGCTCTCGCCCACCGTCCACCCCGGTTGCGGGCGGCGGCGGCGCTGCCGCCGGGCGTCTGCACGAGCGTCAGCTCGTACGGGCACTCGTACCCCTCCACCATCGCCGCGGTCCCGTCGACGCAGCCGTCGGCGACGACCACGACCTCGAACGCATCCGCCGGCGCGGTCTGCGCCGCGAGGGCGTCGAGCAGGCGGCGGAGCGACTGCTCGCGGTTGTGCGTCGGGATCACGACGGCGAGCTGCGGCGGCATCGCTCAGGCCGTCCTGCCTGCCGCGACGCGCCGGCGGGAGCGGAAGTAGGCGCCGGGCCCGACCGCGCAGCCGTGCAGCTCGGCGAGCTGAAGCCGGAGCGGGATCGCGCCCGGGCGGCGAAGGAGCGAACGGCCGAGCGAGCGCAGCTGATTCCGCCAGAACCAGCGGAAGGCAGCGACCGCTGCGCCGAGCTCGTGATCGCAGACCAGCGCGCGCGTCCAGGCGGCGAAGACCCCGACCCCGTAGCCGTAGATGGCGGCACGCAGCTCCTCGTCGGTGCGGCGGTGGCGGTGCCAGACGAGGGCGTCGGGCTCGTACGCGATCCGGTACCCGCGCGCGAGGACGCGCGTGAACAGGTCGTTGTCGCCGCCCGACTTCGTTGGCGTGCCGGCGTCGAGCGCCTCGTCGAAGCCGCCGAGGAGGTCGAGCACGCTCCGGCGCACCGCCATGTTGACGCCCGCGCCCGCATGTCCGCCCACGACCGCGCGGTGCGGCGGCGACTCGAAGACCCTCGGCCGGAAGCCGCGCCCGAACGGCGCCAGCCGCTCGAACTGCTCCTGCGCCGGCGTCTCGAGCTCCGACGGCATCGCGAGCCCGGTCGTGCACAGCACGAGCGGGTCGGCGAAGCCTCGCAGCAAGGGGCCGAGCCAGCCCGGGTCCGGCCGCGCGTCGTCGTCCACGAAGGCGACCACCTCGCGGCGCGACTCGCAGAGCGCGCGCTGACGCGCCCGGTTCAGCCCCGGCTCCTGCTCGAGCACGTACCGGACGGTTGGGAAGTCCGCCGTCACCGCGTGGGTCGCCGAGTCGCTCGGCGCGTTGTCGATCACGAGCACCTCGTGACCTTCGTGCTCGAGCCCCGAGAGCGCGCGCAGGCAGGCACGCAGGTCGTCCGGGCGGTCGCGCGAGCACACGGCGACCGTCACCGAGGGCTCCGGCACCGGCAGCCGTCCGTCCCACAGCTCGACCTCGTCGGCGAGGAACACCTCCCACAGCCGCCAGCCGGCGGCCGAGATCAGCTCGCCCGCCAGGTCGGGGGCGGCGATCCGGCCGTCGACGACGGGCAAGGTGGCCTTGCCGACCGGCCGACCTCGGAAGCGGACGAGCACCAGCGCCGCCGAATAGCGCTCCGGCAGCTCGACGTCCGCCGGGAGAGAGGTCAGCTCGAGGTCGAGAACCGCTGTCGCCATGGTCCGCAGGAACGGCGCGCGCGAGGCGCACGCCGCACGATCCAGCGTAGTCGCAGCCCGGCCAGGGTTCAGCTGGTCGATCCGCCGGTCCTGTGCTCGGCGGCGGCCGGCGGTGCCATCATCGTCACGTGGCCGCCGCGCAGGTCCCACAGGGCGTCCCGCCGGCATTGGCCGCCGTCTTCGCCGGCCGAACGGCGGCGCCGGCGGACGTCGGCGCGCTTGCCGCGCAGCTCGGGTCGTTTGCATCGCCTGCCGATGTTGCGGCCACGTTCCTGGCGGGTGCGCGGGGCTGCGATGTCGCCGCGACGGATCTCCTCGACGGACGTGTCGACGACCTGCTCGAGCGGCTCGAGGAGATCGGCGCCTCGCCGTTGCTCGCGGCCCGCGTCCGCCGCGCGCTCGCCCGCGAGGTCGCGGGCGTCACGAGCGGCGTCTGCCGCGCGGGAGAGGTGCTGCAGATCGTGGTCGACTGCACGCGCCCGCTCGAGACCGTCGAGACCGACGCACCGCTCCTCCGCGCGCTGCTGTCCTTCGAGGGCGACGAGCTCGGCACGCTCGACCTGCCGGTCTGCGACGGCGTCGTGCCGGACTCGGTGCTCGCCGACGCGATCTGCGACCGCTACTCGTGGCCGATCCTCGGCGAGCATTTCAGGCGGACAGGCAGCGGTCGAGCCGACTGGACGGGATTCCTGCGGGAGCTGTGGGGCGACCCGGAGGCGGACGAAAGCGACTTCTACGACGAGCGCGCGGTCGTCGCCCCGGACGGGGTCGAGGCACGGGCCGCGCTCGAGGTGTCGCAGCCACTTCCCGAGCTCCGCGTCGAGTGGGCCGAGCAGCAGGTCGAGATCGGCGTCGGCGGCGCGCCGCTCGGGTTGCTGCGGCTCGCGGGTCCGCGGACCGTTCCGGCGGGCGAGCTCCGCGCCCGCATCACGCGCCATTTCGGGATGGAGCTGTGCCGCGCCGCCGTGCGCCGCGCCCTGCTCGGGCATCCGCCTGCCGAGGCGCCGCCGTTGCGACCCCGCCTCGCCGAAGCGGCCGCCGAGGCGCGGCAAGCCGCGGGGGCGCGCGCCGTGCTCGGACGGCGTCGCCCGCACGAGGTCAGGGCGTCGGACTGCCGACGCGCCAGGCTTCCCGCCGTCGCGGCGGACGACGTGCTCGCCGCCGCGCGTGTCGCCGACGAGCCGCACGCCACCCGCAGGCGACCGGCTCTGGTCGAGTACGCACCCGACGTGCTCGTTCCCCCGGGCCGGGAACGTCGAGGCGCCGCCGACGCGGAGCACGTCATACCGCGGGCGCGCGACGAGCAGACGACCGCGCTGCCCGTGCTGATGTACCACCAAGTCACGAGCGAGCCGGGCCCGCCGGAGACGGCGTCGCTCCGGGTGACCCCCGCGGACTTCGAGCGCCAGCTCCGCCACCTCTCCGCGTCCGGCTTCCACGGCGTCGACCCGCGAGCGTGGCGGCGTGCGGTCGAGCGGCAGCAGCCGCTCGAGGGCAAGGCGGTCCTGCTCACGTTCGACGACGGCTACGTCGACTTCCTCGAGCACGCGTGGCCGTCACTGGAGCGGTACGGGTTCACGGCGGTCGTGTTCCTCGTCAGCGGCAGCATCGGCGCCACGAGCAGCTGGGACAGCCGCTTCGGCGCCGGCGCGACGCTGCTGAACGGCAGCCAGATTCGCGCTCTTCGCGCTGCGGGCGCGCTGTTCGGCTCGCACGGGGACACGCACCGCCCTCTGACCGGCCTTCCGCACGCGGAGGTGGTGCGCGAGGCGACGCGCTCCCGTCGCGCCCTCGAGGAGCTGCTCGACGAGGAGATCGACGCGTTCGCGTACCCCTTCGGCGACGCCGACGGGGCCGTCGCGCATCTGCTCGGTGCCTGCGGCTACTCGGTCGCGTTCACGACCCGCGCGGGCCGCAACCGGCTCACGACGCACCTGCTCGAGCTGCACCGGATCGCCGTCGACGGCACGGCGACGCTCGACGACTTCGCCGAGCAACTCGAGCACGACGGCTAGCGCGCTTCGACGTTCCAGCGCCGCGGCGCGCGGACGACCCCACCCGCCTCGCGCGCGCCGACGACCAGCAGCGAGTAGACGTCGAGGTGCACGTCGTAGGCGTACTGCCAGTCCGCCGCGTACACGCCGACCTCCACGTCGTACTCGCCGGGAAGCAGGTCGAGCCGCTCCCAGGCGAGGGTCACGAACGTCGGCCGTGAGCCGAGGACGCCCAGCGACACGCCGTCGAGCTCGGTGTTCGAGTCCAGGCAGACGACCGCGTCGGAGATCCGCCGAACGGCGACCGCGACGATCGCGCCGCGGATCTCCTCGCGCGCCGGTGCGATTCGGAGGGAGACGGCGAGCGGCGAGCCGCTGACGATCTCCGTCGCCGGCTGGCCGTCGGCATGCAGCAAGGCGACGGAGTCGATCGTCACCTCCTGACTTCCGTGCCGGTTGCGGCGCAGCTCGAGCGGTCCGCTCGCGGCCCCCGGCGCCGGCGTGAGCTCGGCCGTCGCCGACATCATCGCGCTGCGGTACTCCTCGACCACCGTGGGCGCGTCGCCGTAGGCACGCACGCTGCCGCCCTGCAGCCAGACCGCGTGCTCGCACTCGACGGCGACCTGGTCGAGGTCGTGCGACGCGAGCACGAGCGTCGTGCCCGCGGCGCGCAGCTCACGGATTCGCTGCAGGCACTTCGCCTGGAAGCGCAGGTCGCCGACCGCGAGCACCTCGTCGACGACGAGCGCCCTCGGCCGCAGCCGCGACACGACGCCGAAGGCGAGCCGGAGCTTCATGCCCTCGCTGTAGGTCCGGAGCGGCGCGTCCGCGTACGCCTCCAGCTCGGCGAACTCGAGGATGTCGCGCAGCGCGGCCCGTGCCTCGCGCGCGCGCATGCCGTTCACCAGCGCCGTCGTCAGCGCGTTCTCTCGGCCGGTCAGCTCGAAGTCGAAGACGTTGCCGAGCGTAAGGATGGCGACTGCTCCGTCCGGCGCGAGCACGTGGCCGTCCGTCGGCCGCGACAGCCCCGCCGCCAGCCGGAGGCAGGTGCTCTTGCCGGCGCCGTTCTGACCGATCAGCCCGATGCTTCCGCCCCGCCCGACCGAGAAGGACACGTCCCGCACCGCCCAGCGCTTCTCGCCCCGGCGCGCGACGAGGGGTAGCCGGCGCGACGCGATGCCGCGCAGGGTGCGCGTCCCCGCGTCCCATCTCGGATACGCCTTCCAGACGGAATCGAAAGCGAGCACCGCGTTCACTGCGAGCGCACGGTAGCCGCGGCGTCGAGCGGCGAACACGCCGGGGTGGGCCTCGTGCCCTATACGAAGGGCTGGTTGGTCTCCTCGGAGGGACGTGCCAGACTGGAAGGGCGGCAAACGCGGCACCTTCTTCTCTGTGGCAGCTCCTCCCGACGTAACCGTCGTCCTGCCGACGCGCGACCGACTCGACGCCCTCGGGCGTGCGCTCGGATCGGCGCTCGCGCAGGCCGAGGTGTCCCTCGAGGTGATCGTCGTCGACGATGCCTCGGTCGCCGACGTCGCGCCGGTCGTCGCCCCTCTCGAGGACGAGCGGGTGACGACGGTCAGGCTTCCGCGGAACGAGGGCGTGGCCGTCGCCCGCAACCGCGGCATCGAGCTGGCGCGCGCGCCGTGGGTGGCGTTCCTCGACGACGACGACCTCTGGGCGCCGGAGAAGCTCCGCTGCCAGCTCGAGGCGATCTCCGACGGCTGCGCGCTGTCCTACACCGGGAGCGTGTACGTGGACGAGCGCGGCCGGCCGCTCTACGAGCGGCGCACACCGAGCCCGGCGGAGCTGCGCCCGGGGCTGCTGCGGACGAACCTGATCGGCGGTCCGTCCACGGTGCTCGCGCGCACGGAGACGCTGCGCGCCGCCGGCGGCTTCGATACCCGCCTCTCTGCGCTCGCCGACTGGGACCTCTGGATCCGGCTGGTCGCCGAGGGCGAGGCGGTCTCGGTCGACCGCGTGCTCGCCGGCTACACCGTCCACGCGTCGAACATGCACATCGGCTCGCGCCGAGCGCTCGCACGTGAGCTTCGGTATCTCCGCGAGAAGCACCGCGCGCTCGCTACCTCGTGGCAGACCGAGGTCGGTGCGCCCGAGTTCTCGGCCTGGCTCGCGGGCCGCTACCGGGCGAGCGGTCGCAGGACGGCGGCGGCGCGCGAGTACGCATCGCTGGCCGTGCGGCGGCGACGGCCACGGCACGTCGTCCAGGCGTCCGCCGCCGTGCTCGGCATTCCTCCGCGCGAACGGCGGCGACCGCGGCCCGACGCCTATGCGTGGCTCGCGCCGCTCGACCAGGGTGCGGACAGCACGTGACCCCGCAGGCGCACCGGCCCGACGTCTCGGTGGTCGTGACGGCGCGGAACGAAGCCCGGCGGCTGCCGGAGCTCCTGGCGGCGCTTGCCGCGCAGACGCTCGACGACTCGCGCTTCGAGGTGGTCGTGGTCGACGATGCGTCGACCGACGACACCGCGGCCGTCGCGCGACGCGGCGGCGCCCGCGTCATCGGCGCGCTTTCGCACCGAGGGCTCGCCGCCGGTCGCAACCTCGGCATCGCCGCGGCGCGCGCCCAGATCGTCGCGCTGACGGACGCGGACTGCATCCCGGCGCCGGACTGGCTCGAGCTCGGAGTTGCGTCGTTCCGGAGGCGACGCGCGGACATCCTCGCCGGGGGCATCCACGTCGACACCGGCCGGCGGCCGACGGTTGCCGCGCTGGTCGACGCCGCGATCCACCTCGACCAGGCGCGGTACGTCGCGAGGGGTTTCGGCGCGGGCGCGAACCTCTGGCTCCGTCGCGACCTCGTCCTCGAGCAGGGCGGGTTCGACGAGCGCATCGGGACCTACGGCGAAGAGGAGGAGCTGTGCCAGCGCGCCGTCGCGGCCGGGGCGTCGCTCGACTACGACCCCGACGTGCGCGTGGTGCATCCCGCCCGCTCGTCGCTCCGCTCGCTGGCCGCGAAGGGCTACGGCCTCGGTCGCGGGCTCGCCGTCCATCGGCGCATCAACCGCGGGACGCTGGGCTCGTACCCGCGGCTCTACCGATCGCCGCGCTACTACGTGCCGCGCCGGCGCATGCCCGGTCTCGAACGGCTGGACGCGCCGGTCGGACGCTTCCGCGAGCTGCAGATGATCGTCGTGCTGCACACATTCGTCACCGTGCCGAAGGTGGCGGGCGACGTCGTCGGCGAGGCGACGGCGTGGCTCAGAGCTCGTCGACGAAGCCCGGCTGCACCCGTCGATAGACGAGATAGCCGAGCGCAGCAAACAGCGCCGCCGCGCCGGCGAGGACGCCGAACGCGAGCCGGAACGGCAGCTGACCGTTGAGGCTGACGCTGCGCCATGCTTCGATCACGGTCGTCATCGGGTTGATCTGCAGCACCCACTGGTAGTGGCCGACGCGCGACCGCTCGTAGAAGACGGGCGTCACGTAGAAGAGCAGCAGGATCACGAGACCGACGACGTTGGCGACATCGCGGAAGAAGACGTGCGCGGCGGCGACGAACCAGGCGACGCCGCACATCAGGATCAGCTGCACGAGCATGATCACCGGCAGGAAGAGCAGCGTCCAGCTCAGCTCGCCGTGCGTCGACAGCATCGCAATCAGCACCGGCAGCGCCATCAGCACGTCGAGCAGCGGCACGACGACCGCGATCACCGGCAAGACCGCCGTGGGGAACGTCGACTGGAAGACGAGATGCCGATTCGCGACGACCGACGTGGTCGCGGCGCCGACGCCTGCCGCGAACCACGTCCAGGCGACGAGCCCGCTGAACACGAAGACCGGGAAGTTCGGGACGTTGAGCGGGAGCACCTTGGAGAAGGTGAAGATCAGCACGCCGAGCTGCGCGAGCTGGCGCGCCAGCGGCCAGAGCCAGCCGAGCAGCGTGAAGCGGTGGCGCGACGACGCCTCGCGCTTGGCGAGGTGCAGGACGAGCTCGGCGAGCGTGCGGGCGTGCGACGGCGGCAGGGGCGACGGGCGCACCGCGACCGCAGACGCGTCCGCCTCCAGGGCAGGGACCGGGATGGACGAGCGCTCCTGCATCGCATGTCGGCGCGGCAGCCGCCGACGCCGCACCGTAGCGGCGGAGTGTAGCCGCGCCCGTCGCGGGCGTCCGAAGGCGGGAGCGACGGGACTCGCTCAGCCGGGGGCTGCGCTGGTCAGGGGATGGTGACCGTGATCGGGAGCGTGACGGTGTCGGTCACCGTCTCGGTTTGTGTCTGAGTCACCGTCACAGGCTGCGTCTGCGTCTGCGTCACCGTCACCGGCTGCGTCTGGGTCACCGTCTGCGTCTGTGTTTGTGTTTGCGTCTGGGTCTTTGTCTGCGTCTGCGTCACCTGCTGCCGAACGGTTGTCAGCTGGTTGTTCGTGACCGTCTGCGCCTCGGTGACCTGGCGCGTCTGTGTCCGGGTGAGAACCGTGGTCGTGGGCATGCGCACGGTCACGCCGACCGTCCGCGACCGTCCGGCGACGGTGATCACGTGCTGCTTGACGACGTCGACGTAGCGCACGACGGGGCGCGTGACGAGCCGGACGCCACCGGGGGTCGTCAGGTAGTGCGTCTGGCTCGCGGTCTGCGTCTCGACGCTGGTCGAGGGCCGGAGCACGATCCGCTTCACGACCGGCACAACCCTTACCACTTGCCGCCCGCGCTCCCGGTCGGTGACGAGCTGCCGCTCGGTGGTGACGGACACCACCGGGCCGCCTGCCTGCGGCTGCGGCGACGCCAACGCGGCGACCAAGAAACCGCCACCCACCACGATCCCGAACAGCGCGATCGCCACACCCCTGCGCACATCCCGCGGCAGGTAGTTACGCCACCACCAGACCCAAAACGCCGGCTCCCGCCAATGCTCCCGAACCACCGCAGCGACCTCCTCCGCACACGACTATGCTCGCCACGGCCGCTTCCTACACGCTCGCGTGGCCTCGAAACTGGGCGATCGACACCTCTGCCGTCGTCGCAGTGGGTGAAGTCGTGCTCTGGGGCGAGATCGTCTTTGCGGAGGAGGCATGCAGGGGCGAGCTGGAGTACCCGCGCAACCTTCTGCTCGTCGACAACCAGGACGCCGAGAATTCGAACCGGCTTCCGGCGGCCGCTCGACCGTTACGGGATCGATGGTGACGACCGGCTGGGCGCACCGGCTCGATAGTCGCAGTTGAGGAAGTTCCCGCTCGTAGCGCTTTCACCCGCGGTCGACCCTTGACCGGCGAACACGCGTTCGCCTATCGTCGGCTGCCTTGCGACGGTACGTCGGGGCTGAGTTGGAGCAGTTCGAGCGGCTGTTCGAGCGCGCCGCCGCCGCAAACGTGCGCACCGCCGCGTATCCCGGCGCGTGCAGCCCGAGCTCTGGGCCGCTCCGCTTCCGGCGCGTCAAGGCTGGCGGCTTGATCGTCGAGGTGGAGCGTTGTGAGATCGAGGACGCCGGCGACTTCCTCGTGGATGTCCTCTTCAGCACCGGCAGCTGCCTCTTCCCCGATGCGATCGAGCTTGCGCGGTTCTGGAACGGCCCGCTCGCGGAGGCATTCGGGCTTCCTGTCGGCCCGCTCCCTGAACATCCCGAGCCGCCTCTGCCTGAGCCGGAGCTATTGGAGCAGCTGTCCTTCGCACCTGCACCGGCTCCCCCGTCGCCGTCACGGCGGCGGAAGCGGTTGCCCACGGCGGCTGCGCTCGCCGCCGAGCTCGGCGCAGTCGTACACGGACAGGAGCTCGCACTCGGCTGGCTCGCCGAGCTGGTCACCTCGCAGCTCGGGAAGCGGCTGCCGCGACGGCCAGCGACAGCACTTCTCATCGGCTCGAGCGGAGTGGGCAAGACCTCGACGGCCGAGGCGCTGCCGGATGCGCTTGCCGCCGCCGGGTGGAAGGGCTTGCATCTGCACCGGGTCGATTGCGCCGAGCTCACGAGCAGCTACGACGTGCACCGGTTTCTCGGCGCCAACCCCGGCACCGTCGGCTATACGCCGACGCCGCCCCTTGTCGCAGCGCTGCAGAAGGGGAGCCGCATCCTCCTCTTCGACGAGATCGACAAGGCCCACGAAGACGTACGCGAGCCGCTCTACGCGCTGCTGGACAGTGGCCGAATCACGGCTCCCGACGGCAGAGCGGTGGCAGCGCCGGGAACGATCATCCTGCTCACTTCGGCCGACGGTGCCGACGAGCTCGCCACCCGTCTCCACCGCGTCGAGCCCCACGACCGGCTGTTGGTCGATCGCGAGGTGCGTGCCCAACTCCGCGAGCAGGACTGGCCGCCAGAGCTGCTTGGCCGGATCGACACCATCGCATTCTTCCGTCCGCTCGCCGCGGCCGGCCGCCGCTCAGCCGCCGAGCATGCCATCGCCACCCTCGCAGAGGAGTACGGCTTCACACTCGTCTCGAGTGAGCCGGTGCTCGCCGATGTCGTCGTCGACCTCGCCGAGCAGCAGGAGACCGGAGCGCGTGGCCTCTACTACGCCGCGCGCCGTCTGTTGGGCGACACATTCGCTCGAGCCGCCGCCGACGGGGTCCAGCCCGACGTGAGCCTCGAAGCCGGGCCGCCGCCGACCCTGGTCCGCGCCTCCATCTGCTGATCGGGCTCTGCCTTCTTCGTATGGGCCAGGTCGGACTCGATCCGTTTCCGTGCCGTCGCACGCGCCCGATTCTCCGCGCCCCGCCTTCGGCCGCGGGATGACGCGGGATCCCTGCGGGATGGTTATCGCAGCCGTTGCCTGCGACGGCAAAACGCGCTGCAACCAGGCGGCTTCTTCTTCCGTCACGAAACGACCTCCGGTTGGGTCGGCCGGGCATCGAGCCTGCGGGGATCGGCGGCTGCGACCGGGTTCTTGCGGGGATCCCCGGTCGATTCGCGTGCGGGATCAGCGCGGGATCAGAAAGAAGCCGGCGGTCGATTACGCCCGACGTGGCAACAAAAGATGCCGATTTGCAGGTACTTTAGCGGGAGCGACGGGACTCGAACCCGCGACCTCCGGCGTGACAGGCGGCGCAGGGGCAATCCCGATCCTCCACGGGAGGACGGCCCGGAAGAGCCGGATTAGCAGGGCTTTGCAGGGCTATCCCTCACGCTCCTTCCACGGCGTCCCAAGGGGTTTTCGGAGCCTCCCGCCCCATCCAAACCCCATCGCCGCGTCAGCTATGCAGGCAACGTCGCCGTGCCGGGGCACGAGCGTTGGGATCAACTGACGCCTGTGCCCGCCGATTACGGGTACAAGATGACTGCAAAGAAATGGGGGAGGATCAGAGTGGCGTTGACGCGGGCGGGAAAAGCGTCTTACATGCGCCCTGCAGGACCCTCCGACAGGAGCGTGCAGCAGCTATGAGTGTCGATATCACCGTCAATTGGAACTTCATTCGCGACGGAGAGAACGCCCGGGTGACGTATGCCACGCCGCAGGCGGCGGCTGAGTCCGACCAGGAACAGCCCGCCGCGGAGTTCCCGTTCCTCGACAGCGTACTTCCGCTGGAATCTAGCGTGCTCGCACCGGGCCTCTCGATGCCCGTCCCGACGCGCTAGTCGACCCGCCTCCACTTCCCGCCGCGGAACCCGGCGTCGAAGCCGACGAGCGGTGCCTGCTGTCGCAGCGCGTCTTGCACCGCCTGCTGCGCCTGCTGGACGATCTGCTGCTGAGCCGCCTGCAACATCTGCTGCATCGCCATCTGCTGTTGCGGGTTCAGGTTCTGCGGCAGTTGGATGTTCAGGTTGAGAGCGACGTTCAGGTTGGGCGGCTGCTGGCGACGTGCCCGCACCTCAACCGTCCCGGCAAGCTCGTGGGCGAACGCGGTGCTCTCGACGAGTGCGATGACGGCATCCTCTTGGAAGAGATCGCCGTTGCCGAGCGCCGTCACCGGGTCGATGGGGTCGAGGAGCTTCATGTCCTCCTCATACTTCCCGAGCAGTTGCCACATCAGGTCGTCGAGGGCATCGTCGGCAGGCTTCGCAGGAAGGCCGATCCCCTCGGCTTCCTTGAAGCCGATTGCATGCCCGTGCGCGTACACGCGCTCCGCGAGCGTCTCGATGATTGAAGCCATCTCCCGCTCCGAGACCGGCTTCTTGCGGGACTGCAGCATGCGGAGCGCCACGTCGCGGATGTGCAGGTGCGTGCGGTACACGTTCCCGAGACCGACGGCATCGAGGCGATCCGTGAGCTTGCTCAGGGCGTTCGACAAGGCTTCCTGGTCGGAGAGGCCTGCACGCTCGTGGATGAACTTCGTGTACGCCATGATGTCTTCGACGCTCATGTTTTCCTGTTGGAGAATTGGAGGGCCCGCCTGCTGCGGGATCATCCGCTGGATGTTCATGATCGGGTCGATAGGGCCGAGCTCTCCCTGTCGTCCGAGGATGATCTGATCCGCACCCAGAGCGATCAGCGTCGCCGCGCTGTTCGCGCGGAAAGGAACGAGGATGTTCCACTCCTTACTGGTCTGCCGGAGAGCCGTGACAATTCTCCACGGGACGTCGATCGCTCCACCCCGGCTGTAGATGAAGAGGTCGAGCTTCTCAACGCTGCCCATTTCACGGAGATGCGCGTACATGGGTCTGACCGCGTCGTCACCGATCTGCGCGACGGCAGGAGGGCGGTCGCCGGTCACGTACACGAGAACGCGGCTCCCGCGGGCCTGCTCGATCTGCTCGATGAGCGCCTTACGGCTGTCTCGAGGCATTTGAACTACTCCTTGGTTGTGTGCACCTGACACGAGCCAGAGGGGACGAGCTCGTGACGCCTTCTACTGCGCGTGCCACTCTACGAGGGGCGTCGGACGGGACCCCAGCAGGGTGGGACGAGCCGCCTGGGTCCCACCAGACGGCCCGCCGCGAGGTTGGCGTAGAAGGCGCTACAAGGAGTAGCGGAGCCAGTCTTCCAGTCGGACCGGACGGCACGTGACACGGCGGATCGATGCGAGGCGGGGTGGGCCACACGACCGATTGCGCTACTTCGCCGCATCGGGGGAGGTCGACCACTCGGACGACGACTCGAGGGTTCCCGCAAAGTCACCAGGGGACCTGACCTCAGGTCTTGAACTTGGTGTCCGACGTTTGAGGGATAATATCCCCTTTATGTCTGACAAGATCGACCACGACAGCCTCTATCGGCTTGCCGAGTCGCAGGCAGGCTACTTCACGGCCGAGCAGGCTCTTCAGGCGGGGATGGACCGAAGCACGCTCCTTCACCATGCTCGTCCCGGCGGGCGCTACGAGCGGGTCCGGCGCGGGCTCTACCGCCTGCGCCACTTTCCGTCGAGTCCGCACGAGCACGTCGTCGCCGCGTGGCTCGACCTGCCGGCACCGGCGGTTGTCTCCCACGAAAGCGCGCTCGAGCTCTACGAGCTGTCCGACGTCATCCCGAACGCCGTTCACATCACCCTGCCGCGGGAGAAGCGCGGCAGGCGACCCAGAGCCGGTGTCAGATTCCACACGCTCACGCACGCGCCGGGCCCCGACGAGGTCAGGCGCGTCGACGGCGTCCTCGCGACGACGCCCGAGCGCACGATCGTCGACTCGCTCGAGGCAGGAACGCAGCCGGAACAGATCGAGCTCGCGATTCGACAGGCGCTCGAGCGCGGCCTGACAACCCAGCGCCGTCTCCGTGCCGCGGCGGCTGGTCGCTCCAGCCGCGTTCGGCGATTCATCGATCACGTACTGACGGAACGGGCGGCGTGAAGTACGGGGACGCGGTTGCCTTCCGGCAGGCTCTCGAGCAACGGCTGCGTGCGCGCGCCGCGGGAGATGGTGCGCGCCTCGCCCGCGATCGCAAACGGGTTGCGTTCGAGCGGCTTCTCGCCCGCCTCAACGAAGTTGCGCCGGGAGACTGGCTCCTCAAAGGAGGCTTCGCGCTCGACCTCCGCCTCGCCGATCGCGCTCGGGCTACTCGGGACGTGGACATCGACTGGAAGGCGGACGAGGAGGAGCTTGCAGAGACGTTGATCGAGGCCGCAGGCATCAGCAGCGACGACTTCTTCATCTTCGGTATTGAGCGGACACGCATGGCGCCCGAGCGCCTGGGCGGCAGCCACCGCTTCCGCGTCACGGCGAGCCTCGGCGGTCGCCAGTTCGAGACGTTCCTCCTCGATGTCGGCCTGCGACCTTCCCTCGCCGATGAACGTGACACGCTCACTACCACCGACCTTCTCTCGTTCGCCGAGATCGAGCCAGTCGAGGTCCCGGCCGTCCCGCTGGAGCGACACATCGCCGAGAAGCTGCACGCGTACACCCGCCGCTACGGCGAGGATCAGCCAAGCTCGCGCGTCAAGGATCTGATCGACATCGTCCTCATGAGCGAGCTTGCGTCCTTCGAGTACGTTCGGTTACGGGAAGCGATCGTCACGACCTTTAGCGAGCGCGAGACGCACGAGCTGCCAGCATCTCTTCCTGCCCCTTCGGGCGACTGGGCACAGCCCTATCGCGTACTGGCGGCGGAGGTAGGGCTTGATCCGGATCTGGCGTCGGGGCATCGGGCCGCCGCGGCCTTTCTCGACCCGATTCTTGGTGAGACGCCCGATCTTGACTGGTGGGACGAGCGAGCGACGTCGTGGCAACATCGTCGCTAGCTTGGGGCGCCGAGCTGAGTGAGGAATCGCAGTTGCTCCCGATATTGTTCCGCCGCTTTCAAGGTCGTAGGAGGAGGGGCTGAGTGCCGAAGGTCGACATCAGCGTCGGCGAGCTGGTTGACATGATCAACCGCGGCGAGCTGCGGCTCCCCGAGCTGCAGCGCCGGTACGTGTGGCCGGCCACGCGTGTCAGAGACCTGCTCGACTCCCTCTATCGCGGTTATCCGTCGGGGACGATCCTCGTGTGGGAGACCGACCTGGACGTGCCAGCGCGCGACCTTGCCGTCGCCCAGAGGCAGCCGGTCGGCGCGTCGAAGCTCCTGCTCGATGGCCAGCAGCGTCTGACGTCTCTATCAGCCGTGTTGCGAGGCGAGCCGCTGCGGTTCAAGAACCGCGTCAGACCCGTCGAGATCGCCTTCAATCTCGAACACCCCGAGGGGCCGCCTGTCGACGTTGAAGAGGTCGAGGAGGACACCCTCCAACTCAACGGCGGCCCGAGCACGGACAACGGCGCCGAGACCTCCGACGACGAGGAGCCGACGGACGACGCGACCAACGAGGTCGCGAGTGTGCACGAGCGCGCAAGGAATCTGACATTCGTGGTCGCGTCGCGCGCACTGCTCGCGGACAAACGCTGGGTCAAGGTCTCCGACATCTTCAACCCGGAGATGACCGACTGGCAGCTTCTGAAGCCGCTCGGCCTGACGCCCGACGACGAGGCATATGACCGCTACACCAAGCGGCTCCAGCGCGTCCGACAGATCCGCCAATACCAGTACGTCATGCAGGTGCTAGAGCGCGATCTGTCCTACGAGGAAGTCGCCGAGATCTTCGTGCGGGTGAACTCGCTCGGGATGAAGCTGCGCGGCTCGGATCTCGCGTTCGCGCAGATCACCGCGAAGTGGCCGAACTCGCTTGACTTGTTTGAGACCTTCGCCGAGGAGTGCGAGCAGTCGTGGAAGTTCACGTTCGATCTGGGTCTACTCGTGCGTACACTCGTCGTCTTCGCAACGGGCCAGAGCCGCTTCCGCACCGTCGGCTCGATCAAGCTCGATGTGCTGCAGGAATCGTGGGAGAAGGCGAAGGACGCGCTGCGCTTCGCGATCAACTTCCTGAAGACGAACGCGGGCATCGAGGCCGCCTCGCTGCTCTCCTCGCCGTTGATCGTGATTACGGTCGCAGTCATCGGCGCGCTGCGAGACGAGCAGCTTTCACCGGAGGAAGAGCGTGAGCTTCTGCACTGGATTTATGTCGCGAATGCCACGGGCCACTACTCGCGCGGTTCGAGCGAGACGATCCTCGATGCTGACCTCGCATTGCTGTTCCGCCGCGACGGCACAGCCAGCGACCTTCTCGAGATCGTCCGTCAGCAGTTCGGCCGCATCCGTTTCACCGCAGCCGACTTCGCCGGCCGCAACTGGCGTAACCCACTGTTTGCCACCACATACCTGGCGCTCAAGAAGGCGGGTGCGCAGGACTGGCGAACCGGCCTCGGGCTCTCGCTCACGCACGCCGGTCGCGCCCACTACATCCAGGCGCACCACATCTTCCCGGCGTCGATCATGACCAAGGCCGGCGTTGACACGCGCGAGATCGGCGAGATCGCAAACTTTGCCTTCGTCAGCGGAAGCAAGAACCGCTCCATCTCGAACAAGGCGCCGAACGTTTACCTGCCCGACATCGTCGAGCGGCGCGGCATCGAGGCATTGACGCGCCAGGGCATCCCGACGTCGCCGGAGCTGTGGGCGCCGGAGAACTTCTCCGCGTTCCTCGAGTACCGGCGAGCAGAACTTGCGCGGATGGTTAATGAGTTTCTCGACCAGATCACGAGCAGCGGCGGAGCGTCGATCGACCTCGCGAGCCTGCTCGAGGCAGACGAGAGTGACCGGCTCGAGTTCAAGGAAACGGCTCGCGTCAATACTCACACCGGCGCGATCGACAAGAACATCGAGCATGGCATCGTCAAGACCGTCGCCGCCTTCATGAACACGCACGGTGGCACGCTCGTCATCGGCGTCAACGATGGGAGCAAGACGCTCACCGGCCTCGATCGTGACCTGAAGACGCTCGGTAAACGACAGGACTTCGACGGGTACGAGCAGTTCCTCCGCCAGCTCTTCAACAACGCGTTTGGCTCGGAACACTCCGTCCGAGCCACGGTCACCTTCCCTACTGAAGACGGAACCGCGGCGTGTGTCGTCCAGGCGACGCGCTCACCTCGGCCTGTCTGGGTCCGCGACGGAGACAACCGCGACCTGTACGTCCGCGACGGCAATGGGACAAGACGGTTGAACAGCGAGGAAGCCGTGCGCTACATCCAGGAGCGCTTTCCTGGCTCGTGACGGGCGTCCTCTACTGATCAGTTAAGGCGCTTCTGTCAAGCCGAGCTGGATGCTCTGCGCGCAGCCGGCCGTACAGCCGCTCGGCGTAGTAGTCGAGCACCGTCTTCTGGAAGTCGGCGTCGTCGAGGATGCGTTTAAAGATGTCCTCGTTCTGGTCCATCCGCTTGACGACGGTGTCGATGAAGGTGCGGTCGAAGACGAGGCGGAAGTTGTCGAACGTGTTTGTGCGCGCTCGCGCGGCTAGCGTCTCGTCGGCCGCCCAGGCTTCCTCGAACTGGTCGAAGAGGAGCTGGTCGGCCTCGCCGAGGTCGAGCCCGTAGCGCTCGTTGATCACGTTGACGATCTGCGACAGGTGCTCGCGCTCGGGCTCGTGCTCCTTACCGCGGCCGGAGAAGATCGCGACGACCTCGCCCCCACCCTCCTCGAGCGACCCCGAGCCTTCGAAGGTCTGCGCGATCTTCAGGTGCGTCATCTCGACCTCGGTGCCGAGGTCGAGCCGCTCGGCCGCCTGCCCGGGCAGGTAGGCGAGCAGCGCGCGCCCGTAGAGGTAGTCGCGCTCGAGCTCGCGGTCGACGTACGAGACGATCTGCGAGACGAACGCGTACAGGTTCACGAACCGCGCCAATACGTCGCGGAAGGCGTCCTGCACCTCCTCGTCGAGCTCGCCGAAGCGGTCGCGCGCTGGCCCCAGCGCGGCGTAGACGGCGCCGTGGCCGCTCGTCTCCGTCGCGGTCAGGAGCGCCTGCACGCCCGCCTCGACCTCGGTCTCGCGCAGGACGTCGAAGTCCCAGACGGCGCGGTGGGTGTCGTAGAGCAGGTTCGGGTCGGTCGGGACGGCCTCGGTCCGTTCGTAATAGGGGCGGAACGCCTCCTGGATCTCGTCGAGCTCGTTGCGGAAGTCGAGCACGAACGTGTCCGTCTTCTGCGGCGGCAGGATCCGGTTCAGGCGGCTGAGCGTCTGCACCGCGTTCAGCCCGGTCAACACCTTGTCGACGTACATCGTGTGCAGGAGCGGCTGGTCGAAGCCGGTCTGGAACTTCTCGGCGACGACGAGCACCTGGTACTCGTCCGAGCCGAACCGCGCCGCCGTCTCCGACTCGGGGAAGCCGTTCATCCCCGGCTCGGTGAACTCGTCGCCCTCGTCGACGACCTTGCCGGAGAAGGCGACGAGCGCGTGCACGTCCCGGTAGCCCTTCTCGGCGATGTAAGCGTCGATCGCAAGTTTCGTGCGGACGGCGTGCAGGCGCGAGCTCGTCACCACCATCGCCTTCGCACGGCCGCCGATCTTCTTCGCCGTGTGCGCACGGAAGTGCTCGACGATGATCTCCGCGCGCTGCGCGAGGTTGTACGGATGCAGCGCGACGAACCGGGCGATCGCCCGCTTCGCCCGCGCCGCGTCGTACTCAGGGTCGTCCGTGATCGCCTTCTCGATCCGGAAGAACGTCTTGTAGGTCGTGTAGTAGGCGAGCACGTCGAGGATGAAGCCCTCCTCGATCGCCTGCCGCATCGAGTACAGGTGGAACGGCACGTAACGGCGCTCCCCGCCCGTCTCGACCGGCGTGCCGAAGAGCTCAAGCGTCTTCGCCTTCGGAGTTGCCGTGAACGCGAAGAACGAGAGATTCCCAGGCCGCCCGCGCCCCTCGAGCGAGCGCGCGAGCAGATCCTGCGAGTCGCCGCGGCCCGCTTCCTCGGCCGCGTCTTCGCGCTCCGCCTCCGCCAGCCGCTCCTCCTCCGAGCCGCCCGAGAGGACACGCCGCAGGTCCGCCGCCGCCTCGCCGGTCTGCGACGAATGCGCCTCGTCCACGATCACCGCGTAGCGCCGCGCCGGCAGCTCCCCTACCTTGTCGAGCAGGAACGGGAACTTCTGCAGCGTTGTCACGATCACCCGCGCCTGCGCGCCCGCAAGCGCCCCCGCCAGCTGGCCCGAGTGCTTGTCGATCCGCACGACGACGCCGTGCGCGTGCTCGAACTGGTAGATCGTGTCTTGAAGCTGCCGGTCGAGCACCAGCCGGTCGGTGATCACCACGACCTTGTCGAAGACCGGCCGGTCGCCGGCATCGTGGAGGCTCGAGAGCCGATGCGCAAGCCAGGCGATCGAGTTCGACTTCCCCGACCCCGCCGAGTGCTGGACGAGGTACGCCTGCCCGGCGCCGTGCTCGCTCGCGTGCGCCTCGAGCTTGCGCACCGCGTCCCACTGGTGGAAGCGCGGGAAGATGATCCGCGTGTGCGCGCGCTTCTCCGCCGCGGAGCCCTTGTCCGGCCGCTCGACCTGGACGAAGCGCGCGAGCAGGTCGAGCCAGTTATCACGCTGCCACACCTGCTCCCAGAGATACGCGGTCTTGTGGCCGCCAGGGTTCAACGGATTGCCGGCACCGCCTTCCTCCGAGCCGCGGTTAAACGGCAGGAACTGCGTGTCCGTGCCCGCGAGCTTCGTTGTCATCGCAACCAGATCCGGATCGACCGCGAAGTGGACGACCGCACGCCGCGCGAGCGTCACGTTGTTCGGGTCGCGACTGTTCCGGTACTGCGCGATCGCATGCTCGACGTCCTGGTTCGTGAGCGGGTTCTTGAGCTCCGCGGTGGCGACCGGGATCCCGTTCACGTACAGCGCGAGGTCGATCTCGTTGCCGGAGTCGTCGTAGCGGAACTGCCGCACGAGTACGAGCCGGTTCGCCTCGTAGCGCGAGACGAGCTCCGGCGTCAGCCCGTGCGCCGGCTTGAAAAAGGCGAGCCGGAGTTCGACGCCGAGATCCTTGACCCCATGCCGTAGGACGTCCACCGTCCCGCGCTCGTCCAGTTCCTTCGCCAGCCGGCGCAGGAAGTTCGTCTCAGCCGCCGCCTCGCCGCCGTGGCGGCCAGCGAGATTCCGCCACTCGCTCGGCTGCGTCGCGCGGACGAACGCCATCACCTCCCCGGGATCGAGCCCGAGCGCGACGTCGAACGCACGCGGATCGCCCTTCGTGTAGCCGCCGCGCTCGAGTAGCCACGCCTCGATCGCACCCTCGAACTTCCGCTCCGTCGCGCCGAGCGTCACGCGATGGCCTTCGCAACGTCGCGCTCGCCGGTGACGGCGGCGGTGATCAGCGCCTGGCGGTGTTCGCGAAGAAACGCGATCTGTCGCTCCAGCCGGCTCTTGACAGATCTCAGTGTGGCCGTGGCGGTCGCCACTCTCTCTGCAACGTCCCGCTGGACAGCGAGCTCCGGCAGAGGCAGTGGCATATCTCCGACCTGGGAGCGAGACAGCCGCTGCATCGTTGTTCCCCGCGCCAAGAGCTCGGCCATTGCCAGGTGACGGGCAGAGCTCAGGTACGCAACAACGAAACCAGCGTGCACCTCCGGCTTTGGCCGAAGGATCGCCACGTCTACCGCGGCAATCATTCGAGAGCCGAGCTCAGGAGCGAGACAAGCGCAGCCGACTGGCCCGGCGAGCCGCGATATGAGCACGTCTTTGGGAAAGACTTCTGTGCAATGCAGCGCCGCAAATGTCTCCTCGCTGATAAACCGAAAGCCTTGCTCCCTGTATTCACCTTCGCCGACGTTGCCGGTCTGAATGAGCCTCATGCCGTCAGACGTTATGAACGGCGACTCGATCCAATCTCCGTCGCTGAAGAAAGCCGCGCTCCGCTTCAGCGCCGTCACGGGCCAGGGCGAGTCGCAGGCCGCGTCGGCAGTTCCTCCCAGTGCTTTCGGAACGGTCAGACCGTCGATTACCGATCGCCGTCGCTCATCGACCAAGTCGATCATGCGGCGCTTCCTTTCGATCAGCCCGTCGATCCGCGCCGTCTCGCTGTCGAGGAATCCGGCGATCTCGCGTTGCTCGTCCGGCGATGGAATGGCAACGACGATCGCCCCGAAGTCTTCAACGTTGATTCGCGGCGTACGAACGTTGCCCTGATCTGAACTCCCGATGCCGCGCAGCCGGGCGGTCATCTCCCCGACGAACCACCTGGACCGGAACAAGTGGTGGAAGTAGCGCACGTCGACCCCGTCGACCATCCGAAGGACGACGTAGTCGGGACTGACGATCCCAGGCTGAGATGCGACGCCGACGGCACCCTGGAAGGCACGCATTCGGTTGATGACGACGTCACCTGTCGCACAGCGCTTGTAGCCGCTGAGGTCGTCGGCACGAGGCTCGTCGTTCGTGAGGCTGTCGCGGGGAACGACGCCGTGGTGAATCGAGACGGCGAGGAGAGGGAGCGAATCGTCGCCGGCCCGCTCGTCGACTACGCGGTAGAGGTACTTCGCCCGGATCTGCCGCCATCCATCAGGGACGTAGGTCATGCAGTCACCTCGCCGATTAGCTCCTGAATCTCGTCCTCGAGCGCGCGAATCTCGGCGTCGATTTCGTCGAGGGGCCGCGGTGGCACGTAGCGGTAGAAGTGCCGCGTGAGCGGGATCTCGTAGCCGAGCTTCGTCTTGGCTTGGTCGACCCACGCGTCCGGCACGTACGGCAACACCTCGGCCGTCATGTACTCCTCGACCGCACGCGTGTAGGGCTCGCTCGTGAGCCGCGGTGACGGATCGGGCGCGAACGACACCGGCACGTCCGGGAGCGGAACGTTCTCCTGGTCGCGTAGCTCGGGATCGGGCTCGTCGAGCGCCGGAGCGTCCGGGTCGCGCACTGCGAGCGCATCGAGCAGCGCCTTCTTCTGGACCTGCGCCAACGCGCCGTTGGGCGCCGCCGCTGCGAGCGCCTCGGCGCGGTCGACTGTCGAGAAGCCCGCGAGGCCATCGACGATGGCGACGAGCTGCTCGCGTCGCTCATCCGCAAGCTTCGCGAACGCCTTCGACGCCTCGAGCCGCTCACGCGCACCTTCGCCCGAGTAGCGGACGCGCAGCGGCCGCTCGACTGTGATCCGCTGGTAGCCGAACGCCTCGTTCGGGAAGATCTTCACCCGCTCACCCTCCTCGAAGGCGCCGTAGAGGCGGGTGATCTCCTCGATCCGCTCGTCCGAGATCTGCTTGCGTTTCTCGCCGAGGCTCCTGCGCATCTTCACCCACATCTCCCGCGCGTCGACGAGCTGCACCTTGCCGCGCCGCTCCGCGCTCTTCCTGTTCGTCACCACCCAGAAGTAGGTCGAGATGCCGGTGTTGTAGAAGAGCTGATCGGGGAGCGCGACGACCGCCTCGAGCCAGTCGTTCTCGATGATCCAACGACGGATCTCCGACGGGCCGGAGCCGGCGCCGCCGGTGAAGAGCGGTGAGCCGTTGAAGACGATCGCGAGCCGCGAGCCGCCCTCCTCGGCCGGCTTCATCTTCGAGATCATGTGCTGAAGGAAGAGGAAGCTGCCGTCGTTGATGGCCGGCAACCCCGCGCCGAAGCGGCCCCGGAAGCCGAGCGTCGCGTGCTCATCCTTCACGACCCGCTCGACGCTCTTCCACTCGACGCCGAACGGCGGGTTCGCCAGCATGTAGTCGAAGCTGCGGCCCACGTGCCCGTCCTCGCTGAACGAGTTGCCCGAGACGATGTGCGACGCGTCCTGCCCCTTCAACATCATGTCGGAGCGGCAGATCGCGTACGTCTCGTCGTTCAGCTCCTGCCCGAACACCTCGAGCCGGGCGCCGGGGTTCAGCTCGCGCAAGTAGTCCTCGGCGATCGAGAGCATCCCGCCGGTTCCACAGGCGGGATCGAAGATCGTGCGGACGACGCCCGGCTTGCGCAGCAGCTCGTCGTCCTCGACGAACAGCAGGTTGACCATCAACCGGATCACTTCGCGCGGCGTGAAGTGCTCGCCGGCAGTCTCGTTCGAGAGCTCCGAGAAGCGGCGGACGAGCTCCTCGTACAGGTAGCCCATCTCCAGGTTCGAGACGACGTTCGGATGGAGGTCGATCTCTGCGAACTGCGAGACCACCAGGTAGAGCAGGTCCTTCTCGGCGAGCCGGCTGATCTGCGCGTCGAAGCCGAACTTCTCGATGATGTCGCGCGCAGCCGGCGAAAAGCCCGCGATGTACGAGCGCAGGTTCCCGGCCACGTTCGCCGGGTCGTCGAGCAGCCGCCGGAAGTCAAGCGGGCTCGTGTTGTAGAACTGCTCGCCCGAAACCGCGCAGAGCACCGGCTCAACGTTTTCGACGCGGCGCTTCAGCGCCTCGTGCCGCGCCAGCACATCCGCCTTCGTCGGCTCGAGCACGCAGTCGAGCCGGCGCAGCACGACCAGCGGCAGGATCACGCGGCCGTACTCGGACTGCTTGTAGACACCGCGCAGCTTGTCGGCGACCGACCAGATGAAGGCAGCGTGGTTGCGGATCTGTGGCTGGTGACTCACGTCAGTACTCCCTTCGAGCCGTAGCGTATTCGGCCGGTCCGGACAAGTCGCGCGCGCCTATTCGTGAGGGACGGGTGACGCGGCGTGTGGACTCTCGGGCTCGTCCGGGGAGAACCGGGCAGACGGCGTCACGCTGCACGAGGCGGCAGGCTGGAGCGACGGAGGACACCTTGCACCGTCGACGGCCACCACCGTTCACCGCCATGCGCGGTCGGCGTCCCGCTCTTGTTGAGATCCTCGGCGATCGCGCCGAGGCTTTGGCCCGCGGCGCGCGCGGCGCGAATGAAGCTGATGACCTCGTCGGGCATGACGGCTGGCCGGCCTGGCTGCGCCGGAGGACGTTTCGCCTCGCGCGGCGGGTTGCGCCAGTCAGAGGCGACTCGCTCAAGTTCGTCAGCTGGGATCAGGCGTCCGCCCCAGGGCGTCTCGATCGTCGCGATGTAGGGGAGGACGCGACGAGTGAACGTGGAGCGGCTGATGCCGAGCGCCTCGGCGGCCTGCGTGCGGGTGTAAGCGAGGCGCTCGACCCGCGTCGCCTCCCGTACGATCGCCGGCGGCTGCGTGTGGCGGCGGTTCTTCTCGGTCCGCCGTTGGTGACGGCGCCGCGACATCAGGCCGTACAGAAACGCTGACCTGCTTTTGCATCGTGATGCATCTGCGTCTCGCTTGCTATCGGGGTGGGTAGTTGGTGTACGCGCGGGGTCATCACGAGGGGGTCAGCGCTCGATGCCGCGGCCGAGTTGTCGGCTGAGCTGGTGCTCGAGGTTCATGAGGCGGCGGAGGCGGAGGAGCCGTTCGACGTCTTGCTCGCGGTCGAGGGCGCCGAGCATGCGGGCGAGGTCGTCGGTTGAGGCGATCTGCGGGCGGAGGCCTCGGCCGAGCGGTTCGCGATCGGCGCGCCGGCGGAGGTCGTCGTAGCCACGGGTCCCGGCCGGCTCTGGGACGAGCTTCATCGCGCCGGCGTGCGTCTCGAGCTCGACCACGGGTCCGGTCAGGCGGTGAACATCGAGCTGCTTCCCGTCGATACGACGGGCTTCGAGGCCCTCGAGCGCGGTCTTGAGGCGGTCGAGGTTGTCTTCGCGCATCGACGGGGTGATGTCGATCCCGTCGGTCAGCTCACGCGTTCCGCGGACCACGCGGGCGAAGGCGCCGATCACGACGAAGCTGACGCGGTGTGCCTGGAGGGCGGCGAGAAGCTCGTAGGGATCGAAGTCCGCTGAAGCCCGGTCGGCCACGATCCTCCCCTCAGCGCCCCGCGCGGGCACGCATCGACCCGCGGGCTCGGATCAGCCGCTCGACCCGCTCGCTTGGCGTCTCGAGCAGGGCTTCGCGGAGCTCCTCGTCCGCGCTTTCGTCGATCGGGAGGAGCGTCATCGGCAGGTCGAACCCGCATGCGTGGATGATCTGCAGCAGGCTGTCGAGCGGCGGCGAGATCACGCCCTGCTCCCAGCGCGCGATCACGGAGCGCTCGCGCCCGGTCAGTTCCGAGAGCTCCTTCTGCGTGAGGCCGGCGCGTAGGCGCGCCTCGCGGATCAGCTCGCCGCCTCGGTGCACACGGTAAGTCTACTACTCATAGCGGTAGCGCGACCCGTTCTTGATGTGTGACTCATATTTGCTATCTTACCTCTTCGGGTTCCGAGAAGGGAGCAGCGATGGAGTCGATGATGACCGTCCGCCAGGTCGCCGAGCTGCTCGGGGTGCACGAGAACTGGGTCTACGATCAGGCCGCCTCCGGCGAGTTGCCGAGCTACAAGATCGGCGGCACGCGCCGCTTCGACCGCGACGAGGTGCGCGGCTGGATCACCGACCACCGCGAGGCCGAGCCACGGCGCAAGCGTCGCGAGGCGAAGCCGAAGACGAAGCGGACCCGTCCGAACGCGACGAGGCGGCCGGAAGACCCGCAGCCTAGGCTGTTCGAGTAGCGATGGCGCACGTCGAGTCGTACCGGCTACGGGACGGACGCAAGCGCTACCGCGCGCGCTGGATCGACGCCGGCGGCCGCGAGCGCTCGCGTACATTCGATCTGAAGAAGGACGCCGACCGCTTCGTGCTCGAGCAGAAGCGGCGGGCGTCGCTCGGCGCGCTCTACCAGGCGCCGACGGAGGCGCTCGGCGAGTTCGCCTCAGGTTGGCTCGACCGCTACGCCCTCCGCGTTCGCCCCTCTACGCTCCACCGGGCGCGCGATCTGATGCAACACGTCGACGCCTTCGCTGCCGTCCCGCTCGACGAGATCCGCCCGGCTGCGGTCGAGGATCACATCGCAGCTCTCGCGAAGCGCGCGCCTCGGCAGGCCGAGCTCACCCTGCGCGTCCTCAAACAGGTGCTGGCGAACGCGAAGGAACGCGGCCACCTCGTCGACGAGGCCGTCTTCCGCGTGAAGGCGCCGCGACGCGAGTCGCGGGAGATGCGCTTCCTCGACTGGGACGAAGTCGAGGAGCTCGCCGCCAACACGGTCGCGCCGTACGGGAACATGGTCATGCTCGCCGCGCTCACCGGCCTGCGCCAGGGCGAGCTGTTCGCGCTGCGCGATCGCAACGTCGACCTGGAGGCCAAGACCGTCCTGGTTGAGAACGGCACCTACGCCGGCGAGTTCGTACCAGTTAAGACGCGTGCATCACGGCGTCGCGTCGACCTCTCGAGCACCGCCGTTCGCGTCCTTCGCCGCCAGCTGCTCGCGCGGACGCCGAACGACCTCCACCTCGTCTTCCCATCGCCGGACGGCCACATCCTCAACGACGACAACTTCCGGCACCGCGTCTTCGCACCGGCCGTCCGCCGGACGAAGCTGACCGGCTTCCGCTTCCACGATCTGCGCCACACGTACGCCGCGCTGATGGTCGCCGCAGGCGCGCACCCGAAGTACCTGCAAGCGCAGATGGGGCACTCGTCGATTCGCGTCACGCTCGACCTTTACGGCCACCTCTTCCCGGACGCGAATCGCGGCGTTCTCGACGCACTCGACGCGCTCACGGCCCCATCCACACCCCATCGCAAGAACGCGCCGAAGAACGCCCCGAACAAAAAAGTCCCCGCGAGCGGGGACTTTCAGAGCGGGAGCGACGGGACTCGAACCCGCGACCTCCGGCGTGACAGGCCGGCGTTCTAACCAGCTGAACTACGCCCCCGGTTAGCCGGGGCAGTGTAGCCGTGGGGCGCCGACGCCCTGGCTAACGTCACGACGGTGACGCGCGTCGACTGGATCGCCGTCGCGGTGGCGGCGCTCGGCGCGCTCAGCGGCCTGCGGCGTGGCCTGATCGCGACGGCGCTGGCGCTCGGCGGACTGGTCGCCGGCGGAGTAATCGGCGCGCGCGTCGGTCCGCACTTCCTGCACGGCGGGACGCGGTCGCCGTACACGCCGGCGGCGGCGCTGATCGGCGCGATCGTCGGGGCGGTGCTGCTGCACGGGATCGCGAGCGTCGCCGGCTCGGCCGCTCGCGGCAGTCTCTCGCTGCTGCCGCCGATACGGCTGCTCGACTCCCTCGGCGGCCTCGTCGTGGGCGCTGCGCTCGGGCTTGCGCTCGTCTGGGTCGCGGGCGCGGTGCTGCTGCAGATCCCCGGACAGACGTCGCTGCGGCGCGACGTGCAGCGCTCGCGCATCCTCGGCCGGCTGAACGAGATCGCGCCGCCGAGCACGGTGCTGCGCGCCCTCAACCGCGTCGACCCGTTCCCATCGATCGTCGGCCCGGCGCCACCGAGCGTTCCGCCGGACCGCCGCGTCCTCGCATCGGCCGGCGTCCGCCGGGCGCGGGCGAGCGTCGTGCGCATCACCGCGAACGCGTGCGGCCTCGGGGTCGAGGGATCCGGATGGGTCGCCGCGCCGCACGAGGTCGTCACCGCCGCGCACGTCGTCGCCGGCGCGAGCGACATCCACGCCGGCGGCTACCCCGCGCAGGCGCTAGTCGTCGACCGGCGCCAGGATGTCGCGGTGCTGCGCGTGCCGAGCCTGCGCGCGCGGCCGCTCGCGCTCGTCGAGCCGCACTCCGGCGACTCCGTCGCGATCCTCGGCTACCCGGAGGACGGGCCGTTCGACGCGCGCGCGGGACGCGTCGGCCTGACGGCGGACGTGCTGGTGAACGGCACGTTGCGCGAGGTCACCGCAGTCCGCGGCCTCGTCCGGCACGGCAACTCGGGCGGGCCCGCCGTCGACGGAGCCGGACGCGTCGAGGCGACGATCTTCGCCGCGCGGCTCGGCACCCAGGCCGGCTACGGCATCCCCGCAGGACCGGTGCGGGATGCGCTCGCGCACGGACGCCGTCCGATCTCGACCGGCGGCTGCTAGAGCGAGCCGAGCAGATCGAGCACGCCGAGCGGACGTCGGAACGGCGCCACCACGTAGACGCCTGCTGCGAGCTCGCGCGCGGCGGCGACCAGCTCGCGGGCCAGCGCGACCCCGACCTCGCCCGCTCCCGCACCGGCGCCGCGGTAGCGCTCCTGCACGTGCTCCGGCACGACGATGCCCGGCGTCTCGTTGTGCACCCGCACCGCGAGCTCGAGCGACCGGATCGGCCAGACGCCGACCAGCAGCGGCACCGGCGACCCCCCGATCCGTTCGAGGAACGACTCGAGGAAGGACGCGTCGAACAGCACCTGCGTCATCGCGAATCGCGCACCGGCCTCGACCTTGCGCGCGAACCGCTCCGCCTCCAGATCGAGGTCGTCGGCAGTCGGGTTGACGGCGACGCCGGGATAGAACGCCGTCGGCGCGTCGATCGCCCGTCCGTGGAAGTCGACGCCGTGGTTCAACCGGGTCATCAGCTCCACCAGCCCGATCGCGTCGAGGTCGTACACGGCGCCGGTGCCGGGGTAGTCGCCGGCTTCGGGCGGATCGCCGGTGACCGCGAGCACGTTGCGGATGCCCTCGGCGTGCGCGCCGAGCAGCAGCGACTCGAGCCCGGCGGCGGTCGCGTCGCGCGGAGTCAAGTGCGGCACCACCTCGAGCCCGGCGGCGCGCTGGATCGCGACCGAGGCCAGCAGCCCGTTCATCCGCGCTCGCGCCCGTGGGTTGTCGTTGACGTCGACGACGTGCGCGAGACCCGATTCCCGGATCGAGCGGGCGACCTCGACGAGGCCGGCCGCGCTCCCGCCGAGCGGCGGATCGAGCTGCACCGATACGACGAACTCGCGCGCCTCGAGCATCCGCGCGAGTAGCGTCGGCTCCTCGCTCGACGTGGACTCCGCGAGACCGTCGCCGTCGTGCTCGCGCGACGGGCGCACCGGTCGAGCGGTGCGGTTCTCGTCGACGGCGGCGCGGATCGCGGCGATCTGCGCCGGCGTGGTGCCGCAACAGCCGCCGATCACCTGCGCGCCGAGCGCGCGCGCACGCGCGGCGAACTCGCCGAAGTACTCGGGCGTTGCGTGCGGGAACGCGAGCCGTGAGCCGGCCATCGTCGCCAGGCCGACGTTCGGCAGCGCCGCCAATGCGTCGCCGTCGGAAGACATCTCCGCGAGGGCGGCGAGCGCCGCAGCGGGACCGCGGCCGTGGTTCGCGCCGAACGCGGCCACGTCGAGCGCGCGCAGACGGCGCGCGGCGTCTTCCGCGGTCACGCCGCCCATCGTCACGGCGTCCGCGTCGAAGCTCATCAGGGCGACGATCGGCAGGCTCGACACGGAACGCACCGCGTCGACGGCCAGCTCCAGCTCGAGCAGGTCGTAGAACGTCTCGAGCATGAACAGGTCGGCGCCCCGGCCCTCGAGGATCCGCGCCTGCTCGGCGAAGGGCGCGCCGTCGTGGTCTCCGACCGGCCCGATCGAGCCGGCGACGAAGACGTCTCGCCCCGTCACCTCTCGCGCGTCGCGCGCGAGCTTCACGCCGGCCGAGTTGATCCGCTCCAGGTCGTCCTCCAGGTAGTGCTGTGCCAGCTTGCGGCGGTTCGCGCCGAACGTGTTGGTCTCGATCAGCTCCGCGCCGGCGTTGACGAAGCTGACGTGGGCTGCGACGACCGCGTCGGGCGCGCGCAGATTCGCCTCTTCCGGCGTGCGCAGCCCGGGCACGGCCGCCGAGACGATGACGCCCATGCCGCCGTCCGCCACCACGGGCGGACCGTTGCGCAGACGCGCGAGGAACGGGCTCTCCACGGAGCCAGGGTAAACGGTGCCCTGTCAAGTGACGCGATCAACTACGAAAGGGGTGATTGATCAACCGCCGGCCGCCGGGCAGACTCACGAGTGCCCGCGCAGCCCGATGCGGCGAGGTTGCGCAGGTGATGGGCTTACCCCCAGACAGGAAGGCGGCGCAGCGGCAGCGCCGCCTTCTTCTTACTCGAGGCGCAATCGTCCGACGTAGGTGACGAAGCCGTGGACGCCGGTCGCGGTGAGCGAGATCCCGCCGGCACGACGCGCGCGCCAGGTGAGGATCTCGCCGCGCAGCGACGATCCCACCGCGGCCCCGCCGACGGCGAGGTGCACCTGCGTGGGTGCGAAGCCCAGCGAGATCCGGATCGTCGCTCCGCGCGTCGCCACGACCGTGCGTCGCGAGCGGGCGATCGGCGCGCCGCAACGGGCGGCCCAGCACCACGAGGAGACGGTCAGCGGCACGCGCGTCGCGCCCGTGTCGAGATAGGCAGCGGGCGGGCGGCCGAGCCCGGCGAACAGGAACAGAGCGGCGGCGACGGCGAGTATAGGCCGAGACTAGACCGCGGATCGGCTCGCAGAATTTTCGTGTCGCAACGGCGAGTCCTGATGTATTGTCACCGCGTCTGAGGGTGAGCCGGGGGAAAGGTGGGCAGTGCCGGCTCCTGCGTTGGTCGTATCGGTCCCGTCAACCGCGTAGAAGCCGGAGGTCGTGCTCAGGTGCTCACTGTCGACATTGCTCTTCCCGACGTCGAGGAGCTCCAGAAGCTCGTCGAGGTCGGCAAGGAAAAGGGTTTCCTCACCTACGACGACATCGTCAGCGGGCTCGAGGAGATCGAGCTCTCGAAAGAGCAAGTCGAGGACTTCACCACTTACCTGATCGACCACGGCATCGAGCTCGTCGAGGGGGAGCAGCACAAGCGGCTCCCGCACGAGCAGCCGCTCGTCGAGGAAGAGGTCAAGGCTGCGCCGAAGCTGGACCTCACCGTCGAGCCGTCGCTCGACTCGCTGCGGCTCTACCTGCGTGAGATCGGCAAGGTGCCGCTGCTGACCGCAGACCAGGAGGTGTACCTGGCGAAGCGGATCGAGCGCGGCGACATGACCGCGAAGACGCAGATGATCGAGGCGAACCTGCGGCTCGTCGTCTCGATCGCGAAGGGATATCTGGGCCGCGGCCTCTCGTTCCTCGACCTCATCCAGGAAGGGTCGCTCGGGCTGATCCGCGCCGTCGAGAAGTTCGACTACCGCAAGGGCTACAAGTTCTCGACGTACGCCACCTGGTGGATCCGGCAGGCGGTCACCCGCGCGATCGCCGACAAGGCGCGGACGATCCGCATCCCGGTGCACATGGTCGAGAAGCTGAACAAGGTCGTGCACATCGAGCGTCAGCTCGTGCAGCGTCTCGGTCGTGAGCCGCGCCCCGACGAGATCGCCGAGGAGCTCGAGATGACGTCCGACGAGGTGCGCGAGATCCTGCGCATGGCGCAGCACCCCGTGTCGCTCGAGAAGCCGATCGGCGAGGAGGAGGACTCGGAGCTCGGCGACTTCGTCGAGGACGAGAACATCGAGACGCCGGACGAGGCCGCGTCGCTGACGCTGCGCCGCTCCGACATCGAGACCGCGCTCGCGTCGCTGCCGCTCCGCGAGCGGCAGGTGATCGAGCTCCGCTTCGGGCTCACCGGCGGCCAGCCGTGCACACTCGAGGAGGTCGGCAAGGCGTTCGGCGTCACGCGCGAGCGCATCCGCCAGATCGAGAACAACACGCTCAAGAAGCTCGAGTCGCTGCCCGAGGCGCAGGCGCTAAGAGACTGCGTGTAACGCCGTCAGGTGTCTGACACCTTCTCGTATCGGTGTCAGACACCGTTGCAGGACCGTCACGTCTTTTCGACCCTTGCCGCCGGCACGAACAGCCGGCAGTGCGGGCACTTGAAGCCGCGGTAGCGCTCGGCGCCGCCCGCGATCAGGCTCGCCGAGAACGTCTTCTTGCAGTGCGGGCAGACGATCTCGGGCTCGTCGTGGTCGTGCTCTTCCACCGTCGACGTCATGCCACCGACACGGCTTCCATCACCACGTCGGTGCGCGGGCGGTCGTGCCCGTCCGTCTCGAGGTGCGAGATCCCGTCGACGACGTCCATGCCGGACGTCACCTGGCCGAAGACGGTGTGCTTGCCGTCGAGCCACGGGCACTCGTCGGCGGTGACGATGAAGAACTGCGAGCCGTTCGTGTTCGGGCCCGCGTTCGCCATCGCGAGCGCGCCGCGGACGACGCGGCGGTCGTTCGCCTCGTCGGCGAAGGTGTAGCCGGGTCCGCCCGTTCCGGTGCCGGTCGGGTCGCCGCCCTGGATCATGAAGTCGGGGATCACGCGGTGGAAGACGACGCCGTCGTAGAAGCCGTCGCGGGCGAGCTTCGTGAAGTTCTCGACCGTCGCCGGCGCGTCCTCGTCGAACAGCTCGAGCTGGATCGTGCCGTGGTTGGTCCGGATCGTGGCGCTCGTCATGCGACCCAGGGTACGCGGTCGGAGCGGGGAGCCGCGTCGAGACCGGCGCGCGGCTACCCGAGGCGGTCCACGAGCACGCTGAGGGCGCAGGTCGTCGCCGCGACGCTCGCGGCGAGGAGGGCCCGCAGGCGCGCGCTGGCGGCGATCCGTTCGAGAAGCGCAGCCATGCGATCCTCTTCGGCGAATCGGCGCGTGAGCTTGAGGGGCGGCCGTACAATGGACGGGGCCTTGTTCGACGTCGGTGCGAGTCTCGCTGCGGCACGCGAGACGCGTGGCCTCAGCCTCGCCGACGCCGAGCGGCTGACGTGCATCCGGGCGAGGTATCTCGCGGCCCTCGAGCGCTCGGACTTCGACGCCCTGCCGGGCCGGACCTACGCCCGCGCCTTCCTGCGCACCTACGCCGCGGCGCTCGACCTCGAGCCCGACCGCTTCGTGGCGGCGTTCGAGGAGGTCGTGCCCGAGCCGGACGAGCCGCTCGCGTTGCCGTCGCCGCGCCGGCGCGGGCCGGGGCGGCGCGCTGCGGCCGCAGCGGTGCTGGTGGCGGCCGTGGTCGGGGCCGTCGCGTGGGCCGCGTCGACGCGCACGTCGCGGACGCTGCCGCCGCAGGCTGCCTCGCGGCCGCCGGCTCACCGCTCCGCCGTGCTCGGCACGCGGCACACGACCCGTACGCACGTCGCGCCGACGCCGGCGCGGCCGGCGCCGCTGGTGCTGACCGCGACGCGAGGCGACTGCTGGCTGCTCGTGCGCCGGGGCGGCGCCACGGGCCCGGTGCTGTACGAGGGCATGCTCTACCAGGGGCAGACGAAGCGCTTCGCCGCGCCTCGCGTCTGGGTCCGGCTCGGGGCGCCCGGGATGGTCGACGCCCACCGCGGCGCCACGCGCGTCGCCGGCCTCACGGGCGCGGATCCGGTCGACGTCACCGCCTGACGGATAGCTGCAACATGCAGATGATGTAGGTTGCAGACAATGCGCGGCCGTGACGACCTCGCCGTGGAGCTCTCGCGGCGGTGGCACGAGCTCGCCAGCGTGCTGCGCAGCCGCCGGCTGCTGGCGGTGCTCCATCACGGCAGCGGCGCGCGGCTGACGCCGACCAACCTGCGCGCACTCGACGTGCTCGCGCAGGAGGACGGCCTGCGGGTGCGTGACCTCGGCGATCGCGTCGGCATCGACGACACGACCGCCAGCCGGCTCGCCGACCGGCTCGAGACCGCCGGGCTCCTCGAGCGTCGACGGAGCCCGAACGACCGGCGTGCGACCGTGGTCGCGCTCACGGCTGCCGGCACGGAGCTCGCGTCGCTGGTCGTCGAGCAGCGACGCGCCTTCTTCCGCGACGTGCTCGCGGCGCTCGAGCCGCATGAGCGCGCGGAGCTCGTCCGGCTCACCGCGAAGGCCGCCGACGCGCTGCGGGCGACGAGCGAGGAGCTGATCGCGCGGTGACCGCGGTCGCGCCGGAGCCGCGGCTGTCGGTCGTCGCCGAGGCGGTCGCGGTGGAGGGCCTGATCGTGCGCTTCGGGGAGGTCGAGGCGGTGCGGGGGATCTCGTTCGGCGTGCAGGCGGGCGAGGTCTTCGGACTGCTCGGCCCGAACGGCGCCGGCAAGACGACGACGCTGCGGGTGCTGACGACGCTGCTGCGACCGACCGCGGGGCGCGCGTCCGTCGCGGGCCACGACGTCGGCGACCAGGGCCTGCTCGTGCGGGGCCTGATCGGCTACGTGCCACAGGCGATCTCCGTCGATGCCGCGCTCACCGCGCGCGAGAATCTCGAGTTCTACGCGCGCGTGACCGGCGTCCCGAGGCGGGAGCGCGGCGAGCGGATCGCGCAGGCGATCGAGGCGATGCAGCTCGAGCCGTTCCTCGACCGGCTGGGGCGCACGCTCTCGGGTGGGATGCTGCGCCGGCTCGAGGTGGCGACGGCGCTGCTCAACCGGCCGCGCGTGCTGTTCCTCGACGAGCCGACAGTCGGCCTCGACCCGAGCGCGCGCCGCCTCGTGTGGGAGCGGCTCGAGGCGCTGCGGGAGCAGGTGGGGACGACGCTCCTGGTGACGACGCACCTGATGGAGGAGGCCGAGCGTCAGTGCGGCCGCATCGCGATCATGGACCTGGGGAGGCTCGTCGCCCAGGGCACCCCGCAGGAGCTGCGCGACGCCCACGGCGCGGCCACGCTGGAGGACGTCTTCACGTCCGCGACCGGCCACGGGATCGAGGACGGCGGTGGAGGAGGTCTGAGAGATGCACGCGCACGCCGCAGGCTCTCGCGTCGCCTGGGATAGCCGCGGCGCTGCTCTCGCCGTCCGTCGCGTGGGCGACGGCGTCGGCGCGATGGCGTGGGCGGAGCTGCGCAAGCTCCGTCACGACCACCTCGACATCTTCACCCGCTCGGTGCAGCCGCTGCTCTGGCTGTTCGTCTTCGGCACGGCGCTGCGCCGCAACCACGCTCTGAGCGGCGGCGTCCACGACTACCGCGCCTATCTCGCCCCGGGCGTGATGGCGCAGGCCGCGCTGTTCGTGGCCATCTTCTTCGGGCTCGGCGTGATCTGGGAGCGCGACGTCGGTCAGCTGCAGCGGCTGCTCGCCACGGCGATCCCGAGGCTCGCGATCGTGCTCGGCAAGGCGACCGGCGCCGGTGTGCGCGCGCTCGCGCAGGCGACGATGCTGCTGCTCGTGCTCGCCTTGACCGGCATCTCGCTCCGTTGGCGCGTCGCCGAGGTTCTCGGCGCGCTCGTCCTGCTCGTCGTCGGCACCGGCGGCTTCGCCTGCCTCTCGATGTCGCTCGCCGCGCTCGTTCGCACCCGCGAGCGGTTCATGGGCATCGGCCAGATGGTGATGATGCCGCTGTTCTTCGCCTCGAGCGCGCTCTACCCGCTGTCGATCATGCCCGCGTGGCTGCGCGCGCTCGCCCGCGTCAACCCGCTCACCTACGAGGTGCACGGCATGCGCCAGCTCCTGCTCGGCGTCTCCGCGGGCGGGACGCTGTGGCTCGACTTCGTGGTCGTCGGCCTCTTTCTCTGCTGCACCGCGACGCTCGCGGCGCGGCTGTACCCGCGGGCGATCCTGTAGGGGATACTCGCTGCGTGCGCGCGGCGGCCGTGCTGACGCTCGTCCTCGCGGGGGTGCTCGTTGCTCCGGGATCTGCAAGCCCGGCCGGACGGCACGACGCGCCGGTGCCGGTGCTCGTCTACCACGTGATCGGCACCTCGCCCGGCGGAAGCTCGCTCGAGGGGTTGTACGTGCCGCCGGCCGAGCTGCGCGCGCAGGTCGCCTGGCTCGCGCGTGCCGGCTGGCACGCGGTGACGCTCGACCAGGTGCTGGCGTACTGGCGGGGCGGGCGCGCGCTGCCGCGGAAGCCGATCGTGCTCACCTTCGACGACGGCTACCCCGGCGACTGGCGCTACGCGCTGCCGATCCTGCGCGCCCATCGCTGGCCGGGCGTGCTCAACCTGCAGATCGGCAACCTCGTGCCGCTGCGGGTGCGGGAGCTGATGCGGGCCGGCTGGGAGCTCGCCTCGCACACCTTCACGCATCCCGACCTCACGACCGTCGGGCCCGCGCAGCTCACGCGCGAGGTCTCGACGTCACGGCGCTGGCTCCAGCGCGTGTTCGGCGTTCCGGTGCGAGTGTTCTGCTACCCGTACGGCCACTACGACGACGCGGTCGTCCGCGCCGTGCGCGCGGCCGGCTACGAGGCGGCCGAGACCGAGAATCCGGGCTGGGCTTCGCCGGCGGAGGGGCTCGAGACGCTCGACCGGATCCGCGTCGGGCCGTCGACCGGCATCGCCGGCCTCGCGGCCGCGCTGCGTTCGCCGTGGCGCGGCTGACGGATCACGCGACCGGACGCGCGATGTGGAGATCCGCGATCGCGCGGCCGTACGCCTGCCAGTCCTCGGCGCTCATGCCGACCTCGGCCGGGTAGATCGAGAAGCCGGACGTGTGCGCGGCGGCGAGCAGCCGCGTGAGCTCGTCGGGAGCAACGAACCCGTGCACGCCCTGATAGCTGCCCACCGTCGGATGAACCTCCGAGCGCGGGAAGAAGGACGACGCGGCGTCGGCGCAGGTGGCGGGCGAGGCGGCCGCGCCGAAGTCGTTGACGTACGCCTGTGGCAGGAAGGCGAAGCCGGCCTTCGCCCAGGCGTTCCAGTCGAGGTCGTGCTCGTCGGGCCGGCAGTACGACGACACCGCCGCGGGCAGGCTCGGCTCGGCGGCGCGGAACGCGGCGACGAACGCCCGCGAGCGGCTGAGCCGGACGTTGCTCTGCGTCGTGCCGTCGGTGTAGCCGTACGGCGCCTCGGCGTCGGCGATGTAGAACGCCAGCCCGTCCTGGCGGATCAGCTGCGCCGCCTGGGCGGCGTCGCCGGCCGGGTCCTCGCCGAGCACGCTCCAGCCGCCCACCGGCAGGCCGCTCGCCGCCTCGAACCGTGAGATCCAGCTCGTGTCCGGAGGCGTGACGGAGTCGTTCTCGCCGAGGAAGACGGCGACCCAGCCGAAGCCGGCCGTGCGCATCTGCTGCCCGAGCCACGCGGGGTCGACGGCGCTCGTGTGCGAGACGATGCCGCCCGCGTGCTGCCAGGACATCGCGACGGGCGTGGGCGGCGGTAGCGGGGCCGTCGTGGTCGGGGGCGGGGCGGTTGTCGTCGGAGGGGTGGTCGGGGGGGGCGGCGAGGTCTGCGCGGGCGGGGCGGTCGTGGTGGCAGGCAGGGTCACCGTCACGGTCCGCACGACGGTCCGCGTGCCGCGATGCGTCAGCGCGAGCGCCGCCGCGACGCCTGCCAGCGCCAGGCCGGCCGCGAGCAGGATCCACGGTGGGTGTGCGAGCCGCGGCCGCATCCGCGGCCAGTGTGCCTCTCAGAGGCACCTCTCTTCAGGCTCGTCCGGACCGGGTGTTTCCAGGACGGGGAGGCCCGCGGCCCGCCACGCCTCGAAGCCGCCGTCGACGTCGGTCGCCCGCGTGTAGCCGAGCTCCTGGAGCGACGCCGCTGCCAGGCTCGAGGAGTAGCCGTGCGCGCAGAGGAGCACCACCAGCCGCTCGCGGTCGCACACGCGCGGGTCGCGAGACGGCGACGTCGGGTCGAACCGCCACTCGAGCACGGTGCGCGGGATGTGGACGGATCCCGGGACGACGCCGTCGCGTGCCCGCTCGTCGCCGGCGCGCAGGTCGACGAGCAGCGCACCCTGCCGCTGCGCCGCCAGCGCCGCCGCCGGTGTCAGCCGGCGGAGCTGCCTGCGCGCCCGCTCCAGGAGCTCGTCCGCCGTCGCGGGGCGGCGGCGCACGCCCGAGACGGCCGACCACACCGCGACGTAGTCCTCCGGGTCGGCTCGGGCGACCTCCGGCCGGCACACCCACAGCTCGTGACCCGGCCGCGCCACGATCTGCAGGCCCGCCGAGCGCAGCATCGCCTCGGCGCACGCCTCGTTCGGCACCCACCAGTTCGTCGGGTCGCCGGCGAGCGACCGCTCGACGAAGGCGAGCGCGGGCCAGCCGGCGTCACGCAGGCGCTCGCGCTCGTCGAGCGACAGGTCGGTCGGCGGATCGACGGGCGACGAGTCGGGCGTGGTGAGCGTCTGCACGGCGACCAGCCTGCGCGCACGCCGCGCAACGGCGTCGAGGGCGAGGAGCGGATAGCGAAGGTGGTAGAGGACGCCCAGGAAGAGCACGAGGTCGAAGCGCTCGCGAAGCGACAGGAGGTCGTAGACCTGCATGCGCCGCAGCTCGACCCTGTCGTCCAGCCCGAGCTGCGCGCGGGCCCAGCGCGCCTGACGCAAGTAGCGCTCGTCGGCGTCGACCCCGAGCACCTTCGCACCCCTGCGCGCGAGCTCGAACGAGTAGAAGCCGGCGTTGCAGCCGACGTCCAGCGCGGTCCAGCCGTGGAGGTCGCGCGGCAGCGCCTGCTCGAGCTGACGCCACTTGAAGGCGGGGAAGTCGCCGAGCGGGTGCTCGGGCGCAGTGCGGCGGCCGTCGGGCAGGTGCAGGTTGTGGAACCACGGCCCGAGCGCGGCGATCTCGCGATCGTGGGTCGGCTGCGTCTCGAGCGTCATGCGGCCGCCCACTGGAGCGACGCCACGTGCTCCTCGAGCTGGGTCGCGCGCCGCTCGGCGGTGTGCTCGGCGAGCACGCGCGCGCGGGCCTGCCGTCCGATCTCCACCAGCCGCGCCTCGTCGGTGTGCGCGAGCATGCGCACCACGTCGTCCGCCGTCTCGGCGACGAGGATCTCCTCGCCGGGGACGAAGAAGGTCTCCAGGCCGGGCCACCCATCCGAGACGACCGGCACGCCGCAGGCGGCCGCCTCGAACAGCCTCACGCTCGGCGACCAGCCGGCGGCGACCATCGGCGCCCGGGTCACGTTGAGGGTGAGGCGCTGCGAGGCGTAGAAGCGCGGATGCTCCGCCGGCGCGACGTGGTCGACGTGACGCACGTTCTCCGGCCAGTCCGCTGTGTCGGGATACTGCGGGCCGCCGACGACGAACGCTTCGGCAGCGAGCCGGCGGGCGGGCTCGAGCAGCAGCCGGCGCAGCGCAGCGTGGCGGTCGGCGCTGTACGTGCCGAGGTAGCCGAGCGCGAACCGTTGTTCCGTGTCGAGCGGCCGGTAGGCGTCGGCGTCGACGAGGCAGTGGAACGGCCGCGCCCTGCGTCCGGCGAGCCGCTCCGGCAGCGGGCCGCCGGTGAAGGAGAGATAGAGGTCGTAGCGGTCGAGCAGCTCGCGGCTCAGGTACGGGCAGTCACCTCGTTCGAGCGAGGCCGCGGTCACGGGCGTGTCGATGTCCCAGAAGGCGACCGCGCCGCCAGCCGTGTCGAGGATCCAGCCGCCGACCTCGATGCCGTCGGGCACGAACGAGCCGACGAGCACGAGGTCGGCGTCGCGCACGCGATGCTCGAACCGCTCGCGCAGCTCGGCCGGCGAGTCGTACAGCCGCACGTACGGCGCCGCGAAGTCACGGCTGGCGCGGTACCACGGGACGTCCCGCTCGAGGAAGAGCACGTCGTGGCCGCGGCGGACGAGCTCGCCGCAGAGCCCGCGGTAGTTCGTGGCGTGGCCGTTGCCCCACGACGAGGTGATCGACAGCCCGAGCACGACGATCTTCATGCCGGCACCAGCCCGAGCACGCGCTCGACCTGCGCGGCCCGCCGGTCGTACGTGTGCTCTGCGAGGACCCGCCTGCGGGCGCGCCGACCGATCTCGCGCGCTCGTTCCGGCGTCAGCTCGGCGAGCCGCCCGGCGACGTCGCCGCCGTCATGCGCGACGAGCACCTCCGCCTCCGGCTCGAGGAACAGCTCGATGCCCTGCCAGGCGTCGGTGATCAGGCACGCGCCGGCGCCGGCCGCCTCGAACACGCGCGTCGGCGGCGACCAGCCGTTCGCGGCCATGCTGGCGCGCGTGACGTTCAGCACCGCGAGGGGCGTCGCGTTGAACGCGTTGTGCTCGGCGGTGCCGACGTGGCCGAGCAGCCGCACGTTCGCCGGCAGGTCGCGCCGGTCCCAGCCGGAGCCGCCGAGCAGGAACGACCGCTCGGGCGCCTCGCGCGCGGCGCGGAGGAACAGCTCCTCGACGCGCGCCTCGCGGTCCGGCAGCCGGTTGCCGAGGAAGCCGAGGTCGGCGCGGAAGCGCACGTCCGGCGGAACCGGGTGGTGCGTGTGCGGGTCGAGCGCGTTGTAGACGGGAACGCACTCGCCCGCGCCGAGCGAGCGGTAGCGCTCGACGACCGGGCGGCCGCCGCCGTACGTGAGGACGAGGTCGTAGCGCGGGATCAGCCCCCGGAGCGGGTCGCCCGCGTCGGCCTCGAGTCGTGCCAGCGTCGCCGGCGCGTCGACGTCCCAGAAGACGGTCAGCGGCGCGCCGAGCTCGAGCACGCCCGCCTCGAGCTCGGCGTCGAGCACGCCGACGCCGCTTGCCTTCACCACGACGTCCGCGCCGCGTGCCGACTCGAGCGTCGTCTCCCACTCCTCCGGCCGGTAGACGACCACCTCCGCCCACTCGACGACTTCGAGGTCGCGGTGCGCCTGCCGGTCGTACGCGTCGGGCTCGTAGAAGACGACACGGTGCCCGCGCGCGTGCAGCGCGCGGATCAGCCCGCGGTAGTACGTCGCCGCGCCGTTCCAGTACGACGACACCAGGCTCGACCCGAACCAATGAATCCTCATGCCGGTCCCTCGAGGGCAGCCTCCTCGGCCTCGGGCGCGACGTCCAGCCCCAGCTCGCGGCAGATCGCGAGCAGCTCGTCGACCCGGTGCGTGCACGTGTGGCGCGCGAGGATCGTGCGCAGGCCGTGCCGCGAGAGCGAGCCTGCGAGCCGAGCATCGGAGAGCACGCGCTCGAGACAGTCCGCCATCTCGTCCCCGTCGCGGGCGACGAGGTAGTCGCGGCCGGGTGTGAAGAGACCCTCGCTGTCGTCCCACGGCGAGCAGACGAGGGGGATCCCGCAGGCGAGCGCCTCGAACGGGCGGATCGTCGGGATGCCCGGCAACGCGCGCGCGTACGGCCGCCGCGGGACGTGCACGGTGACGCCGTGCTCGGCGAAGACGAGCGGCACGCGGTAGTTCGCGATCCAGCCGCGATAGGCGAGACCGGCCCGCTCCACCGCGCGTTGCGCGGTCGCCGGGTAGCGTACGCCGAACACGGAGCCGTCGAGCCCGGCGCGGCGGGCGGGACCGAGCAGGAAGCGCCGCAGCTCGGCGCTGCGCTCGCCGTCGCCCCAGTTGCCGATCCAGACGAGATCGCCGCGGCGCTCGCGGCCGATCACTGGCCGGAACATCCGGACGTCGGCCGCCTCGTGCCACGTCCACGCGCGGGCGGCCCAGCCGCGCTCGAGGTAGAGGTCCCGGATGACGCGGCCGTAGGCGAGCACGCCGTCGTAGTGGCGAAGGTCGTACGCTGCCATCGAGCGCGGCGCGGTGACCGAGCGGTGATGGGTGTCGTGGAAGAGGACTCGCAGCCGCGGCCTGCGACGTCGCGCGGCGCCGATGCGGCGGACGAGCTCGCGGTCGTTCCACTCGTGCACGATCGCGAGGTCGAAACGGTCGAGGACGCCGGCCGGGTCGAATCGGCCGCGGTGGTAGACGACGCTGCGCAGCTGCGGATACGCCCGCCGGAACGCTGCGAGTGGGGCCGGCCCGTGTTGCGCGACGAGGTTCGTGCGGCTCCAGCCGTTGCGCGGCTCGAACACCTGCACGGCGTGGCCGCGCGCGAGCAGCTCGCCGGCGACGCCGCGCAGGAAGTGCGCGTTGCCGTGGTTCCAGTCCGAGACGAGCGAGTGGTAGAACAGCGCGACCCTCACGACAGCGCCCCCGCCGCGGGCCGTGTGCGCGGCGCCGTCGTGAGCAGTCGCCGGTACAGGTCGAGATACGCCGCGACCATTCGCTCGCGCGAGTACGAGAGCGCGCGCCTGCGCGCGGCGCGGCCGAGTCGCTCGCGCCGCCCGCGGTCGTGGAGCAGCTGCCTGCAGGCCGCCGCGAGCGCCTCGTCGTCGCGCGGGTCGACGAAGCTCGCGTCGTCCTGCCACACCTCGCGCAGCGTCGGCAGGTCGCCGAGCACGAGCGCGCAGCCGCACAGCGCCGCCTCGACGGCGGCGAGCCCGAACGGCTCGTACAGCGCCGGCGAGGCGAAGATCGCCGCACGCCCGTACAGGTCCGCGAGCGCCTCGCGACCGACCCGTCCCAGCGGCGCGCCGTCGCCCGCGATCGTGACCGGAGCGGCGAGCCGCGCGCGCAGGCGCTCGAGCGCGGGGAGGTTCTTCGCCTCGTCCCAGAAGCGCCCCGCGCCCAGCACGACGTCCTCCTTGGGCAGCGGGCGCAAGCCGTCGCACGCGACGCCGTTGGGAATTTCCGTCGCGGCCGGCGGCGGCCCGTACAGCCGCGCGAGCTCGTCGAGGTAGACGCGGGTGGGGGCGACGACCGCGTCGGCGCCGCGCAACCCGGCTGCCACGACCGTGCGGTAGCGGGCCCACTCCGCGCCGGCGGGACGGCCTCGCACCGCCTCGTGCCAGGAGAGGACGCACGAGTGCGCGACGACGACCTTCGCCGCGCCGAGGTCGAGCGCACCGTGCGCGTAGCCGTTCAGGTGCACCACGTCCGGCTGCTCGACCTCCGCCAGCTCGGTCAGCCACTCGCCGGCGCGCTCGACGTCGTCCCACGGCTCGTCCATCCACTCGAGGGCGTAGGGCCGCTCGACCACGTCGGCGAGACGCGCGTCCTCGAGCCGGCGGCGCTGCTCGCGCGACGGCACCGGGCCGAGCACGGCCAGCACCACGTCGACGTCGTGCGCGACGAGGCCGGAGGCGAGCTCGAGCGCGTACGTGAAGACGCCCCCGACGGCGTCGGCCGTCATCAGGACCCTCATCGCGCGCTCCGGTAGAGCGCGTCGATCGCCTCCGCGACGGCCACGGCCCGCTCCACCCGCGGGTCGTAGCCGCCGCCGGCCCCGAGCTGCCGCGCCCACGCCTCGATGGCGCGGCCGCCCCAGTCGTCCGGCGGCGCGACGAGCGTCTCCGTCCTCGTGCCGAGGTAGCGCTCCGCGACGAGGTCGTAGAACGAGCCGTCCACGTTGCGGAGCGCAGCGCCGCCGCCGCTCCCGTAGAAGGCGGCACGCAGCTCGCAGTCGTGCCCCGCGGGCAGGTTCCAGGAGCAGGCGAGCGACACGGACACGCCGGAGTCGAGCTCCAGCCGGGCGACGGCGTAGTCCTCGACACCGTGCCCGCCGCGGTGGAGCAGCCTCGCCTCGGCGTCGATCACCCGCGCCGGCGCGAGCAGCCACAGCGCCAGGTCGACGAGGTGCGTCCCGAGGTCGAGCAGGCAGCCGCCGCCTGCACGCTCGCGGTCGTAGTACCAGGGCTTGTCGGGCCCGTAGGCGTTGTGGAAGACCAGCTCGACGGCGTCGATGCGTCCGAGGCCGGCCAACGCGGCGCGAAGCGCCTCCGCCGCCCGCGTGAACCGGTAGCAGTAGTCGACCGCGAGCAGGCGGTCCGCGCGGCGAGCCGCTTCGACCGCCGCCCGCGTCTCGCCCGCCGAGCGGCCGAGCGGCTTCTCGCAGAAGACGGCGACGCCTGCGTCGAGCGCGGCGATCGCCTGCTCCGCGTGCAGCGCGCTCGGGGTGGCGATCACGACGCCGTCGAGGTCGTGCTCGAGCAGCTCCTCGAGCGTGTCGCACGCGTCCGGCACCGCGGGATCGGCGAGCGCCGCGATCTCCGCGGCACCCGTCGCGGCGAGCGCGTCGAGGCGGCTGCGCCCGATCCAGCCGACGCCGAGGAAGCCGACGCGCGGCCGCGTCGCGACCGCGCTCACGGCTCGACCCACGCCTTGACGAAGCCCGGCGGCCGGGTGCGCGCCGCCTCGAACGCGTCGTCGAGGCGCGCCAGCGGAAAGCGGTGCGTGACGAGCCGCGGCAGCTCGAGCTCGCCGGCCGCGAGCAGCGCCGCCGCGTCCCGCATCGCCTCGACCACGACCGCGGCGTCGCGCTCGTGCGCGTTCGCGACGTCGATCCCGCACCAGTTCCAGCTCTGCAGGTCGACCGTGCGCAGGCCGTCCTGGTGGAAGCCGGCGAGCACGAGACGACCGCGCGTGGCGACGATCGCCGATGCCACGTCGAGCGCCTCCTGCGTCCCGGCACACTCGATCACCCGCTCGAACCGCTCGCTCGGCCGCTCGCCGCGCCTCACCGGCACGATCCGCGCGCCGGCGCGCGCCGCGAGCGCGGCGACGGTGCGGCCGAGGAAGCCCAGGCCGACGACTGCGACGGTCATGCCGGCGCGCACGTCGGCGCGCCGCAGGACGTTGACCGCGCAGCCGAATGCCTCGAGCGGCACCGGCAACCCGTCGAGCTCGCGTGGCAGCGGCACGCAGCGGTCGGCGGGCGCGACGTCGTACTCCGCGAACGCGCGGTAGGAGAGCAGCGCCACCCGCTCGCCCGGCGCCGGCGCCTCGACGCCGGCACCGACGCGCTCGACGACGCCCCAGCCCTCGTGGCCGGGCGCGCCGGGCTCGAGCGGGTAGTCGAACCAGGCGCGGCCTTCCCAGACGGGAAGGCTCGACGCGCAGACGCCGCAGCCCTCGATCCGCACGAGCACGGCGCCGGGCTCCGGCTCGGGCGGCGGAACGGAGTCCGAGCGGACGGTCCGGGCCGTTCGCAGCACCGCCGCCGTCATCGCGCCGGTGGCCGTCGTCACGCGGGTGCGGTCTCCAGCAGCCCGGCTCGGGCCGCGAGGCTCCGGAACAGGTCGGCGACGCCCTGTTCGACGCCGATCCGCGGTCGCCAGCCGATCGTCTCGCGGAGCCTCGACGTGTCGGAGACGTACCAGCGCTGGTCGCCGTGCCGCTCCGGTCCGAAGCGAAGCTCGGGGCGGGCTCCGTGCAGCTCCTCGACGAGGTCGACGAGCTCGAGCAGGCTGAGCGTCCGGTCCGGCCCGCCGCCGACGTTGAACGCGCTGCCGCCGACCTCGTCGATGCGCCCGCGTGCCGCGAGGAGCGCGCGCACGAGGTCGTCGACGTGCAGCACGTCCCGCACCTGTGCGCCGTCGCCGAAGATCGTCAGCGGACGGTCCGCGAGCGCCTGGAGCAGGAAGTGCGCGACCCAACCCTGATCCTCGTTGCCCTGCTGATGCGGCCCGTAGATGCAGCTCATCCGGAAGACGACGGCCGGCACGCCGTAGCTTGCGCTCCAGTCGCAGACGTACTGGTCGGCGCCGCCCTTGGAGCAGCCGTACGGGGTGCAGAACGCAAGCGGACGCGTCTCGTCCACACCACGCTCGCGCAGACCGCGGTCGGTCGGGAGCCAGCGGTCGTCCACGCGCTCCAGCTCGACGTCGGGAAGGCTCCCGTACACCTTGTTGGTCGAGGTGAAGATCACCGCGGGCGGCCGTCGCAGGCGACGGAGCTCGTCGAGCAGCCGGACGGTGCCGCCGAGGTTGACCTCGAAGTCGGCAACCGGGTCCTCGAGCGACGTCGTCACCGCGACCTGCGCCGCGAGGTGGAACACGCTGTCGACGCCGGCAACCGCGTCGCGGAGCGCGTGCGGATCGCGAACGTCCACCGCGGCGAGCTGCACCCGGTTGCCGTGACGGGACTGCAGCCAGCGCAGGTTCGCCTCCACGCCCGGGCGCGAGAGGTTGTCGAGTACCCGCACGCGCTCGCCGCGCGCGAGCAGGGCGTCCGCGAGGTTCGTGCCGACGAAGCCGGCGCCGCCGGTGACGAGCACGGTCGAGCGGCGCGCGGGGTGCGCCGGGGACGGACGGAGCAACGCTGCGGCGTCGCGAGCCGCGGCGACGCCGCCGCTCGCCAGCCTCCGGGCTGCGAGCTTCGGCCGACCGTCGGCTTCGAACAGCCCGAAGTGGTAGTGACGCTCGTCGACGTGGAAGCCGTCGCAGGCG
>Ga0070739_10000903_pt1 | contig 49402 bp, 41 predicted proteins | sample Coa_R1_7_FD_66445 | JGI IMG/M metagenome (GOLD analysis project Ga0070739, IMG submission 66445) | Surface soil microbial communities from Centralia Pennsylvania, which are recovering from an underground coalmine fire - Coalmine... | ecosystem: Environmental > Terrestrial > Soil > Unclassified ...
AGCTCGTCCGTCTTCATCAGGCCGAGCACCGACGGCGCGGCGTTCTCGCGCACCATGTCGCAGAAGCCTTTCGCGTGCGTCCGGCCGATCGTCGGCAGCGGCGACCCGCTCGTCGCGGGCGGCGCGCTGGCCGCGGGCGTCGTTTGCGCGTGCACGACGACGGGCGCGACGGCGAGCGCGCACGCCGCCGCCGCCACGCGGCACGCGCGCGCCGCCGGCGCGCGCGCGAACGAGCGCGAAGCGCTCACATGTCCTCGCCTTTGCCCGCCTTCGCGCTCGGCACGACCGTCGGGTTGGCGTCTGCGAACTGGCCGAGCGGGTTCGGCACGACCCAGACCGAGACGTCGTAGATCGCCGGATACAGGAAGACGTAGGAGACGGCCGACGCGTTCGGGACCGCGCCCGCCGCGGCGAGCCCCGCGGCGGTCGGGCTCGCGAAGCTGCCGCCGTTCGCGGCGGCGTAACGCTGCGCGCCGATCGCCTTGCCGTACGTCATCATCCCGTTCGCGTCGCGCAGGACGTAGTGCACGTGCGCGCCGATCGTGATCCAGCGCGACGGCGCGATGCCGAAGCGGTTCGGCGGTCCGGCGGCCGACTCGGCGCGCGGCACGCTGAAGTCGGCGCCGAGAAGCCGGCCGTTGACGTCGTACCAGAGCTGCGCCGGGTGATCGGGATCCGTGGTGTCCCAGTATTTCGTGTTGACGTAGCTGATCGCGCCCGTGCGGTCTTCGTTCGAATACCGGACGTAGCCGGCCGCGCCCGCGGCGCTCGGCGTCGGGTACAGCCGCGGCAGATCGGCCATGATCTTCGCGAGGAACGCGCTCTCCGCGGCGCTCGGCGCGGGCGCGGGCGTCGCCGGCGCGGCGAGCGCGGCCGACGAGAAGGTTGCGAGCCCGGCGGCGAGCGCGAACGCCGCGGCGATCGAGAGCGAACGGCGACGATTCATATCCGAGGCGTTCGAGATGACCCGGCCGTTCCTTCGTCGCGACCGGCGTGCGGCCGGGCGAGCGGGCTCAGCGCCCGGGCGGCGTCGACTGCCCGGGCGGCGGCGGGAGGACGGGCGATTCGCTTTGGGTGGGGAACGGCGTGGCCGCGGGGATCGCGCCCGAGGGCTTCGGGAGCGGGTTGACCGGGTGCGGCGGCGCCGTGCGCGCCGGGGTCGGCGTGTACGCCGAAGCCGGCATCTCGTTCCCCAGCCGGAACGGGAACGGCGTCTCGATGGATAGGCGCGTCCCGACCTGCGCGACGATCGCGAGCGTGGCGGCGTCCACCGGCGTCCCGGTCTCGACGCTGCGCGGCACCGGAGCGGCCAGGCGTACCGGCAGGAGGCCCGGGACCGTCTCGAAGTGCTCGAGCACGAAGACCTTGCTCGGCTTGCCGGTGAGGGGATCGACGTCGCCGACGACGAGCCGCGCTTTCGCGCCGCTCGCCGCGACCGTGATGCCGTCGAGGATCAGCGGATCGCGGAGGTGCACGGAAACGGACGAGCCGGCGCGAGCGCCGGCGTCCAGATGTCCGTCGGAGATGAAGACCAGCGGCGTTCCTTTCGGAATCACGTGGTCCGGCGCGGGCGGAGCTTCGGCGGCCGCCCAAGCCGCACTGCAAAGGAGGAAGGCCGCCACCGAGACGGCCGTCCGGCGTACGCCGGGCATCCCCCTATGAAGCCTTCTTTTCCGCCTCGGCGGCTTCGGCCGCAGCCTTCTTGCCTTGCTCGATCAGCGCTTTGACCTTCTGGCCGCCCTTCTGACCGATCGTCTCATAGAACTCCGGGCCGTAGCGATCGCGCGTGGCCTCGCCGCCCTTCTTGCCGCCCTTCTTGCCGATCGCTTCGTAGAAGGCGTGGCCGTGAGCTTTCTTCGTCGCCTGACCGCCCTTGCGGCCGATCATCTCGTAGAACTCGGGGCCGTACTTTTTCTTGACGGTCTCGCCGCCTTTTTGGCCGGCTTCGCGGACGCTCATGCCGCTGCCGCTCTTCCGTTCTGGGGTGGACATTGTGTGGGATTGAACCTCGTGGATGAGAATCGACCTGTCTCGGTAACGTAAGCGGTCTTATGGAAGTTGTCGGCCGCAGGGCCGCTCACGTGTACGGTCGGGCGCTCACCGTCCTCGCGGGGGTCGCTGCCGCGACGGGCGTTGTCCTCTGTCCGTTCCCGGCGGCTCCGGCGGAGCAGCTGGGGTACCGGCGGTTGGTTGAGCTCGAGAGCGCCCGGTCGTTTTCCGTCGAGTTGACCGCGGCTCTCGCGTCCGGAGACGCTCGGTTGGCGGGGAGGGCGGCGCTTGCGCTCGGACGCACCGAGGACGCCCGCGCGGCCGGGCCCCTAGAGAACGCTACCGAAGCCCCGGACGTTTCGACTCGCGCTCTCGCCATGTACGGATACGGGCTCCTCGCTGCTGAGTACCCTACCCAAAGCGAGGTTATCGCGAATCGGCTCCGAGATTCCGCGGCCGCCGTTCGAGTCGCCGCGATCGACGCCGCGTGGCGGATGAAGGCGGCCGGGCGACCGGGCGCCGACGCTCTCCGCGCGCCGCTTCTCGCGATGCTCGAACGAGACCGCGACCCGCTCGTTCGGGCGCGAGCGGCGACGGCACTCTCGGGTTGGCGCGACGGGCCCGGCGGCGACGGTGTCGCCGGGCGAGTCCAGCACGCGCTTTCCCGGGAACAGAATCTCACGGTTCGCTGGCATCTAGCATGGACGCTGCGTCGCGCGTATGCCAAGCGGACCGCCGCGGCGACGATCCGCGCCGGCCTCGCCGACCCGGACGAGCTGGTCCGGATCCAGTTCGCCGACCTGGTCGGCCGCCGCAAGGACCCGAGCGCGATCCCCGAGCTCCGGCCGCTGCTGCGCGACCCGTCCTGGCGCGTGCGCGAGCAGGCCGGCGAGGCGATCCGGATCCTGGGCGGCGGCAAGCCGACTGAGCATCTGACGGCGATTCCCTCCGGCGTCGTGACTCCTCCGCCCGTGCCCCCGGACGTCGAGCCGGCGCTCCCCGTGCGGGGCGCGCTCGGCAAGCCGCGGCGGCCGATCGCGCGCGACGCCCGCCTCGACCTCGCTCTCGAGCCGTCGACCGCGGCGCTGATGGACGGCCCGATGCCCGGGCCGCACCCGCGCGTACGGATCGGCACGACGCAGGGGCCGATCGTCGTGCGGCTCTACCCGGAGTGGGCGCCGCTCACGGTCGCAAACTTCCTCGGGCTCGTCGAGCGGCGCTACTACGACGGCCTGCGCTGGTTCCGGATCGTCCCCGACTTCGTCGTCCAGACGGGCGACCCGACGAACACCGGCGACGGCGACGCCGGCTATACGATCCCGGCCGAGGAGGACCCGCTCGAGCAGCGGGCCGGGGTCATCTCGATGGGGCTGAACTACACGAACGGCGCGCATCCGAAGCCGATCCGGGACTCGGCCGGGACGCAGTTCTACATCACGATCTCCCCGCAGCTCCACCTCGACCGGGATTTCACCGTGTTCGGTGCGATCGAGAGCGGCTTCCCGGTCCTCGGCCGCCTCACCGAGCGCGACCGGATGACGCGCGTCGTCCGCCTGCGCGACGACTAGCGGGGTGGCGCCCGGCCGCGCGGGGCACCCGACACCCTGCGGCCCACGGCTCGGCCGCCCCCACGGCGGGATGCCTGTCGTCCGTTCGGTCTTCGTTCAGGATGCCGAACGCCGCTAAGGTCGCTGCTCCGCGAGGCCGATCATCGGAGGAGCCGATCGACTGTCGCGGGTGCGTCGAGAGAGCCACATCACAAGCACGCGCCCGCGCGACCGCTGGAAGCCGCGAGAACCTCGCAGGCCCGCGTCGCGCAAGGAGTCCACGGATGGCCACCTTCTCGCAAACCGCGCTCTATCGCGATCAGCACGGACGTCTGCGCGAGCACGCCGCGAAGATGCTCGCCGCGCCCGGAGCCGCGGAGCATCGCACGCTTCTCGCGCAGCTCGCCGGTCAGGTGAAGATGCACCTCAAGGTCGAGGACGACAGCCTCTATCCGCGCCTGATCGCGCACAGCGATGCCGCGGTGCGCGACAAAGCGCGCCAGCTGCAGACGTCCATGGGCGCGCTCGCCGGAACGTTCCAGGCGTTCTACGAGAAGTGGATCAAGGCGGGAGCGATCGCCGCGGACGAAGCCGCGTACGTGCGCGAGATGCGCGCGGTGATCGACGCGCTCGCCAAGCGGATGGACATGGAAGACAAGGAGCTCTACGACCTGGCCGACCGCGCGCTCCACGCCGCCGCCTAGCGCATCGGCGCTCCGAACGAGCGCCGATGCCGGTCACGCTTGCGGCCGGCGCGCCGCAAGCCGCGGCGCACGCGCGACATCGCGCTATTTGGCGAACATCGAACGGAGCGCGAAGAGCGCGTTTTCCGGGCGTTCGGTGATGCGCCGGTAGAAGTAGCCGGCCCAGTGGGTCCCGTACGGGACGTAGATCCGCAAGCGATACCCGTCGGTGACGAGCTTGCGCTGCAGCTCGGGACGCACCCCGTACAGCATTTGGAACTCGAAGCGCTCCGGCGCGATCGCGCGCTCGCGCGCGAACCGGCGCACGGCCTCGATCAGCAGCGGGTCGTGCGTCGCGATGCCGGGATAGCGTCCGCGCTCGAGCAGCGCCTCGGCGCAGCGCAGGTACTGGCGGCGGATCGCGGGCATGTCTTTGTACGCGACCTCCGGCGGCTCGGCGTACGCGCCTTTGCAGAGCCGCACGCGCGCGCCGAGCGCGATCGCGCGCTCGACGTCGTCGGGCGTGCGCCTCAAGTACGCCTGCAGCACGGGACCGACGTTCTTCGTCACCGCGTACGCGCGCTCGAAAACGCGCAGCGTCGCGTCGGTCACCGCCGAGCCTTCCATGTCGATGCGCACGAACGGATCGCGGTTCGCCGACGCGGCGTCGAGGACGCGCCGCAGGTTCGCCGACGCGAGCCCTTCGTCGATCAGCAGCCCCATCGCGGTGAGCTTCACGGAGACGTTCGCATCGACGCCGCGGCGGCGGATCTCGCCGAGCAGCTCGCCGTACGCCGCGACGGTGTGCGCCGCTTCGCTTTCGGAGAGCACGTCCTCGCCGAGGAAGTCGAGGGTCGCGCTCATGCCCCGGGCGTTGAGCGCGGCGACCGCGTCGACCGCCTGGCCGACCGTCTCCCCGGCGATGAACCGCCGTGCGAGGAAGAAGAACCGCCGTTGAAACGCCGGGCTCTGGATGACGTCGAGGACGGCCACGAACAGCCGCCTTCGGCATGACGCGCGCCTCCCCTCGGAGCAGGTGTGCGTTGCGGCACACCGGCCCTTAGCACGTTCTTATCGCACGAATCGTTGGCGGCCGGTGGAAGTCTGGGAAACCGAAGCCCATGGTTTGGCGCGTCCTCGTGGCGGACGACGATCCGGCGATCGGCATGCTCATCAAGGCGGTTCTCGACCGAGGGTCGTACGAGGTGACGCTGTGCGACGACGCCGAGAGCGCGCTCGTGCGCATCCAGCGCGACCGGCCCTACGACATCCTCATCAGCGATTACATGCTGCCGGGCATCTCGGGATTGGAGCTGATCGAGCAGGTGCGCCGCAACCGCCCGACCGCGAACCTCCCGATCGTCATGATCAGCGGCCACAACAACTACGCGATGGGCGTGCGCGCGAAGGAGGCCGGGGCGAACGCGTTCCTCAACAAGCCGTTCCCGCTCGGGCAGTTTCGCTCGACGGTGCGCGAGCTGCTGACCGCCCCGGATACGCTGCTGTTCGGCTTCGCCTGACCCGCGGGCGCGCGGCGTGACGCTCGCCGCCGTCCTGAAGATCGTCTTCGTCGCGCTCTCGCTCGGGCTCGACGTCTTGGCGGTCAGCATCGGCGTCGGGATGCGCGGGAGCCCGCGCGCGGTGAAGATCCGAATCGGCGCGGCGTTCGCGGTCGCCGAGGTCGGCATGACGCTGCTGGGCGTCCTCATCGGGCAGGCCGCCGGCCGGCTCTTGGGCGAGTCCGCCGGTTACCTCGGCTTCGCCGCGCTGGTCGGCGTCGGCGGCTACATGATCTACGAAGCGCTTCACGGAACCGACGAAAGCGGTGGTTTCGATCTCTCGCGCGGCTGGGGGCTCGTGCTCGGCGCGCTCTCGATCAGCCTCGACTCGCTCGGCATCGGCTTCTCGATCCTCTACATCGGCGTCCCGCTCGGCGTCAGCGTCGCCTGCATCGCGGGCGCGTCGGTGCTCTCGTCGACGTGCGGGCTGGCGCTCGGGAAGCGGCTCGGCGCGATCGCCGAGGAGCGCGCCGCGCTGTGGGCGGGGATCGTCCTCGTCGCGACGGGCCTGACCTTTGCCGGACTCAAGGCCGCGCACGTCGGCGGCTGAGCGGCTCTACGAGATCGCGACGGCTGCCGCCGCGAGCGTCGTGGTCGTCGGGACGGCGAAGAACGTCGGGAAGACCACCGCGTTCAACGCGCTGCGCGCCGTCGCGCGCCGCCGCGGCGTCGCCGTCGCGGTGACGTCGATCGGGCGCGACGGCGAGCCGGTCGACGCGCTCGACGCCGAGCCGAAGCCCCGCGTGCGGCTCGCGCCCGGGACGATCGTCGCCCTGCCCGCCGGGCTGCTCCCGCGCAGCCCGGCGCTGGAGATCCTCGGAACCGGCGCCGCCGGCGCGCTCGGCGTGACGGTGTTCGCGCGCGCCGTGCTGCCGACGGCGTGCGAGATCGCCGGACCGCCCACGGCGCGCGCGATGCGCGCCACCATCGAGCGGCTGCGGACGCTCGCCGAGGGGCCCGTGCTCGTGGACGGCGCGATCGACCGCGTCGCGGCGCTCGCCGGCGGCGCCGACGCGGTGATCCTCGCGGCCGGGGCCGCGAGCGGCGCGACGCCCGCGCGCGTCGCGGCCGTCGCCGCCGGAGCGGTGGCGCGGCTCGGCCTGCCGGGACGCGATCCGGCGCGGGAGCGCGGGCGCGTCATCCGGGTCGACGGCGCGCTCGACGCGCGCGACGCCGAAGCGCTGCTCGCCGAGGCGCGCGGCGCGACGGTCGTCGTCGCCGACCCCACGCGCGTGGCGCTCCGCGGCGCGCTGCTCGCGGCGCTGTGCGAGGCGGTCGACCTGCGCTGCGAGCGCCCGCTGCGGGTCGTGGCGTGCACGACCTCGCCGGTCGGCCGCGAGACCGTCCTCGACCCGCGCGCGCTCGTCCGCGCCGTCGCGGCCGCGACGCGGCTCCCGACCTTCGACGTCGTCGCGGACCTGGCGGCGTGAACGCGGACGCCGCGACCGCGGAGCGGATCGGCCTCGACTGGCTGCGCGCCGCCGTGGCGCCGGCCGGCGCGTTCGGGCGGCTCCACGACGAGCGCCGCCCGCCGTACGGCCCCGGCGACGAGGCCGCCGCGCACGCCGAGATCGCCGGCGTGCTCGCGCTCGCCGCGAGGCTGGACCGCGACGCCGTCGCGGCGCTGCGCGCCGGGCTGCGCGCCGTCCCCGAGCCGGGCCCGATCCTCGTGCGCGCACGCGCCGGCGATCCGCTCGACGACGCCGACTTCTACGAGCTGACCCGGCTCGTCGATGCGCTCGACGCCCTGGCGCGCGCGTGGGACGCCGCCGGCGGACCGCGCGGCGAGGCGCCGCCGCGGCTCGACGCGCTGCGCGACGTTCTCGCGCCGGGCCGCACGCCGGGCGGCTTCTATCTCGCCGATTCGTTCGCACCGGGATTGCGCGCCGCGCGCGCCGCGTTCGCCGCTGCCGAGGCGGACGTCGAGGCGCGGCGCGAGGCGATCGCCGCGCGGGTTCGGGACGCGCTCGGGATCGATCCCGCCGGCGACGAGTTCGCGGTGCTGCGCGACGCGTACGGCGGCGAGCCGCCCCCGGGGGTCAACGTCCTCCGCGAGACGGCGACCTATCGCGTGATGACGATCGTCGCGCCGTCGGCGGCGCGCGACGCCGCGTTCGCGACGCTCGCCGAAGAAGAAGAGCGCGCGCGGCGCGCGCTCGCGGAACGCGTCGCCGCGCTCGCGCCGCAGATCGCCGCGGCCACCTCGGCGCTCGGCGCGCTCGATCGCCGGCTCGCGCGCGTCGCGTTCGCGCTGCGCTGGGGGGGCTGCGTCCCCGCGTTCGACGCGGACGCGCTCGCCTTCGAAGACGCGACCTTCGCGCCGCTCGCCGAGGCGCTCGCCGCGCACGGCCGCCGCTACACGCCGCTCGCGCTCGAGCTGCGCGGCGCCGCGGTCCTGACCGGGCCGAACATGGGCGGGAAGAGCGCCGCGCTCGCGACCGCCGGCTTCCTGTGCGCGTGCGCGGCGCTGGGCGTCCCGCCGCCGGCGCGCGCGGCGGCGCTGCCGCTGCCGCGGGAGATCGCGTGGATCGGCGGCGAGGGGCGTGAAGCGCGCGCGTCGCTGCTCTCGTCGTACGCCGCCGAGGTCGTGCGCGCGCGCGACGTCCTCGCCGGCGCGTCGCGCGACACGCTGGTGCTGGTCGACGAGTTCGCGCGCACGACCGGACCGCGCGAGGGCCGCGCGCTGCTCGTCGCGCTCGTCGAAGCCCTCGCCGCCCGCGGCGCGCACGCGCTCGTCGCGACGCACTTCGACGGCGTCGCGGCGGCGGCCGGCGTGCGCGCGCTGCGGATCGCCGGGCTGCGCGGGCGCGTGCTCGCGCCGGCCCGCGACGGCGATCTCGACGCGGCGCTCGACGCGGTCAACGCGGCGATGGACTATCGCATCGTCGACGAGGCCGGCACGCCGGCGGACTCCGACGCGCTCGAGCTGGCGCGGCTCCTCGACCTTCAGGACGACGTCGTGCGGCGCGCAAGCGCGCTGTTCTCCTCCTAAACGCCGAGGGCGAGCGAGTCGGCGCGCGGATCGGCGCCGCCGGCGAGCGTTCCGCGCGCGCGGTCGATGACGATCGCGTGCGCGTGCCCCATCACGTTCTCGTACGGGCCGAGCGCGACGACCTCGTGGCCGCGGCCCCGCAGCTCCCCGGCGACGTCGTGCGCGACGCGCGACTCGACGAGCACCGCGTCGCGCGCGGCGAGCTCCGGACGGCCGGCGACCAGCGGGCGGCCGTAGACCCAGCGCGGCGCGTCCAGCGCCTGCTGGACGTCGAGCCCGCGGTCGACGAGATTGTGCAGGAGCTGCAGCTGGATCTGCGGCTGCGCGTCGCCGCCCATCGTCCCGAACACGATCTCCGGCTGCCCGTCGCGCACGAACATCGCCGGCGCGAGCGTGTGCAGCGGACGCTTCCCGCCGGCGTAGGCGTTCGGCTGCCCGGGAACGGTCGAGAAGCACGCGCCGCGGTTGTGCAGCACGATCCCGGTCCCCTCGGCGACGAGCCCCGAGCCGAAGCTCATGTAGAGGCTCTCGATGAGCGTGACCGCCATCCCGTCCTCGTCGACGACGCACAGCGCGATCGTGTCGCCGCCGTCGACGCGGCTGATGCGCGCCGACGCGTGCTGCGGGTCGATCGCCGCGCGCCGCGCGCGCAGGCGCTCGGGATCGAGCTCGGCGTCGAGCGGCGGCGCGCCGAACGCGGGATCGCCGATCCGCTCGTCGCGCAGCGCGAGCGCAGACTTCAGCGCCTCGATCGCAAGATGATCCCACGCGCCGGCCGCGCTGGCGGCGTCGCCGGCGAGCATTCCCGCCGCGAGCAACAGCACCGCGCCTTGCGAGTTCGGCGGGTGCGCGAGCAGCTCGCCGCCGTTCCACGCGAGCGAGAGCGGCGCCGTGGTTTCGGTGCGGTGCGCGAGGAGATCCTCGAGCGTCATCGCGTTCCCGCGCGCGCGCAGCGTCGTGACGATCCGTTCGCCGGTCGGGCCGCCGTAGAACGCCTCGGCGCCGCCGTGCCGGATCGCGGCGAGCGTCGTCGCGAGATCGCGGTTCGTCAGCACGTCGCCGGCGCGGGGCACGCCGTCCCGCAGGAAGATCGCGCTCGCCGCCTCGTCCTCGCGCAGCAGCGCTTCGTTCAGCGCGAAGTAGTTCGCGACGACGTCGGTCACCGCGAAGCCGTTGCGTGCGACGTGCTCGGCCGGCAGCAGCAGCTCGTCGAGTGCGCGCGTGCCGTGCGCGTCGAGCACGTCCTCCCACGAGCGAACGGCGCCCGGAACGGTCACCGCGAGCGCGCCGCGCACGGGGAGCGTTTCGCCGAGCCGCTCGAGCGAAGCGGCGCGCGGCGTCCGCCCGCTGCCGTTGTAGCAGATCGTGCGCCGCTCGAGCGACGGGCGCTTCGAGGGGTCGTGCACCATCCAGAGCGCATCGCCGCCGATCCCGCAGCTGGCGGGATAGACGACGGCAAGTATCGCGTTGGCGGCGACCGCGGCATCGACCGCGTTTCCGCCGCGGCGCAAGACCTCGACGCCCGTCGCGGCGGCGAGGGGATGCGGGGCGGCGACCATCGCCCGGCACGAGCGGGCGACGGCGCGCGACGGCCACGGCGAGTTCGCGCTCATCATCGCAGGCATGCCCGTTCGTCGCCGCGGCGAAGCCCCTTGCCGTGGACCCGCTGATCATCACCGTCGCTCCGGTCGGCGCCGAGGTCATGCCGGAGCAGACGCCCTACCTTCCCGTGACGCCGGCGCAGCTGGGGGAGACGGCGCGTGCGATCCGCTCGGCCGGCGCGAGCGTCGTCCACGTCCACTGCCGGAACGACGACGGGACGAACACGCACGACGTCGCCCGCTTCCGTGAGGCGCAGGCGGCGATCCGCGCGGCCAGCGACCTGATCGTCCAGTTCTCCACCGGCGGGGCGATCGGGATGACGCCGGAGGAGCGCGCCGCACCGCTCGCACTGCGGCCGGAGATGGCGACGCTGACCTGCGGGACGGTGAACTTCGGCGACGACGTCTTCGAGAACAGCTTCCCGATCATGCGCGGGATCGCCGCCGAGATCGCGCGGCACGGCGTCGTCCCGGAGCTCGAGATCTTCGATCTCGGCCACCTCTCGAACGCGCGCCGGCTCGCCGCCGAAGGCGCGATCCGGTTCCCCGCGCACGTCGACTTCGTCCTCGGCGTCCCCGGCGGGCTCGACGCGTCGGTCGAGCACCTCGTCGACTGCATCCGCGCGCTTCCGGCCGGCTGCACCTGGTCGGTCGCCGGGATCGGCCGGATGCAGCTCCCGCTGGCGACCGCGGCGGTCGCGATGGGCGGTCACGTCCGGGTCGGGCTGGAGGACAACTTGTACTACAGCAAGGGGCGGCTGGCGCGCAACGAGGAGCTGGTCGCGCGCGTCGCCCGGATCGCCGCGGAGCTGGGACGCCCCGTCGCGACGCCGGACGAGGCGCGCGCGCTGCTGGGTCTGCGCGCGCCGGCCGCCGCCTAGCGTAGGAACGGACGCCGCCGGACCGGAAGGCGCGTCGGCTCGCCCCCGGAGAGGTGCTCCCGCTGCTCAACTACGTCGTCCGCCGCACGCTGCAGAACATCCCGATCCTGCTGCTCGTCTCGGTCGTCCTGTTCGCGATCCTGCAGCAGGCCCCGGGCGGCCCGCTCACGCCGTACCTGCAGAACCCGCACATCACGCAGGCCGACATCATCCGGCTCAAGCACAACCTCGGCCTCGACCAGCCGGTCCCCGTGCAATATTTCAAGTGGCTCGGGAAGGTGCTGACCGGCGATTTCGGCTGGTCCATGTCGAACTCCGAGCCGGTCACGACCGCGATCGTCGAGCGCATGCCGGCGACGTTCGAGCTGATGGGCGCATCGTTCGTCGTGTCGATCGCGGTGGGCGTCGCGTTCGGGATCCTCAGCGCGGTCCGGCAGTACTCGTGGACCGACTACGTCATCACGACGTTCGCGTTCTTCGGGCAGTCGATGCCGGTGTTCTGGTTCGCGCTGATGCTGCAGCTGCTCTTCGCCGTGATCGGGATCCCGATCGGCGGCGGCTACAAGCTCGTGCTGCCCTCGGCGGGGATCTCCACGCTCGACACGTTCGACTTCGGCGACCGCATCTCGCATCTGATCTTGCCGACGATCGTGCTTTCGCTCGCGTTCATCGCGCAGTACAGCCGCTTCATGCGCAGCTCGATGCTCGAGGTGCTCCGCACCGACTACATGCGCACCGCCGCCGCGAAGGGCGTCTCCCGGCTCGGCGTCATCTTCAAGCACGGCTTCAAGAACGCGCTGATCCCGCTCGTCACGATCGTGGCCCTCACGCTGCCCGGGGTCGTCGCCGGCGCGGTGATCACCGAGACGATCTTCGCCTGGCCGGGGATGGGGCGGCTGTTCTACAACGCGCTCACGCAGTTCGACTTCGCGCTGCTGATGGGCTACATGATGATGGTGTCGTGCCTCGTCGTGTTCTGCAACCTGCTCGCCGACATCTGCTACGCGTGGCTCGATCCGCGCGTGAAGTACAGCTAGGGACGGTCCGATGGGCGCCACGCTTCCGCTGAACCCGCCGCTCGCCGCCGTCGCCGACGAACAGGCGGCGCGCTCGCGCAACACCGTGTGGCGGCGCTTCCGGCGGCACAAGATCGCGATGATCGGCGGCGCCGTCATCATCCTCATGGGGCTGGTCGCGATCTTCGCGAACGTCCTCGCGCCGGCCGATCCGAACTTCATCGACCAGGTGCACTGGCAGGGGAATCCGCTGGCGCCCGGCGTCGCCGGTCACATCCTGGGGAGCGACGAGGTCGGCCGCGACCTCCTCTCGCGGCTGATCTTCGGGGCGCGCATCTCGCTGACGGTCGCCGTCTTCGCCGTGTTCATGGAGATCACGATCGGGACGGTCCTCGGCGCGATCTCCGGCTACTACGGCGGCTGGGTCGACTTCGTGATCATGCGCGTCACCGACGTCGTGCTCTCGATCCCGCTGCTGCCGCTGCTCCTCGTCATCACCGCGATCGTCGCCGGGACGTCGAACAAGGCGGCGCTGAACTTCGGCGTCATCGTGCTGATCATCGGCGGCCTGTCGTGGCCGGCGGTCGCGCGGCTCGTGCGCGCGTCGTTCCTCTCGCTGCGCGAACGGGAGTTCGCCGAAGCGGCGCGGGCGCTCGGGAACCGCGACGGACGGATCATCTTCCGGCACCTGCTTCCGAACGCGATGGCGCCGATCATCGTGCAGGCGACGCTCGAGGTCGCGAACGTCATCATCCTGGAGTCGACGCTCTCGTTCCTCGGCTTCGGCATCCAGCCGCCGACGGCGTCGTGGGGCAACATGCTGGCGAACGCGCAGAGCAACATCACGATCGCCCCGTGGGCCGCGATCTATCCCGGGCTCTGCATCCTCGTCACGGTGCTCTCGATCAACTACCTGGGCGACGGCCTGCGCGACGCGCTCGACCCGAACAGCTCGCAGTAAGGCGAAGCGTCCCGCCGGCGCTCACGCGGCGCGCGAGCGCCGGCGCAGCCGCCGCACCGTCGCGTACGCCGCGACGCCCGCGCCGAGGACGGGCGCGTAGGCGACGCACCACGCGAGCCCGCTGACGACCGCGACGACGGTGTCGGAGAGCGCGCGCAGCCCCGCGTTCCATGCGCCGTCGATGCGGGCCGACGGCCCGGGCTTCGCCGGGAGCGCGTCGGGGCGATCCTCGCTCAGCTCGAGGGCGATCGTGCTCGTCGCGACGCGGTGCAGGTTCGCGCGGTGCCGGCCTTCGAGCTCCTCGATGCGCCCGCGCACGTCGCTGAGGCTCTGCTCGACCTGCAGGATCTCGTCGACCTTTCCGCCGCGGTCCATCAGCCGCCGCAGGTCGGCTTCCTCGCGGCGGAGATTGTCGAGCTGCGCCTCTTCGTCGACGATCGTCGCATCGACGTCCTCGGCGGTGACGGTCCGGTTTCGCACGCCGCCGAGCGCGGTCAGCGCGTCGAGCGTCGCGTCGAGGTTCGCCGCGGGGACTTCGGCGTCGAGCGAGGCGGCGTGCACCTCCCCGGCGCTCTGCGGGGTCGCGTCGTCGAGCCCGGTGACCTCGCCGCCGTGCGCGCGGATCGCCGCGCGCGCGCTGCGCAGCGACGCCTCCACGTCGGGGACGAGGAGCGCGAGGTGCGCGCGCTTCGCGAGCCGCTGCTGGCGCTCGACGGTCGTCGGCGCGGCGGCGCCGCGCGAGGCGCCGGCCGCCCGCGGCGGCGCGGCGGCCTTCGCCGTCGTCCCGGGGAGCCGCGTGACGAAGACGGCGTCGGAGGCGGAGTGCGGCATCGTCACGCCGAGCGTCGTGCGTGTCGCCGACTCGTACGCGTGCAGCGCCGCGGCCGCCGTCGCGCCGAAGCCGACGACGAGCACGCTCGCCGCGGCGTAGCGCGCGGGCACGCTCCACCACGAGCGGCGCGCAAACGGCGCGCGTGCGAACCCGCCGCGCGCGAACGCCGCTCTCGAGAACGGGCCCGCCGGCGCGCCGGGTGCGGCATCGATGCGGGCCAGCGCGGCGGCGAGCGCCGCCGGCGCGAGCGGCGGCGCATCGGCGGCACGCGCGCGCAGCGCGCCGGCGAGCGCCTGCAGCTCGCGCAGCTCTTCGGCGCACGAAGCGCACACGGCGAGCTCGGCCTCGACCCGCGCGCGGTCCGCTTCGTCCAGCGTGCCGTTGGCGTAGAACGGGAGCAGCTCGCCGGCGTCGTGCTTCATCGGGGATGCCCCACGGTGGCGAGCGCGTCGCGCAGCCGCTGCTTGGCGTAGAACGCCCGCGTCTTGACGGTCGCGACCGGGCAGTCGACGATCTCGGCGACCTCGCGCTGCGAGAACCCTTCCACGTACGTCAGCTCGAGCACGGCGCGGTGCTCCGGGCTCAGCGTGGCGAGCGCCGCTTCGAGACGGGCCCGCTCCGCCGAGCGAATCGCCGCGTCCGCCGGATCGTCGCCGTCGCTCGCGACGCCCAAGAGCGCTTCGAGCGGCAACGCGCTCCCCCGGCGCCGGCGCAGCGCGTCGATCGCCTTGTGGTGGGCGATCCCGAACAGCCAGGTTCGCGCCCGCGAGCGCGCGCCGTACCGTCCGGCCGCGCGCCACACCTCGACCATCACGTCGCTCGTCACTTCCTCCGCCAAGCCGTCGTCGCGAACGAGATCGCGCACGAACCGCTGGACCGCCGCGCCGTGCGCATGGAAGAACGCTTCGAACGCGACCCGGTCGCGGTCGGCGATGCGCTCCAACAGGCGGCGATCGTCGGCGTCGCTCATCGGCTTACGAGCGTCTGTCGCGGCGGCGCCCGGAATGGTTCATCGCCGGAGCGACGCGGCTCCGCGCGCGCCGGCCCGTGCATCGTCCGTTACGCTCGTTCAGCCGCCGGGCCGGCTCATCGCGCGTCCCGGCACGCGGCGCAGCGCCCGGTGAACGTGACGGCCGCGTGCTCGATTTCCACGGCGTACCGCGCCGCCAGCTCGCGCCGCGTCTCCTCGCCGAGGGCGAAGTCGAGATCGGCGAGCTGCCCGCACGCCGAGCAGACGAAGTGGGCGTGCGGCGTCGTGGCCGGCTCGTAGACGGCGGAGGCTTCCCCGGGCACCTCCAGCTTCATGACCGCGCCGAGCCGGTGAAGCCGCGTCAGCCCCCGGTGGACGGTGGCGAACCCGATCCGCGGCCGCCGCTCGCGCGCCCGCAGCCAGACCTCCTGGGCGCTCAGATGCGTCCCGGGCGCGGCGTCCACGAGCACGTCGAGCACGGTCCGGTAGTTGGGCGGGAGTACGAGTTCGGTCGTAGTCATCGGGAATGGAAGACGGTACACTTTTGAATGAGATCGGTTCTCACTCTCACAATACCGCAGAACCGCATACCGTAGCAACAGTTCGGAGGAACATTTCGTGCCAGCGAAGGTCGGCCAGCCCGCACCCGCATTCACCCTCAAATCGACCAAGGACGCGAAGTCGCCCAAGGAGCTCGGCAAGGAGATCAGCCTGAGCGACTATCGCGGCAAATGGTTGATTTTCTTCTTCTATCCGCTCGACTTCACGTTCGTCTGCCCGACGGAGATCACCGCGCTCTCCGATCATTACGACGAGCTGCGCGAGCTCGACGCCGACGTGCTCGGCTGCTCTTGCGACAGCGTCGACTCCCATTTCGCGTGGCTCAACACGCCGCGCGCCAAGAACGGGATCGAGGGCACCGCCTACCCGCTCGTCTCGGACTACACGAAGGAAGTCGCCCGCGCGTACGGCGTGCTCGACGAGACGACCGGCGTCGCGCAGCGCGGCCTGTTCATCATCGACCCGGAGGGGGTCCTCAAGTACGCCGTGGTGACCGACGACAACGTCGGCCGCTCGGTCGAAGAGGCAATGCGCGTCCTCCAGGCGCTGCAGACCGGCGGCCTCTGCCCCGCCGAGTGGAAGCCGGGCAAGCAGCTGCTCGCGAAGCCGTAAGATGCCGCTACGTACCGGAAGCGAGCGGCCGTCGTTCGAGGGCGTCGCGGACTGGATCAACGGCGCACCGGAGTCCGAGGAGCTGGCGGGAAAGCCGCTCCTCGTCCACTTCTGGTCGGTGAGCTGCTCAATCTGCCACGACGTCGCGGCCGAGGTCGCGCGCTGGCAGGCCGAGTACGGCCCGCGCGGCCTCGCCGTGGTCGGCGTCCATCAGCCGCGCGGCTCGGAGGAGCTGGACGTCGCGAAGGTGGCGGAAGATGCGAACGGCCCGATGGGGATTCGCTGGCCGTGCGCGATCGACAACGAGCACACGCTCGTCGACCGCTTCGAGAACCAGTTCGTCCCTGCGTACTACGTCTTCGACGCCGACGGAAAGCTGGTGCATCGCCAGGCCGGCGACCGGGGCTTCGAGCGGCTCCACGCCAAGATCGGCGAGCTGCTCGGAGACAAGACCGCCGCCTGAACGCGCTCTTGCGCGGCGCGTCCGAATGGCCTACACTCTCGTGGTTGCTCCGAGGCGTTCGCCGCCCGGGGCCACCGTGCGCGAGTGGCGGAATTGGTAGACGCACTAGCTTGAGGGGTTAGCGGGAGCGATCCCGTGCTGGTTCAAATCCAGTCTCGCGCACCACTGTGAAGAGCCCCGGTCGTTACGCGACCGGGGCTCTTCGTGCGGTTACGGCCGCGGCTTCGCGACCGGCATCGACCACCAGAGGAACGCGCGCCATGCCGGCGTCCCGATGCGATCGACGCCGTTGCCGGTGTTCGTACCCGAGAGGCCGGCTTCGAGATACAGATGCATGTATTTCGCGACGCGCACCGTCATGTCGACGTTGCCGACGCTGCTCTGATCGCCCATCCCGTCGTTGAGCAGCTCGCGCCGAACGCCGACGACGACGATGTCCTTGTAGACCGGTTCGAAGACGTCGAGCGCGTATCCGTGGCTGACCGCGGGCGCGCTCGCGCCGGCGAAGGGATATCGGTCGTTCGTCGTTTGGTACACGAAGAACACGCCGGGGATCCCGTTCGTCGGATCGCGCTGCACGTACGCGCCGAGCGCCGAGAATCGATCGATCCGCCCGTCGCTGATCGGATACGTGCCGCTCGCGCCGTACACGCCCGCTTCGAGCGGATCCTTCGGCCGCATGAACGCCGCGCGGTACTGCAGGGTCTTCCCCGCGGCGGGGAGCCAGTCGGTCGCGCCGTTGAGGTCGGCGTCGCTGCCGACGTACGCGACGTCCGCGCTGAGCGAGCCCGCGAGGTATCCGAGCTTCGCGCCCCAGCGGTTCCCGTCGAGCTCGTACGCATGCTCGCCGACGGTGATCTCCGGGAGCGCGTACGGCGAGATCTCGAACACCTGGCTGTACGGGGACGGCGCCGGCACTTCGAGCTTTCCGATCTCCAGGTAGCCGTTGCGGTGGAAGAGGTTGTTGTACGCGACCCACGCGGTGTCGAGTCCGCCGGGCGCGTTGTCCGAGTACAGCCACTGCTGCACGTGGTACGACCAATCCTGATTCGCGAGGCCGTCGAGGTGGATCCCGACGTTGCCCGCGATCACGCGATGCGTGTCCGGCGCGCCGGCCTGCGAGTCGTACGCCGTCTGGTCGTCGAGCCACACCGGAAGCGCTTTCTTGAGGACCGCCGCCTCGAGATACGCATACTGCGAGCGCTGAATGTAGCGGCCGTACGCGTTGAGCAGCGGGACCGCGGTGTGGCACCGCGAGCAGTCGACGCCGTACGCTTGCGCGAAGTTCGGCATCGCGCCGGCCGGGGCTGAACGCGTCGCCGCGACGCCGATCGCGACGAGAGCGCCGGCGAGCGCCGCGCGTGCGAGATACGAGCGCATGGAGTGTGCCTCCTTTCCGTCATCCGCAGCGTACCGGTGCGAAACGAACGGCGCGCGAACGCCGGCTCCGCTGCGCGTGAACGTGCGTTCCAACGTGCGAGCAGGCGTTCGAATCCGCGAGGCCAACGATACTGCAGGCCGGTCAGCGTGCGAGCATCGCGCGCGCCGTCCGCGGAGGGGCCGATGCACCGGTTCATCCCCATGCTCATTGCGGCCGCCGTCATGGCCGCGGCGGTTTCGAGCGCGCCACGGCATCCCGCCGGCGCGGCGCCGGCGCCCGACGGGAAGGCGATCTACACCGCACGCTGCGCGGCATGCCACCAAGCCGGCGGTACGGGAGCCGGCCCGTTTCCGCCGCTGGCCGCCAACGACGACGTCACCGCAGCCGATACGGCGTCGCTGATCGCCACCGTGCTCAACGGCCGGAGCGGACCGATCCGCGTGAACGGCAAGACGTACGGAGGCGCGATGCCGGCGTGGGCCGACCGGCTCTCCAACGACGAGATTGCCGCGGTACTCAGCTACGTGCGTTCGGCGTGGTCGAATCACGCCGCGATCGTCACCGCGGATCAGGTCGCCCTTGCCCGCAGCCCGCGCGCACCGACCGGCGCGGAGATCTTCGCGGCGCGCTGCGCGGCGTGCCATCAGACGAACGGCCGCGGCACGTCGCAGTATCCTCCGCTCGACGGCAACCCGCACGTCGTCGCGGGCGACGGCGGCGCGATGATCGGGACCATCGTCAACGGCCGCACCGGCGCCCTCAGCGTGAACGGAGCTACGTTCGATTCGCGCATGCCGGCGTGGCGCGGCCAGCTTTCGAACGCCGACATCGCGGCCGTCGCGACGTACGTGCGCGGCGCGTGGTCGAACAAGGCGTCCGGGGTGAGCGAACAACAAGTCGCCGCGGCCGGACCGGCAGTGTCGTCCGCGGTCGGCGCCGCGATCTACGCCGCGAAGTGCAGCGCGTGCCACGGAGCGAGCGGCCAAGGCGGCGGCCACGGGATGTTTCCGACGCTCGCCGGCGATCCTGTCGTGAACGCGGCCGACGCGGGTCGGATGCTCGCGGTGATCTCGCACGGACGCAGCATGATGCCCGCATGGAAGGGGCAGCTTTCGCCGGGCGACATCGCCGCGGTCGCGACGTACGTGCGCGGCGCTTGGGGCAACAAGGCCGGCCCGGTCAGCGAACAGGAGGCGGCCGGCGTGAAGTGACGCGCCGGCCGGGCCCTACGGCGTCGTCTGCGCGGGCGTGAGCGTCCGCCGGAGCTCGGCGAGCAGCTCGCGCAGCGTCGCTTGCGCGATGCGCCGGCCGACGGCGGCGTCGAACACCGCACCGATCGGCCCGAACGGCGGCGCATAGGTTCCGTCGATCTCGAGCCGGCTCCAGCCCGGACCTTCGTCCGCGACGCTGAGCGTCCCGTGGAAGGTCGGATACGGCCCGCCGTCCTTCGGCGCCCACGCGACGTCGAACAGCGCGTATCCGGGATACGCCGGCTTCGCCGTCAGCGTGATCTCGACGTCGCGTTCGACGCGTAGGTCACCGAGCGTCATGCGCAACGCGATGGTCCCCGCTCCGCCGCCGAAGCGCGTGAGCAGCCGCGACGGAACGTCCGCGAAGGGACACGGAGCGTTGTCATAGTCGCTGATGGTCGTCATGGCCGGATGGTCCTTCCCGCCTCGCCGCGCCGCCGCGGCGGTCTCTCGCGAGGCCGTCACGACCGACGCTACCGGCCCGGCGTCCTCACCGCGTGAAGAAGCTGAGAACGCAGCTCACCGGCGCGCCGGCGCGCCGGTGCGGGCGCAGCGTTCCGCCTCACACCCGCCCGCGGATCATCTCCACGCCGATCCCGACGTACCACAGCGCTTCGAGCACGACGACGATGCCGAGCGAGTGCGGGGTGACCGCGCTCGACGTCGCGGTGAGCACGACGACGAGCGCGCCGGCGACGAAGCCGAGTCCGGCGAGGGCGAGTTGCGCTGCGCCGCCGCGGACGATCGCCGCGGACCACAGTACGACCGCGAGCGACGTCGCGAACAGCCAGAACTTCGTGCACACCTGGATGACGATCGCGCAGAAGTTGAGGAGCTGCACCGCGCCGGTGACCGCCGCCGGGCCGTGGCCCGCGTACGCGGCCGCGATGGACGGCACGACGAAACCGTCGGTGAGCGCGGCGAAGGCGACGAGAACCGAGCCGAGCGCGTAGGCGACGAGACCGCCCACCACGACGCTGCGCCGCGGATCGTTGCGGATCGCGAACACGGCGAGCCCGTAGAGCAGCGCGGCGGTGGCCGCGAGCGCGAACGCGTGCACCGCGTGATCGCCGTGCTGCAGCCGCACGATCTGCGCGAGCAGCTCCTCAGGCGTGGGCTTGCGCCCCGCGGTCGGATGGTGCGCGATCGCGGCGATCGCGACGAGGCTGGCGGTGACGAGGACGATTCCGGCGGGCGCGCCGGAGGGTCGTCGATCGTCGCGCGCGGCGGGCGGCGAAACCGACATACGAACGAACCTCACGGGTGAAGCGGCCTCGACCGTAGCAGATAGCGGCGTGAAAGCGATGGAGCATCGCCGCGCGCCGTCCGCTTCCGGACACCGCAGCCCGTCCGTCCGGGATCGCCGGATCGACCGCACGCGCGGCGCCGTCATCACGGCGTTCAACGCGCTGCTGTTCGAGCGCGGCTACGCCCGAGTCAGCGTACGCGACGTGATCGATCGCGCGAACGTCGGCCGCTCGACGTTCTACGAACATTTCCGGAACAAGCACGACGTGCTGGAACAGGCGATGTCGCCGGTCCTGACCCCGCTCGCCGACGCGCTGACGTCCCGGCCCGACGACGCGCACCTCGTCGCGGTCGTGAAGCACCTCTGGGAGATGCGCGAGCTCACGCGAGCGATCTTCACCGGCGCCGCCCGTCCGCTCGTCACGCAGCTGCTCGCGCGCATGCTGAAGGACCGCCTCGAGCGCGGCTCGCCGCTGCCCGCGTTCGCCCCGCCGCCGCTCGCCGCGGCCGCGCTCGCGGGCGCCCAACTCGCGCTCCTCGAGGCATGGATCGCCGACCCGGGCCCGCTCACCGCCGAAGCGGTCGCCGCCGCGCTCGCCGCGATGACCGCCGGCGCCGTGAGCGCGCTGAACGCCGCGTCGCGCAACGCCCGCCCCGGCGAGCCGAGCGCGGCGAGGCAGAGCCGCGCGGCATGGCGATGATGAAGAAGCCGCCGAGGCCCCGACGCACGAACGCCTCGCCGCCGCCCGGCGGAACGGCATCGCGCCGACCATGATCGCGCCGCTGATGCTGTCCGCGCTCTTGGGGACGTGGCGCTGCACGTCACCCGACGCGCCGGGCGCGCGCTTCGCCTATTCGTTCTTCCGGAACGGCACGGGCAGCATCGCCCTGCTCGACGCGCGCGGCCGCGTCCGAGCGACCATCAGCCGCTTCACCTACGCGCCGGACGCCGGTGACCTGCTCTATCGCTGGAAAGACGCCGTCACGACGCTTCACCGCATCGACGCATCCGGAACGAGGTTCCGCGACCTCGGCTACTCCTGGTGGCACGACGGCACATGGGCCGCGCCGCCGACCCAAAGTCGCTACGACTGCACCCGCGAATAAACTCCGAACCCCGCCCGCACCGTACCGCGCGCCGGCACTGGGTATCGCACGTTGCTGCCTGGGAAGCGAACGTCCCCGGCTATCCGCCCTACTGAGCGGCCCAGAGCCCTCAGCACCGGGTTTGCTCCGCCACGTACGAACGTCCGGGGCGCCGCGCCGGCGCCGCAGACCGTGCAGGAGGCGGGGCGGGCGGGGAGCCGCCTCGCCGGGGCCTCGCGGAGGCGCGGAGCCCCGGAAGGGCGGGAGCGCCGGAGCGCGGAGCGACCGGAGCCCCCGGAAGGGGCGGAGGGAGCGTCCCCGCCGAGGCGGCTCCCCGCCCGCCCCGCCGAGCCCCGCACCCCGCCGCGCCGCAGGCCCGCCCGCGACAACTGTTAAATTAAGAGCAACCCCGCCCCGCCGCGAAACCTTACCCCCCACGAGCTCGTACTTGCGAGCGACCGACGAGAGGGAGCGGTCAAACTCGTATGTGGCTGACGCGTTTCTCCATCTCGCGCCCCATCATCGTCGCGATGTTCTTCATCGCTCTGGCGGTGTACGGCGCATTCTCGTACTTCGCGCTCGGGAAGAACTCGCAGCCCAACGTGAACTTCCCGGTCGTGGTCGTCATCGCGAGCTACGCCGGCGCGTCGCCCGCGGAGATGGAACGCCTCGTCATCAAGCCGATCGAAGATCAGCTCGACGGCATCGAGCACCTCGACGAGATGACGGCGACCGCGCAGGAAGGCTCGGCGGTCGTGGTCGTGCAGTTTCAGCTCGGGACGAACCTGGACTACGCGGCGATCGACGTGCAGCGCCGCGTCGACACGGCCCGGGTCTTCATGCCGACCGACCTCGACCCGCCGGTCGTGCAGAAGAACGGCGCAGAGGCGCCCGTCCTCACGTATGCGATCGACTCGAAGACGCTGACCGCATCCGCGCTCGCCGACGTGATGAACGAGCGCGTGATCTCGGACATCCGCCACATCCCCGACGTCGCGACCGTCGACCTCGAGGGCGCGGCGGTGCGCGAGTTCGACGTCGACGCCGATCCGCTCCGGCTCGCCGGCGCGGGCGCGACGCTGCAAGACGTGTTCAGCGCGATCCAGCAGAACAACAGCAACCTCCCCGGCGGACGGATCGACGCGCCGACGCAGGAGACGACCGTCTCGGTCCACGCCGAGGTCAACTCGGCGCAGGACATCGCGGCCTTGCCGCTCCCGGTGATCCTGACGAGCGCGAACCCGCTGGCGCCGGTCACGTCGGGAACCGGAAGCCTGCGCATCGGCGACGTCGCGAGCGTCGCCGACACCCACCAGGAACAGCGCCTCATCTCGAAGATGAACCACGCGCCGGGGCTGATCCTGGACATCAACCGGACGATCACCTCGGACGAGGTCGGGACCACCAAGATCGTGCGCGCGCAGATGGCGCAGATCGAGAAGAAATATCCGCAGATCGAGTTCCACGAGCTGTTCGCGCCGGCCGACTACACCCAGGCGTCGCTCAACGGCGTCCTGCAGTCCCTCTTCGAAGGCATCGTGCTGACGGCGATCGTGCTGATGCTCTTCCTGCACGCGTGGCGCAACGCGGTCGTGGTCATGGTCGCCATCCCGTCCTCGCTGCTCGCGACCTTCATCGTGATGCGCGTGACGGGACTCACGCTCGACAACGTCTCGCTGATGGGGCTCTCGCTGATCATCGGGATCCTGGTGGACGACTCGATCGTCGTGCTGGAGAACATCACGCGACACCGGGACATGGGGCAAGCACCGGCGGACGCCGCGATCAGCGGACGGACGGAGATCGGCGGCGCCGCGATCGCGATCACGCTCGTCGACGTCGTCGTGTTCCTGCCGCTCGCGTTCGTCAGCGGGTTCGTCGGCGAGTACATGAAGGAGTTCGGGATCGTCGTCACGGTCGCGACGCTGTTCTCGCTGCTCGTCTCCTTCACGCTCACGCCGGTGCTGGCGGCGAAGTGGTCGGTGCTGAAGCGCTCGGCGGCGCCGCCGAACTACCTGATCTGGTTCCAGAGCGGCTTCGACGCGGTGACCGCGTGGTACAAGACCCGCGCGCTCCCGCTCGCGCTGCGCCACCGCTGGATGACGTTCTGGCTCAGCGTGCTGCTCGTGCTCAACGCGATCTCCGTCCTCGGCGGGACGCAGGCGATGTTCACGTTCGCCGGGCTGGACGTGGCGACCGCCGCGCTGACCTTGCTCTGGCTGCCCGTCGGCGCGAGGCTGCGCCGCGTCCACGTGCTCGGCGTCCGGCCGGTCGTCCACGCCGGTGCGACGATCGCCGGTGCGCTCGGGTGCGTCGCGACCGCCGCCTTCATCGGCGGCCTCGCGCTGCTGCACCTCAACCTCCAGACCGAGTTCGTGCCGGATCAGTCGAACGGTCAGATCCACGGCGACGTCACCTTTCCGGTTGGGACGCCGCTCGCCGTCACGGAGAGCGCGCTCGACCGCATCTCGGCGGACGTCATGAAGCTGCCGCACATCGACACGGTGCGGACGTACGCCGGTACGAAGCCGGACGGCTGGGGGTCGACCGACGGCGGCTTCGTCGGCAGCTTCAACATCACGCTGCAGAAGAGCCACCGCCGCGAGCAGAACGACGTGATCGCGACGCTCCGCAAGAGCCTGCCGCCGCTCGTGAAAGGCGGGGACGTGACGGTGACCGGGCGCGGCGGCGGCGGGAGCGGCCTGCCGATCTCGTACACGCTCTCCGGCCCGGGCGACGTCATCAACGCCGCCGCCGACAAGCTGGCCGCCTACATCCGCTCGATCCCCGGGACGGTGAACGTGCAGACCGGCGCCGAGAACGCCGCGCCGCACCTCACGGTGCGCATCGATCCGGCGCGCGCGGCGCTCCTCGGCGTCTCGCCGGGCGCCGCCGCGATGGTCGCGCGCACCGCCGTCGGCGGCGCGATCGCGACGAAGGTGCGCACGTGGAACGGGCTGGTGAACGTGCTGATCCAGTATCCCGTCAAGGATCGCAACTCCGTGGACGAGATCGAACGGATCCCGGTGCGCACCAACGACGGCTCGACGCTCGTCCCGCTCGGACGCGTCGCGACGTTCACCTGGGATCGCGCGCCGACGAAGATCGAGCACGTCGACAAGCAGGTCGTCGTGCGGGTGAACGGCGACATCGATCGTTCGAAGACGACGCTCGGCGAGGTGACGGGCCGCATCAATCAGCAGCTGCGCACGCCGGGCTTCCTCCCGCCCGGCGTCACCCTCGGGTCCGAAGGCGACACGAAGTTCTTCGGTGAGTTCCTGACCTCGATGGGCTTCGCGCTGCTCACCTCGATCGCGCTGATCTACTGCCTCATGGTGATCCTCTACGGATCGTTCCTCACCCCGCTGGTGATCATGTTCTCGATCCCGGTCGCGGTGATCGGCGCGCTGATCGCGCTCGCGATCACGCACGAGACGATCAACATCTTCTCGGCGATCGGGATCATCATGCTCTTCGGGCTGGTCGCGAAGAACGGCATCCTGCTGGTCGACTACGCGAACACGCTCCGCAAGCGCGGTCTCACCTACGTCGAGGCGATCCTCACCGCGGGCGGGACGCGGCTGCGGCCGATCGTGATGACGACCGCCGCGATGGTGTTCGGGATGCTCCCGCTGGCGACCGGGCACACCGAGGGCGGCGAGGTCCGGATGTCGATGGGGATCGTGCTGATCGGCGGGCTGCTCAGCTCGCTGTTCCTCACGCTCTTCCTCGTCCCGGCGACGTACGTGACCACGAACCGGATCACGGGTTGGTTCGCGGAGTGGGCCGAGCGGCGGCAGGCGCGCGCCGCGCAGCTGCCGGGAACGCTGGTCCCCCCGATGCCGGCCGGCACGCACGCCGACTGAGGGCCATCGCCTGAACGTCGCATGAGAGCCGGTCGGCGACCACCCGCGTACGGGTAAGGGACTCTTCGGCAACTGCCGATTCGGAGGTTCCTTTCACCCGATGCAATCATTCACCACGCGCCTATGGGCGCCGTTCGCCGCGTTGCTGCTCGTGCTGCTCCCGCTCGCCCCGGCGGGCGCGCAGCAGGGGGGCATCACCGTTCAGCTCAACGGGCAGACGCTCAACCTCGCGCCGCCGCCCGTCGAGCGCGCGGGGCGCGTCTTCGTTCCGCTCCGCGGCGTGTTCGAGAACATGGGCGCGACCGTCGTCTACGCCAACGGCGAGATCAACGCCACGCGCGGCCGGCGTACCATCCAGCTGCACATCGGCTCCCAGCAGGCGACCGTCGACGGGCAGCAGCAGACGGTCGACGTCGCGCCGTTCATCATCGGCGCCTCGACGTTCGTCCCGCTGCGCTTCATCTCGCAGGCGCTCGGCGCGCGCGTCGACTGGAACGGACAGAACCAGACGGTCGAGATCTTCCTCGATCGCGGCGGCCCCGGCGCGCCGCCGCCCGAAACCGTGACGCCGCCGCCGGCGCAGCCCGCCGCGCCGCCGCCGCCCGCGGTCAGCCCGATCCACGTCGTCGACGTGGTCCCGCACCGCGACGCGGCGATCCCCGGCAACCGCCCGACGATCGAGGCGACGTTCCGCGGCGGTGAGGCCGACCCGAACGACGTCCGCGTCTCGTTCGACGGCCGCGACGTGACCCAGCAGAGCTACATCTCGCCGCGCGGGATCACGTACACGCCGCCGACGACGATCCCGTCGGGTCCGCACGAGGTCGTGATCGAAGGCCGCGATCGCAACGGCGGGCGGTTCCGCGAGCGGTGGCAGTTCACCAGCGGAGCCGGCGAGCCGCCGCCGCAGCCCCACCGGCCGGTCTCGTATACGATCCACGACCTGCGTCCGCCGGCCGACGCGCCGGTCGGCCACGACTTCGCCGTCTCGGGCATCACCGCGCCGGGCGCCGCCGTCACCGTGCAGGTCGGTGTGGTGCGCGAGCCGGAGAGCTTCCGGCGGCTCGTCGGGGGCCTGTTCGGGCTGAACGGGACGAACAGCGTCCAGGTCGCGGTGACCGCGCGCGACGACGGCAGCTTCCGGGCGCCGGTGTCGATCGACGCTCCGGGCGGCAGCATCCTGGGGATCGTGGTGACCGCGAGCGATCCGGTCGCCGGGCTCTCGGCGAACCCGGTGCGCTACACGGTCCGCATGCGGTAAGCCAGCCTCGGCAGGGCACCGCGAGCCGGGTGTCTCACCGATTCGCGGTGTCCGCGCATGACGACGGTCGCGTCGCGTTGGTTACCGGCGCGGCCGCGGGGCTTGCAAAAGGAATAGCCGTCGCGCTGGCGCGCGACGGCTATCGCCTCGTTCTCGGCGTCCGCGCCGGCGGCACGGCGCCCGACGAGGCGCTCGCCCGTGTGCGGCAGCACGACGGCGGCGCGGTCGCGATCGCGGCCGACCTGCTGCGATTCGAGGCGGCCGGCGAGCTCGTCGCCGCCGCCGAAGCGGCGCGCGGCCCGGTCGACGTGCTCGTCCACGCCGTGGGGCCGATCGTCGTGAAGCGCTTCGCGCGCTGCAGCCCGGACGACTACCGCGCGATGACCGCCGGGAACCTGGGCTCCGCGGTGGCGCTGGCCTTCGCGGTGCTGCCGCGGATGCGCGAGCGGGGCTTCGGCCGGATCGTGTACTTCGGGATGAACGGCTCGTCGGTGACGCACCCGGCGCGCGGGATGGCGCTCTACGGCGCGGCGAAGTCGGGCGTGGTCGCCTTCGCGCGCGGCCTGGCGCTCGAGGAAGCGGCGCACGGGATCTCCGTCAACGTCGTCGAGCCGGGCGACGTGCGAGACAAAGATGCCGATCGCGAAGCGGCCCGCGCGGCCGCGGCGCGGAACCCGACCGGTCACGCCGGCTCGTGGGAAGACGTCGCCGCGGCGGTGCGCTTCCTCGTCGCGGACGAGAACGGGTTTTTGAACGGGATGGTGCTCGGTGTGAACGGCGGGCTGCCGGAGCCGCACGAGTGAGATACGCGACCTGGGCGATCGTCGCGTTCGTCACGGTGCTGCGGCTGGTCGCCGCGCACGACGTTCCGCTCACCGGCGACGAAGCGTACTACTGGGAATGGGCGAAGCATCTCGCGCTGGGTTACGCCGACCATCCGCCGATGGTGGCGTACCTGATCCTGCCGTTCGTGTGGTCGACGGCGAACCCGCTGTGGGTTCGCGTCCCGTTCGTGATCTGCGGCGTCGTCGCGACGCTCGCCGCCGCCGCGACGGCGAAGCGGATCGCCGGCGACGAGCGTGCCGGCATGATCACCGCGCTCGCGATGACGCTCACGCCGATGCTCTCGGTCGGCTTCGTCCTGGCGACCCCGGACGGTCCGCTGATGGCGGGGTGGGCCTGCACGCTGTACTTCGCGACCCGTGCGGTGCAGACGCGCGAGCGGCGCGATTTCGTCTTCCTCGGGATCGCGATCGCGTTCGCGCTGCTCGCGAAGATGTTCGCCTTCGCGCTCGTCGCCGGGCTCGTCGCGTGGACCCTCGCGCCGGCGCGCCGGCCGCTCTGGCGCGGCGGCTTCACGCTCGCGTTCCTCGTCGCCGCGGTGCTCTACGCGCCGTTCGTCGCGTGGAACGCCGGGCACGGCTGGATCACGTTCGCGTTCGCGTTCGAGCAGCGGCACGTCCCGGAGCCCTCGCTGATCCGGCCGCTCACCTACCTCGCCGCGAACGCCGCCGCGTACTCGCCCGGCCTCTGGATCGCCGCGCTGCTCGTGCTCGTGCGGCCGCGCAACCCGCTGATCGCCTGGACCGCGATCCCGCTCAGCGCGCTGCTCATCGTGCTGAACTTCCACGAGCGGATCGAGTTGCACTGGATCTTCGGACCGTACGTGTCGCTGTGCGTCGGGATGGGTCTCGCGTTCGAGACGCTCTCGCATCGCGCGCGCGTGCTGTGGGCGACCGCGGGCGCGGTGCCCGCCGCGGTGCTGATCCCGTTCCTCTTCCTGGCCGCGGTCTTCCCCGGTCCGCTCTACCAGCAGTTTCGGGCGACCGGCTCGACGCTGCGCAACGACGGACCGTTCGAGATCTTCACCTACTGGCCGCTCGCGCAGGACGTGCGCCGGATGGCGGACGCGAACGATGCGGTCGTCGTCACCGACGGTTACGGGTTCTCCTCGCAGATGGACTACGAGGCGGGTATCCCGCCCGTGTTCATCGGCTACAACAAGCAAGGCCAGGAAGCCAAAGGATGGTACGACCCGGACATGCATCCGAAGCGCATCCTGTTCGTCGACAAGGAGGCGCTCGTGAAGATTCCGGGACATCCGGAGACCGCACCGGGCCGCCCGGATTTCGCGAAGCGGCTGCACGAAGCGTGCGGCAAGGTGGAGCCCGGGCCGACGCTGGGCTACATGTACACCGATCCCAGCGGACACACCGTTCCGGCGCGCCGCTACTTTCTCACCTGGTGCGACGACCCGCGCGCGAACGCGCTGCGAATCCTGCGCTGGGACACCGACACACCCCGCATCACCGCACGGAGCGACCGTTGAGCGAGCACCGTCCCTTTGCGCTGCCCGGCGCGACCCCGCAGTACGGACCGGACCGCGCGGTCGAGGTCGTGCACATCGATCTGCGGCTGCGCCCCGACCTGGGCGCGAAGCGGCTCGACGGCGTCTGCACGACGACGGTGCGCGCGCTCGACCAGGACGTGCGCCGGCTCGTGCTCGACGCGGTGGACCTCGACGTGCGCGGCGTGAAGGCGTCGGACGGGCGCGCGCTCGCGCATCGCGCGACGAGCGAGTCGCTCGAGATCGTCCTCGATCCGCCGCTCCCCGCCGGCGAACGGCTGGAGTTCAGCGTCGAGTACGCGACCGAGCGGCCGCGGCGCGGACTGTACTTCATCGACGAGCCGTGGCAGCACGCGTGGACGCAGAGCCAGGACTCCGACGCGCGCTTCTGGTTCCCGTGCTTCGACTATCCGGCCGAGAAGCAGACGACCTCGGCCACGATCGTGGTCCCGAAGGGGATGTTCGCGCTCGCCAACGGTGCCCTCGTCGAACGCATCGACGGACCGGCCGAAACGCTGTTTCGCTACGAGCAGAACGTCCCGCACGCGACCTACCTGGTGACGATGGTCGTCGGAACGTTCGCCGAGATGCGGCAGCCGCACGACCGCGTGCCGCTGTTCGTGTACGTGCAGCCGGGACGCGAGGCGGACGGCGAGCGCGCGTTCGGCAACACGCCGCGGATGCTCGACGTGTTCGAGCGCGCGATCGGCGTGCCGTACCCGTACGCACGCTATTCGCAGATCGCGGTCGCCGAGTTCACCTTCGGCGGGATGGAGAACACGAGCGCGACGACGCAGACGGATCGTGTCCTGCACGACGAGCGCGCGCACCTCGACTACTCGGCCGACTATCTGGCCTCGCACGAGCTGGCGCATCAGTGGTTCGGCGACCTCGTCACCTGCCGCGACTGGGCGCAGGCGTGGCTGAACGAAGGCTTCGCGACCTACTTCGAGGCGGTCTGGCTCGAGGCCGACAAGGGCTGGGACGAGTACCTCTTCGACGTCTATCAGATCGTGCGCCGCTATCTCGACGAGGACGACGAGCGCTACCGCCGCCCGATCGTCTGCAACACGTTCCGCGACCCGATCGAGCTCTTCGACCGTCACCTCTACGAGAAGGGCGGCGCGGTGCTGCACATGCTGCGCGGCGAGCTCGGCTGGCCGCGCATGCGGCGCGCGCTGCGCCGCTACGTAGCCGACAACGCGCAGCGCAACGTGGAGACGATCGACCTCGTGCGGGCGATCGAGGCCGAAACCGGCCGCAACACGCGGCGGTTCTTCGCGCAGTGGGTGGAGCGCGGCGGACACCCGGAGATCGAGGCGTCGTACCGTTGGGATGCGGAACGCTCGATCGCCGAGCTGACGATCGCGCAGAAGCAGACGATCGACGACGACCACCCGGCGTACCGCTTCACGATCGACGCCGGCTTCGTGCTCGACGCGCCCGACGGCGTGCGTTCCGATTTCGGCGACGGTCCGCTGCCGGGCGAGGTTCGCGTACGGTTCGACGTCGACGGTCCGGTGCGGACGTTCGCCGTCCCGCTCGAGCGCGAGCCGGCGCTCGTGCGCGTCGATCCCGCCGCCTACCTGCTGTGCACGTGGAACGCGACGTTCGGCGCCGGCGTCCACGCGGCGCAGCTGCGCTGCGATCCTTCGCCGATCGCCCGGATCCGGGCCGCGAAAGCGCTGGCGAAAGACGGCAGCCGCGTCGCGCGCGAGGCGCTCGCACACGCGCTCGAGCACGATCCCTTCTGGGGCGTCGCCGCCGAGATCGCGAACGCGCTCGGCTCGTCGAAGTCGCCGTCGGCGCGCGCGACGCTGCTGAGCGGCGCCGCGCACCCGCATCCGAAGGTGCGGCGCGCGATCGCCGACGCGCTCGGCAACTGGCGCGACGACGAGGTCGCGAGCGCGCTCCTGGCGCTGCGGGACGATCCCTCGTACTTCGTGGCGGCGAGCGCGCTCCACGCGCTCGGCCGGACCCGCGACGCGCGCGCCTTCGATGCGCTCGTCGCCGGGGCGGCGACGCGCTCGTGGAACGAGACGATCGCGGCCGGCGCCGTGCGCGGGCTCGGCGCGCTCGCCGACGCGCGCGCGCTGCCGGTATTGCTCGACGCCCAGCGTCCCGAGCGCCCCGAGCCGCTGCGCCGCGCGGCCGTCGGCGCGATCGCCGAGCTCGGCACGCTCGTCGATGCGGTGCGCACGCAGGCGGTCGAGGCGGTGGAGAGCGCGCTGCGCGACCGCGCCTACCTCGTGCGGGTGTCGGCGTACGCGGCGGTCGAGAAGCTCGGCGACGCGCGGCTGCTTCCGGCGCTCGACCGGCTGGCGACGAGCGAGAGCGACGGGCGGCTGCGGCGCGACGCGGCCGAGGCGGCGATCCGTGTGCGCGAGGAGCAGACGAAGCCGGCCGAGCTGGTGCGCCTGCGCGAGGAGGTCGACAAGCTTCGCGAAGAGTCGCGCACGCTGCGCGAGCGGCTGGAGCTGCTGGGCGCGAAGTGATTCGCCCGGTTCGAACGCTCGCCGCCGCGATCGTGCTGGCGGCCGTTGCGGCGTGCGGACGGCATCCCGCGCCGCATCCGCCGGCGGAAGGCACGCCGATCGCCGCCGCTCCCGGCGCCCCGGAATGGAGCGCCGCAGACGTGCGCGCGCTGCAGGCGCAGCTCCGCGGCACCCTCGGCGCCTCGGCGCTCGCGACCAGCGGGATCGCCGTGGTCGACGCCGGCGGCCGCCCGCTGTTCGAGCGGCGCGCCGAGGTCGCGATGACGCCCGCGTCGACGTTCAAGCTGCTTGTGGGGACGACGGCGCTCGACGTGCTGCACCCGGGGTTCCGCTTCGAGACCACGATCGAATCGGTGGACGATCCGTCGGACGGCGTCGTCGACGGCAACCTCTACCTGGTCGGCGGCGGCGACCCGACGCTCACGTCGGACGACCTGCGCGGCGGCACGAGCGCGGTGCGCCGCGCCGGCGTGCGCACGATCACCGGCGGCATCGTCGCGGACGCGACGCTGTTCTCCGGACCGGAGGTGAACCGCGCGTGGGATCCCGACGATCTGCAGTACGGCTACGCCGCCGGGACGAGCGCGCTCTCGCTCGATCAGGGCACGGTCGAGTTCCATCTCGTCCCGCGCGCGGTCGGCGCGCCGGCGCTCGTCGAGGTGCGCCCGCGCTCCGACGCGGTCCAGATCGCCGGCGCGGTGACGACCGCCTACACGACGTTGCTTTCGATCACGCGCGACCCCGAGCGCAACCGCTTCGTCTTCGACGGACGAATCGAAGCCGGCGCCGAGCAGTCGTTCTGGCGGCCGGTCACGACGATGCCGCTCTACGCCGGCGAGGTGGCGCGCTCGATGCTCCGCCGCCGCGGCGTCGCGGTCGACGGGAGCGTGCGAACGGGGGTGGCGCCGCTCGTTCCGCGCGTCCTCTGGCGGCACCGCTCCGAATCGCTCCGCGCGATCGTCCGCCGGATGTGGCTCGAGTCCAACAATCATTTCGCCGAGCAGCTGCTGCGCATGCTGGGTGCGACGCGCGGCGCGGGGACAGAGGCGAACGGCGCGCTCGTCGAGAGCGCCGAGCTGAAGCGGGACGGCGTCCCGGCGTACGGGCTGCGCGTCGTCGACGGCAGCGGGCTGGCGCCGGCCGATCGCGTCGCGCCGCTCACCCTGGCGACGCTGCTCGCGCGCGCCGCGCGCGGCCCCGACGGGCCGGTGATCGTCGACTGCCTCCCGCGCGTCGGGATCGAAGGGACGGTGCGCCGCCGGCGGCTGACCGACGGCCTCGGCCGCGTCCGGGCGAAGAGCGGGCACATCGAAGACGTCAACTCGCTCGCCGGGTACGTGCAGACGCGCCGGCACGGACGCGTCGCCTTCGCGATCATCGTCAACGACCGGCGCGCCGACGATGGTCCCGTCGACGACGGAATCGACCGAGCGCTGGACGTTCTCGCGCGGTTTTGATTCGGCGGGCGGCATGGGACGGCGACCTGCCGCACGAACCGCCGCCTGTCGTCCCCGCGTCGAAAGAAGGTTCCCTTTGCGACGGTCGCTCGTTCGTATTTCTCTCGCGGCCTGCTTCTCAGCGCTGCTGCTCGCGGCGCGCGCGTCCGCCGCCGGCGACCCGCCGCTCCTGTTGCGCGACCCGACCATCAGCAAGACCCAGATCGCCTTCACGTACGGCGGCGACATCTGGATCGTCGGGCGCCACGGCGGCGAGGCGCGGCGGCTGGTGACGGGCTACCACCTCGCGAGCGCGCCGTTCTTCTCGCCCGACGGCTCGCAGGTCGCGTTCAGCGGCAACTACGACGGCAACGTCGACGTCTACGTCGTGCGCGCCGAGGGCGGCGATCCGAAGCGGCTGACGTACCATCCGGGCGCGGACGTCGCGGTCGGCTGGACGCGCGACGGGAAGGACGTGCTGTTCCGCTCGGCGCGCGCGAGCTACTCCGATCCCGATCAGCTCTACACGATCCCGGCGACCGGCGGCTGGCCCAAAGAGCTTCCGCTGCCGATGGCGGAGACCGGCTCGTTCTCGCCCGACGGAACGCATCTTGCCTACGTGCCGACCTTCCAGTGGGAGCCGTTCTGGAAAGGCTATCGCGGCGGCCAGACGACGCCGGTGATGATCGCGAGCCTCGCCGACTCCAGCGTCGTCCCGGTCCCGCGAAACGATTCGAACGACAACGATCCCATGTGGGTCGGCGACAAAATCTACTTCCTCTCCGACCGCGACGGCGTGACGACGCTGTTCTCGTACGACACGCGCAGCCGCAAGGTCGAGCGCGTCGTGAAGAACGACGGGTTCGAGATCACGTCGGCGTCCGCCGGCCCCGACGCGGTCGTCTACTCGCAGTTCGGCGCGCTGCACGTCTACGACATCACGAGCGGGCGCGACGAGCCGGTCCGCGTCACCGTCGCCGCCGACCTCGCGTCGGTGCGGCCGCATTGGGAGCACGTCGTCACGCAGATCGCCAGCGGCGGGATCTCGCCGAACGGCGTGCGCGCGGTCTTCGAGGCGCACGGCGACATCTTCACCGTTCCGGTCGAGCACGGCGACGTGCGCGACATCACCGGCACGCCGGGCGTCGAGGAGCGCGCGCCCGCGTGGTCGCCCGACGGCCGCTGGATCGCGTACCTGTCGGACGCGACCGGTGAGTACACGCTGCAGATCCGCGACCAGCGCGGCCTCGAGCCGGCGCGCACGATCGCCCTCGGCTCACCGTCGTCGTACTATTACGGCCTCGCGTGGTCGCCCGACAGCAAGAAGATCGCGTTCGGCGACGAGCGCCTGAACCTGTGGTACGTCGACCTCGAGCACCCGGCGCCGGTGAAGGTCGCCACCGCGCCGTACGGCGGCTTCAGCGCCGCGCAGTTCCTGCCCGCGTGGTCGCCCGACAGCCGCTGGATCGCGTACACGAACCAGCTTTCGAACTTTCTCCACGCGGTGTTCGTGTACTCGCTCGACGAGCACCGCTCGGAGCGCGTCACCGACGGGATGAGCGACGCCGGGAACGCGGTCTTCGACAAGAACGGCAAGTACCTGTACTTCATCGCGAGCACGAACACCGGGCTCACCGGCAACGGGCTCGACATGGAGGCCGACGCGCGCGTCACCAGCAGCTCCGTCTACGCCGCCGTGCTGCGCCGCGGCGTCGCATCGCCGCTCGAGCCGCAGACGGCCGACGAGGAGACGAAGGGCGACGAAAACCCGGCGTCCACCGCCGCGGGCTCGCCGTCGCCGTCCCCCTCGCCCGCGCCGAAGCCGGCCGCGCCGCCGCGGGCCCAAGCCGCTGCGCCCGTGCCGAAGGTCGCGATCGATTTCGGCGGGATCCTGCAGCGCATCGTCGCGCTGCCCGTCGAAGAAGCGAACTACGCCGGCGTCCTGGCCGGGAAGCCCGGCGAAGTGTTCCTCGTGAAGGCGCCGATCGCGCAGGCCGATCCGGAGGAGCCCGCGACGCTCGAGCTCGAGAAGTTCGAGCTGAAGACGCGCAAGCCGGCGACGGTCCTGTCGGGCGCGACGAGCATCGACGTCGCGGCCGACGGCGACCACGTGCTGTACGCGACGCCGCAGCGGCGCTGGTTCATCGCCTCCACCGCCGCGCCCGTGCGTCCGGGCACCGGCGCGCTCAACACGCCGGCGATGGAAGTGCACGCGGACCCGCGCGCCGAGTGGGCGCAGATGTACCGCGAGACGTGGCGGATCGAGCGCGAGTACTTCTACGACCCGCACTTCCACGGTCTCACCCTCGCCGCGGCGGAGAAGCGCTTCGAGCCGTATCTCGCCGGGCTCTCGTCGCGCGACGATCTCACGTTCCTCATGCGCGAGATGCTCAGCTACATGTCGGTCGGCCACATGTTCGTCAATCCGCCGCCGCCGACCACTATGCCGGTGACCGTCGGCCTCCTCGGCGCCGATTACGCGATCGAGAACGACCGTTATCGCTTCACGAAGATCTACGACGGCGAGAATTGGAACCCCGAGGTGCACGCGCCGCTCACCCAGCCCGGGACCGACGTGCGCACCGGCGAGTACCTGCTCGCCGTGAACGGACGGAATCTCACCGCGCACGACAACCTGTACAGCTTCTTCGAAGAGACCGCCGGGAAGCAGACGACGATCCGCGTCGGGCCCCGTGCCGACGGTACCGGCGCCCGCGACGTCGTGGTCGTTCCGGTGCGGAGCGAGGCGCGGCTGCGCAACCTCGACTGGATCGAGCGCAACCGCCGGACGGTCGACCGGCTCAGCGGCGGAAAGCTCGCCTACGTGTATCTGCCGGACACCGAGTACGGCGGGTTCACCAACTTCAACCGCTATTTCTTCTCGCAGGTCGGCAAGCAGGGGATCGTCATCGACGAGCGGTTCAATCACGGCGGGCAGATCGCCGACTACATCATCGACCTGCTCTCGCGCAAGCCGATGGGTGTCGTCGCGTCGCGCTACGGGAAGAGCACGATCGACCCGCCGCTGGCGATCTACGGTCCCAAGGTGATGATAACGAACGAGTTCTCCGGTTCTGGCGGCGACGCGCTGCCGTGGTACTTCCGCAAGGCGGGTCTCGGCCCGCTCGTCGGAACGCGCACGTGGGGCGGACTCGTCGGCATCGGCGGCTATCCCGTGCTGATGGACGGCGGTCGCGTCACCGCGCCGCGCGCCGCGATCGGCGGACTCCACGGCCAATGGGAAGTCGAAGGCCACGGCGTCGCGCCCGACATCACCGTGCTGCAGGATCCGAAGCTCGTCCGCGAGGGACACGATCCGCAGCTCGAGGCCGCGGTCCGCAAGGCGATGCAAATGCTCGCCGCGCATCCCGCGCCGTCGTTCAAGCAGCCGCCGTACCCGAACCACCACCCGGAGCTTCCGCCCGGATAGTGGACGAGGCCGGGCTCGATCGCGATCTGCTGGCGCGCGTCCTCGGACGCGCGCTGCGGCGCGGCGGCGACTTCGCCGACGTGTTCTTCGAGCACCGGCTCGTCCAGATGTTCCGGCTGCAGGACGGCCGAATCCGCGAAGCGTCCTCGTCGCTCGTGCGCGGTGCGGGCGTGCGCGTCGTGGCCGGCGAGCGTGCGGGCTACGCGTACACCGACGACCTCGAGGAGGCCGCGCTGCTGCGCGCCGCCGACGCCGCGTCGCTGATCGTGCGCGACGGCCGCGCGCGCGCGGCCGCGGTCGAGCTCGCGCCGCTGCGCGCGCCGGAGCTCTACGAACCGCATCCGGACGAGCCGGCCGACTCGGCGCGCTACGTCGACCTGCTCGCCCGCGCCGACGTCGCGGCCCGCGCGTACGATCCGCGCGTCGTCGCGGTCAACGCGTTCGTCACCGACGAGCTGCAGCACGTGCAGATCGCCTCGAGCGACGGGCGGATCGTCACCGATCGCCGGCCGCTCGTCGCGCTCGGCGTCCAAGTCGTCGCGAAGGAGGGCGCGCAGCGCGAGAACGGCTACCTCGGCGACGGCGGCCGCACCTCGCTCGCGGTGTTCGACGCCAAGACGCCGGAGTCGCTCGCCGCGGAGTCGGCGCGGATCGCGACGACGAAGCTCGGCGCGCGCGGCGCGCCGGCCGGCGAGATGCCGGTCGTGATCGGCCCGGGCGGCGGCGGCGTGCTGCTGCACGAAGCGGTCGGCCACGGCCTCGAGTCCGATTTCAACCGCAAGGGGACCTCGCTCTACAGCGGGCGCGTCGGCGAGCGCGTCGCGAGCGATCTGGTGACGATCTACGACGACGGCGATCTTCCCGGCGAGCGCGGCACGGTCGCGGTCGACGACGAGGGGACGCCGGGCCAGCACAAGGTGCTCGTCGAGAACGGGATCCTGCGCGGCTACATGCAGGATCGGCTGAACGCGCGGCTGATGGGCGTCGCGTCGACGGGCAGCGGGCGGCGCGAGTCGTTTCGCGTCCTCCCCCAGCCGCGGATGTGCAACACGTACATGCCGCCCGGGACGTCGGCGCCCGAGGAGATCGTCGGGTCGATCGAGCGCGGGCTCTACGCCGCCTCCTTCAGCGGCGGCCAGGTCGAGATCAGCAAGGGCGACTTCGTGTTCATGATCGCCGAGGGCTACCTCATCGAGAACGGCCGCATCACCGCGCCGGTGCGCGGCGCGACGCTCGTCGGGAACGGCCCCGACGCGATGACGAAGGTTACGATGGTCGGTGCCGACGCGCGGCTCGCGAACCGTTCGTACACCTGCGGCAAGGGCGGGCAGCGCGTCCCGGTCGGGGTCGGGATCCCGACCGTGAAGCTCGCGTCGTGCACGGTCGGGGGAACGGGTGGCTGATCCCCGAGACGAGGCGCTGGCGATCGCCGGCGAGGCGATCGCCCTCGTCACCGCGGCCGGCGCGAGCGACGCGGACGCGACGGTCCGCATCGCGGACACGTTCGCGTGCGAGGCGCGCGAACGCGACGTCACCAAGCTCGAGCGCTCGCGCGGGCGTTCGCTCTCGCTGCGTGCGTTCGACGGGAAGCGGCGCGCCACGCTGACGACGACCGACCTCACGCGCCCGGGGATCGAGCGGCTCGTGCGCCGCGCGGTCGCGGCGGCCGCGTACGTCGGCGACGATCCGCACGCGGGCCTCCCCGACGCCTTCGCCGGCGACGACCTCTGCGACCACGATCTGCTCACGAGCGCGCCCGACGTCGCGGAGCGCGACGATGCGGCGAAGCTCGAGGAGGCGCTCGCGATGGAGCGCACGGTGCGCGAAGCGGACGTGCGGATCGCGAACTCCGACGGCTCGCGCGTCCGAGACTCCGTCGCCTCGTGGGCCCTGGTCAACACGCGCGGTTTCCGCGGCGTGACCCAAGGGACGACGGTGATGCGCTCGGCGGCGCCGGTCGCGCTCGACGGCGAGGCGAAGCGGATCGGGCACTACGGCACCGCGGCACGCGCGTGGGCGACCGCCGAGAGCGCGCAGTCCGTCGCGCTGCACGCCGTGCATCGGGCGCTCGCGCTGATCGGCGCGCGCAAGCCGCCGACGATGCGCGTCCCCGTCATCTTCGAGCGCGACGCCGCCGCCGGCGTCCTCGACGACCTGTTCGCGGCGCTCAACGCGTCGAACGTCGCGAGCGGAAACTCCTGGCTCGCCGACCGCGTCGGCGAGCGCGTCGCGGCGGAGCGCGTGACGATCGTCGACGACGGACGGCTGCGCGGCGGCCTCGGCAGCTCCCCCTTCGACGGCGAAGGGAGCCCGACGCGCGAGACGCTCGCGATCGAGAACGGCGTGCTGCGCACGTTCCTGAGCGACGTCTACTGGGGCAAGCGCATCGGGATCCCGACGACCGGGAACGCGTCCGGCGGCGGGGTCGCGCCGAACAATTTCTACCTCGCGCCGGGGACCGGGACGCTCGACGACCTCGTCTCGTCCGCCGAGCGCGCGATCCTCGTCCTCGACACGATCGGCTTCGCCACCGAGTACGCCAGCGGCGTCTACAGCCGCGGCGCACGCGGGATCTACGTCGAGGACGGCGTCCCGCGCCACGCCGTCGACCAGTTCACGATCAGCTCTACGTTCGGCGAGATGCTGGACAACATCGACGCGATCGCCGGCGACCTGCGCTTCGACGCGACGGTGGTCTCGCCGTCCTTCCGCATCCGGGAGATGCAGATCGGCGGGAGCTGAGCCCGCGGGCGGCGCATCGTTCGGCATGCGGGGGAAGAAGACGGTTCGGTTCGCGGTCAGCGCGCTGTGCGCGGCGGTCGCCGTCGCGTTCGGCGCCGGCGCGGCAGGTGCGGCGTCGGCCGAAGCGGCGCCGGCGGCCGGCGGGTTCGTCGCGCTCACGGGCGACGCGGTCCCGCGGCTCGACGCGGCGCTGCACGCGGTCGCGGCGCGGACGCCGGCGCTGTCGGTCGCCGTCGTGGAGGACGACCGGCTCGCGTACGCGCACGCGTTCGGCTACGCCGATCTCGCCGGGCGCCGCACGGCGACGCCGGAGACGCGCTTCCGCATCGCGTCCGTGACGAAGATGCTCACCGCCGTCGCGATCATGCAGCTCGTCGAGAGCGGGCGCGTCGCGCTCGACGACCGGCTTGCGCGGTTCCTGCCCGGCGTGCCGCACGCCGGCGAGGTGACGATCCGCGAGCTGCTGCAGCATACGTCCGGTTATTGGAACTACGGCGACGAAGCGTTCAACACGAACGCGGTCGCGAAGCCCACGACCCCGCAGGCGATGCTCGCCGCGGCCGCGGCGCATCCGCTGACCTCGCCGCCCGGGACGCGGTTCGCATACAGCAACACCGGCTACGTCGCGCTCGGGCTCGTCGTCGAAGCGGTCACGCACGAGCCGCTCGCGCGATACGAGACGACGCACGTCCTCGCGCCGGCCGGGATGACGGAGACCACGTTCGGCGCCGCGCCGTCCGCCGGCGCGGCGCGCGGCTACGCCGGCGCCGACGGGACGCCCGCGAGCACCTACTCTCCGACGTGGCTGTATGCCGACGGCGACGCCGTCTCGACCGCGCCGGACGTGGCGCGGTTCGACGTCGCGCTCATGTCCGGGAAGCTCGTGCGCCCCGCGACGTTCGAGCAGATGCAGCAGTCGACGGTCGACGCGTCGGCGGTCGCGCCGGGGGTGCGCTGGGGACTCGGCGTGACGGTCTACCGGACCGGCGGCGTGACGTTCGTCGGACACCACGGCGGCGCGCCCGGGTTCGAGGCGGAAGACGAGATGATCCCCGCGGACCGCTTCGCCGTCGTCGTCCTGAGCAACGCCTACAACTTCCCGACCGCGGCCGCGAACAACGCGGTGCTCCGCATCGTCGCGCCGAGCGTCGTCGCGCGCGCGACCGCGGAGGCCGCCGCCGCCGCGCCGTCGCCGTCGCCCGGTGCGCCGGCGTCGCCGGCGGCCGCGGCGAGCGAAGATCCCGCCGTCACGCAGCAGCTGCGCGCGTTCTACGCCGGGCTGCTGCGCGGCGAGGTCGACCGCCCGAAGCTCACCGATCAGATGAACGCGGCGCTCACTCCGGACGTCCTCGCGGCGATGAAGGCGCAGCTCGCCGGGATCGGGACGATCGCAACGCTGACGTTCAGCGGACGCGCCGACGCGAACGGCTACCGCGTCTACCGCTATCGCGCGACGTTCTCGGGCGGCCAAACGCTGCCGATCAGCTTTTCGCTGGATCAGGCCGGGAAGATCGCCGGGTTCGTGTTCAGCTGAGCGCGACGCGAACGCCGGCTATGCGGGGCGCTGCGCCTCGAGCGTCCCGGTGACGGTGCGGACGCGGCGCGGCGCGGGGACGCCGGCGACGGCGAACACCTCGATCGGCTCGCTCTTGCCGCGGACGCGCTGCGGGCCCAGCTCGCTCACCAGGTAGCGGGCGGGCTCGCGCACCGACTGCATCACCTCGCCGGTCGCGACGACCGGCACGTGCAGGCGCTTCGAGAGGCCTTCGACGCGCTTCGCGGTGTTGACGGTGTCGGAGACGATCGTCGTGTCGATGTGGCGCGCGTCGCCGACCGTGCCGAACGTCACCGGGCCGGTGTGGATCCCCACGCCGATCTCGATCCGCGGCCCGATGTTTTCGCGATTGAGCTCCGCGACCTCGGCCTGGAGCGCCAGCGCGGCGTCGAGGCCGTCCTCGACCCGTCGCGGGAAGAGCGCCATGTAGCCGTCGCCGAGATAGCGGTCGACGCTGCCGTGGTGGCGGCGCACGACGCGCGAGGAGCGCGCGAAGAAGTCGGCGATCAGCTCGAACGCCTGCTCCGAGGAGAGCCGCTCGGTGAGCGACGTCGAGTCGCGGATGTCCGCGAACAGCACGGTCATCGACTCGGTCTTGCGGTCGCCGAGCGCGACCTCCGCGAGCGAGCCGCGGCCCAGCCGGTCGACCAGGGTGCGGGGAAGGAAGCGGCTCTTCGCGGCGTTCTCCCGCTCGAGGAGCGCGAACAGGCGGTTCGCGCCGTCGCGGTTGGCCGCGATCATCGTCTGACCGTAGCGCAGCGCGGCGGCGATCCCGAGGACGAGCGCCACGCCGGCGAGGACGCCTTCGTAGCCGCTCAGCTGGTCGAGGACCAGCGCGACGAGCGCGACGGTCGCCCCGATCGCGGCTTCGGTCGTCTCGCGCGGGCGCCGCAGCGGGCGTCCCGAGCCTGCCGAAACCAGCGCCAGCGCGGCCAGAGCACCCGCAGCTGCGGCCGTCACCACCGTCATCATCTACAGCAACGCACGAACCGGGGCGTTTGTCGACGGCCGACCACCCGGCTGCGTCACGGGCAATCCAACCGCAGCGCACATTCGGCGAGGACACCCGGCGAATCATACCGTACGTCGCTTGCTGATGCCCAGCGCTCCGTCGATCGGGACCCAGCTCGTGATGCGCCTGGAGACGCCGAACACGCCCGGCTCGTTCGGAACCGTGGCGTCGGCCATCGGAGACGCGGGCGGCATCGTCGCGGCGGTCGACACGCGCTCGGTCGCGAAGACCACGATCGTCCGGGACGTCACCGTGCAGGTCGCGAGCGAAGCGGTCGGCGACGCCGTTCGCCAGGCGATCGAAGCGCTCGACGGCGTCCGCGTCGTCAGCGTCTCGGACTCGACGTTCCTGGCGCACCTCGGCGGCAAGATTCGCACCGGGATCACCCGCCCGGTGAAGACCCGCCAGGATCTCTCGACGGTGTACACTCCGGGCGTCGCGCGCGTCTCGAGCGCGATCGCGAAGGACCCGGCGAAGGCCTACGCGCTCACCATCAAGCGGAACACCGTCGCCGTCGTCACCGACGGGACGGCGGTCCTCGGTCTCGGCGACATCGGCCCGTACGGCGCAGCGCCGGTGATGGAGGGCAAGTGCATGCTCTTCAAGCAGTTCGCCGACATCGACGCGTTTCCGATCTGCCTCGACACGAAGGACGTCGCCGAGATCGTCGAGACCGTGCGCCGGATCGCGCCGATCTTCGGCGGGATCAACCTCGAGGACATCAGCGCGCCGCGCTGCTTCGAGGTCGAGCGGCTGCTGATCGAGGCGCTCGACGTCCCGGTGATGCACGACGACCAGCACGGCACCGCGGTGGTGATCCTCGCCGCGCTGATGAACGCCGCCGCGGTCGTCGGCAAAGAGCTTTCCGAGATGACCGTCGTGCTCACCGGGAGCGGCGCGGCCGGGACGGCGACGATCAAGATGCTGCTCGCCGCGGGCGTCCGCGACGTGATCGCCGTCGATCGCGACGGCGCGCTCAGCGGCGATCAGACGTATGCGAACCCGCATTGGACGTGGCTCGCCGAGCACACGAACCGGGCTCGCCGCCGCGGCGGTCTGCGCGACGTGCTGCACGGCGCCGACGCCTTCATCGGCGTCAGCGCGCCGGGGATTCTGCAGCCCGAGTGGATCGCGACGATGGCGCGCGATCCGATCGTCTTCGCGATGGCGAACCCTACGCCGGAGATCATGCCGGATCTCGCCGCGCCGTACGCGGCGGTCGTCGGCACCGGCCGGAGCGACTTTCCGAATCAGATCAACAACCTGCTCGCCTTTCCCGGGATCTTCCGCGGCGCGCTCGACTGCCGTGCGCGACGGATCACCGAAGGGATGAAGCTCGCCGCGGCGCGCGCGATCGCCGGGATCGTCGGCAGCGAGCGCAGCGCCGAGTACATCATCCCCAGCGTCTTCGACGCGCGCGTGGTGGAGGCGGTCGCGCAAGCCGTCACGCAAGCGGCGATCGAAGACGGCGTCGCGCGGCGCGAGCTGCTCGCGCACGACGAGGACGTCACGCAGCCCGCCGGGGCGGCGCCGTGATCCGGTATCACCGTTCGGAGGAATCCTAGATGGCCGATCGCGTCCTCATCATCGAGGATGACCCCGACGTCGCCACGTTCGAGCAAATGATCCTCGAGCGCAACGGCTACGAGGTGCGCGTCGCCAACACGGGCTCCGCGGGGCTCGAGACGGAACCGCTCTTCAAGCCGGCGGTCGTGCTCCTCGACGTCGAGCTCCCCGACATCTCGGGGCTCGACGTCTGCACGTCGCTCGCGAACTCGTCCGACGCGTTCATCCTCATGGTGAGCGCGCACTCGAGCGAGAACGACGTCTTGAAGGGCCTGGGGCTCGGCGCCGACGACTACATCCGCAAGCCGTTTAGCGGCAACGAGCTGGTCGCGCGCGTGCAGTCGTTCCTGCGCCGGCGCGAGCGGTCGCGCAAGACGGATCAGGAAGGCCGGCTGCAGATCGGCACCGCCGCCCTCGTCCGCGACTTCCATACGCTGGAGAACAACGGGAAGAGCGTGACGCTGACCGCGCTCGAGTTCCGGCTGCTGTGGTATCTCGCCGAGAACGTCGGGAAGCTGCTGACGCGCGCGCAGATCCTCGAGCGCGTCTGGAACGACGTCTCCGGCGTCCCGACGCGCGTCGTCGACGTCCACGTCGCCGCGCTCCGCAAGAAGCTCAACGAAGTCGTCGCGACGCTCGCCATCTCGTCCGTCCGCGGCATCGGCTATCGATTAGACGAGCGCTGAGGGAAGAGCCCGGTGATGGACCGAGCGCAGCGGAATCGCGCCGCGGCGAACACGCTGTTGCGAGGTCGGACATGGGGGCCCCGCGCATAGCGCGGGGGGCGCGCAGCCTGGGGCGGAGCGCCGTTCAACTGAATCAACGCGATCAGCGGCCGCTCTACGTGCAGATCGCCGATGCGCTGACGGCGGCGATCGAGCGCGGCGAGCTCGCGGCCGGCGAGCGGCTCCCGGCGATGCGCGCGCTCGCGCGCGAGCTCGACGTGGCGCTCGTCACCGTCTCGCAGGCGTACGACACGCTGGCGGCGCGCGGGCGCGTCGTCTCGCGCGTCGGGCGCGGGACGTTCGTCGCGCCGCCGCGTGCCGCGGCCGGCGAGGACGCGACGTTCGCGCGCGGGTGGGAGCCCTCGCTGGGGCGCTTCGCTCGCGGCGAGCGGATGGAGGGCGTGATGGACCGGCTCGCCGAGGCGAACGTTCCCGGCGCCATCTCGCTCGCGTCGGCGCATCCCGCGCCGGAGACGTTTCCGATGGCCGACTTCGCGCGCGCGATGGCGCGGACGCTCGCCGACGATCCGCCCGAGCTGATGCAGTACCGCGCGAACACCGGCGATCCCGATCTGTGCGCGACGCTCGCCGGCGGGCTGCGCGCGCGCGGGTGCGAGGCGGCCGCCGACGAGATCGTCGTCACGTCCGGTGCGCAGCAGGCCGCCGATCTGATCGCCTCGGTGCTCCTCGAAGAGCGTTCGGTCGTCGCGTCCGAGTCGCCGACCTATCCGGGGACGCTCGGCGTCTTCGACGCGCGGGGCGTGTCGTACGTCGAGGTTCGCGGCGACGCCGAGGGCGTCCGCATCGACGACGTGGAGCGCGTCTTCGCGGAATACCGCCCGCGGCTGTTCTCGATCTGTCCGATCGCCGAGAACCCCGCCGGCACCGTGCTTCCGGCGCGCCGCGGCAAGGCCATCGTGGAGCTCGCCCGCCGTTACGACGTCGTGATCCTCGAAGACCAGACGGGCTGGACGTTCACGTACGAGGGGACGCCGCCGCCGCCGCTCGCCGCGTACGACGCCGACGGCCGCGTCGTGATGATGGAGTCGCTCTCGAAGTCGATCTTCCCGGCGCTGCGCATCGGGTTTCTCCGGGTGAAGGGAGCGATGCGCGACTCGCTGGAGGCGGCGAAGATCCGCACCGACTCGTTCACTTCGACGCTGACGCAGCGCGCGCTGTGGCGCTTCATGAGCGTGCCGGCGTACGCGCGGCACGTGAAGTCGGCGCGCGCGCTCTACCGCGGACGGCGCGACCTGTTCGTCGAGGCGCTGACCGCCGCGCTCCCGTGGGCCGACGTCGCGCCCCCGCAGGCCGGGACGAACGTGTGGCTGCGGCTCCCGCCTCGGCTGTCGACGCAGGCGGCATTTGCGGCCTGTGCTCGCGAAGGGGTGCTCGTGATGCCCGCAGACCCGTTCTATCCGTCACGGAGCGGACCGCCCGCGCTGCGTCTTTCGTTCGGCGACCACGACGACGAGACGCTGCTGCGCGCCGTGGCCCGGCTCGGCCGCGCGCTGGCCTGAGACGGGATGCGAAAGAAGCACCTGCGCGCCGCGCTCGCCGCGGCTGCGCTCGGCGCCGCCGGCGGCGCGCTGCTCGGCGTTCCGGGCGCGGTCGACGCCGCGGTCGTCTCGTACGAAGCGCCCGCGGGGAACCTCCCGGCGGGCCACTGGCGGGGCGGCGCCTACGACGCGATCCTGCCGTCGGGCCGCATCGTCACCCCCGCCGGCGAGAGCGTCCTCACCGGTGCGGGCGCGCTCGGCGTGACGCTGACGCCGGACGGCCGCTACGCGATCGTCTCGAACGACGACGTCCGCGACGCCGGGGTCCGCGCGCTCCTCGACCCGGAGACGACCGGCGGACCGTCGCTGGCCGTCGTCGATACCGCGAGCATGACGGTCGTCGACCGCTATCGCGCCCCGGGCGAGCGCTTCTGGGTGGGACTGCTCGCCGTCGCCGACCCGGCGAACCCCGCGCAGACGCTGGTCCTCGCGTCCGGCGGAACGACGGGTACCGTCTACGCCTTCACGCTGGACGAGCGCGGCCGCCTGACGGCCGACGCGCACCACGCGATCGCCCTCCCGCCCGGCGCATTCGCCGGGACGCTCGCGCTCTCGCCCGACGGCCGCCGCGCGTACGTGGTCGACGACGGCGGGATGGCCGTCGACACCATCGACCTCGCCGAGCGGCGCGTCGACGGCGCCCCGCAGCCGGTCGGCTTCGCGCCCTTCGGAGCGGCCGTCGCCGGCGACCGGCTTCTCGTGACCGACGAAGGGCTGATGCGGCCGGAGCCGCTGCAGCAGCCCGCGGCCGCGCCGCCGTGGCGCACGCCGCCCGCCGACCCGGAGCACGCCTCGGCGCTCTCGCTCCTCACGATCGACGAGGCCGGCGCGATCTCGTCCGCGCCGCGGCGCGAGCCGTTCGCCGGCGCGATCGCGCTCGATCGCGCTCCCGACGGCGTGCGGATCGTCGGCGGCGCGCACCCGACCGCGATCGTCACGACGCCGGATCGCGCGTACGCGTACGTCGCGATGACGAACGTCGATCGCGTCGTGACCGTGCAGCTGCGCGGCGCGCCGCGCGCCGTCGGCGGGACCGAGCTCCGGCTGTTCGATCGCGGACCGTACGGGACGCAGCCCGCCGCGCTCGCGCTCTCGCGCGACGGCAAACGGCTCTACGTCGCGCTCGCCGGACTCGATGCGATCGCGGTGATCGACGCGCACGATCCGCTGCACCTCCACCGGCTCGGGTTGATCCCGACCGGCTGGTATCCGACCGCGCTGGCGCTCTCGAACGACGGGCGCACGCTCTACGTCGCGAACACCAAGGGGTTCGGACACGAGGCCGGCGCGCCGCTCGAGGCGACGAGCGCCGCGAACGGCGCGGCCGCGCCCGCGCCGAGCGCCGGCGCGGTGTGGTCGACGCTGCAGAAGATCGACCTCGCGTCGGTGAAGCTCTCGTCGGCGACGCTCGGGACGCTCGGCGACACGCGTCAAGTGCTGCGCCGGCCGCCGTCGTATCCGAAGGCGATCACGCACGTCGTCGTCGTTCTCGCCGGCGGCCCGGCGTTCGACGCGGTCCTCGGCGACGTCGGAGCGCCGTACGGCGATCCGGCGCTGACCGTGTACGGCGAGAGCGTGACGCCGAACCTGCACGCGCTCGCGCGCCGCTACGGGCTCGCCGCGAACCTGTACGCCGCCTCGGACGCCGAGACCGGTGAGGACGACGCGACGAGCGGGCTCGCCACGCTGTTCGCCGAGCGCCGTCTGCTCGGCGGCGCGCCGCGCGGCCGGTGTCCGGACGACTACGGGCGCCTCGGCTCGATCTTCAACGAGCTGGAACGCCGGCGGATCGCCTACCGCGACTACGGCGCGCTGCTCGACGTCGAGGGCGCCGCTCCCGCCGTGACGCAGTCCGCCGCACCGGCCGGCGCGCCGGCCGCGGGCGATCCCGTGGCGCAGGCGCTCGGGCTCGGCACCGTCTTCGCGACCGATACGCCGGCGCTCGCCGCGCTCGACGGACACGTCGACCTCGACTACCCCGCGGCGGACGCGCCCGTCGGCGACGAAGCGCGCGCGGCCGAGTTCGTGCGCGACTACGGGCGCCTCGCGTCCGGAGGACATCAGCCGCGCTACACCGAGATCGCGCTCTCCGGCGGAGCGGCGACGGACGGCGCGGCTCCCGCGCCGGACGCGGTCGCCGCCGGCGACCGCGCGATCGGCCAGATCGTCCAGTACCTTTCGCGGCTGCCCTCGTGGCGCGAGACCGCGCTCTTCGTCGTCCCCGCGCAGGTGCGCGGCGGGCGCGACCACGTCGACGCGAGCCGCAGCTATGCGATCGTCGTCTCGCCGTTCGCCAAGCGGCACTATGTCTCGATGCGGCACCTCTCGACGGCGAGCGTCCTCAAGACGACCGAGCAGCTGCTGCACGCGGGGACGCTGTCGCTCGGCGATCTGCTGGCGAGCGACATGAGCGATTTCTTCGCGCCGCGCGCCGTCGACGCGGCGCCGTACGCGGCGATCGCCGGGCCGCCCGACGCGGCTCCGGCCGGCCCGGCGCCGCGCGACGCTGCGCCCTCGCCCGCTCCGTCCGCGCCGCCTGAGAGTTTTCTCAGAGGTCCGCGCTAGGATGCCCGCCATGCGCGCCGGCGACGTCGCCCTGCTGATCCTGCGGCTCACGCTCGCCGTCGTGCTGTGGCCGCACGGCGCGCAGAAGGCTCTCGGATGGTTCGGCGGCGGCGGGATCGCGGCGACGGTGGGCGGGCTCAGCCACCACGTCGGGATCCCGGCGGGGCTCGCGTATCTCGTGATCGCGGTCGAGTTCCTCGGCCCGATCGCGCTCGTGCTCGGCGCGCTCACGCGGCTCGCGGCGCTCGGGATCTTCGTCGACATGTTCGTAGCGGCGTATCTCGTGCACGCCCGCAACGGCTTCTTCATGAACTTCTCCGGCCGCCAAGCCGGCGAAGGGATCGAGTACTTCGTCTACGCGTGCGGCGTCGCGCTCGCGCTCGTCGTCGCCGGGGCGGGCGCGCTCTCGCTCGACGCCGCGTTCGTGCGGAACCGCGCCCGCCGCTGACGCTTGGCCCGCGCTACGCGGCCGTCGGCGCTTCGGCGGGCCGGCGCGCCGGGACGATCGCGCTCGCGATCGCGAGGACGACGACGTTCGCGGCGAGCGCGACGAGCCCGGCGTTGACGCCGCCGATCTGACCGACGTTGCGGACCGCGAAGCCGATGAGCACGACCAGGCCGGCGACGATCCCGGCGCCGATCGCGAACGCGGACGGACGGCGGCTGCTCACGCCGAGCACGACGCCCGGGAAGAACTGCGTGACGCCGTTGTAGCCGATGAGCAGCAGTCCGACGAGCGTCGTCTTCGCGACGGCCCAGAAGCCGAACGCCAGCAGCGCGACCACCAGCACGAGCACGCGCGTGACGAGCGTCTGCGCCGCTTCGCCGCGCGCGAAGCCGTAGTCGGCGCAGACGTTCTTCCCGATGATGCTCGCGGCGGCGAGGAGCTGTCCGGCGGCGGGGACGAGACCGGCGAGCGTTCCGGCCGCGGCGACGATGCCGAGCACCCAGGCCGGGTAGTGGTCGCGCACCACGATCAGGAACGACTGGTCGACGTTCGGGCCTTTCAGTCCGGGTGCGACCTCGAGCGCGGTGAAGCCGGCGAAGAACACCAGCAGCAGCATCACCTGGTAGAACGGCAGAAACACCGCGTTGCGGCGCAGCGTGTCCTCGTCGCGCGCGCTGTAGATCGCGGCCATCGACTGCGGCCACATGAAGAAGCCGCAGCCGGTCAGGATCACCGTCGTCACCACCCACGTGATGCCGTTCGC
>Ga0070739_10000907_pt1 | contig 49316 bp, 43 predicted proteins | sample Coa_R1_7_FD_66445 | JGI IMG/M metagenome (GOLD analysis project Ga0070739, IMG submission 66445) | Surface soil microbial communities from Centralia Pennsylvania, which are recovering from an underground coalmine fire - Coalmine... | ecosystem: Environmental > Terrestrial > Soil > Unclassified ...
AGGCGGCGCCCCCTACCCCAGCGCCCAGCCCAGGGTGCCGAAGAACAGGCCGAGCACGACCGCCCACAGCGCGACCCAGTAGTACCAGGGGAGCTCGGGCACGCGCTAGGCGCGCCGCTCCGCCTCGCGGGCGGCGCGCCAGGCCCGGCTCGAGTACGCGCGCAGATCGGCTTCGAAGCGCTCCCACCAGTCGCGCGGCAGCTCGCGCCGGCGACGCCTGCGCCAGCGCAGCTCGTCGGCCAGCGGCGCCAGCGCGCGCGCGAGGGCGGCCGCCAGGAGCCAGATCACCGCCACGGCGAGCGCGCAGGCGAACGCGGTGAAGGCGACGACGCCGAGCAGGATCATCCGCTCGACCCTCGCGGTCCGGTGGGCTCGGCGTGACGGCGCATGCCTCAGGGCTTTCCGCTCCCGGCGGGCGCCAGCCGCCACGCGTAACCGCGCTAACAATCCCCCTCTGGCGCTGCCCTCAGGCCACCTCGGCCAGCTCGGCCTCCTCCAGCGCCGCCGGCGCCTCGCTGTGGATGTACTTGCCGCCGCGCAGCGCCGAGGCGACGGCGGAGAGCACGCAGCATCCCGCCGCGAAGTAGAACGCGGTGTGGATGCCGCTGGCGAACGGGCGCGAGACCAGGGTGGGGAAGAACCGGTGCCCGGTCAGGTAGGCGGCGGTGGCGTGCGGCAGGTGGCCGAGCGAGGGGCCGAGCAGCGTGGCCATCGGGTTGTAGCCGAGGAAGGCGGCGAACAGGCTGCCCACGGGCGGCAGGTGCGAGGCCCGGAGCGCCACCGAGCGCGGCACCCCGTGGGAGGACAGGCCGTGGTAGAGCGCGGGCGGCAGCGAGGAGGACAGGCCGATGATGATCAGGCTGAAGAAGATCCCGATCGAGAGCACCATCGCCGAGTTCATGAACGTGCCCGCCATCCCCGCGCCGGCGCCGCGCTGGTCCGGCGGGAGGCTGTTCATGATGCCGGTCTGGTTGGGGGCGGCGAACAGCCCCATGGCGAACCCGTTGAGGAAGATCAGCAGCCCGAAGGACCAGTAGGGGAAGTCCACGGGCAGCGTGATCAGCATCAGGAAGGTGGCGGCGGCGACGATCATCCCGCCGGTCGCGAACGGCCGCGCCCCGTAGTGGTCGGCGAAGCGCCCGGCGACCGGACCGGCGATCAGGAAGCCGACCGACAGGGGAAGCATGTAGATGCCGGCCCACAGCGGCGTCTCGGAGAAGCTGTAGCCGTGCTCGGGGAGCCAGATCCCCTGCAGCCAGATGATCAGCATGAACATCAGCCCGCCGCGCGAGAGGGCGGCGAGCAGCGAGGCCAGGTTTCCCGCCGCGAAGGCGCGGATCCGGAACAGGGGGATCCGGAACATCGGCGCCGGCACCCGTCGCTCGATCGCGACGAACACCACCAGCACGGCCACCCCGCCCACCAACGCCGCGACCACCCACGGGTTGGTCCAGCCCATCGCGTGCCCGCCGTAGGGCAGGATCCCGTAGGTGATGCCGACGAGCACCGCGATCAGGCCCACCGCGAAGCTGATGTTTCCCAGCCAGTCGATCCTGGCGTGCGAGCGGTGGCTGCGGTCCTCGAGCTTCAGGTAGGCCCACACCGTCCCGAACAGCCCCACGGGGACCGAGACCAGGAACACCAGCCGCCAGGCCACCGGCGCGAGCAGGCCGCCCAGCACCAGCCCGATGAACGACCCGGCGATCGCCGAGACCATGTTGATGCCCAGCGCCAGCCCCCGCTGCTCGGAGGGAAACGCGTCGGTGAGGATGGCCGAGGAGTTGGCGAACAGGAAGGCCGCCCCGACCCCCTGCACGATCCGCATCCCGATCAGCCACAGCGCCCCGCTCGACCCGCTCATCCAGGTGACCGACATCAGGATCGAGGCCACCGTGAACACGGCGAAGCCGAGGTTGTACATCCGCACGCGCCCGAACATGTCGCCGACGCGGCCGAGGCTGACCACCAGCACGGCGGCGACGACCATGAACCCCAGCATCATCCACAGCAGGTAGCTGGTGTTGGAGGGGATCAGCGGGTTCAGGTGGATGCCGCGGAACACGTCCGGCATCGCGATCAGGACGATCGACTGGTTGATCGTGGCGATCAGCATGCCGAGCGTGGTGTTCGAGAGCGCGATCCACTTGTAGCGGTCGGGATGGGCTCTCATCGCGCCGTCTCCCGGAGGCGGTCGATCAGCCGGTCGAGGATCTCGACCGCGTCGGCGAGCGTTCGCAGCTCGGCCTCCGTCAGGCTCGCCATCTCCTCGTGGAGCAGGGCGCGGTACTCGGCGCGCACCCGGTCGAGGACCCGGCGCCCGGACGGGGTGATCGCCACCAGCACCGCCCGGCCGTCCGCCGGATCGGCCTCCCCGGTCACCCAGCCGCGCTCCTTCAGCCGCTTGACGACCAGCGAGATCGCCGGCTGGGTGACCCCCTCGCACCGCGCCAGCTTCGTGATCCGGACCGGGCCCGAGGTGAGCGTGCGCAGGACGCCTATCTCGGTGCGCGAGAGCGGCACCGTCGAGCGGGCGATGAACAGACGCGACAGCGCCGAGGCGCGCTGCGGCAGCGCCTCGGCGAGCTCGTCGGGCTGGATGGCCGGCGGGGCATCGGCAGACTTCATTAGTCGCTTATATTAGTGGCGGTGGCGCGGTGCCGCCGCCTCGCCGCCGCGGTCAGCAGGCGAACCGGCGCGGGCGTGCCGACGGCCGGGGCGGGCAGAGACCACCCATGCCCCTGGAGGCAAGCGCAATCCTGACCGGACGGCGGCGGGACTCGGCGCCGCCGACCCGCAGACCACGGCCGTAGCGGGACGAGCGCCGATCCCCCGGGCAGGAACGGTCGCCTCGCTCAGGCGCCGCTTTCACCGGGCGGCCGGCGGGCCGGTGCGCGCGCGCGTGCTGGTCCTCCTGGCGTGCGTGCTGGCGCTCGACACGGCCGACGTCTCGATGATCGGGGCGATCGCCAGCAAGCTCGAGACGGCGCTGCGCCTCACCAACACCGACCTCGGGCTGCTCGCCTCGATCCCCTCCGTGATGGCCGCCGTCGCCACGCTCCCCGTGGGGGTCCTCACCGACCGCACCTGCCGGATGCGGCTGCTGGTCGCCTCGATCGTCCTCTGGGGGCTCGCGATGGGGATCAGCGCGGCCTCCGTCTCCTTCGCGATGCTGCTGCTGACGCGGCTGGCCCTGGGCGCGGTCAACGCCACGGCGGGGCCGACCGTGTCCTCGCTGATCGGCGACTACTTCCCGGTGCGCGAGCGGGGCGAGGTGTACGGGATCGTGCTCTCCGGCGAGCTGCTCGGGGCCGGCCTGGGCTTCGTGGTGGCGGGCGAGGTCGCGAGCGTGCTCAGCTGGCGGGCGGCCTTCATCGTCCTCGCGCTGCCCAGCCTCGCGCTCGCCCGCGTGCTGTGGCGCAGGCTCCCGGAGCCCGTGCGGGGCGGCGCCAGCCAGCTGCGCCGCGGCGCCACCGAGTTCGCGGACGGTGGGGAGGCGCCGCCGGTGGCCGGGGAGGAGGAGCCCGACCTGACGGTCGCCCAGGAGAGGGTGGAGCGCCAGCAGGTCTCCGCCCACCAGCACCTGGTCCTGCGCGGCGACCCGGCGCGGATGACGCTCTGGCGGGCCACCCGCTACGTGCTGCGCGTGCGCACGAACCTGATCCTGATCATCGCCTCCGCGCTCGGCTACTTCTACCTCACCGGGATGGAGACCTTCGGGCAGGTCTACGTGCGCCACCACTACGGGCTCGGCCAGGCGACCGGCACCCTGGTGCTGGGGCTGCTCGGCGTCGGGGCGCTGGCGGGGGTGCTCGCCGGCGGTCAGCTGGCCGACCGGCTGCTGGCCCGCGGTGACGTGAGCTCACGCATCACCGTCGGCGGATGGAGCTTCGTGCTGGCGGCGGTCCTGCTGGTGCCCGCCCTGTTGGGGCGCGAGCTCGCGTGGACGCTGCCGCTGCTGGTCGCCGCCTCGGCGGCGTTCGCCGCCCGCAACCCGGCGCTCGACGCCGCGCGGCTGGACATCATGCACCACCGGCTGTGGGGTCGTGCCGAGGCGGTGCGGACGTTCCTGCGCCGGCTGATGGTCGCCACCGCCCCGGTCGCCTTCGGGGCGATCGCCGACGCGCTCGACCGCACCGGCAGCTCGGCGGGCCAGCACGGCTTCGGGGCGGGGGCGAGCGCCGGCGGGCTGCACCTGGCCTTCCTCATCCTCTCGGTCACCCTCCTCCTGGGCGGGATCCTGACCTTCCGCGCGCGGCGCACCTACCCCGCCGACGTGGCCACGGCGGTGGCCTCCGAGGAGGCGACGGCGGCGGCCTCTGGGCGCCGCCGCGCCGCGGTCGGCTGAGGGACCGGCCGCGCCCGGCGGGGGTCCCGGGCCGTCCAACGGCCGTCCAGCGGCGCGCGCGGGAGTTCAGTCCCCGCCCGGAGAAGCCGACCTACCCCCCCGGGGCCTCGTCAGGGGCAAGAAAGCCAAACTCAATCACCGATAAGTGGCAAACCCGGCGCGAGCCGGAGACGCAAAGCCAGAGGTCTCACCGGACGGTGAGATAGCTCGGTTGCCGGTTCGGATATCGAGGGGTGGGGCACGGCGTGAAGTTGACCTGGATCAATCGGCGGGGGCGTCAGACGGTGCGCGAGCAGACGGCGGCCCGTGCGCTGGCCACCGGCTGGCGGGGTCGTCCCCGCCGCTGGTTCGCGGCCGCCGCGCTGATCGGCCTGGCCGCCCTGTGGGTGATCGTGGTCACGCTGACCTTCGGCAGCACCACCGCCGCGCGCCAGCGGACGTTCGTGGCCAGTCGCGCCGGCGCGCAGATGCTCACCTCGCTGCTCGAGCAGGACCTCGACGTCAGGACCTACCAGGCCACCGGTGACGCGCGGCTTTTGCGCGGCATGGCCGCGAGCGCCGCCGAGCTGCGGCGGGCCGGCGCCCAGGCGCGGGCGGCGGTGGCTTCCGATCCATCGATCGCGTCGAACCTCGACGCGCAGCTGACGCTGGCCGGCCGGTGGGAGCGGCTGGCCAGCGCCGGGCTGGGGCACCCGCGACCACGCGCGGGTGCGCCAGCCTTCCCCGGAGCGTTCACGCAGGCGCTGGACAGCTTCCGCTCCAGCAACGAGCAGTTCCAGGCCTCGGTCGCCGCCCGGCGAGCCGAGCTGCAAACCGAGACCCAGGACGAGGGCTTGGCGATGGCCGCCGTGCTGAGCGCGATCATCCTGCTGGGGGCGCTCGGCGCGATCCGTGGCTTCGGCCGCGCCGACGCGCGCCTGCGAACGCTCGTCAACCGCTCGCTCGACCTGATCACGATCGTCGACGCGGAGGGCCGAGTCGTCTACCAGAGCCCGGCGATCGCACGGGTCCTGGGGTACGAGACGACCGTCAAGCCGGGCACCGCGGTCACCGACCTGCTCGATCCCGCCGACGCCCCGAGAATGGCACTGGCGCTGCGCCGCGCCCGGGAGGAGCCCAGCGCGGGGCGGGCCGCCGAGTGCCGCTGGCGCCACGCCGACGGGTCGTACCGGTGGTTGGAGACCGTGTGCAACAACCTGCTCTCCGATCCCCACGTGGGCGGCGTCGTCCTCAACAGCCGCGACGTGACCGAGCGCCGGCAGCTGAGCGAGCAGCTGCGCCAGCGCGCCTTCCACGACCCGCTCACGGGCCTGGCCAACCGCGCCAGGCTGGAGGAGCGCCTGAGCCGGATGCTCGAGCGCGAGAACGGCACGGTCGCGCTGCTGTTCGTCGACCTCGACAACTTCAAGATGGTCAACGACAGCCTGGGCCACGCGGCCGGTGACCGTTTCCTCACCGAGATCGCGCGCCGCCTCTCCTCCTGCGTGCGGCTCGGCGACACGGTGGCGCGGATGGGCGGCGACGAGTTCGCGCTGCTGCTGGCGGGCATCGATGCGAGCCTCCGGGCCCCGCGGATCGCCGAGCGCATTCTCGACGCGCTCAAGCCCCCGATCGAGCTCGACCAGCGGGCGATCATCCCGGGCGCCAGCATCGGGATCACGATCGGGCGGGCCGGCCAGGATGTCCAGGAGGTCCTGCGCGACGCCGACCTCGCCCTCTACGACGCCAAGCACCAGGGCAAGGGGCAGGCTCAGCTGTACCGGCCCGCGATGCACTCCGCCGCGCTCCAGCGCCTGGAGCTCGAGGGCGACCTGCGCGCGGCGCTGCAGCGCGAGGAGCTGACCCTCTACTACCAGCCGCTCTACCGGCTGACCGATGGCGGGCTGGCGGGATACGAGGCGCTCATCCGCTGGCAGCACCCCGAGCGCGGGCTCCTGCTGCCCGACCGCTTCATCGACCTGGCCGAGCAGACCGGCCTGATCGTCCCGCTGACCCGGTGGGCCCTGCGCACGGCGTGCGACCAGGCGGCGGCGTGGCAGCGCCAGGCCGGCCGGCCCCTCGAGGTCGGCGTGAACCTGTCGTTCATCAACCTTCAGGACGAGGCGATCGTCGCCGACGTCGAGGCGGCGCTGGAGTCCTCCTCGCTCAGCCCCGTCGAGCTGGTGCTCGAGATCACCGAGAGCACGGTGATGCGCGACCACGAGCGCAGCTGCCGGATCCTGCGCCGGCTCAAGGAGCTCGGGGTGAGGCTCGCGCTGGACGACTTCGGTACCGGCTACTCGTCGCTCAGCCGCCTGAGCGCGCTGCCGTTCGACGCGCTGAAGATCCCGCGGCCGTTCATCGAGCGCATCGCCACCAACGACTCCGAGTTCGCCCTCACCCAGGGGATCGTCGACCTCGGGCACCGGCTCAACCTCAACATCGTGGCCGAGGGGATCGAGACCCAGCCGCAGCTCGCCCGCGTGCGGGCGATCGGCTGCGAGCTCGGCCAGGGTTTCCACCTCGCCAGCCCGGCCTCCAGCAGCTCGATCGACGCGCAGCCCTCGACGGCGGCTCCCGCCGCCATCGAGCTGCCGCCGGTGGCGCGAAAGGGGTCGCTCAGGCTGGTGGAGGGGGCCGGCGGCGGCTAGCCGCCGGCGGGGACTAGCCGGCGACCGGGCGGGCCGGTGGAGGGGGCCCGTGGCGCACGATCCCCAGCTCCCGCTCCACCGCCGCCATCCGCTCGGCGGCGACGCGCGGCCCGTCCGGGGGCGGCGGCAGCCACGGCCACGCCGCCGGCTCCGAGAGCGCCCGCACGTAGTCCTCGATCCCGGCGGGCGTCGAGAGGAACAGCAGCCTCGCCGTGTCCGACTCCACGCGGAAGGTGTGGGGCGTCCCGGCGGGCGCGAAGACCGCCGCGCCGACCGCGCACTCCTGGGCGCACTCCTCCACCCACGCGAGGTCCGAGGCGGCGCTCGGATCGACCACCCAGACCGTGACCGCCCCCTCGAGCACGTAGAAGGTCTCGTCCTGAGGATGGGAGTGAAGCGGCGGCGCCGCGCCGCGGGGCAGGACCCCCTCCCAGAGCGCGAAGCGGCCCCCGGTCCGCGCCCCGTCCAGCGTGATGCGCGCGAGCGTGCCGAGGAACCAGACCGGCTCGCAGCGGTGGTTCACCACCTGGGGGCGCGCCGCGTCGGTGGCGGTCACGAGCGCACCGCCAGCCGGAAGTCCTCCGGCCGCTCGTAGCGACGGTCGGGCGCGCAGCCGATCGCCAAGAGGCGGACCCCGTCGGCGCCGACCTCCAGCCTCCGCCGGCTGCCCGGCTCGACGCGCAGCATCGTCCCGGGGCCCGCGGGGACGCGCTCGCCGTCGACGTGAAACGTCCCGGAGCCGCGCAGCACGACGTAGACCTCCTCCTGTCCGTCGTGAGCGTGGTCGTGCTCGGGATAGTGGGCGAATCCGGCGGGGAAATCGAGGATCTGCAGCCCGAACGACTCGACGCCCAGCTCGGCGCCCGCCAGCTTGACGACCCCGTCGTGGATCGATGCAAGCTCGTCGATCGCCCTGACCGTGAACCCGCTCATGAGACCTCCTGAAGCTCGATGGACGGAGGGACCGTAGGGGCGCCGGCGCGCCGGCGCATCGGCAGGGCTGCCTATCTCGGGCCCTCGAGCTGCCCATCTTCGGCGAGCAGGCCAAGCGCCCGGGCTCGCTGCACGGCGGCCAGGCGGGTGCCGGCGTCGAGCTTGGACAGGATCGCGGAGACGTGGTGGGCGACGGTCCTCTCCGAGAGGTGCAGGGTGGCCGCGATCGCCGGGTTGGTCGCCCCGGTGGCGAGCTGGTCGAGGACCTCCTGCTCGCGCCGGGTGAGCCCCGCGGGATGGGCCATGGTGAAGCGGCGTGGGGGGCGGGACGGCCGGGCGCCGCGGGCGATCCGGTGGCGGCTGAAGGCCCGGATCGCGCCCTCGGCCCCCAGCCGCCGCAGGGCGAGCAGCGCCCCCCGCGCCGCCCGCTCGTCGCCGGGCAGTGCGGCCAGCGCGGCCTCATACGGCGCCTGCGCCTCGCGCCAGGCCCGGATCGCCGCCCGCCAGTCGCCCGCCAGCTCGAGGCGCACCGGCGGGGGCGCGTTGTCGGGCACCGGCGCCCTCAGGCCGAGCCGCCACGCCCACAGCGCGAGCTCGGCGGCGGGTCGGGCGAAGCCAGCGGCGGCGGGCGGTCCGGCGAGGCGAGCGTCGGCGGGCGGCTCGTGCGGAGCCCCGCGCAGCGCGGCGGCCAGCGCGGGATCGCCGGTCAGCCACGCGGCCTCGGCGAGCGCCACCCGCACCGCCGCGTGGCGCGAGCCCTCCGGGACTCCCCCGAGCTCCCGCCACGCGCGCTGAAGCTGGCCCACCGCGCTCAGGTCCCCACGTCGCAGGTCGATGAGCGCCACGATCGTCCAGGCGGTCGCGGTCTCGGCCACCCAGTCCTCGCGGCTCGCCGCCACCGCCCGGGCCTCCTCCCAGCGACCGCGGTCGAGCAGGCTGCGCGCCCGGTAGAGCTCGATCGCCCAGCCCGGGATGGTCGTCCCGAGCTCCTCGAAGATCGCCCCCGCCTCCCCGGCCACCTCGTCCACGAACGCGTGGCGGCGCAGCAGCGCGCCGACGAACGCCTGGTTGACGTAGCTGCGGACGGTCTGGATCGTCAGGCCGGCCCGCCGCGCCTGACGGCAGGCCTCTGCAAGCTCCCCCAGCGCCTCGGCCTCGCCCAGGTGCCCGCGCGCCAACCCCAGGCTGATCGCGACGTCGATTCGCGTCTCCTCCATGTCCGCCCGATCGGCCAGCTCCAGCGCCCGCGCCCCCGACGCGAGCGCGGCCGCCGGGTCGAAGGCCGTGGCCTCGATCCGCGTCGCGGTGGCATGGGCGCGCGCCAGCGCCGCATCGTCCCCGGCCGGCTCGAGCACCTCGATCGCCTCCGCGGCCGCCGCCCGGGCGCCGGCCAGCCGGTCCAGCGACCACAGGGCGTAGGCGAGCGCGATCAGCGCCCGGCCGTGGCCGACGGAGTCGCCCCCGCGGACCGCCAGCGCGATCGCCTCCTCGGCCGCCTCGACCGCGTCCTCGAGGCGGGTGCTGGAGAAGTTGAGCGCGTGCGAGAGCCCCACGAGCAGGTCCAGCCGCTGGCCCGCGTCCAACCCCGCGCCCAGGCGCAGCGCGCGGCGGCTCTGCAGGGCCACCTCGTGCAGCGCCCCGAGGCGAGCCGCGTGCTGGGCGGCCCGCATCGCGTAGGCGCACGCCTTCTCCTCCAGCCCGGCGAGGTCGGCGTGGTGGGCGAGCCGCGCGCTGTCGGCCCGGCCCGGCCGCGCCTCCAGGGCGCCCAGCACGCGGGCGTGCAGCTCGGCGCGTCGATGGGCGGGGATCGAGGCCTCGAGCGCCTCGCGGATCAGCTCGTGCCGGAAGCCGAGGACCGCCCCCTCGGAGACGAGCACGCCGCGCGCCAGCGCCTCCTCGACCGCCTCGGCGCTTTGCGGCTGCACCGCCTCCAGCAGGGCGGGGCGGAAGCGGGACCCGATCACCGCCGCCGCCTCAACCGCGGCACGGGCCCCTCGCCCCAGGCGGCTGGCGCGGGCGAGCACCGCCTCGCTGACCGACCCGGGAAGGCCGCCACCGGCGGCGATCGCCTCCACGACCAGGAACGGGTTGCCGCCCGTGGCTCTGCGCAGCGCGAGGGGGTCGATCCCGGCGGGCTCGGCGAGGACCCGGACGGCCACCGGGGAGAGCGGACGGAGCGCGATCCGGACGTGCCGGCGGGTGGCGAGGTCGCCGAGCAGCCGCCCAAGCTCGAGGTTGGCCGCCACCTCGTCGTCGCGGTAGGTGACCACCAGCGCGAGTGGCCGCTGCGTGAGCCGGCGCGCGAGCAGGCGCACCACATCCAACGTCGAGGGGTCGGCCCAGTGGGCGTCCTCGATCACCGCGACCGCGGGGGCGCGGCGGCCGAGGGCGTCGAGCACCGCGCCGGCCAGGGCGAGCCGGTCGGCGTCCTCGACCTCCGGGCCGGCCTCGACGCCGGCCGCCTCCATCAGCTCGCGCACGGGCGCCAGGGGAGCCGGGACCGACAGCGGCTCGCACGCCCCGGCCATGAACGCCGCGCGACCGGCGACGCGCTCGCGCAGCGCCCGCACCAGCGCCGTCTTGCCGATGCCCGCCTCACCGGCCACCAGCGCGAGGCCCCCCCGACCCGCGAGCGCCTGCTCGACCGCGGCGCTCAGCGCCCCCAGCTCGTCCTCGCGCTCGAGCAGGCCCTCCACGCGCGCGATCGTACGGCCCCCGGCGGGCGCGCGCCAGGGGCCGCTCGCGCCGCGGGCCGCTCGCCCCAGGCGCGCGGCGGCCCTCCGCGCCCCAGGGGCGCGGCGGCCGGCCTCGCCCCTACGCGGCCAGGCGCGTGGGGATCGAGCTCTGCCGGCGGCCCGGAAGGCGCGCCACGGTCCGTCCCACCGAGCGCTCGGCGGCGCGGGTGAGCCGGATCGCGTGCAGGTGCATGCCGACGACGACGGCGAGCACGAAGGTCGCGAGAACCAGGTTGGTGGCGATCACGAGAGTCATTTCCATCTCCTTGTGTAGGGGTGTGCCCTGAGAGGATCGACGCCGCCTCGAAGGCCGCCGTCGGATTGGCCTATGAGGGATGTAAGAGGCAAAACCCCTAAATTCCGGGTAGAGACCAGTGATTGACGAGCAGACGGCGACGAGATCCTGACGAGCAACGGCAACAACCAGCGCCCGCTTCATCTCGGCGACTTCACGGTCCGTCCGCGCGTCCTGCTGATCTGCGCCCTGGCGCTGCCGGTGGGCGCGATCTCGGCCCTCGGGGCCTGGTGCCTGCTGCGGCTGATCGGCCTCTTCACCAACCTCTTCTTCTACGGCCGGGTGGCCACGGCGCTGGTGGCGCCGGGCACCGGCCACCACTCCTGGCTGCTCGTGCTGGTGGTCCCGATCGCCGGGGGGATCGTGGTCGGCCTGATGGCCCGCTACGGCTCGGAGAAGATCCGCGGCCACGGGATGCCCGAGGCGATCGAGTCGATCCTCACCGGGGGCAGCCGGGTCCAGCCGCGGGTCGCCGTGCTCAAGCCGATCTCGGCCGCGATCTCGATCGGGTCGGGCGGCCCGTTCGGCGCCGAGGGACCGATCATCATGACCGGCGGCGCGCTCGGCTCGCTGGCCGCGCAGTTCCTCCAGCTGACGGCCGACGAGCGCAAGACGCTCCTCGTCGCCGGCGCCGCCGGCGGGATGGCCGCCACGTTCAACGCCCCCCTGGCCTCGGTGCTGCTGGCGGTCGAGCTGCTGCTGTTCGAGTGGAGGCCGCGGAGCATGATTCCGGTGGCGGCCGCCGTCAGCACGGCCACGCTCGTCCGCTGGCAGATCCTCGGCACCGCGCCGGTGTTCGCCGTCAGCGGCCCGGCGATTCACGCCTCCGCGCTCGTGCTCGGCTGCTGCGTGCTGGCCGGGCTGGCCACCGGGCTGCTGGGGCTGGTCCTCACCGGATTGGTGTACGCGGCCGAGGACACCTTCACGCGGCTGCCGATCCACTGGATGTGGTGGCCGGCGATCGGCGGGCTGATCATCGGGGTCGGCGGGCTGATCGAGCCCCAGGCGCTGGGGGTCGGCTACAACGTCATCCGCGAGCTGCTGCGCGGGCAGGCCGGGCTCTCGCTGATCGTCGGCGTGCTGGCGGTCAAGTCGCTCATCTGGTCGCTCTCGCTCGGGTCGGGCACCTCCGGCGGCGTGCTGGCGCCGATGTTCATGATCGGCGGGGCCCTCGGCGCCCTCGGCGCCCACGTCCTGCCGAGCGCGCCACCGGGTTTCTGGGCCCTGGCCTGCCTGGCCGGAGTGATCGGCGGGGTGATGCGCGCCCCCTTCACCGCCGTGGTGTTCTCGCTCGAGCTGACCGGCCGCTGGGGCGCGGTGCTTCCGCTGCTGGTGACCGCCACCGCGGCCTACCTGCTCACCGCGCTGGCGCTCCGGCGCTCAATCCTCACCGAGAAGGTGGCGCGGCGCGGCTACCACCTCACGCGCGAGTACGACGTCGACCCGCTGGGGATCCTGTTCGTGCGCGAGGTGATGGACGTCGGGGACATCGTCGTGCACGACGCCGAGGATCTGCTGGCAGACGTGCTGGAGGAGTTCCTCAAGGATGGGCGGCGCACGCGCACGCCGGCCCAGCGCCAGCGGCTCTACCCGGTGACGGGAGCCGACGGGGCCCTGCTGGGCGTGATCACCCGCCGCGACCTGCTCGACTACGCGGTCGACCTGGAATCCGGCGAGGAGCTGCCGCGCACGGTCGGGCAGGCGATGACCAGGGCGGTGGTGGTCGCCCACCCCGACGACACGCTGCGCGACGTCGCCTACCGCATGGCGGAGACGCGGGTCACCCGGATGCCGGTGGTGGAGCGCGGCCCGCACCCCCGCCTGGTGGGGATCGTCACCCTGCCCGCGCTGCTGGCCGGGCGCCTGCGCGATCTCCAGGAGGATCGCGAGGCCGAGCGGATCCTGCGCCTGAACGCCCGCCTGCGGCGCTGGCGGACCCTCGAGCGCTCGGGCAGCGCCGCGCCCCCCTGAGCGCGCGCCCGCGGCGGTCTCAGGGCGCCCGCAGCAGCGCGTGGTGCAGCTCGCCGCCGGCCACCGCCAGCCACGCCCCGACCCCGACCACCAGCCACCAACGCCCGAGCGCGGCCATCCAGTGCAGGCCCAGCACGTGGCCTGCGGCCTGGCTCATCGAGCTGTACATGCCGAGGGGGAAGACCATCGTCCACCGGGCGGGGGTGAAGCGGGGCACCGTCCCCCGCCGGCGCGCCTTCCACGCCTCCCCGGCGACCAGCACGGGGATCGTCACGCTCGCCACCCCCCAAGCCACCAGCGCCGCCGCGGCGGCGGCATCGCCCACGGCCGGGTGGACCTCGGCCGACGCCAGCCCGATGATCGCCGGAGCCCCCATCACGATCCACCAGTCGGGGGTCAGCTGGCGGGGCTTCAGCCCGACCCGGCCGACCCGCAGCGCCAGCAGCCCCTCCAGCACGACGCACATCGCGATCCCCAGCGCCCACAGCCCCACCGCGGCCTGCCGCAGCGCGCCCGGATAGCCGGCCGCGGTCAGCTCGGAGGCCAGGATCGCCATCCCCTCGGTGGCCACCACCGCGAGCAGCCACTCGCCACGCGCCCGGCGCAGGCGCGCGCGCCCCGCCAGGTGGCGCGCCAGGGCCACCAGGATCGCCACCCATACCAGCGCCCCGGCGGCGAGCAGCGCGCAGGCCACCGCGCGCATGGCGGCGCCGAGGCCCACCAGCCGCGCCCCGAGCACGCAGGTGTCGGCGACGAACCCGAAGGCGGGGAACCCCTGGCCGGGAAAGCCGGCGCGGTGCAGGAGCACGAGCGGGTGCCGCGCCCGCCCCAAGTCGAGCGCGGCGAGCGGCACGAACGCCAGCACGGCGAGGCCGAGCAGGAGCAGCGACACGGCCTTGAGCCCCGCGTCATGGGAGGCGATGGAGACGATCGCCGTGGCCATCACCACGTTGAAGGCGCCCGCCCACGGGCGGCCGTGCGGTCGCAGCCAGGCCATCACGGCGAAGCTTGCCGCCTGGGGAAGCTTTCCGCGCTCGCGGGCGTCCGAGCTTTTCGACGGGGAGGCCCTCGAGCCTGAGGCGGCCAGCACCCAGGGCCTTGGGCCTCCTCGTCCCGAGCCCCGGGCGCCCGGGGCTCGCGGCATCAGCCGGGGTCAGGCGAATCCGTTGGCGTCGGTCAGCCGGCCGCCGTCGGGTTTGCCGTCGCCGTTGAGGTCCGATCCCCGGTAGTCGACCTGCCCGTGCCTGTCGAAGTGGATCCTCAGCACGATGCGAGTGCTCACCCCGTTGCAGGACTCCACCAGGGTCACGAGCAGGGTGTGGCGGGCCCTCCCCTTGGGGAGGAAGCGAGGATCGGGCACCGTCCTCTTGATGTGAACGACGATCCTCCGCCGGCCCCGGTGGATGACCTTCCTGACCCGGATCGTCTTGAAGGCCAGCCATTGCAGCGTCACCGGCGGCTGGACGGTCATCGCGCTGCACGGGCCCGCGCAGGAGAGGGTGATGAACCGCGCCTTCTGGCCTCGGCTCCCCAGGAAGGTCGCCGGTGCCGGCGCGAGAACCGCGACCGAGCCGCTGCACCCCCCGGGCCCGGCCGTGCAAAAGATCGCGCTGTGGAAGGTGAACTGGAGCCGCGTGCTGCGCGCGCCGAAGACGTGGAAGGCGCTCAGGTAGCCCGAGACCTTCAGGCAGTTGCAGGGCGGCGCCACGGTCAGCACCTCGGCTCCGCACTGGCTGCGACCGCCGGCAACCGTGGAGTTGCCCGAGTAGATCGCCTGCAGGTAGTACGTGCCGTTGGCCAGGGTCACGGTGCTGGACGGCGGATAGGCGCCGGCGGCGGTGGAGGCCCCGCTGCCGAGGTTGACGCCGGCGACCTGCTGCGTGCAGGAGGCGTCGGTGAACACGTAGTAGGTGATGCGGCCGGTCTGCGGCTGTCCGTTGTAGGTCACCGAGGCGGTGTCGTGCACCGAGGTCCCCGTCGGGACCTCGATCTGCGGCCCGGTCGTGCCGTTGCTCGCCACCAGCGAGGTGGCGATCGTCGCCGCCGGCTTGCTCGGCGGCGTGCCGAAGCTGAACGTCTCGTCCCCGCAGTTGGTGGTGGTGGCGTTGAAGTTGGAGTCGCCGCTGTAGGTGGCCTGCACGTAGTAGGTCGCGTTGGTCGGCAGGCTCGCGCCGAACGGGTGGTCTGAGGTGTCGGCGGTGTTGGCGCCGCTGGCGATCGGCTCGGTGAACGGCCCCGCCACCGCGTTGGTGCACGCCGGGTCGGAGTACACGGTGAACACCACGCTCCCGGTCGGGCTGGAGCCGTTGATCTGCGCCGGGTTGATCGTCGCCGTGTCGGTGATGTTGGTCGGCGCGGAGTCGGTGAGGTGAACCCCCGAGTTGGTGCCGTCGCTGAGCGAGGTCTGGATCACGTCGTTCTGGGTTCCGGTGATCACGGTGGCCCCGGAGAACGGCGACTCGAGCGAGAAGTAGGTGTACTGGCCGGGCGCGAGCGGCGTGGGGAACGTCACGGTGCCGTCGTCGGCGCAGGGCCCGGCGCTCGCCCCCGGGCAGGGGTTGGGATCCGCGGTCAGCTGCGCGTCCGGCCCCCAGTAATCGCCCGGGTCGCCGACCGGCCCGAACGGGCAGTCGGCGGGCACCGGGTTGCCGCCCGGGGTGCACAGACCGTCGCCGTCGAAGCCGAAGGACCCGTAGCCGGACCCTGCGACGCCGATGTGCAGCTGGGAGACGGGGGCGCTCGAATCGTTCTGGATACCCACCAGCACGTCGTCCTGACCCTCGTAGTAACCGATGCTCGCGTCCACGAGCACCCGGCTGCCGCTGTCGGTCACGTCGATCAGGTAGCCGCAGCTCGGATCGAGATAGACGGCGGTGCACTGCTGGAACGGCGCGGTGGTGGGCAGCGGCCCGTTCTGTGGTGATCCGCTCGCCAGCGCCCCGGCTGGCGCCAGTGTCAGCGCGGCCAGCGCGGCCAGCGCGGCGACAGCACCTGTCAACGCCCTCAGTCTCATCCTCGACCCCCGGTCGGCTCGTGATGTGTTGCGCCCAACACGGCCCGGTCCCGCCGAGCCACGCGCGAACCCTATATCAGGTGTCGCAGCGAGCGCAAGTGGGCGGGCTCAGAGCAGGCGCTCCAAGAAGCGCCGCGCGGCGGCGTAGGTGCGGGCGAGCGCCTTCTCGGCGATGCCGACCTCCTCCACGACGCCGTGGCGCGCCTTCAGCACCCCGCGGCTGGGCCCGTCGGGAGCGATGTACCAGTCGTTGAGGCCGATGCGGATCCGCCGCCACAGGCGCAGGCGGTGCGCCGCCCGGCGCAGGCGGCTCCCCGGTCTCACGCCGCGCAGGGAGTAGCGGCGGTTCGCGGTGAGCAGCAGCACGATCCGCCCGAGCAGCCGGCGACGGGCCGCCCGCGGCAGGGGCCGCAGGAGCGCCGGGTAGCCGTAGGCGGCGCGGATGCCGATCGGCCGCAGGCAGAAGAAGTCCATGTGGCGGCGCCCGCGCGTCGAGGAGTGCTTGAGCGTGCCGCGCGCGCGGCGCCTGGTCTCGCCCAGGCTCAGCGGGCCGATCCCCCTCGCCGTGAGCCGGCCGGTCGCCGCCGGACAGCCGGGGCGGGCGGCGTAGAAGCGCGCCGGCAGCCGCGGCGGTCCGCTCGGGGAGGCCCCGACGGTGCCCGGGGAGCCGATCACCAGATCGAACGGGCTCGTGGCGTCGGTGAGGTTGAACAGCGTGCTGGCCGACTGCGGCGAGGTGGAGGTGGCGCTGAACGCGGTCACGCTGTAGAGCACGGTCCCCGGCGCCGGATTGCCCACGTCGGCCAGCGGGATGTGCAGCGTGATCACGCCGGCGCGCGGGTCGTAAGAGGCCTGCGAGGGCCCCAGCGCGTTGGTCTGCGGGAAGGTCATGTACTTGGTGTGCTCGCCCGGGTTGGGCGGCGGGACCCCCGCGGTGTCGCCGTCGAAGAAGGTCGGCGAGCCGCCGCCGTTTGAGTCCATGCCCGCGTAGTAGATGTGGCCGTTGCCGGTCACGCCGGGCGTGACCTCGGTCCAGCGGATGATCCAGCTGGCGTCGGGGCCCCCGACCGACGGCGAGACGGCCAGGCTGGAGAGGTCCTTGACGTCGATCCTCGCCACCAGCGTGTGGCCGGGCCCGTTGGCCAGCGAGGCGCCGGTGAGATCGAGGTTGTCGCCCGCCGGCGTGCGGCTGCCGTTGGCCGAGTAGAAGGCGTCGCCCGTCGGGTCGGAGACCGATCCCATCGCCACGCCGGGGCCGGCGCCCTGCGAAAGTTGGCCGGCCGACGCCAGCAGGCTCGGGCCGCTGATCTGGCGGCTGATCACCTCCGGCCCCGCATCCTCCCCGCCGGAGCTGTCGGCGGAGGTGTCGAACACGTACGCCACCACCGCCGCGCCCTGCCGGTCGGTCGTCACCTGGAGGAAATCGCCCAGGCTGCGGTCGCCTCCGCTCACGCAACCGATGCCATTGGTGCAGATCTGCCCGTACTTGACGTAGCCCTCGCTGACGTTGGCGGTGCTCCAGCTCGGGCTGGCCGCGTGGGCGTCGAGGCTCTGGGCCATCTGCACCGACCACTCGGCCTTGGTCAGGGAGGCGGCGCCGTACAGCGTGCAGGTCCCCGAGCCGCTCGCGCAGGTGCCGGGCTCGCTCACCTCCGCGGTGTGGTAGTAGGCGACGTCCACCCGCCCGTCGCTGCCGGCGACGATCCAGGGGAAGGTGTTGGTCCCGGCGCTGGCGCCGGTGCCGGTGATCCGCTGCGGGGCCGACCAGGTGAGCTTTGAGGGATCGGCCCCGGCCGGCTCCAGCGAGTGCACGACGTAGATCTGCTCCGGGGCGGTCAGGGCGCCGAAGTTGGGGTCGTTCGCCGAGGCGTGGTCGAGGGGGCCGGCGGTGAACGTCACGTACAGGTAGCCCGCGGAGTCGCGCGCGATCGTGGCGAAGTTCTCCCCCGCGATCTCCTCGGCGTTCCCGTTCCCATCCACGCAGGTCTTGTCGGGGCACAGGGCGCCGTCCAGGTTGGGGCTCTCGGTCCACGAGGCGGTGGGGGGCGAGCCGGGCGTGATCGCGCCCTCGGAAACCTGCACCCCGGGGGTGCCCCCCGACGTGTTCCCGTTCAGCGTGGTGTGCGCGATGTAGACGTTTCCGGTGGCCGGATCGACCACCTGGTTGCCCGAGATGCCCTCGTTGCCGGTCACGCAATCCTGGATCGCGATCCCCACGCAGTCGCTGCCGGCGCCCGGATTGAGGACCGGCTGGAAGGTGGTGCCGTTGTTCGACCACGTCTCCACCAGCGCGTTGCCCTGGTTCTGAGCGGATCCCGCCACCACGTCGAAGTCCTGGTAGAGGTTCAGGTTGCCGCCGGCCAGGCTGCCGGTGCCCGCGAACCACATGCGGTCGTCCGGCGTGTTCGGGGCCCCCGCGCAGTTCGTGCTCCAGCTCGCGCCGCCGTCGCTGCTGACGCTGTTGGTGATGTTGGTCAGCCCCTGGAGGTCGGAGAAGTACAGGGCGTTGCCCGGGTCGAGGTAGAGGTCGGTGTCACCTCCGCCCACGCACGTGGTGGGCTTGCCCGGCCCGATCGTGCCGGGGGTGAGCTGGTAGCTGTTGCCGCCGTCGCGGGAGGACCACACGAAGCTCTGCGTGGTCGAGAAGCCGAACGGGATGCTCGAGTAGATCACGCCGTTGCCGTCCACCTTCACGTCGGGCTCGAAGCCCGGGCGCTGCTCGTCGACGACGACGGCGTGCGAGAACCCGATCGCGCCCGAGCTCTGACGGGCGCGGACGCGCGCCGCCACCAGGGGCGAGGCCGCCAGGCCGCCGGCCGCCAGCCCCGTCACCGCGAGCGCGGCGGGGAGGAGGGCGCGTGGGGTCGCGAATCGGGGCCTCCAGCCGCTCACCGGCACGGATGGTAACCGCCGGGGCTCGCCGGCGCGCCGGTGGCGAGCTCCGCCCGCCCCCTCACCGCCTCGCCCGGCTCCTCACCCCCTCGCCCAGCTCTCCAGAACCTCGAGCCCCGCGGCGCCGTCCACCTCCACCTCGCGGATCTCCGGCGGGGTGCGGCTGAACCGGGGCGCGGGCGCCGGCTGGACGACTCCCGCCCGCTCGATGAACGTCGCCCGCGCGCGGTTGTGCTCGTGGGCGGGCGCCTCCGCCAGCGAGAGAACCGGCGTCACGCACGCCTCCGCGTGCTCCAGCCGCCGCGCCCACTCATCCCTGGTGCGCTGTCGGAAGACCTCGGCGAAGCGCGCCTTGAGCTCCGGCCAGCGGTCGCGGTCCCATTGGGGCGCCTCGGCGGGATCGATCTCGAGCAGCCGCAGCAGCTCGGCGTAGAACTGCGGCTCGAGCGCCCCGACGGCGAGGTACCCGCCGTCGGCGGTCTCGTAGACCTCGTAGAAGTGGGCGCCGGAGTCGAGCAGGTTGGTGCCCGGCTCATCGGTCCACCGTCCGGCCGCCCGCAGCCCGTGGATGAGGCTCGAGAGCAGCGCCGCGCCGTCCACCATCGCCGCGTCGACGACCTGCCCCCGGCCCGAATCGCGCGCCTCGAGGATCCCGCACACCACGCCGAGGGCCAGCAGCATCCCCCCGCCGCCGTAGTCGCCCACCAGGTTGAGCGGGAACTGCGGCGTCGCGCCGCGACGGCGGAAGGAGTCCAGCACGCCGGCGATCGAGATGTAGTTGATGTCGTGGCCGGCGACCGGGCTGAGCGGGCCGTGCTGCCCGTAGCCGGTCATGCGCCCGTACACGAGCCGCGGATTGCGCGCCATCGCCTCATCGGGCCCGAGACCCAGCCGTTCCATGACCCCGGGACGGAAGCCCTCGATCAGGGCATCGGCCCGCTCGCAGCAGGCCAGGACCGCCTCGCGCTGCTCGGGCTGGCGCAGATCGAGCGCGACCGCGCGCCGGCCCCGGAGCGTGACGTCCCACTCGCGGGGCGCCGCCGCGCCCGGCGGCCCGGCGGCGCGCTCGATCCGCAGCACGTCCGCCCCCATGTCGGCCAGGACCATGCCGGTGAACGGGACGGGCCCGATGCCGCCGATCTCCAGCACCCGTATGTTCGCGAGGGGCCCGATCGGCGGCACCCTACACGCTCGCCGGCGGCGCCCCGGACGTCGGCCTACGCCGCGGCCGCCTCCTCGGCGGGGGCCTGAGCGGCCGCGCTGGCCGGCGGGGTGCGCCCGCGGATCAGGTCGGCGGCCCGCTCGGCGATCATGATCGTGGGCGCGTTCGTGTTGCCGCGCACGAGCGTCGGCATCACCGAGGCGTCCACCACGCGCAGGCCCTCCATCCCCATCACCCGCAGCTCGGCGTCGACCACCTTCCCCATCGCGCAGGTCGAGACGGGGTGATACAGCGTGGTCGAGTTGCGCTCGATGTGCGCGAGGATGCTGGCATCGTCCTCGCCGGCGGGGACGGCGTAGGGGCCGGTGCTGACCGCGGCCAGAGCGCTCTGGCAGCAGATCTCAAACGCCCGCCTGACGCCCTCGATCAGCGTCGCGCGGTCCTCGTCGGTCGCGATGTAGTTGTGCAGGATCCGCGGCTTTGAGGTGGGCACCCGCGAGCGCAGCTTGACGAACCCGCGCGAGGTGGGGCGCAGCAGGCAGGCCGACAGCGCCCAGCCGTCGACCAGGATCTCGCCGCTGCCCGCCTCGGGGAAGAGGATCGGGATCGCGTGAAGCTGGATGTCGGGCGCCGGCAGGCCCTCGCGCGTGCGCAGAAAGCCACCGGACTCGGCGAAGTTGGAGGTCAGCGGCCCGCGTCCCTCGCTCTGCAGCAGGCCGAGGCTCTCCTCGGACTCCGCGGTCAGCAGCGACGGCTGGTCGGTGGTGTAGGTGATCCACGTGGCGAGGTGGTCCTGGAGCCCGCGACCCACCGGGAGGTCGTGGACGGGCGGGATGCCGCCGAGCTCCAGCTCCTCGGCCGGGCCGATCCCCGAGAGCAGGAGGACCTGCGGGCTCTGGTAGGTGCCGGCGCTCAGGATCACCTCGCGACCGGCGCGCACCTGCTCGACCGCGCCCCCGCGGTCGACCTCCACGCCGACCGCGCGCGTGCCCTCCAGCAGCAGCCGGTTGACGTAGGCGTCGGTCTGCACGGTGAGGTTGGGGCGCTGCATCACCGGGTGCAGGTAGGCGACCGCGGCCGAGCAGCGCATGCCGTCGCGCTGGGTGACCTGGTACCAGCCGACCCCGTCCTGCCGGGGGCCGTTGAAGTCGTCGTTGAGCGCCAGCCCGGCCTCGACCCCCGCCTCGATGAACGCCTCGCAGGTGCGGTACCGCGAGCGGTTGTCGATCACCCGCAGCGGCCCACCGGCGCCGTGCAGCTCGGAGGCGCCGCGCTCGTTGTCCTCGGCCCGGATGAAGTAGGGCAGCACGCTCTCCCACCCCCAGCCCTCGAAGCCCATCGCGGCCCAGCCGTCGTAGTCGGCGCGGTTGCCGCGGATGTAGACCATCGCGTTGACCGAGGATGACCCGCCGAGCGTGCGGCCGCGGGGGAGCACGCGCTGGCGGTAGCCCAGGCCGGGCTCCGGGTCGCAGACGAAGCCCCAGTCGTACTTGCTCAGGCTCACCGCGAGCGCGCCGGCCGGAAGGTGGATCTCGTCGGCGGTGTCGGGGGGGCCGGCCTCGATCAGGCAGACGGTCACGTCCGGGTCCTCGGTCAGGCGGGACGCCAGGACGCACCCCGCCGATCCGGCTCCGACGATCACGTAGTCGAACTCAGTCATCCTCGCCTCCTCGAGCGGTGTGCTTGGCGCCGCGGCGGCGGCCTTGGGTCGCGGCCATTCTCGACCCGGCGGGGGATGCAGGTCAAGCGTGGCGGCCCGCTAGCCTCCGGCCGCGGTGCGACTGGGACGTGCCCTCACCGTGGTTCTGCTGGCGATCGCCTGCGCCTCCTGCGGCGGCGCGCGCCGGGCGCCCACGACGCCGACGCGCGCCTCCACCGCCCCGGCCGCCGGCGCCGGAACCGCGCCGGCGGGCCAGCCGGGGGCGGGAACCGTCGGTCCCGAGGGCGTGGTGCTGGAGGCGGGCCCGCCCCTGGCGCCCGCCTCGAGCACCGCGCCGGGCACGCCGGTGGACGGGATCCAGTGCGCGCCGGTTGAGCAGCTCGCCTACCACATCCACGCCCATCTCCAGGTGTACGTCGACGGCCAGCCGCGCGAGCTTCCCCCGGCGATCGGCCTGGTGGACCCGGTCGCCCAGCAGACCGCCAACGGCGCCTTCTACGGCGCCCAGGGCTGTTACTACTGGCTGCACGTCCACGCCGGCGACGGCGTGATCCACATCGAGTCGCCCACGCAGCGCGTCTACACCCTGGGCGACTTCTTCGACGAGTGGCGCCAGCCGCTCGCACCCAGCCGCGTGGCGAGCGCCACCGGGCCGGTGACGGCCTTCCTCAATGGCAGGCGCTGGACCAGGAGCCCGCGCGCGATCCCGCTCATCCCCCGCGCCGCGATCCAGCTCGACGTGGGGCGACCGATCGTGCCCTTCCACGGGATCTCCTGGTCGGGCACTGGGCTCTGAGCTCGGTCACGGCGCGCGCCCGGGCCATCAGGCCCCTCCGCCCGACTCGCTCGGCCTCGGCGCCCGGCGCCCCCGCCGCCGGCGGGCGATCTCGCCGCCGGCGAGGATCACCACGAAGGTGATCAGGGCGGCGCCCGCAATCGTCCCCAGGTCGTTGACGGCGTCGAGCAGCGGCGGCCCCGCGTAGTAGGCGCCGAGCGAGATCGGCACCGCCCACAGCAGGCTGGCGGACACCGCGTTGGTGAGCAGGTAGACGCGCGCCCGGGAGCCGTTCACCCCGGCGACCCAGGAGGGCATGAGGATGATCGCGAGGATCTCAAAGCGCCGGAACACCCGCTCCCCGCGCTCGATCGCCCGCACCCGCATGCCGTGCAGCGGCCCGGGCGCGGCCAGCACCCGGCGGCCGGCCTTGAGCCCGATCACCCACCCCAGCACCCCGCCCGCAGTCGCGCCCACCCACGCCCAGAACACGAGCGGCGTGATGTCGAGGTCGTGCTTTGAGGCGAACACCGCCGCGGCGATCAGCACCGGCTCCCCCGGCCCCGGGAACCCCGCCCAGCTCGCGAACGCGGCCAGGGCGACCGCGAGGTAGTCGATCGCGGGCCCGCGCACGTGCTGGAACAGGTGCAGGTGCACGTGGACGGCTAGCAGGAGCACCCCGCCGCCCATCCCCGAAGTCCGCGCTGTGGCCTCATCTCCACGATGCTGGCACACGGGTTAACTCGGCCCGGGCGGGCGCCCCCGTTACACGCGCGAGCGCCCGGGCTCACGCTGCGCGATCCGTTTATCCCAATGTCCAGTCCCCCCGGGCGAACGCTGGACCCCCGGCCATAACAGCGCGCCCCGCCGGCGCGCAAACTGCCGCTGGGCCACCGGCCCCCGCTGCTGCGCGGATGCGCCAGCGCTGCTCCAGCGCCGCAGCCGTCTGGAACCACGAATCAAGGAGCGGATCAATTGGGCGCGATAGCGAGCGCTGTGACGGGCGCGTACCCCACCTGGCTGAGCCCGGGCGACAACTCCTGGCAGCTCACCGCCGCGACGCTCGTCGGGCTGATGAGCGTCCCCGGACTCGTCGTGCTCTACGGCGGGGTGATGCAGAAGCGCTGGTCGATCAACAGCATGATGCTCACCTTCGCCGCCTTCGCCGTCGTGCTGCTGGTGTGGGTGCTGTGGGGGTTCAAGATGGGCTTCGGGCACCCGATCGGCTCCGGCTCGGGGTTCTTCTCCACCTTCGTCGGCAGGCCGGGGAGCATCCTCGGCCACGCTGAGGAGCAGGGCCGCGCCAACGTGCCGCTCCTGAGCGGAGGGATGCCCAGCTTCCGCTTCCCGATGTCCTCGCTGGCCTACTTCCAGTTCGTGTTCGCCGCGATCACGCCGATCCTCATGCTCGGATCGGTGCTCGGGCGCGTGAACTTCAAGGCCTGGATCCCGTTCGTGGCGCTGTGGTCCACCTTCATCTACACGGTCAACGCGTTTCTGATCTGGGGCGGTGGGTGGTTCGCCCACAAGGGAGCGGTCGACTTCTCCGGCGGCTACGTCATCCACCTCTCCGCGGGGGTGTCGGGGTTCGTGGCCGCCGCGGTGATCGGGCCGCGCCTGCAGCGCGACCGCGAGATCGACGCCCCCAACAACGTGGCGATGGTCGCGGTCGGCGCCGGCCTGCTGTGGCTTGGCTGGAACGGCTTCAACGGCGGCGACCCGTACTTCGCGGGCGCCTCCGCCTCGGCCGCCGTCCTCAACACGAACCTGTGCACCGCGGTCGCGTTCCTGGTGTGGGTGCTGTGGGACTACATCACCGGCCGCAAGCCGGGCCTCATCTCCGGAGTGAACGGCATGATCACCGGGCTGGTGGGGATCACGCCCGCCGCCGGCTACGTCAACGGCTGGGGCGCGATGGCGATCGGCGTGGCGTGCGCGACGCTCGTCTACTTCGCGCTGAACTACCTGAGCCGGCTGCGCCCCTTCCGCAACGTGGACGACACGCTCGGCGTGATCTACACGCACGGGTTCGCCGGGCTGACGGGCGGCCTGCTCACCGGCGTGTTCGCCGACCCGAAGATGCTCGTCTACATCAACCCGGCGTTCGCCGCCCGCGGCCTGGTGCACGGCAACCTGACGCTGCTCAAGTGGCAGTTCTTCGCCGCCCTGTGGGTCGTGGTCTTCTCCGCCGTGGGCACGTTCATCCTGCTCAAGCTGGTCGGGCTGTTCGTCCCGCTGCGGATGCCCACGGAGAACATGGAGATCGGCGACGTGGCCGAGCACGGTCACGAGGTCTATCCGTCCGACATCCCGTCGCTCGCCTACCCGGCCGGGCTGCCGAGCCTGGCGCCGGGCCAGCAGACGGCGGCGCCGTCCACCGCATAGGGGCTGCGGCGGCCCTCCCGGGGGCGGCGGGCAAACGCCCGCCGCCCCCGGCCCCCGCTCGATGCGGCGTTTTGTCCACGTGGATAGTGAACCGGCGCGGCCGATCCCGTAACGTTGCCCGCGCACGCCCGGCCGCCGTGGCGTGATCGCGAGCGCCGTGGAGGGAGCGGCGCCGTCGTGGCGTCTCCCCCCCCAGCTCGAAGTGCACACGAAGGAGCTCTCCAGATCCATGCCTCGTATCCGTCAGCAGAACGTTCTTGCGGCTCAGTGGACCCCCAACGGGGGCGCGCTGGGGGCCGCTGACCTCACGGCCCCCGACAACCAGGTCTTCGGGCTCAACGTGTTCAGCCCGGCGGTCCAGCGCCAGCGCCTGCCCCGGGACGTCTTCCGGCGCCTGCAGCAGACCCTGGCCAGGGGCGAGATCCTCGACACCTCGCTGGCCGACGCGGTGGCCCAGGCGATGAAGGACTGGGCGCTCGAGCGCGGCGCCACCCACTACACGCACTGGTTCCAGCCGCTCACCGGCTCCACGGCGGAGAAGCACGACAGCTTCTTCGCCCCCACCGGCGAGGGCACGGCGCTGGCCGAGTTCTCCGGCAAGGAGCTGATCCAGGGCGAGCCCGACGCCTCCTCCTTCCCCACCGGCGGCATCCGGGCCACCTTCGAGGCGCGCGGCTACACCGCCTGGGACCCCACCAGCCCCGCGTTCATCATGGAGAACCCCAACGGCGCGGTGCTCTGCATCCCCACCGCCTTCACCTCCTGGACCGGCGAGGCGCTGGATCACAAGATCCCCCTGCTGCGCTCGATGGACGCGCTCTCCAAGTCGGCCATCCGCGCGCTGCGGCTGTTCGGCGACCAGGCCGCCCAGCGCGTGTTCACGACCGTGGGCCCCGAGCAGGAGTACTTCCTGATCGACGAGCAGTACTACTTCGAGCGGCCCGATCTGATCACCACCGGGCGCACCCTGTTCGGCGCCAAGCCGCCCAAGGGGCACGAGCTCGACGACCACTACTTCGGCTCGATTCCCGAGCGGATCCTCGCCTACATGCTCGACACCGAGCGCGAGCTGGCCAAGCTCGGGATCCCGGTCAAGACCCGCCACAACGAGGTCGCCCCCAACCAGTACGAGATCGCGCCGGTGTTCGAGAACTCCAACGTGGGCTCCGACCACCAGCAGCTGACGATGCAGATCATGCAGAACGTGGCCCGCCGCTACGGCCTGGTCTGCCTTCTGCACGAGAAGCCCTTCGCGGGCGTCAATGGCTCGGGCAAGCACAACAACTGGTCGATGGGGACCGACACGGGCAAGAACCTGCTCGACCCGGGGGACACCCCCCACGACAACCTCGAGTTCCTCTTCTTCTGCGCCGCGGTGATCCGGGCGGTGAACCGCCACCAGGGCCTGCTGCGCGCCTCGATCGCCTCGCCCGGGCAGGACCACCGCCTCGGCGCCAACGAGGCGCCGCCGGCGATCATCTCGATCTTCCTCGGCACCCAGCTCGAGAACGTCTTCAGCGCGATCGAGCGGGGCGAGGCGGGCGAGTCGACCCCCGAGTCGTTCCTCGGGCTGGGCACGCCGGTGCTGCCGCCGCTACCCCTGCACGGCGGCGACCGCAACCGCACGAGCCCGTTCGCGTTCACCGGCAACAAGTTCGAGTTCCGCGCGCTGGGGTCGAGCATGTCGCTCTCCTTCCCCAACACGGTGCTGAACACGATCGTGGCCGAGGCGATCGACGACCTGGCCGAGGAGCTCGAGGACGCGCTCGCCGCCGGACAGGAGCTCGAGGCGGCGCTGCGGCCGATTCTTCAGCGGGTGTATGCCGAGAACAAGCAGATCGTCTTCGGCGGCGACAACTACTCGCCCGAGTGGCACGCGGAGGCGCAGCGGCGCGGGCTGCTCAACCTCCGCGCGACCCCCGACGCCCTTCCCTACCTGGTGCGCGACGAGACCACCACGCTGTTCTCCAACTACGGCGTGCTCTCCGAGCGCGAGCTGGAGTCGCGCTACGAGGTGTTCCTGGAGCAGTACGTCACCAAGCTCAACATCGAAGCCGAGACCGCCGCTTCGATCGCCCGCACGAGCGTCCTTCCCGCCGCCGTACGCCACCTGACGATGCTCAACGACGCGCAGCTCCCCGAGCTGGCGCGGGAGACCGCCGAGCTGGTCGAGGAGCTGACCGAGGCGATCACCTCGCTGGAGTCCGCCAATCTCGCCGAGAACCAGCCGCACGACGACCTGCTGGAGCACGCGCGCTACATGCACGACCGCGTGCTGCCGGCGATGGACGCCGTGCGCGCGGCGGCCGACCGCCTGGAGCGGGTGGTCGCCGACGACCTGTGGCCGCTGCCGAAGTACTCGGAGATCCTGTTCATCAAGTAGGGGCCGGGCTTACCCCAGCACCAGCTCCGCGGCCGTCCGCAGCGTCTGCCGGTCGCCGGAGATCAGGAGCGTGGTCACGCTGGACTCCCGCCAGGCCTCGAGCTTGTCCCGGATCTCCTCGCGCGAGCCGATCAGCGTGAGCTCCTCGATCAGCCTGGCCGGGACCGCCGCGGCGGCCTCCTCCTTCTTGCCCGACAGGTAGAGCTCCTGGATCTGGCGGACCTCGGCCTCGTACCCCATCCGGATCGGGACGTTGGCGTGAAAGTTGGCCGTCCGCGCGCCCATCCCCCCGAAGTAGAGGGCGTACATCGGCCGCACCGCGTCCATCGCCGCCGCCGGGTCGTCGGTGACGATGAGCGGGACGGTGGCCGCCACCTCGAAGGTCTCGGGGGTGCGTCGCGCGCCGGGGCGTCCGAAGCCCTCCGACAGCGCCCGGCTGTAGAGGTCGTCGTGGTTGGGCGAGTAGAAGATGGCCAGCCACCCGTCGCACAGCTCGGCGGCCATCGCGATGTTCTTCGGCCCCTCGGCGGCGAGGAAGATCGGGATCTCCTCGCGCAGCGGGTGGATGCTCGACTTCAGCGGCTTGCCCAGGCCCGTCGGCTCGGGCAGGCCCTGGCCGCCCCTGTAGGGCAGCTGGTAGTGGGGGCCCTCGTGGACGACCGGTCCCCGGCGGGCCCAGATCTCGCGCAGGACGCCGATGTACTCGCGCATCCGGCCCAGCGGCTTGGCGAACGGCTGCCCGTACCAGCCCTCCACCACCTGCGGGCCGGAGACCCCGAGGCCGAGGACCAGGCGACCGCCCGAGAGGTGGTCGAGCGTCATCGCGGCCATCGCGGTGGCGGCGGGCGTCCGGGCGGAGATCTGCACGATCCCCGTCCCCAGCCTGATGCGCTGGGTGGAGGCGCCCCACCAGGCGAGCGGCGTCAGCGCGTCGGATCCGTACGCCTCCGCGGTCCAGATCGAATCGAAGCCGAGCCGCTCGGCCTCGCGCACCGACTCCAGCGCGCCGGGCGGCGGGCCCTTGGACCAGTAGCCGACGTTCAGGCCGAGACGGAGCTCATGCCGCATGGGCGGGGAACCCTATCCGCTTCGGCGCCGCAGCCGAGCCAGGACGCGGCTCAGGCGGCCGGGGGGCCGCGGCTGGCTGCGCAGCCACTCGGCGCGCGTGGGGAGCCGCCCGGCCCGTCTCGCCCTCAGCACGCAGTCGGTGTGGGCGTGCCGCCGTCCCCGCGGATCGCCCTCCGGGAGCATCAGCATGTGCTCGCTGAGCGCGGGAAGGTGCCGCCCGCAGAGCGGACAGCGGTAGGTGGCGGGCTTGCGGTTCTGCGCGCGCCGCAGCGCCCACCAGCGGGCATCCGGTAGGCCCTCGGGCTTGGCCACGGGCGCAAGCATCGCACCGCGGCGGCCCTCCGCTATCGTCGCCGCCGTGGACGAGGCCACCCGCCGCATCTCGCTGGAGACGAGCAGGCACAGGATCACCGGTCATGTCCGCCTCCCCCCCGACGGCTACCGCAGCCGGCTGAGCGACTACCTGAACTCCCAGGAGCGTCTGTTCCTCCCCCTCACCGACGTCGTCATCACCCGCCTGGACGGCGCGGGCACCGAGGAGCGCCACAGCTTCGTCGCCGTCTCCACGCGGCACGTGGTGATGGCGATCCCGCTCGACGAGGTGGACTGAAGGGCGCCGGCCGGCCGCCCGCCCTTTGGGAGGGGGGCCTTGCCGCGGGCGCCGGGCGCGTTACCGCGCGGGGGCGCGGAGGTATCTTTATCTGCGATGGCGGTCAGACCCGACGAGCTTCAGGGCCTTAGCCGCAGCGAGCTGCTGCGGGCCTCCCCGCGCATGTTCGAGTCGGAGCTGCTGGACCGGCTCTCGCGCGTGCACCCCGTGGTCCCGCCGCTGATCTTCCTGCCCGCGATCGCCGTGCTGCTGGTGGAGGGCGTCGTCCGCGGCGCCGGCTGGTGGACGCCGGCGTGGCTGCTCGGCGGCTATGTCTTCTGGACGCTCACCGAGTACTGGCTTCACCGGCTCGTCTTCCACTTCGAGCCCGAGGCGGGGATCGGCGCGCGCCTGCACTGGATCATCCACGGCGTCCACCACGACCACCCCAACGACCCGCTGCGGCTGGTCATGCCGCCCTCGGTGAGCGTCCCGCTGTCCGCGCTGTTCGTGCTCGGGTTCTACGCGGTCCTGGGCAGCCCAGGCTTCATGCCCTTCGGCGCCGGCTTCTTGAGCGGCTACCTGCTCTACGACATGCTGCACTACCACGTCCACCACCACTCGCCGAGGACGCGGCTGGGGCGCCTGCTCCGCGAGCTGCACATGCGCCACCACTTCCAGAACCACGAGCGGGGCTACGGCGTGAGCGCCCCCTTCTGGGACTACGTCTTCGGAACCCCGCTGAAGCCGCGGCGTTAGTGGCGGGGCACGGGGGCGCGCCGGGCGCGTCCATCAGGGGCGTGGCGATGGCCGTGCCGGAGCGGCTGGTCTCCAATGCCGAGATCGCGGCCCGGATCGGGGTGGAGGAGTCCTGGATCGCCAAGCGCACGGGCACCGCCACCCGGCCGTGGGCCGGCGAGGGCGAGCGGCTGACCGAGTTCGCCGCCCGGGCCGGCGCCGTTGCGCTGGAGCGGGCGGGGGTGGCGGCCGGCGAGGTCGACCTGGTGATCGTCGCGACCTCCACCGCCGACGAGATCACGCCCAACACCGCGCCCCAGGTGGCCGGGCTGATCGGCGCCGAGCGGGCCGGGGCCTTCGACGTGGGCGCCGCGTGCACCGGCTGGCTGGCCGGGCTGTCGCTGGCCTGCGGGCAGATCGAGTCGGGTCGGGCCGAGACGGCGGTCGTGATCGGGGCCGACTTCCTCTCGCGCTTCCTCGACCTCTCCGACCGCGACACGGCGCCGCTGTTCGCCGACGGCGCGGGGGCGGCCGTGGTGGCGCGGTCGGCCGCCGGCGACGGCAGCCGGGTCGGGCCGGTGCTGCTGCGCTCGGACCGCTCGGGCGTCGACTGGATCCGCCTGGAGCGCGGCAGGAGCATCTCGATGCAGGGCCAGGAGACCTTCCGGGCGGCCGTCCGCCGGCTCTCGGAGGTGACGCTCGAGGCGCTGGAGGCGGCCGGCGCGACGCTCGCCGAGGTCGACCTGTTCGTCTACCACCAGGCGAACTCCCGGATCATCCGCGCGGTCGGCCAGCGCCTGGGGCTGCCCGAGGAGCGCGTGGTCGACTACGTGGCGCGCTTTGCCAACTCCTCCACCGCCACCCTCCCGATCGCGCTCACGGTGGCCGAGGCCGAGGGCCGGCTGCGCGGCGGCGCGACCGTGTTGCTGGCCAGCTTCGGCGGCGGGTTCACATGGGGCGCCGCGGTGGTGCGGTGGGGGCCGGAGTGACGGGTGGCCGGCGGCCGGCGCACGCGAGCGTGCATGAATTCTTTGGCGTTCTCCTGCGCCATACGCTAGGGAAATCGCCATCGTTCGGACCCGGCCCGCGCACGCCCGCGCACGCCCGCGCACGCCCGCGCACGCGCCGCGGCGGGCGCGGCGCCCGCGCGGGCCCAGCCGCCCCCCGCCGCCTTGCCTATCTGCGCCGGCGGCCGTAGGCTGTCCCCGTGGCGTCAGGATCCCAGCCGCATCCCGCGCTCACGACGCGGCGCGTCGTGGTCGTGCTGGTGATCTGGCTCATGCTCGTGGTCAGCTACATCACCTTCTCGATGATCACCGCCGCCCACAGCCAGGGCAAGCCGCCCCGGTGGGCCCCCGTGCAGTCGATCCGGCGCTGAGGCGTCGGGCCGCCCGCGCGTCGCGCCTCCCGAGCACCGGGAGGCTCGCCGGTTCGGAGCCGGGTGAGACCTGGCGCAAGCCAGCGGAGAGGGAGGGATTCGAACCCTCGAACGAGGTTTCCCCCGTTACTCGCTTAGCAGGCGAGTGCCTTCAGCCACTCGGCCACCTCTCCCGGGGCTCGGGCCAGTGTAGAGGTTCGGGCCGCGGCGATCAGGGCCGTCGATCGGGGCTAGGATCGAGGCCGCCGGGCCCCGGAGGGGTGGCAGAGCGGTCGAATGCACTGGTCTTGAAAACCAGAGTCCGTTCACGCGGACCGCGGGTTCGAATCCCGCCCCCTCCGCTCAGCGACCCGGCCGCGCGGAGAGCTCGACTTCCGCCGGCCGAGCTCCTATGATCGGATCCATCCGATGGTCGACGTGACCCTTTCGGAGCCGTCCCTCGGGGCAGAGGAGGCTCCACCTCATCCGCCGCTGAGCATTCCGGAGTTCCGGATCGTCCCGCGCTCCGGGATCGTGGCTGCCGCGATCGTGGTCGTGGCGCTGGTCGTCGCGATCGCCGTCAACAAGAGGTGGCCGATCGACTTCCTGCACGTGGTCGGCGGCGCGTCGTGGACGATCGTCGATCTCTTCATGGGGCTGGTGATCGGGCCGATCCTGGGCCGGCTCTCGATCCCGGCGCGGATCGAGATGACCACCCGGCTGATGCCCAAGATGGTCGTGATCATGCCGATCGTCGTCACGATGACCCTGGCCGCGGGCTGGCAGCTCGGGGTCCAGAACGGAACCGTCCTGACCGGCGATCCCAACCACGGCTGGGTGGTGGCGAGCTTCATCGTCGTCGGCGTGATGTCGGTGCTCGCGCTGGGGCTGCTCGAGCCGGCCAACATCGCCGTCCTCATCGAGCTCAAGAAGCCCCGCCCCCGGCCGGAGGTGATCGAGACGCTGATGAAGCGGTTCATCTACTGCTCCGGGATCCTCGGGCTGATGCAGGTGGCGACGCTCGTGATCATGACCAAGCTGGCCGCCTCGTGACCGAGCGGCGCCTGCCCCCGGTCACGCAGGTGGCGATGGCCTCGCTGGGCCTGATCGTCGCCGGCGGCATCTACCTCTCCTCCCACCTGCCCGAGCACGTTCCGCTCGCCCCCGCCGTGATCCTGCTCGCGCTCTCGGCGGCGCTGATGGCGTTCAACCTGTTCTCCCTCGCCCGCGTCCCCGACTTCCCGTGGGGACGGTTCTTCTCGGTCGCCAGGTGGTCGCTGCTCGCCTACGCGGTGATCGCCGGGCTGATCGAGTACGCGTTCCTCCAGAACCACGTGCGGGGTGGCGCCCTGGTCGTGCTGACGCTCTCGCTGGCGGTGTTCGCGATTCACGTGCCGACGCTGCTCGGCTTCACCGTAGCGCGCTACCACCAGCCCTAGCGCCGAGGGCGCTACATCTGCTGGGCGGCCGCCTCGATCGCCTCGCGGATCCGCGGGTAGGTGCCGCAGCGGCAGACGTTGCGCAGCCCGTCCAGGTCGGCGTCGGTGATCGGCCGGCCGGATGCCCGGGCCTCCTCCACCAGCGCCACCGCGGCCATGATCTGCCCGGGCTGGCAGTAGCCGCACTGGGCCACGTCGAAGTCGATCCACGCCTGCTGCATCGGATGAAGATCGCGCCCGACCGTCGCCGCGAGGCCCTCGATCGTCGTGATCTCATCGCTCGGCTGGATGTCGGCGACGGGAACCGAGCACGGGTTGAACGCCCGTCCGTTGATGTGGCAGGTGCAGGCCTTGCACACGCCCAGGCCGCAGCCGTACTTGGGGCCCTTGACGCCGAGGAGGTCGCGCAGGACCCACAGCAGGCGCACGCCGTCCTCGCAGTCCACCGAGACCGACTGGCCGTTGAGGATGAAGGTGTGCGTGGGCATGCTGCTAGAAGGTGTTCTGCAGGCCGTCGGTGGGGGACGGCGGGATCGGGGGGACGGTGGGCAGCGGCGTGAAGCCGAGGGGGAGGTCGTGGTTGACGGGGAAGCTGGTCGGCATCGTGCCGGTCGCGCGGCGGTAGGCGCAGGCGGTGGCGGCCATCGAGGCCGCCACGCCGAACTCTCCCGCCCCGCCCGGCCGGTCGCTCGTCGGCGGCATCACGATCACCTCCACCTCCAGCGGCGTGTTCCACTGCCGCGTGTAGTACGCGTTGTCCCAGCTGCCCTCCAGGAAGTGGCCGTCGCGGAGGTGCAGGCTGTAGGTGAGCGCCTGCGCGATCCCGTCCATGATCCCTCCCATCATCTGCGCCTTGAGCCCCAGCGGGTTGATCGGCAGCCCGACGTCGACCGCGTAGACCACCCTGGTCACGCGCGGCCCGGTGTAGCCGTTCTCCACCTGGCGGCTCACCGTGGCGGGCGTGCAGTCGATCTCCACCAGGCAGGCGGCGCGGCCCTTGTACTCCTTGTGCACGGCGATGCCCTGCGCGGTGCCGGGCGCCATCGCGCGGCCCCAGCGACCCACCTGCGCCGCCTTCTGGAGCACCGCGCGCAGGCGCCTGTCGCGCAGGAAGGCGCGGCGGAAGCGGAACGGATCCTGGCCCATCGCGTCGGCCAGCCTGTCCACCATCAGCTCCTTGGCGACGCACACCTCGGGGCTGTAGATGTTGCGCACGCTGGAGGTGTTGAACGTGTTGTAGTCGTAGATCTCGTTCAGCGCCTGGGTGACCGCGCCGAAGTTGTACGGCACGTTGGCGGAGAGGTTGAACACGGTCTGGGAGTAGCCGAGGAAGTCCTGCTTGGGCTCAGTGCCGTAGGTCGCGCTCAGCAGCTCGCCCAGGCCGTGGGTGAAGTCGGTCCCCACGCTCGTGTGCCGCTGCTCGAAGCTCAGCACGTTGCGGCCCGAGTAGGTCACGCGCACGCGCGAGGTGCACATCGGGTGCACCCGCCCCTGGCGGAAGTTGTCGGTGCGGTGCCACATCAGCTTGACCGGCTTGCCGAGCTTCTGCGAGATCGCCGCCGCCTCGAAGGCCGCGTCGGCGAACAGGTGGCGCCCGAACGACCCCCCACCCTGCGTCACGTGCACCGTGACCGCGGTGACCGGCAGGCCGAGGTTCTGGGCGATCTGCTCCTGGGCCCAGATCGGCGATTTCAGGCTCGACCAGATCTCCGCGCCGGTCGGCCTCACGTCGGCGATGGCGCAGTTGGTCTCCAACGGATCGCCGGGGCGGAAGTAGAACGTGAAGCGCTCCTCCAGCGTGCTCGCCGCCGGGTTGGCCGGCCCGAGCGGAAGCTCGGCCGCCCCGAGGTCGGCCAGCACGTCGGCGTCTGACTTCCCGTCCACCGACCCCGGGCCCCAGCTCACATCCAGGGCCCGGATCGCGTCGATGCACTGACCGAAGGTCTCTCCGCGCACGGCGACGCCGCCGGGGACGAACGCGGTGTGCGGGATGATCGCCACGTCGGTGATGCCGGGCATCGCCTCCACCTGCGCCCGGTTGTTGACCGCCAGCGCGCTGCCGTTGATCGTCGGCGCCCGGCAGACCATCGTCGGCAGGGCGCCCGGGACGTCGAGGTCCAGCGCGAACTGCTTGCGCCCGGTGACGATGTCCAGCGCGTCGACGCGGCCCTGCGGGGTGCCGATCAGCCGGTAGTGCGAGCGCGGCTTGAGCCGCGCGCCGACGAGTCGCGTCCTGGGGACCGCGGCGGCGGTGGCGAGCGACCCGTAGCTCACCGACCGCCCGTCGGGCAGCGTGATCACGCCGTCGCGCACCGAGACGCCGCCGGGCGCGCCCCCGAGCGTCTGCACGGCGGCGCTCACGAGCTGCTCGCGCGCGATCGCCGCCGCCACCCGCACCGGAAAGAACAGCGAGTGCATCGAGTTGGAGCCGCCGGTCAGCTGGTTCCACACGAGCTCGGGCCGCGCGTCGGCCAGGCTCACGCGGACCCTGTCGAGCGGCAGGTCCATCTCGTCGGCGATCGTCATCGCCACCGCGGTCGTGATCCCCTGGCCCACCTCCGCGCGCGGCATCGCGAAGGACACCGTGCCGTCGGCGTTGACCTCCACCGTGATCAGGTGGGCCGTCGGCTTGGTCGCGTCGGTCAGCAGGTCGGTGAGGTCGTACTCGTCCACCGCCTGGTGGGTGGGAACGGCCGCGACGGCGGGCTCCACCGCCAGCTGGGCGCCCGCCACGAGCGTGGGGGCCGCGATCAGGTAGCCGATGAAGCGGCGGCGCGAGACGGCGCGCGCCGGCCCGGCCTGGTCGTCTCGCCCGAGCTCACCGCCTGTGCCTGCCAACGTGTGTTCCCTCCCGCAGGAACTCTGGTCCGCGATCTGCCCACAAACCCCGGCGCGACCGGCAGTCTATGACCGCCGAACTGGAAGTTCGATCCCGGCTCAGCCGAAAATCAGCCGGCGAGCGCCCGCGCGCGCCGCTCGGCCCGAGCCCGCGCTCAGGCGGACGCGCCGGCGCGGGCCGTGATGTGATCGATGACGGGCCGGAACTCCTCCGTCGGGGAGAAGTCCACGTACTCGGAGTCCTCGATGGCCTCCGGAGCGTGGCCGGGCGCCCAGTAGAACGCCTCGCCCGCGACGAAATCCTGGTGGCCGTCCGCCGTGTGCATGCGCACGCGGCCCTTGATCATGTAGCCCCAATGGGGACACGGGCACAGGTCGTCGGGCAGGCCGGCGACCGCGGGTCGAAGGTCGGCGCCCGCGGGCAGGCGGAAGAACCCGACCGAGAGGCCGTCCTCGTCACGGAGGCGCACCTCGACGCCGTCGCCCTCGATCACGACCGGGACGCTCTCGCGCTTGATTGACCGCATGTCGCTGCTCCTCTCGGACTTGTGTCTGGTGGTGGTGATCGCCGAGAGCCGGGATCCCCCCATCGCGCGTGCGGCGGGAGCCTCCGCCCGGGGTGACTCGAGCGCGCGAAGCATCGCCCACAGCCGTGAATCCAAGCCCCCCGCGGACATCCCGAGCGTCTCGGCGATCTCATCCCGCGGGATGCCGGCGAGCAGCATTCCGAAGATGGCCTGCTCCTCATGGCCGAACCGATTGCGAAGCGCCTCCGAGAGCCACGGCGCCACCGGCTGCAGTCGGTGGCCACCGCGCGCGACCGCGCGGATGGCGTCGCACAGCTCCGATCCCAGCTCAGCCTTGCTGATCACCCCGTCCGCCTCGGCGACGACGGCAGCGGCGGCCAGCACGTCGTCGGCGTAGGCGGAGTAGATCAACACCCCCGGCGGCTGTCCCAGTCGCTTGAGCTTGCGGCTCAGCCACAGACCCGTGCGGCCGCCGAGCTGATAGTCGACGACCGCCACGTCGACCCCCCCTCGCTCGGCGACCGACAGGGCCTCCTCGGCCGTGGCGAGCGCGGCCACCACGTCGAAGCCTGGCTCGTCGGCGAGCACGTCCCGGATTCCCGCGCGCACCGCCGCATGGTCGTCGACCACCAACAGACGCGTTGGCGGGCGCGAGGCCGCGACGCGGGCTTGCGGGATGGCGCTTGGGTCGGATGCGACGATCATGCTCGGCTTCCTCGGTCGTTCATTTCGCCCAAGCATGGCGCGGCGGCCCGGCGGCCGGTATGGGTGTCCACCCTCATCTTGGGAGCGGTCAGGGCGGTCAGGGCTCGACCAGGCCACGACGGATGGCGTACCGGGTGAGGTCCACCCGGTTGCGCATCCCGAGCTTGTCGAGGATGTTCGCGCGGTGGCGCTCCACGGTCTTCTTGCTGATCACCAGGGCCTGAGCGATCTCCTCGCTGGTGTGCCCCTCGGCGATCAGCTTGATCACCTCCTGCTCGCGCGGCGTGAGCGGGTCCTGCGGCACGCTCTCACCGCCCCGCGCGCGCTCGAGGTAGTCGCGGATCAGCGCGGTGACCGCGGCCGGATACAGGAACGGCTCGCCGCGCATGGCCGCGCGGATCGCCTCGACCAGATCGCGATTGGCGGCCGACTTCAGAACGTAGCCCGAGGCGCCCGCCTTGAGCGCCTCGAAGAAGTACCGCTCATCGTCGTACATCGAGAGGATCAGCACCCGCAGATCCGGACGTCGTCTGTGGAGCTCGGCCACCGCCTGCAGGCCGGTCATGCGTGGCATCGCGACGTCGAGGATCGCCAGGTCGACCTCGGGGCTGAGCGCCTTCTGGACCGCCTCCGCGCCGTCGCCGGCCTCGGCGACCACCTGGATGTCGGGCTGCGCGTCGAGCACCATCCTCAGGCCGCTGCGCACGATCGTGTGGTCGTCGGCGAGCAGAACGTGGATCTTGAGGGGCGTCGGCATCAGGCTTCTCGGTTCAGCGCCAGGCGCAGCCTCACCTCCACGCCGGTGCCGGCGGTCGAGTTGATCTCCAGCTCGGCGCCGATCAGCATCGCCCGCTCGCGCATCCCGGTCAACCCGCCGCCCGCGAGCGTCTGCTCGGGCAGCCCTCGGCCGTTGTCGGTGACCGAGAGCAGCAGCTCCGCTTCCGAGCATCGGAGCGAGACGGTCACCTCCGAGGCGCCCGAGTGCCGCACCGCGTTCGTGAGCGCCTCCTGGGCGACGCGATAGACCGCCAGCTCCACACCGGCCGGCAGGTCGGGAATCGGGCCGTGGAGCTCGTGGCGCACGCGGATCCCGGTCTGCTCGCCGACGCGGGCGCACAGCGAGATCACCGCGTTGAGCAGGCCGAGCTCTTCGAGCGCACTGGGCCGCAGCTCGAGCGAGATCCGCCGGACGTCGGCCAGGCCGCGCTGCACGATCTCGGCCATCTCGGCGAACTCAGGGTGCTCGGCGCCCTTGCGCTGCGCCGCGTGCTCGGCCCGCAGCGCGATCGCGGTCAGCGTCTGACCGAGCTCGTCGTGCAGCTCGCGCGCGATCCTCAGCCGCTCGGCCTCCTGGGCGGCGAGGACGCGCCCAGAGCTCTCGCGCCGCTCCACCTCGAGCCGTTCGAGCATCTCGTTGAACGCCCGGGCGAGCGCCAGCACCTCGCTGGCGGAGCGCTCGAGCCCAACCGCGCGCTGGCCCGGGCGCAGCAGATTGACCTGTCCCATCACGCGGGCGAGCCGGTCGAGCGGTCCCAGCGCCTGACGGACGAGCAGCAGGTCAAGCAGCAGCATCACCACCAGGCCGGCGAGCAGCAGCACAAGCTCCTCGAGCCTGAGCGGGACGTGAAGCGTCACCGGAGCGAGCGCGAGGAGCGCGAAGGCGAGCGCCAACACCGCGGCGTTTGCCGCGAACACGCGCCACAGCATCGGCAGCGGCCGCCGGTGGGGACGGGCCACCGGGGATCTGCGGTCATCGTGGCTGGGCATCACGTTGCGGTTGGGCGCTCGCCAGGCGGCGAGATGGGGTCTGGCTCCACCGAGGATGCGCGTTAGCACCCATGGTCAGCTTCGCATGGGCAATCTAGCTTCAGCGCGTCGGGGTCATTCTCGTCTGAAGGAAGGCCGTGAACGCCGCCAGTCCACCCCCCAGCTCGAAAGCCGGGCAGCCCCAGCCCCCGCGCGGCGGGAGGGCGGCCTGATGGCCCGGATCCTCGCCTACACCTCGCCGGCGCGCGGACATCTGTTTCCGATCGTGCCGGTCCTCGGCGAGCTGCGCAGGCGCGGCCACGAGGTCGCGCTTCGCACGCTCTCCTCCCAGGTGAGCCTGATGCGCAGCCTGGGCTTCGACGCCGCGCGGATCAACGACCGGGTGGAGCTGATCGAGCACGATGACTGGCGCGCTCGCGGACCGCGCGGGGCGTTGACTCGCGCGGTCCGCTGCTTCTCGGCGCGCGCCAGGTTCGACGGCCCTGACCTCCGGCAGGCGATCGCGCAGGAGCGCCCCGACGCCCTGCTGGTCGACATCAACAGCTGGGGCGCGCTCGCGGCCGCAGAGGCCTGGGATGGTCCGTGGACGGCCTTCTGCCCCTATCCCCTGGCTCTGCGCTCGCGCGATGGGCCGCCTTTCGGTCCGGGGCTGCGACCCGCGCGGGGCACCCTCGGGCGAGCGCGCGACCGGGTCGTGGGTCCGCTGGTGATGGGCACGCTCGAGCGAGCGATGCTGCCAGCGCTCAATCGCGTGCGCGCCGACATGGGGCTCGACGAGCTGACCGACGTCGACAGCATGTTCCACCGTCCCCCGCTCCTGCTGTATTTCACCGCCGAGCCGTTTGAGTACCCACGCCGCGACTGGCCCGAGAACCTCCTCATGGTCGGTCCGTGCGACTGGGAGCCGCCCGGCGAGACGCCCGCCTGGCTGGAGGAAGCCAGGCCTCCCATCGTGCTGGTGACGACCTCATCGGAGTTCCAGAGCGACGAGCGGCTCGTGCGCGTCGCGCTCGACGCGCTGGCGGGCGACCGGCTCACCGTGATCGTCACCGTTCCCGCCACTGACCCCCGTCGCTTCGAGGCGCCGGCCAACGCGCGCGTGGTGCGCTACGTTCCTCACGGCCCGGTGCTCGATCGGGCCGTCTGCGCGGTCACGCACGGCGGCATGGGCGTCACGCAGAAGGCGCTGGCGCGTGGCGTGCCGGTCTGCGCCGTGCCCTTCGGCCGGGATCAGCTGGAGGTGGCGCGCCGGGTCGAGGTGGCCGGCGCCGGCTCCCGCCTTCCCGCCAGCCGCCTCCGCAGCGACCGTCTGCGGGCCAAGATCCGCGCCGCGATGCTCAAGGCCGAGGGCGCCCGGCGCGTGGCGGCCGGATTCGAGAGCGCAGGCGGGCCCAAGGCCGCCGCCGACGCCATCGAGCGCCGTCTCGCGGCGGCCGGCGGATAGGCGGACCGGCGCGTCCTCCGTCGCGCAGGCGGCGGTAGCTCAGGCCGGGCCGCCAACGCCCCCGCGTTATCCTTGCCGAAGCCCGTCCGGGCACATAAGCGCCCGTAGCTCAGCTGGATAGAGCGTCGGTCTACGGAACCGAAGGTCGGGAGTTCGAATCTCTCCGGGCGCGCTTTTCGCTTTCCCGTCGCGCCGGCCGCGGGCGCCCCGCCGGGGGCGTAGCCTTCTGAGACCAGCCAGATGAGCCCAGAGAGCGACAGACAGAAGCGCGCCGGGCGCGCCACCGCCGGGAGGAGGTCCTCGGCCGTGCTGACGGCGGAGGAGCGCGCCGCGATGAAGGAGCTCGTCGAGGAGCGCAGGGCGCAGGCCCGCGGCGAGGACGGGGAGCGCGCGGTGCTGGCCAAGATCGCCGAGATGCCGGAGCCGGACCGCACCATGGCAAAGCGGCTCCACGCGCTCGTGAAGGCGAGCGCGCCGTCGCTCTCGCCGAGGACCTGGTACGGGATGCCGGCGTACGCCAGGGATGGCAAGGTCGTCTGCTTCTTCCAGAGCGCGGCGAAGTTCAAGGCGCGATACGCGACGTTCGGGTTCAGCGACAGGGCGAACCTCGACTCGGGCAACCTGTGGCCCACCTACTTCGCGCTCAAGGAGCTGACGCCCGCCGAGGAGAGGAAGATCGCCAGGCTGCTCAAGAAGGCCACCAGCTGAGGCCCGCTGGACAGCCTCGTGCCGTGAGCCCGCGGCCGCGGGAGCGCCAGGCTCAGGCCGGGCGCACGATCGCCTCGAGCTCCTGGAGCTGGCGGCGAACCCCGCCGCACACCTGGTCGCAGAGCTCGAACACGCTGGGGTCCGAGATCGAGTAGCGCACCTGGTTGCCGTCCTTGGACCGGCTCACCATGCCCGCGGCGTGGAGGATGCCGAGGTGCTTTGAGACGTTCTGCTGCGAGGCGCCGAGCGCCTGCTGCAGCTCCCCGACCGTCGCGTCGCCCTCCCGCAGGCGGTCGAGCAGCTTGATCCTCATCGGCTCGCCGAGCACGCGAAACCGCTGGGCGACCAGGTCGATCAGCGGCTCGGGCAGGGGGTGAGAGAGCGGGGCTGGGGAGCTCATGCGGGGGGCTGGGGAGCTCATGCCGGTGAGTGTAACACAACTCGTCGGTTGTGCAGTTGACGACCCGCTGCGAGCACGCTATCCTGGTTGCCAATCCACTGCTGTACAGTTGTGCAGACGTTTACGCCGAAAGGACCGACCGACCATGAACGCGATCGAGCATCTGACCGAGGACACCTTCGATGAGGCCCTCAACCGCCCGGGCCTCCTCGTGATCGATTTCTGGGCGTCCTGGTGTGGCCCGTGCCGCGCGATGGCGCCGCAGCTGGAGCGCGCCGCGACGCTGCGCCCCGACTACCGCTTCGCCAAGGTCGACGTCGACGCGGAGCCGGTGCTCGCCGACCGCTACGGGATCCGCTCGATCCCCACTCTGGTCGTGGTCCGCGACGGCGAGCCGATCGCCGCCCAGGCTGGCGTGGTCGGCGCCGAGCCGCTCGTCGAGGCGCTCGACCGGCTCGCCGCTCCGACGACGGCAGCGGCCGAAACGAGGGCTGCGTGATGCGCATGCGTCCCCGCTGGCCGCTTGAGCGAGTGCTGTTCGCCCTCGCCGGCACGATGACCCTGGCCTCCGCGCTTCTGGCCGCGACCGTATCGGCCTGGTTTCTGCTCCTGACCGCGTTCGTCGGCGTCAACCAGTGGCTGTACGTGCTCGTCGGCCACTGTCCGGCCTCGCTCGTGCTCCGCCGTGCCTGCCGCCTGCGCTCGGCGATGTACGAGCGCCCGGCCGCGCTCGCCTCCGACGTGAAGGCGGTGGGCGCCCGATGAGCGTCCTCGAGGCGTCCCGGCTCGGCGGGCCTCGCGCCGCCGAGCCCTATCCCCACGCGGTCAACGTCGGGCCGATCGGCCGGCTCGGCCGCTTCACCGCCACCCACTTCCGGGCCGTCCTGGCCGCCTGGGTGGTGCTCGCGCTCGCGCTCGGCTTCTTCGCCCCGCGCGTCGAGACCGCGCTCTCAGGCGCCGGATGGGAGACCACCGGCTCGCAGTCGGTGCAGGCGCGGGCGCTGATCGACCGGAACTTCCACGGCCTGTCCTCCTACGCGCTGATGACCGTGCTGTACTCGCCCACCAAGACGGTCGCCGACCCTGCCTTCCAGGCGGTGCTCGCGCGCGTGGAGCGCACGCTGCGAGCCGACCCCGCGGTCAGGAGCGTGATCGCGCCCTCACCCGGCGTCTCGATCAGCCGCGACGGCCACACGGCGATCGTCCAGGCCGGCGCGGCGAGGAGCTCCAACGGCATGGTCAAGGCCGCCGAGAACGTCAAGGGAAGGCTCGCGGCGCTGTCCGGTGACGGCGTGCAGGTGCACCTCACCGGCGCGTCGGGCATGTGGTCGGACTTCAACACGGCCAACCGCACCGCGATGATGAAGTCGGAGGTGATCTCGTGGCCGATCACGCTCGGGATCCTGCTGCTCGCCTTCGGGTCTCTCGTCGCGGCGGGGCTGCCGCTGATGCTGACGATGGTCGGGCTCCTCTCGGCGGCCGGCCTGCTCTACCTGGGCACGCTCGTGATGCCGATCTCGATCTGGGCGATGAACTTCGCGCTGATGTTCGCGCTCGCGCTCGGCATCGACTACGCCCTGTTCGTCGTGCACCGGTTCCGCGGCGCGCTCTTCGGCCACGGCCTCTCCCCCACCGACGCGACCGCGGTGACGATGGACACGGCCGGCAAGGCGGTGCTGTTCAGCGGGATCACCGTGCTGATCTCGCTCTCGGCGGTGATGCTCGTGCCCAGCCCCGCGTTTCGCTCGATGAGCCTCGGGATCATGCTCGCGGTGATCTTCGTGCTCGCGGCGACCCTCACCCTCCTGCCCGCCGTGCTGGCCAGGATCGGCCCGCGGGTGGACAAGCTCGCGCTGCGCTGGGTGCACTCGGGCGAGCACCGCTCCCCGCGGTTTGAGAGATGGGGCCAGCGGCTGTGGCGCAGGCCCCTGCGCTGGGGGGTCGTCGCGGCCGCCGTGCTGGTGGGGCTCGCGCTCCCCGTCACCCAGCTCAGGACGGCGATGCCCTCGATCAAGGTCGTGCCGACAACCGACGCCTCCTACCTCGGCTACCACCAGGTGCAGCGGGCGTTCGGACCGGGATCGACCGGGCCCCTGCAGATCGTGGCCCCGGCCGCGGAGGCGGCGACCGTGGCCCGCGTCGCCCAGGGCGATCGCGGCGTGGCGGCGCTGATGCCGACCCAGACCGCCAACGGGTACGCGCTGATCACCGCGATCCCGCGGCAGGACCCCTCCAACCCCGCCGTCGGCCGCACGATCGACCGGCTGCGCGCCGAGCTGCCGAAGGGCGCGCTGCTGGGCGGCGCCGTGGTGGAGAACCACGACCTCCAGGCCGCCCTGTCGGCCAAGACGCCGCTGGTGATCGGCGTCGTGCTCGCGCTCGGGTTCCTGCTGCTGCTGGTCGCGCTCCAGGCCCCGCTGCTCGCCGCGGTCGGCGTGCTCACCAACCTGCTGGCCACCGGCGCCGCGTTCGGCGTCGCCAAGTGGATCTTCCAGGACGGCGCCGCCCACTCGCTGCTCGGGTTCACCCCCCAGGGCTTCCTCGACGCGTGGGGGCCGGTGTTCTTCTTCGCGATGATCTTCGCCATCTCGATGGACTACACGGTGTTCCTGCTCTCCGCGGCCAAGGAGCACTGGGACCACACCCACGACGCCCGCGAGGCGATGGTCGGCGCGGTCGCCCACTCCGGTCGCGTGATCTTCGCCGCCGGCGCGGTGATGGTCGCCGTGTTCTTCACCTTCGCCCTCTCGGGGCCGCTGCCCCCCAAGGAGATGGGGATCATCCTCGGCATCGCCGTGCTGCTCGACGCCGCGCTCATCCGGCTGCTGCTGCTGCCGGTCCTGCTGCGGTTGATGGGCCGCCGCGCGTGGTATCTGCCACGGTGGGCGCGCCGGGTGCTCCCCGAGGTGACCTTCGGGCACGCGTGAGAGAGCGAGAAAGGAGCCACATCAATGCCACACGCTGACACCGGCTACACGCTCAGCACGACAACCGACCTCTCCTTCGCCGACGCGGTCGCCCGCGTCCGCGAGGAGCTCGCGCGCGAGGGCTTCGGCGTCCTGTGCGAGATCGACGTCCGGGCCACGCTTGAGGCGAAGCTCGGGGTGGAGCGCGAGCCGTACCTGATCCTCGGCGCCTGCAACCCCGCGCTCGCGCACGGCGCGCTCGAGGCGGAGATCGAGCTGGGCGCGCTGCTGCCGTGCAACGTCGTCGTCTACGAGCGGCAGGGTCGCACGCACATCGCCGCGGTCGACGCCGAGCGGCTGCTCTCGATCGTGGCAAACGACGCCCTGGCCGAGACGGCGCGCGAGGTGCGCCGGCGCCTCGAGGCGGTGCTCGAGCGCGCCGTGCGGTCAGAGGCGGCGGCCTGAGCCGGGCCGGCCGGCCGGCGGCGCGTTCTGAGGAGAGACCAAGCCCCCCGGCCTGTCCGAGCGCCGAGGGGCTTGGGCTGCGTGGCTGATCTGCGGGGTCAGGATCCCTAAGGGCTCAGGATCCCGAAGCGGGGTGCACGACGACCATGCGGATCGTCGGCGTGGAGCCGGGGCCGGCGTTCTGGCAGCTGTTCTTGCCGTGGCTGCGCACGACCGGCAGCTTGCCGATCACCTTGACCCGCTCACCGGTCGTGAACGTGGTGGCCCCACCGGCGAACTTGACCTTGACGCCGCTGAGGGTGAAGGTGCCGCTCGTGCCCTTGGCCCAGTGGTTGGTGTGGGCGACGGTGACCACGAGCGTGCCCGACCAGGTGGTGGCGCCGCTGTCCTGCGTCATCGACGTGCCGTCGGCCACCGTGCCGGCCACGATGTACGCCACGTTGTGCGGCGCGCACCGGTGCGAGTTCTGGGCGTTCCCGTTGGGATGATCGCTCCCGTTGGGATGGTTGGAGCCGTTGGGATGCGCGGCGGCCGGCACCGCGATCGCGAGCGCGCCGGCAGCGGCTACCAGCGTGACGGCCTTGAACCTGATCCTCATTCGCTGCCTCCTTGGGGCAACTGGGCGACCTGGAGAAGCGACCCCAGGCCCCTGGTTTTGCGCCCCCGCCTCGCGGCGGGTTTGCCTTTCTCAGCTGCGTTAACGCATCGGCCGGCAAAAGGTTGGGGACTAGTTGCGCCGGGCGTAGACTCGACGCGGTGACCATGAGCAACGGCGAGCTCGTCCGCCGGGGCTTCGAGGCCGCCCGGCGGGGCGACCTCGACGCGCTGCGCGAGCTCCTGCATCCGGACGTGAGGTGGCACGGGGGTGATCCGTCGGCCGCGGGCGCGTGCGCCAACTGCGAGCAGGCGCTCGGCGTCATGGGCGAGGCCCGGGCGCGCGGGCCGCTGCCCGAGCTGGTGGACGTGATCGAGGCGGGCGAGAAGGTGGTGGTGGTGCTGCGGCACGCCTCCGGCGAAGGCGAGGGGGCGATCAGGGCCAACCTCACCACCTTCAGGGACGGACGAGTGGTCGAGATGGTCCACTTTCCACGCCTCGCGGACGCCCTGGCGGCGGCCCGGGTCCCCGGGTAGCCGACGCGCGGGCCCGTGCCCCTTCGCTCCCGCGCGCGGTTCCCCGACGTCCCGCTTGACCGCCCGCACTACGAGAGCTTCTACATCAAGGCCAGCCACCCCGGCGGGGGCCTCGGGCTGTGGCTGCGCCACACCGTGCTGAAGGCACCGGGCGAGCGGCCCCGCGGCGCGCTGTGGCTCACGCTGTTCGACCGCGCGTCCACCGGGCCGGTGGGGCTCAAGGCGTCGTATCCGCACGAGCGGGTGAGCGCTCCCGAGCCCTCCTACATCCGGATCGGCGAGGCGTCGCTTGAGCCGGGCGTGGCGAGCGGCTCCCTCGAGGCCGGATCACACGGCCACGCGCGCTGGGCGCTGCGCTTCCAGGAGGGCCCGCCCGCGTTTCACTACCTGCCGCGGATGTGGATGTACGAGGGTCGCCTGCCGCGCACCAAGGCGCTCTCGCTGTACCCCGCGGTCGCCTTCTCGGGCACCGTCAGCGTCGGGACGCGCGCGCTCGAGCTCGAGGCCTGGCCGGGGATGATCGGCCACAACTGGGGCAGCGAGCACGCCCAGCGCAGCAGCTGGCTGCACGCCACGGCCTTCGCCGAGCAACCCGAGGCCCGGCTGGACGTCGTGCTGGCGCGCGTCAGGCTCGGCCCGGTGCTCACGCCGTGGATCGCCAACGGCTGTCTGTGGCTGGACGGCCGCGGGCACCGGCTCGGCGGCCTGCGCCCCGGGGCGGCCTCGTTCCGGGAGGGGTCCTTCGGGGCGAGCTTCGAGCTCCGCGGAGCCGGGGTGGCGCTCGCCGGGGAGGTGGAGGCGCCGGCCGAGCAGTTCGCCGCCTGGCGCTACGGCCACCCCGACGGCGGCTGGCACCCCACGCTCAACTGCTCGGTCGCCGACCTGCGCCTGCGCGTCCGCGGGGGGGCCTCCGCCGAGCGCCCGCTGCACGCGCGCGGCACCGCGGCGTACGAGATCCAGCTGGCCCCGGGCGCCCAGACCACCGTCCCGCTTCAGCCCTTCGGCGACCCCTGAGCGCCTTGAGCGGGGCCGGGGCGCCGGCGGCGATGGGGACGCGGCGGCATGCTATGCGCCGCCGATCGAGACGAGCTCCCCGGACCGGTGGACATATTGGCCGGGCGCCTCGTCTACCAGGTCCCCGTCTTTGAGGACAGGGCGGCCCCGCAGGAGCGTCTCGGTTGGCCACCCCTTCACGGCGATCCCCTCGAACGGCGTGTGGTCCTGAGCCGATCGACACAGCTCAGCCGTGACGACCTGCTCGAGGTCGAGGTCGATGATGGCCAGGTCAGCATCCGATCCGACCGCGATGGTCCCCTTCCGTGGGTACAGGTTGAAGGCCTGCGCCGGCGCGGCCGCGGCCACCTCCGCGACGCGACCGAGGGACAGACCACGCTTGTGGACGCCCTCGGATATCAGCACCGGGTAGAGCAGCGCGGTGCCGCCGAAACCCGGCAGGGCCGGCCACAGATCCTCGCCCTTTGACTCCTCCATGCAGCAGGCATGATCGGAGGCGACGGTCGTGATCAGGCCGTGCCGCAAGCCTTCCCACAGCGCCTCGTTGTCGGCTCGGCTGCGGATCGGCGGGTTGACCTTGCCGCCGATCCCCTTGCCCTCGAGGTCCTCGCAGGCCAGGGCGAGGTGGTGCAGCGTCGTCTCGCGGACCACATCGAGCGACGGATAGCGTCGAGCCACGTCGACCGCCGTGTCCAAGGCGAGCTTGCTCGAGAGGTGCAGCAGGTTGAGTCGGACCTTGGTGGCATCGGCCAGCACCCCCGCCTCCTCGATCGACAGACGTTCGGTGAGCGGGGGGCGCGCGGCGTCGTACTCGGCCAGGCCCGACACCCGAGGATCGGCCTTGGCCCGCTCGATGAAGACCCGCAGAAGCTCGGCCTGCTCGCAGTGCAGGGACACCGAGATCCGTCCCGGAGCGGCCGCGTCGACCTCCGCGACCTTCTCCATGATCTCGAACAGGTGGCCGAGGTCGTAGTCCTCGGCCATCGTGTAGGCCTGGGCGTCGCGACTGTCGGAGGCAAGATTGAAGCCCTTGTAGAACATGTAGTACTTGAAGCTCGAGACTCCCATCTCGGAAACGAGCCACGGAATCTCGCGGATGTGCTCGGCCGTCATCGGCGCGAGGTGAAAGCCGTAGTCGGTCCGAGCGTGACCGGCCACTCGGTCGAGGACCTCGGGGAAGATCTCGCGGTAGGGACCGCTCTTGTTGAGGTAGTGCTGGCCGGTGCGAAAGTAGGAGATGACCGTGGTGACGCCGCCGACCGTCGAAGACGTCGTCTCGGACTCCGTGTCCTCGGTGATGTCGCGATAGATGCCCAGGTGGAAGTGGCTGTCCACGCCACCGGGAAGAACCACCTTGCCCGAGGCGTCGATCAGCTCGTCGGCATCGCCGGTGCTGATCTGATCCTCCAGCGCCGCGACGCGTCCGTCCCGGATGCCGATGTCCACGTGCCGCTGGGCGACGTAGGGGATGACCACGAGGCCGTTCTTGACGACAGTGTCGAAGCGGGCCATTTCTATGCCTCCTGGAGCTGGGTTATGGTCGCGAGAAGAGGGCCGATCGCCTCCTGGCGATCGAGGGCGAGGACGGCATCTTGTAGCCGACGCAGCTCAGCGTCGCCGAGCAGACGGCCTGCGTTGTCGGCGAATTTGATCTCGAGCTCGCCGTCGCTGAGCGGGCGCTCGGGGCCGCCGCGGTTCGCCATCACTGCCTGCTCGAGCTCACGGCCGTCACGGAGGCGAGCGGTCAGCACGGCCGGGAACTGGTGGGGGAAGATCTCCGAGCATTCGGCCCGTCCGATCACGCTCACCTTGGCCATGTGCCGCCGCCGCGTCGCGTCGGTGGCCAGCGCGTCGGTGAAGTCGTCGATTCCGAGTCCCAAGCCGCCGCCACCGAGCAGAGCCGCGACGACCGTGTACGGTCCGCTGAACTGGGCCTGGTAGCCGGTCGCCGGAGCACGCTTGACCGCGATCGGCTCGCCGATGGTGCGCACGGTCGGCTCCGCCACGCCGAGCGAAATCGCCTCGACGTCCTCGATCGACACACCTCGCTCGCGAAGGGCGAGCGCGGCGTCGATCCCAGCGTGGGTGAAATGGTTCGCCGGGTAGGGCTTGAAGAAGATGTTCGGAACCTCCCAGCGCTCGCCCAACCCGGCTTCGATCGCGGCGGCGTCGTAGTTGCCGTCGAGGAAGGCTCGGAAGAAGCCGAAGCGGCCCTCCAGCACGGTCGGCGGGCCGGTTATGCCGCGCGCCGCGAGACGGGCGGCGCAGATCCCCGAGTGGGCGGCCCAACCGCAGTGGATGCGTTTCACCGTCCCGCCCGTCCGGTTGGCCTCGATCACCCCGCTGGCCATGCTGGCCGCCAGGCCGATCGCGTTTGTCACCCCGGCGGCATCGAGCCCGAGCAGGACGGCCGCGGCGGCGGCGGAGCCGACCGTCCCGCAGATCGAGGTGGCGTGCTGACCACGGTCGAAGTAGACGTTGTTGCGGGACGCGCGGTCGTATCCGGCCATGCCGAGGCGGACGCAGATCTCCAGGCCGACGGCGATCGCGGCGACGACACGCCGACCGTCGGCATCCGCCGCCTCGGCCGCGGCCAGGCAGGCCGGCACGATCGAGGCGCTCGGATGCAGGACCGAGGGAAGATGGGTGTCGTCGTAGTCGAGTGAATGCGCGAGCGTCCCGTTGACGAGCGCGGCGAGCTCGGCCGGAAGCGGCTCGGGGACGCCGACGGCGTGCGCCTCGGCGCGTCCGCCACGGTCCAGCGCGTAGTTGCGGACAACGTGACTGGTGTGCAGCCGGGTGGCGGCGATCATGATCCCGAGCGTGTCCAAGGCACGTCGGGACACGCTGTGACGCACCGCTGCGGGCAGCCGATCGTAGGTGTGTTGCGCCGCAAACGCTCCGAGCCGCTCGGCCAGCGTGCTTATTGGTCAACCTCCTGTGCGGGCGCGTGTAGGTTCGCGCCAGGGTCGACCACCGTCGGGAGAGGGCCAAGTGCGCTAGCCCGTGCAGAGGGCCACGATGAGACCAGCCCCTCCCGG
>Ga0070739_10000909_pt1 | contig 49274 bp, 43 predicted proteins | sample Coa_R1_7_FD_66445 | JGI IMG/M metagenome (GOLD analysis project Ga0070739, IMG submission 66445) | Surface soil microbial communities from Centralia Pennsylvania, which are recovering from an underground coalmine fire - Coalmine... | ecosystem: Environmental > Terrestrial > Soil > Unclassified ...
GGCGGCGGGGGCGGCGAACTGGGCGTGGTAGAGGCGGGCGTAGGCGCCGCCGGAGGCGAGGAGCTCCTCGTGGCTGCCCTGCTCGACGATCTGGCCGTGCTCCATCACGAGGATCACGTCGGCGTCACGGATGGTCGAGAGGCGGTGGGCGATCACGAAGCTCGTCCGCTGGGAGCGCAGCGCCGCCATGGCCTCCTGGATGAGGACCTCGGTGCGGGTGTCGACCGAGCTGGTGGCCTCGTCGAGGATGAGGATGGCGGGGTCGGCCAGGAAGGCCCGGGCGATGGTCAGCAGCTGCTTCTCGCCGGCGCTGATGGCGCCGCCCTCGTCGTCGACGTAGGTGTCGTAGCCGTCGGGCAGGGCGTGCACGAACCGGTCCACGTAGGCGGCCCGGGCGGCCGCCATGATCTCCTCCTCGGTGGCGTCGGGGCGGCCGTAGGCGATGTTCTGCCTGATGGTGCCGCCGAAGAGCCAGGTGTCCTGCAGCACCATCCCGATCCGGGACCGCAGCTGCGCCCGCGGCATCCGCGAAATGTCCACCCCGTCGAGGGTGATGCGGCCCGAATCCAGCTCGTAGAAGCGCATGATCAGGTTGACCAGGGTCGTCTTGCCCGCCCCGGTCGGGCCCACTATGGCCACGGTCGTGCCCGGCTCGGCCACCAGGGACAGGTCGGTGATCAGCGGCCTCTCGGGGTCGTAGGAGAAGTCGACGTGCTCGAACTCGATCCTGCCCCGGGTGGCGCCGGCTCCCGCTGCCTCGTCCGGGGACCCTCCGGCCGCCACGGCGGCGGCGGCGCTGACCTCCGGCACCTGCTCATCGGCGTCGAGCAGCTGGAACACCCGCTCGGCCGAGGCCAGCGAGGACTGGAACACGTTGAACATCGAGGCGAGCATCTGCAGCGGCTGGGAGAACTGGCGGGAGTACTGGATGAAGGCCTGGATGCCGCCGATCGTCATGGCCCGCGCCGCCACCTGCAGGCCGCCTATGACGGCGATGGCGACGAAGTTGAGGTTGCCCACCAGCACCATCGAGGGCTGGATGCTGCCGGAGAAGAACTGGGCGGCGAAGCTGGCCTCGAACAGGTCGTTGTTGATGGAGCGGAAGGCGGCCTCCGTCTCCCGCTGGCGCCCGAAGGTCTTGACGATCGAGTGGCCGGTGAGCGACTCCTCCACCAGGGCGTTGAGCCTGCCCGTGTTGGTCCACTGGGCGATGAACCGGTTGCGAGAGCGCTTGGCGATGGTGCGCATCAGCACCACCGACAGGGGCACGGACACCAGCGCGACCACGGCCAGCATCGGTGAGATCACGAACATCATGACCAGGGTCCCGATCAGCATGAAGGTGTTGCTGAGCAGCTGGCTGATCGTCTGCTGCAGGCCCTGGGCCAGGTTGTCGATGTCGTTGGTGACCCGGCTGAGCAGATCGCCACGGGCGGCCCGGTCGACATAGGACAGGGGGAGGCGGTTGAGCTTGTCCTCCACGTCGGAGCGCAGCCGGTACATGGTCCGCTGCACCACCCCGGCCAGCATGTAGGCCTGGGTGTAGTTGAGGGCGCCGGCCAGGACGTAGAGAACCACCACTTCCAGCAGGGTGTGGTGGAGGGCCCCGAAGTTGATCCCCCCGGCGTGGCGGAAGCGGGCGATGAGGCCGTTGACGATTATGTCGGTGGCGCGGCCGAGCAGCTTGGGCCCGATGACGGTGAGCACGATGGCGGTGAGGGACAGCACCACCACCGCCCCCAGGCGTAGGGCCTCGGGCACCATGCGCCCCGCCAGCACCCGCAGGGTCCCCCGGAAGTCGCGGGAGCGCTCGAGGGGCATCCCGAACGAGCCCATCCGCCCCATGGGACCTCCGGTGTTGGGCGGGGGCATATGGGTGGGGCTGGACTCCTCGTCGCTGCCCTGGGGTAGGGCGGCGGTAGGGGGGCCGGGGGCGGCCCCGTCGGCGCCGGCCGGCGGACGCCCGGGGTCGGGGCGGAAGCCGTCGCTCATGCCGGGGCCCCGGCGGCCTGCGAGGCGACGATTTCGGCGTAGGTGGGACAGGTGTCCACCAGGGTCTCGTGGCGGCCGAGGCCGACCGGCCGGCCCCCTTCGAGGACGAGGATCTGGTCGGCCTCGGAGATGCTCGAGACCCGCTGGGCGACCACCAGGACGGTGGCCTCGGCGGTGAAGGGGGCGAGGGCGGCCCGCAGGCGGGCGTCGGTGACCAGGTCGAGGGCGGAGAAGGAGTCGTCGAAGATGTAGACGTCGGGCCGGCGCACCAGGGCGCGGGCGATCGAGAGGCGCTGGCGCTGGCCCCCGGAGACGTTGGTGCCGCCCTGGCTGATGCGGGCCTCCAGCCCGCCCATGGCCAGCACGAAGTCGGCCGCCTGGGCCACCTCGAGGGCGGTCCACAGGTCCGACTCGGAGGCGTCGGGCTTGCCGTAGCGCAGGTTGCTGGCCACCGTCCCGCTGAACAGGAACGGGCGCTGGGGCACCATGCCGATCCTGTTCCACAGGACGTCGGGATCGAGCTCGCGCACGTCCACCCCGCCCACCAGCACCGACCCGGCGGTGACGTCCATGAGCCGGGCCACCAGGTTGGCCAGGGTCGTCTTGCCCGAGCCGGTGCTGCCGACCACGGCGGTGGTCTGGCCGGGCAGGGCGAGGAAGGTGACCCCGTCGAGCACGGGCGCCTCGGCGCCCGGGTAGGCGAAGGTGGCGTTGCTCATCTCCAGGGTGCCCGGGGTGGGCATCTCCCGCACCGGCCGGGCCGGCGGCACCACCGAAGGCTCGGTGTCGAGCACCTCCTGGATGCGCTCGGCGCTGACCACCGCCCGGGGAGCCATCACCACCACGAAGGTGGCCATCATCACCGCCATGAGGATGAGGGTGAAGTAGGTGAGGAAGGCCACCAGCGAGCCGATGCTCATACGGCCCTGGGCGATGCGGTCGCCGCCGAACCAGACCACGGCCGAGTTGGAGCAGTTGATGACCAGCATCACCATCGGGAACATCAGGGCCATCAGCCGGCCGGCCACCAGCGAGGTGTGGGTCAGGCGCTCGTTGACGACCCCGAAACGGTCGACCTCCCACGGCTCCCGCACGAAGGCCCGCACCACCCTCATGCCGGTGATCTGCTCCCGCAGCACCTGGTTCACCCTGTCGAGGCGCTCCTGCATCAGCCGGAACTGGGGGATCATGCGGCCGATCACGATCCCGAGGAAGACGGCGAGCAGCGGTGCGCTCGCACCCAGCAGCCAGGACAGCCCGGCGTTCTGGTGGACGGCCATGAAGACCCCGCCGATGATGGTCACCGGGGCGGAGAGGACCATGGTGCAGCACATCACCACCAGCAGCTGCACCTGCTGCACGTCGTTGGTGGCCCGGGTGATGAGGGAGGGGGCGGTGAGCTGGTTGACCTCGCGGGCCGACAGCTGGACCGAGCGGTGGAAGAGGTCGTTGCGCACGTCGCGCCCGAAGCTCATGGCCACCCGGGCGCCCAGGTACACCGCCGCCACGGCGAAGCAGGCCTGCACCAGGGCGACTCCGAGCATCACCCCGCCCAGCCGCCAGATGTAGCCGGTGTTGCCCTTGAGCACCCCGGTGTCGATGATCCGGGCGTTCAGGTTGGGCAGGTAGAGGTTGAGGAGCGCCTGCACCCCCTGCAGGCAGAGCAGGACCAGGAGCAGGTGCCGGTAGGGGCGCAGGCGGGAGGACAAGAGTCGGATCAGCACCGGCCGACCCCCTCGTTCACGCCTGCCTCGAGACCCGCCGTCCGTCCCGCGCCGGTGCGCACCAGGCAGGCCCGACCGGGCCGGCCCGGCAGGTGCCGCCACGCGCCGGAGCGGCGGGGGAGGCTCCCCCGTTCGGGGCCGGCGCTCACACCCACCGGCCGCCCCCCTGACCGGGGCCTATACGTAGCCGCCGCGGCGGCTTTCGACCGTGTAACCGACGAGGCCCCCCAGCCCCAGCGCACCGCCGAAGATGGCGAGCCACGCTCCGAATACGAAGGCCAGGGCCACCCCGGCCATGCCCATGCCGAAGACGAAGGGCCAGATGCTCGAGCTCGGGAAGGCGCCGACGGTGCCGGCGGACTCCTCGAACGTGGCCGAGTCGCTGTCCTCGGGACGGGGCTTCATGTGGCGCCCCCACCACCACAGGTAGCTACCGGGCAGGAACCCCAGGAACACGGTCATCACCAGCATGGTGGAGCCCGAGTTCTCCTTGGAGGTGAAGAAGTAGACCCCGTCCACGAGGGCGAAGAACAGGGCGACGCCGAGGAAGATCCGGGCCTCGATGGCGTAGCCGCGGTAGGTCTTGGGGCCGCCCCCGCCGTGGCCCATCAGGCGACCGTCACTCCGCTGGGGCCCTGCCGGGCCAGCTCCGGCTCGCCGTGGTTGGCGTCCCACACCGGCCGCTCCGACCGGATGGGGGGCAGCTTCTCGAAGTTGTGATGCGGCGGGGGCGACGCACAGGCCCACTCCAGGGTGCCGCCGTCCCATGGGTTGCCGCCCGCCGGCACCGGCCTGCGCCACGAGACGTACATGTTGATTAGGAACAGGAGCCCCGACAGGCCCAGCAGGTAGGCGCCGCCGCTGGAGAAGCGGTTGAGGGTGGTGAATCCGTCGCTGACCTGGTAGATCGAGATCCGCCGGGGCATCCCGTGCAGGCCGACCAGGTACTGGGGGATGAACGTGAGCCAGAAGCCGAAGAACATGGTCCAGAAGTTCATGGCCCCCAGCCAGCGACGGGTCATCCGGCCGGTGTACTTGGGATACCAGTAGTAGACGCCGGCGAACCCGGCGAAGACGGCCGTGCCGAACAGCACCTGGTGGAAGTGGGCCACCACGAAGTAGGTGTTGTTGACGTAGAAGTCCAGAGGCGGGGAGGCCAGGATCACGCCCGACAGCCCGCCGGCCAGGAACACGACGAGGAAGCCGACGGCGAAGAGCATCGGCGTCTCGAAGCGGATGGCCCCCCGCCACATGGTCCCGATCCAGGCGAAGTACTTGATGCCGGTCGGGATGGCGATGAGCATCGTCATGCCGGAGAAGAACGGGAGGAGGACGACCCCGGTGGTGAACATGTGGTGGGCCCACACCCCGGTGGACAGGCCGGCGATGGCCAGGGTGGCGAAGACCAGGCCCTTGTAGCCGAACACCGGCTTGCGGGAGAACACCGGCAGGATTTCGGTGACGATGCCGAAGTAGGGCAGGGCGAGGATGTACACCTCGGGGTGGCCGAAGAACCAGAACAGGTGCTGCCACAGGACCGGCACGCCCCCGCCCGACACCTCGAAGATGTGGGTGTGGAAGTGGCGGTCGAAGTACAGCATCACCAGGGCGCTGGTGAGCACCGGGAAGGCGATGAGGATCAGGATGGCCGTCACCAGCATGTTCCAGGTGAAGATCGGCACCCGGAACATCGTCATGCCCGGCGCCCGCAGGCCGAACACGGTGGCGGTGATGTTGATGCCGGTGAAGATGGCCGAGAAGCCGGTGAGGAACAGCGCGACGATCCAGAGGTCGGCGCCAGCACCCGGCGAGTTCACGGCGTCGGACAGGGGGGCGTAGGCCACCCAGCCGAAGTCGGCCGCCCCGCCGGCGACGAGGAAGCCCGACATCATGATGATCCCGCCGGAGAGGTACAGCCAGTAGGACAGGGCGTTGAGCCGCGGGAAGGCCATGTCCGGGGCGCCGATCTGGAGCGGCACGATGAAGTTGGCGAAACCGCCGAAGGCGAAGGGCCCGGCGAAGAGGTACAGCATCAGCGAGCCGTGCATGGTGAACAGCTCGTTGTAGGTCTGCTGGTTGACGAAATGGTTCTCCGGCGACAGGAGCTGGGTCCTCATCAGCATGGCCATGATGCCGGCGAGGAAGAAGAAGACCAGCGAGGTGTAGGTGTAGTTCTTGCCGATGACCTTGTGGTCGGTGCTGGTCAGCCAGTACAGCAGCCCGCTGCGGTGTCCAGCCTCGTGCTCGTGCAGCTCGGCCTCGTGGCGTTCGGCGAGAAGGGTCATGTGGCCGCCTTTGCGTGCTGGTGGACCCAGGTCTGGAACTGTGCCGGGGGAACGACCTTGACGTAGAAGATCATGAGGTCGTGGTGCAGGCCGCAGAAGAAGTCGCAGCGGCCGATGTAGGTGCCCGTCTTGGTCGGGGTGAAGTCGAACACGTTGGTGACCCCGGGCTGGGCGTAGCGCTGGAAGTTGAACGCCGAGACCATGAAGTTGTGCACCACGTCGGCCGACACCAGGTTGACCCTGGTGGTCTGGCCCTCGGGGAGCTCGATGGTCTGGAAGTGGCTGGGGTCGCTGACCACCACGGCGTGCTGGCCGTTGCCGACCGGGAAGTCGAACCGCCAGCCCCACTGGAACGCGGTGACGGTCAGCTGCTGGTCGGGGTTGGGCACCACCTTGTCGACGAAGTTCTCGCCCACGACGGTCACACCGAACAGGGCCGCCACCACGAAGACGGGGGCGATGGTGTAGGCGACCTCCCACGGGATGTTGTAGCGGGTCTGCTTGGGCCACTGGTCGTTGGACCGGCGCCGGTAGCGCAGGACACACCAGAAGATGAGGGCCCAGACGAAGCCGCCGACGGCCAGGGCGGTGATGTCGAAGCCCACGAACATGTGGGAGATGCGCTGGCCCTGGGTGGTGACACCGGGGTTGTTCTCGAACCGCCAGCTGCGGCAGCCGGTGAGGGCCACGGCCAGGGCGGCCAGGGCGCCCATGCGGCCCACCCGCCGGGTCAGCCGGGTCCCTCCTCCGGCTCCGGTGGCGGTGGTCTCGACCGGGCCGGCCGCCCCCCCGACCAGGCCGGATGCCCTTCGGGACGGCCTTCTACCGCCGCGGGGATCGGTGCTCACGACGGAGGAATCTAGCGGTGCCGGGTGGCCAGCCGGCAACCCGGGCCCCCGCCTACGCTGGCGGCCCGAGGAGAGGAGGCAGCAGTGGCGGACGAGTTCAACGTGAGTGACCGCGACGAGCTGGCCAAGCTGGTCGAGGGCCGCTCGGACGAGGAGATAAACGCCGCCGTCGGCGACGGCGCCGACGGCGTGCTCGACCAGATCTTCGAGGCCATGAAGCAGAGCTTCCAGCCCGCCCGGGCCGCCGGGCAGAGCGCCATGGTCCAGTGGGACATCGCCGCCGCCGACGGCACCCGGACCTACCAGTTCAAGGTCGACGGGGGCTCCTGCGAGGTGCTCAAGGGCGGCACCGAGGCCGCCCGGGTGACCCTGGGCCTGTCCCTGCCCGACTTCCTCCGCTTCATCGGAGGGGTTCTCGAGCCGATGCAGGCGTTCATGACCGGCAAGCTCAAGCTGTCGGGCGACATGATGTTCGCCCAGAGCATGCAGGCCTGGTTCGAGACCTGAGCCCGGGGCGGGACCGGATCCGGGCCAGTTCCGGGGCCCGGATCCAGTCCGGCTCAGGCCTGTGCGGCCGCGGCGATCTGGTGGTCGGGGGCCCGGCGGGGAGGCTCCTTGCGGGCCAGGGCCGCCTCGATGGCGGGGGCCAGGCGCTCCATTTTGGCCTTCTCGCGGGCTGCCTCCTCCTCCTTGAACTCCGGCAGCACCTGGTCGGCGAACAGCTCGAGGGACTCGCAGATGTGCTCGTGGCGGTTCTTGCCGGCCTGGCTCACGAAGATCAGCTGGTCGACGCCGGCATCGGCGTAGCCCCTGATCAGCTGGCGGATCTGGTCGGGGGTGCCGATGGCCCCCCGCAGCGAGCCCAGGCCCTGCTGGAGCAGCTGGGCCCCCAGCACCTGGCCGGTCTGGGCGGCCACGTTGCGGTCGAAGCCCCAGTTCGACCGGTTGGCCTGAAACTCTTCCCAGACGTTGGTCGACCCGGGTACGTGGTTGCCGAAGACGTAGTAGTGGGCCAGGGAGTAGCCGAAGAAGTGGCCCCCGTCGAGGCCCCGCTCGATGGCCGTCTCCTCGTCCTCGTGGCACATCAACGGCAGCACGCAGGCCACCTGGGGGTTGACGGCGAAGCCGCCGGGGACGCATTCGGGCGACGCCAGGGTGGCGTAGTAGTCGTCCACCCAGGCCTTGGCCTCGCCGGGCTCGATGAAGGAGAACGACAGGGCGCCGATGCCCTTGGTGGCGGCCAGGTGGATGGTGTCCCGCCGGCTGCAGGCCACCCACAGGGGCGGGTGCGGCTTCTGGAGGGGCTTGGGCACCACGTTGCGGGGCGGCATGGACAGGTACTTGCCGCTCCAGCCGGCGAAGGGCTCCTCCACCATCATCCGGGTGACGGCGTCGAGGGCCTCGCTCCACTGCTCCCGCTTGGTCGAGCGATCGATCTCGAAACCCCCGAGCTCGGCGTTGGACGACGACTCGCCGGTGCCGAATTCGACCCGGCCGTCGGAGATGAGGTCGAGGGTGGCGATGCGCTCGGCCACCCGGGCGCTGTGGTTGAAGCGCTGGGGCAGCTGGACGATCCCGTGGCCGAGGCGGATGCGGCTGGTGCGCTGGCTGGCGGCGGCCAGGAAGACCTCGGGGGCGCTGGAGTGGGAGTACTCCTCGAGGAAGTGGTGCTCGACCTCCCAGACGTAGTCGATGCCGAGGCGGTCGGCCAGCTCCACCTGCTCGAGGGCGTCCTTGAGGAGGCGGTGCTCCGAGTCGGCCTCCCAGGGCCGGGGCAGCTGGTGCTCGTAGAAGATGCCGAACTTCATGTCGTCCTCCTGTGCGATCAGGGCTGTGCGATCAGGGCTGTTGCGATCAAGGGATGGCCTCGACGGCCTCGTCGAAGAGCCGGAACAGAGGGGGCAGGCCGCTGGCCTGGCGCATGGCGAGGGCCTGCCGCCGGCTGGTCACCACCAGCTCGCGGGCTTCCCGCCCGGGCCAGGGCCGGGGCAGCAGCTCGGGCGGCAGCAGCGGGTCCCGCCCGAAGCAGTCCTGGAAGGCGACGGCCATGGACAGGGCCAGGGGCAGGAAGGTCTCGTCACCCAGGCGGAGACGCTGCTGGCGCAGGGCGGCCAGGTCGAGGGGGACGTGGGCGAAGGCGTTGGTGAACTTGCGGTACCGGTCGGCCAGGTCGTCGAGCTGCCAGAGGTGCCGGGCCAGCTCGCGGGGGTCGCGCTCGCCCCCGATCTCGAGGTCGTCGGTGGTGGCCACCGTGACCTGGTCGGCCACCCCGAGGCGTTCGGCCACCGCCTTGACGTCCTTGTGCCAGTTGTGGGGGGAGACGTAGAGGGCGGCCTGTATGGCGCTGCCGCCCAGCTGGCGCAATCGCTCGCGGAAGGCGTCGCGGGAGGACCGGTTGCGCTCGGGCACGGCGAAGCCGACCAGGCGCCACTGACGGTCCCAGCCCCGGCCGGCGGCGTCCTGGGCGTAGGCCAGGCGGGTCCGCTCCACCGACGCCCCCAGCGCCGCCAGGCCCCGGGGGGTGGCCTCGTATACACCGGAGCGACCGGCCCCCCGGCGGACGAACAGGCCCTCGGCTACCAGTCGCCGCAGGCAGGAGCGGATCTGGTCCGGGCTCTGACCGCAGGCCTCGGCGACCGGCAGGACCTCGCTGGGCTGGATGGTGCCGTCGGCCCTGGCCATCCCGAAGACCAGGACCCTGGTCGGGACCTGTACGGTCGTTCGCGACACGACCGCAGCCTACCGCGGTCGGTCGGGCGCCTATCCAGCGGCGGCGGTCACGCCGCCCGCTCAGGACTGCTTCTTTTCCTCCGCCGCCTCGGCGGCGTCCTGGCCTTCCTCGACGCCCTTCTTGAACTCGTGCGAGGCCGAGCCCAGCGCCCGGGCGAGTTTGGGCAGCTGGCTGCTGCCGAACAGCAGGGCGACCACCGCCAGCAGGATTGCGCCGTCGACGCCCATCAAGTTGGCGAGAACCACTGCAGCTCCCTTCCTCCAGGCCCGGTCCGTAGGGGGCCCCTCCAAGGGTAGGCCCAATTCCGGTCCCCGCCGACTCGCCCGGCCCCGCTCCTCCTCCCGCCGACCCGCCGGGCCCCCGCCGGCGCAGGGTCAGGGGGGTCAAAAGTTGACTGATCTGGTCAGGAATGATGGGATGGGGGCATGACGACCACCACCCTGCCGGGCGCAGCCGAGCTGGAGGAGTTGTCGGCCCGCTTCGAGCGACTGCCGGCCTCGTCGGTGGTCCGCTGGGCGTGGGAGCGGTTCGGGTCCGGCCTGGTCCTGACCGCCTCGTTCCAGGACTGCGTGATCATCGACATCGCCACCCAGGTGGCCCCGGACATCGAGGTGGTCTTCCTCGACACCGGCTTCCACTTCCCGGAGACGCTGGCCTACGTCGACGAGGTCGCCGCCCGCTACCAGCTCAACCTGACCGTGCTTCGCCCTGAGATCGGCGCCGACGAGTGGCCGTGCGGGACCGAGCGGTGCTGCGAGCTGCGCAAGGTCGCGCCCCTCGGGGGGGTGCTGGCCGAGCGCCAGGCCTGGATGACCGGCCTGCGCCGCTCGGAGTCGGCGACCAGGGCCGGCGCCCCGATCGTGTCCCTCGACGAGAGCCGGGGGGTGGTCAAGGTCAACCCGTTGGCCACCTGGTCCGACCTCGACGTCAGCGGCTACGTCGCCGACCATGGGCTGCCGGTGCACCCCCTCAGCCTGAGGGGATACCTGTCGATCGGCTGCGCCCCGACCACCCAGCCGGTGACCGACCCGTCCGATCCCCGCTCGGGACGATGGGCGGGCAGCGACAAGACCGAGTGCGGGCTGCACCTGTAGAACGCGCTTTCGGCGGCGCCAAACGGAGGGGCAGCTGACCGGCCCCGGGCCGAATCGCTTCAGGGAAGTGGGCTGACCGCCGGCGGGCCCACCATTCCGGCGGCCACGGTGGCGTTGGTGGCCTCGTCGATCAGGACGAAGCTGCCGGTGGTCCGGTTGTCGCGGTAGGGGTCCACCGCCAGCGGGGTCGCCGTCACCAGCCGCACCACCCCGATGTCGTTGGACCCCAGCTCCGACGTCGGCCGGATGTTGAGGGTGTTGACGTCGAGGCGGCCGTCCAGCTCACGTACGACCGCCGGCGCCACCCGGGTGGTGTGCTTGATCCGGCAGCGCCAGCCCGGATCGAGGGGGCGCTCGGCGAACCAGCACACCGTCGCCTCCAGCTCGGTCACCAGCTCGGGGGCCCCCTGGACATGGGCGATCATGTCGCCGCGGGCGACGTCGACGTCGTCCTCGAGGGTGACCGTCACCGACAGGTGGGGCGAGGCCTCCAGAAGGGGGCCGTCGAAGGTCTCAACCTTGGACACCCGGCTGCGCCGACCGGCGGGCAGCACCACGACGTCGTCGCCCGGTCGCAGGAGGCCCCCGTTGATCATGCCGGCGTAGCTCCGGCCGCCCCCGGGCAGGCGGACCACCCACTGGACCGGTAGCCGGGCCGGGCCGTCGACGGTCTCCGACGACGGGGCCGCCTCGAGGGCCTCAAGCACGGTGGGGCCGTCGTACCAGCCGGCCCGGTGTGACCGTTCCGCCACGTTGTCGCCGTGCAGGGCCGAAATCGGCACCGGCACCACGCTGCGCAGGCCGAGGCTGGTCGAGAGGGCCTCCACTTCGGCCGCCGCCCGCTTGAACGGCTCCGGCGACCAGTCGACCAGGTCCATCTTGTTGACGCACAGCAGCACCTGGTGCACGCCGAGCAGGGCGGCGATGCAGAGATGGCGCCTGGTCTGCTCCTTGAGACCGCTGGCGGCGTCGACCACCACCACGGCGAGGTCGGCCGTCGACGCCCCGGTGGCCATGTTGCGGGTGTACTGCACGTGGCCGGGGCAGTCGGCGATCACGAACTTGCGGTTGGGCGTGGCGGCGTAGCGGTAGGCGACGTCGATGGTGATGCCCTGCTCCCGCTCGGCCCGCAGGCCGTCGGTGACGAAGGCCAGCTCGACCTCGGAGAGTCCACGGCGGCGGCTGGCCGTCTCCAGGGCCTCGATCTGGTCCTCGAACAGCTGCCGGGTGTCGTGGAGCAGGCGCCCGATGAGAGTCGACTTCCCGTCGTCGACCGAGCCGACGGCGGCGAAGCGGAGGAGGTCCACCGCTAGAAGTAGCCCTCCCGCTTGCGGTCCTCCATGGCCGTCTCGGAGAACTTGTCGTCGGCTCTGGTGGCGCCCCGCTCGGTGACGGTGGCGGTGGCCACCTCGGCGATCACCTCTTCCACCGTGCGGGCCGCCGAGCGCACCGCCCCGGTGCAGGTGGCGTCGCCAACGGTGCGGAACCGGACGGTCTCCTCGAACACGACCTCACCGGGACGGGGCTGGATCCACTCGCCGGCGGCGAGGAGCATCCCGTTGCGCTCGATGACGGGCCGGCGATGGGCGTAGTAGATCGAGGGCAGCTCGATCTCCTCGCGGGCGATGTACTGCCAGACGTCGAGCTCGGTCCAGTCCGACAGGGGGAACGCCCTCAGGTGCTCGCCGGGCCGGACCTGGCCCTGGTAGAGGTGCCACAGCTCGGGGCGCTGGTTGCGGGGCTCCCACTGGCCGAAGGAGTCGCGGAAGGACAGCACCCGCTCCTTGGCCCGGGCCTTGTCCTCGTCCCGCCGGGCCCCGCCGATGCAGGCGTCGAGACCGTGGGCGCTGATGGCGTCCAGCAGGGTCACGCTCTGGAGCCGGTTGCGCGACTCCCCGTGGCCCGGGTCGTGCACCCGCCCCGAATCGATGGACTCCTGCACGGAGGCCACGATCAGGCGCTCGCCCAACTCGGCCACCCGCCGGTCGCGGAAGCTGAGCACCTCGGGGAAGTTGTGGCCGGTGTCCACGTGGAGCACGGGGAAGGGGAACCGGCCCGGGCGGAAGGCTTTTTCGGCCAGGCGCAGCAGGACGGCGGAGTCCTTCCCGCCCGAGAAGAGCAGGGCCGGGTGCTGGCACTCGGCGGCCACCTCGCGCATGACGAAGATGGCGTGGGACTCGAGGGCGTCGAGGTGATTGAGGCCGCTGCGCCGGAGATCGGGGGCGATGGTGGTCAGCGTAGGCTCCTTGATAGCGCGGTCGTGGCCCCGACCATGCCGGCGGCGGCCTGGTCGAGGCCGAGGGCGGACCAGATGCGATCGACGCAACCGTCGACGCCGAGCTCGTGGGTCGGAAGGACCAGTTCGGGCGAAAGCGGCGGCTCGTACGGGTCGTCGGCGCCGGTGAGCCCGGTCAGGGCGCCCGAGGTCTGCTTGGCGTAGAGGCCCTTGACGTCCCGCTCGGCGCAGACCTCGGCCGGGGTCGAGACCCACACCTCGAAGAAGCGCCCGCCGTGCCTGGTCCGCACCTCGTCGCGGGCCCCCCGGTACGGGGAGACCACCGCCGCCACCGCCCACACGCCGTTGCGGGACAGCAGGTCGGCCACGAACCCGATGCGGCGGACGTTCTCGTCGCGGTCCTGGCGGCTGTAGCCCAGCCCCGACGACAGGACGGGGCGGAGCTCGTCGCCGTCGAGCACCTCCACCGCCGCCCCCGACCCCTCCAGCCGGGCGGCCAGGGCCCGGGCCAGGGTGGTCTTGCCGGCCGAGGGCAGCCCGGTCAGCCAGACGGTCCGGGCCGCGACGGCCCGAGGGGTGGGAAGGCCGGAGGTCACGCCCGGCATGCTAGATTTCCTGACTAATCCGATCAACTTTTGCAAGTTTCATGCCTCGGGCCCCCTCGGGCCCGGCTGTCGATCGGATATACGCCCGGATCGGCCCCGTCTGGCGGAAGCTGTGCCGTCAGCGGGCGGCGTCGCCCAGCCGGTACTCGGCGGTCAGGTCGTCCATGCGGGCCTTGAGGTCCCCGTCCAGGGCCAGGTCGGCGGCGGCCAGGCTGGCGTCCAGCTGCTCGGGCCGGCTCGCCCCCACGATGGCCGAGGTGATCGCCGGGTTGGCCAGCACCCAGGCCACGGCCAGGGTGACCAGCGAGGTGCCCGCCTCGGCGGCCAGCGGGGCCAGGGCCCCCACGGTGGCGAACTCGCGCTCGTGCCAGTACCGGCCCTGGTACATGGCCCCGGCCGTGCCCAAGGTGAACCGGGTCCCCTCGGCCGGTGAGCCGCCGGGGTCGTGCTTGCCCGAAAGCAGGCCGCCGGCCAGCGGGTTGTAGGGGATGACCCCGACGCCCTCCTCGGCGCAGAGGGGCAGCAGCTCCCTCTCGATCTGGCGGAACAGCAGGTTGTAGCGGGGCTGCACGGAGTCGAAACGGGCCAGGCGGAGGGCCCGGCTCCAGCCCAGGGCCAGGGCCACCTGGTAGGCGAGGAAGTTGGAGCAGCCCACATAGAGGACCTTGCCCGAGGCGACCAGGTGGTCGAGGGCGAGGATGGTCTCCTCGATCGGGGCCTGGGGATCGGGGGCGTGGAGCTGGTAGAGGTCGATGCGGTCCGTCCCCAGCCGGCGCAGGGACGCCTCGACCGCCTCGACGATGTGCTTGCGGGAGTTGCCCCGGTCCCAGCGCGACGGGCCCATGACCCCCGAGCACTTGGTCGCCACCGCGAAGCGGTCCCGCTTGCCCTTGAGCCAGCGACCGAGGATCTCCTCGGTCCGCCCGACCGTCTCGAGACCCCCGCCCAGGGGGTAGACGTCGGCGGCGTCGAGGAAGGTCACCCCGCCCTCGGCGGCCCGGTCGAGAATGGCGAAGGACGTGGGCTCGTCGCACTGGAGCCCGAAGGTCATGGTCCCCAGGCAGATTCTCGACACCTGCAGGCCGGTGCGCCCCAGCCGGCTGAACTCCATCCGTTCCTCCTCCCCGGGGTCCGGCACGCCCGTCCCCGCTCCACCCGCCCCCCGGACCGGGGACGGTAGCGCCTGGGGCCCGATCAGCCGCCGGCGAGGCGCTGGCGCAGCAGGGCCTTCTCCACCTTGCCCATGACGTTGCGGGGCAGGGCGTCGACAACGGTGATCGCCTTGGGGACCTTGTAGGGCGCCAGCCGCCGGCGGGCGTCGGCCCGCAGCCGCTCCGGGTCGAGGTCGCAGCCGGGGTCGGCGACCACCACCGCCACCACCTTCTCGCCCAGGTCGGGATCGGGGAGGCCGACCACGGCGCTCTCCCTCACCCCTTCCAGGTCGTCCAGCACCGCCTCCACCTCGCCCGGATAGACGTTGAGGCCGCCCGATATCACCAGGTCGCGGGCCCGGCCCACGATGCTCAGGTAACCGTCGTCGTCCCACCGGCCGAGGTCGCCGGTCATGAACAGGCCGTCGGCGCCGACCTCGGCCTGACCGGGACGGCGCCAGTAGCCGGCGAACGGCGGATCGGTGCCCACGGCGATCTCGCCCACCTCGCCAGGAGGCAGGGGGGTGCCCCGTTGGCGGTCAACCACGGCCACCGTCACCCCCCGGAGGGGCCGGCCGACCGAGCCCGCCCGGCGTTCGCCGTCCAGCGGGTTGGAGGTGATCATGAGCGTCTCGGTCATGCCGTAGCGCTCGAGTATCCGCTGGCCGGTGCGCTCCTCGAAGGCGGCGTGCGTCGTCGCCGCCAGCGGGGCCGAGCCGGAGACGAACAACCTGACCCGCCGGCAGGTGTGCCGGTCGAGGCGAGGATGCGCCAGCAGGCGGGTGTAGTAGGTGGGCACGCCCATGAACACGGTGGCCCGGCTCAGCTGATCGAGCACCGCGTCCGGGTCGAAGCGCGCCAGCATGATCAGCCTCGAGCCCGAGCCCAGCGCGCAGTTGAGGGCGACGAACAGGCCGTGGGCGTGGAACAACGGCAGGGCGTGGAGGAGAACGTCGTCGGGGCCGAAGCCCCAGCCGTCGATGAGGGCGGAAGCGTTGTTGGCCAGGTGGGCCTGGGTGAGCATCGCCCCCTTGGGCCGGCCGGTCGTCCCCGACGTGTAGAGCACGGCGGCCAGATCGTCGTCGCCGACGGGTGCATCGCTCCCCTGCGGCCGGGCGGCGGCGGCGGCATCGGCCAGGCTCCCGCATCCGGTGTCGTCGGCAGTTAGCACCGCCGGGGCCCGCACCCCGTCGATTCGCCTCGGGTCGACGACCACCACCATCGGCTCGGCATCACCGATGAGAAAGGCGAGCTCATCGTCGGTGTAGGCCGGGTTGGCCGGCACCAGCACCATTCCTGACCGGACACAGGCCAGATACAGCGCCACGGCCAGGGCCGACTTCTCCATCTGGACCAGCACCCGGTCGCCCTTGGCCGCCCCGGCGTCCCGCAGGACGGCTCCCAGTCGCGCCGACCAATCGTCGATCTCGCCGTAGGTCAGGCTCTCGCCCGACGGCAGGTCCAGCAGGGCAGTGGAGGGATCAGCCGGGCGGGCGGCATCGAGCAGCGCCACCAGCGTCGTCACGGGTAGCGGCTCGGGGCGCCGGGGTAGGACCCGGGTGAACGGCTACCACGAGGAGGCGATCGATGTCCGTCATCGAGCAGGCCGTCGAGGTCGACGTACCGGTCAGGACCGCATACGACCAGTGGACGCAGTTCGAGGACTTCCCCCACTTCATGGAGGGGGTGGAGTCGGTGGCCCAGATCACCGACACCAAGCTTCACTGGCGCACCAAGGTGGGCCCGGTCGTGCGCGAGTTCGACGCCGACATCACCGAACAGACACCGGACCAGCGCATCGCCTGGTGCAGCACCAGCGGGCCAACCCACTCGGGGGTGGTGACGTTCCACCGCATCGCCGATGCCCGGAGCCGGATCATGCTCCAGCTGGAGATCGACCCGGACGGCTTCGTCGAGCAGGCGGGGGACAAGCTCGGTCTGCTCAAGCGGCGCACCAAGGGCGACATGGAGCGGTTCAAGGAGTTCATCGAGTCCCGCGGCTCGGAAACCGGCGGCTGGCGCGGAGAGGTCAAGCAGGACAAGACCTAGTTCTCCGGTGCCGGGGCGTCGGCCCGGCGAGCCAGCGCCAGGGCCGCCGCCCCGGCGGCAGCGGCGGCACCCGCCCCTTCCTGCCATCCCGCTGAAGCCCCGGTGGCGGGCAGTCGAGGGGCGCCGGCCGATTTCGTGGCTCCCGGAAGGGGCAGTCCCAGCAGCCGGTGGAGGCTGTGCATCGCCACCGCCATGATGGTGAGGGTCGGGTTGTGCCCCGAGGACGTGGGGAACACCGAGCCGTCGGTGACCACGACGTTGTCAGTCCCGTGGATACGGCCGGCGGGATCGGTCACCGACGTCCTCGGGTCGTCGCCCATGCGCATGGTCCCCATGACATGGTCGCCGGAGGGGACATTGGACAGCCCGGGCGGGGCGGGGCTGCCAGGCACCCCGGTGGGCGGGGCGGTGACCGATATCCATCCCGAGTACAGGGCGCCCGCCTTCTTGATGATCGCCGCCAGCTTTGGACCGATGTAGGCCTGCGACTGCAGCTCGAAGTTGGTGGGCGAGTAGGTGACCCGGGCCACCGGGAAGCCGTAGATGTCCTTGACCACCGGATCGAGATCCACCCGCTTGTCGGCGGTGGGCCAGTCCTCGGCCCCCATGGTTATGGCCAGTATCCGGTCGCGGATCGGCGACAGCCGCATCCAGTCCTTGGCCTCCTTGCCCTTGAGGGCCGGGTTCAGGTAGGTCGCCTCGGCGATGGGCCAGGTGGATCCTCCCAGCTCCAGGTTTCCGCCCCGCAGGTAGGGAAGCCCGACCGCCCGGCCGGCGGTGGTGTCGGGGATCACGAAGTCCTCGAGGGTCTGGGTGGACGCCCGACCCCGGTAGGCGTGCATCCTCGTCGGTGCGGTGCCGAACCCGTAGGTGAACCAGTGCAGCATCAGGTTCCGGCCGACCAGGTCGCCGCCGATGCCGCTCATGAGGGCGAACCGGGCGGTCTCGACAGCGGACAGGGCCAACACCACCAGGTCGGCCGCTTCGAAGCGCTCCCGCCGTTGGGGCCAGCCTGAGACGTCGAGGTAGTGCACGCCTGTCGCCCGGCTGCCGGCGGTCGCCACCCGGTAGGCGAATGCCTCCGTCACCAGCCGGGCCCCCGCCTCGAGGGCCCGGTGCAGGAAGGTGACGGCGGCGCCCCCGCGGCTCTGGTTGGGACAGCCGAAGCTCGAGCACATGCCGCAGTTCACGCAGGCGGGGCGGCCGTCGCGGGGCACCGAGTTGGCTGCCATGGCGAAGGGGAACGGCTGGTAGCCGAGCGAGCGGGCCGCCTCGGCCAGCAGGGTGGAGTCCAGCTGCTGGGGACCCGGCGCCATCGGATACGGGCCCGAACGGGGCGCCTGGGCGGCTCCACCGGGCACCCGGCTGCTGGGCTCCCGCATGAAGTCGGGATGGGAGGCGGCGTCCCCCTGCACGCCGATGACCGACTCGACGGCGGAGTAGTACGGCTCGAGCTCGGCGTAGGACAGGGGCCAGTCCGCCAGGGTGGTTCCGGCCGGCACGCCGAAGGTGGTGGCCAGGTGGAAGTCGATCTCCCAGAACCGGGGGGTCTTGGCGTCCCAGTGCATCGTCCCGCCCCCGACGCCGGTGGCCAGCTGGTCGACCAGGCCGACGAAGGTCCGGTCGCCGTCGGACGCCGAGGGGCGGAAGGTACGGGGCTCGGCGAAGGTGTCGGCGTCGGAGAAGTACCGGACGGTCTCCTTGAGCTCGTCGTTGGCGAAGAGGGGAGGACCGAGGCCGACCAGGTCCCCGTAGCGGTCGACCCCCTTCTCGAGGACCACCACCTCCCAGCCGGCCGCGGCAAGGACGTAGGCAGCCACGCTGCCCCCGGCCCCCGAGCCGACCACGACGGCCTTGCCGGCGCTCACTGGCCGTCGCCCTCCGGGCCGGCGGGGATCACAGGCCCCTCCCGCCGATCCAGGGGCGCACGGCCGAGCGGGGCACGCCCCCCAGGGCGCGGGCGGCCGATCTGAGCCGGGTCAGGTCGACGGCCGCCGCCGTAATCGGAGGGCCGGTGTCCGGGGCCAGCATGTCGGCGGCGGTGTAGCCCCGGGGCTGGCTGTCGCCCGGGAACCCGATGTAGGTCCAGCCCACCCGGTTGCGGTTGCCGCCGTATTCGGGAGCGCCGTACATGCCCTCGCAGGCGTTCTGAAAGGCGGTGGCCACGAAGCCGGCCAGCAGGTCGGGCCGGTTGATCACCAGGTCCTGCTCCGGGCCGGACAGCTCCACGAAGGACTTCGCCGGCGGGAACATCTGGGCCGCCGCCTGATCGAGCTGGACGACACCGTTGACGTAGGTCTCCTGCAGTCCGACGAAGCGGGCCGCCCCGCCGGCCTGGGCGGCCACGTCGGCCCACCGCCGCTCGGGCAGGCCCCTGGTCCCCTCCAGGAGGGTGCGCCAGGACAGCACCTGGCTGGCCGACAGGGGGGCGGACCGGGCGAAGTCGTCGCCGTATACCCCCCGGGGGCCGGGCTCATCGAAGGGCCAGGGAGGGGGCCCGGCCCGGCCCGAGAACGGTCCCGCCCCCCAGATCCGGGGGCCCAGGGGAGCGGGCAGGTTGAAGGCGCCCAGGAGGAGGTCGACGTAGGCGACCACGTTGGCCTCGCCGGCGCCCGGGTCGGGCTCGGTCGGGTCGTCCTCGGGCCCTGGGATGAGCCGGCGGCACAGGGCGTCCACGGTGGCGTACTGGTGGGCGTCGAAGAAGTAGTGGGCCTCGGCCGCCTCGGCCCGCCGTCCGGTGACGGCGTCGACCAGCCCAACCGGCAGGGCCGACAGCACCGCCGCCCCCATGCCGGCCATGAACCGCCGCCGCGTGATCCCCTCTCCCACCGGGGCCGAACATAGGCGGCGCCGTCGTCCCGGTGCCTGGCGCCCCATCGCCGGCAGCGATGACCAGCATCATCATTTACTGTTGGACAGATGGGGGAGGCGCCGCCACAATGGTGACTGCTGGTGCGGTCCCGGAACCCCCCTCCGGTAGACCCCCAGGTACTGCGAAGGGCCGGCTCCCCCCGCCGGCCCTTCGTGCTTTTTGCCCCTAGGTCGGGGTGAAGGCGCAGGGCATCCGCTTGATGCCGTGGATGAACGGGGAGATGAGCATGTCGGGCGGCCCGGTTATCTCCAGATCGGGCAGGCGCCGGAAGATCTCCTCGAACATGACCTTGATCTCCCGCCGGGCCAGATGCGCCCCCAGGCAGAAGTGGGGCCCCCCGCCGCCGAAGCCCAGGTGGTCGGTCGGCTGGCGGCGGACGTCGAAGGCGTAGGGGTCCTCCCAGTGATCCTCGTCGCGGTTGGCGGAGTTGTACCAGAACACCACCTTGTCGCCCTCGGCGATGGGGACCCCGGCTACCTCGGTGTCGCGGCTGGCGGTGCGCCGGAAGTGGATCACCGGGGTGGCCCACCGCACGATCTCCTCCACCGCCGTGGGTGCCACCCCCTCGAAGTCCTCCATCCAGATCTCCCGCTGCTTGGGGAAGTCGGTCAACGCCTTCATGCCGTGGCTGATGGCCGTTCGGGTGGTCTCGTTGCCGGCCACCACCAGAAGGATGAAGAAGGAGCCGAACTCGGTCGTGGTGAGGGTCTCGCCTTCCACCTCGGCGTGCATGATCTTCGACGTGAGGTCGTCGGTCGGATCCTTGCGTCGGGCCTCGCCCAGCTCGATGGCGACGTTGTTGAGCTCGAGGGCGGCCGACATGAGGTCCTCCAGCGACGTCACGTACTCGGGGTCGCCCACCCCGAGGATGACGTTGGTCAGCTCGAACACGCGCTCGTGCAGCGAGACGGGGATCCCGAGCATGTCGCAGATGATCCGCAGTGGGAGCCGGGCGGCGATGTCGCTGACGAAGTCGCACTGGCCGAGCGGCGCCACCTGGTCGACGATCTCCGAAGCCACCCGCTCGACGTTGGCGGTCAGGTCGTTGACCGTCTTGGGAATGAAGCCGCGGTTGACTATCCCCCGCAGCTTGGAGTGCCTGGGAGCGTCCATGTTGATCATCGAGCCGAGGAACTCGGCCAGCTCGATGGGTATGTCACCAATGTTGGTGCCCCTGCCGGAGATGAACAGCTCGGCGTTGCGGCTGGCCGTCCAGATGTCCTCGAACCGGGTCAGGGCCCAGTACCCCGGTCCGGTCGACACGCCTTCGAGGACGAGCTCCTGATGGAACGAGACCGGCTTGTCGGCCCGCAGCCGGCGGAAGGCCGCCTCCCGGACGTCGTCCGGGGCCGCCCACAGGCCCGGATCGGAGAGGTCGATGTCGTCGACTGAGGTGAAGGTGGTGGCGGTCACCGTCCCAGTCTGGCCCAGGCCCCCCCGGCCTCGCCGGTCGCCGAGGGGTCCCCGATGGTGAGCGCCGGCCCGAGTTGTCGGGGCAAGCTCCTCGTCGCCAGCCCGCTGCTGGCCGACCCCAACTTCGCCCGCACCGTCGTGCTGATCATCGAGCACAACGAGGAGGCAGCCATGGGGGTGGTCCTCAACCGTCCCAGCCACACCCCGCTGTCCGAGCTCATCGAGCCCCTGTCCGATCTGGCCGCCCCACCCGGGCTGGTCCACCTGGGCGGCCCGGTGGCGCCATCGGCAGCAGTGTGCCTGGGCCGGCTGCAGCCGGGGCGCTCCCCCGAGGAGGCGTCGGGGGCCCAGGTGGTGCCGCTCTTCGACGGCCTGGTGTCCGTGGACCCTGAAGGCGATCTCGCCCTGCTGGGGGGGCTGGTGCAGGACGTGCGCCTGTTCGCCGGCTACGCCGGCTGGGGACCGGGCCAGCTGGAGGGCGAGCTCGAGCTGGGGGGCTGGTACGTGGTCCCCAGCCTGCCCGCCGATGCGGTGACCCCCCGGGCCGAGGATCTGTGGCGGGCGGTGCTGCGCCGGCAGGGGCCGCCTCTGGCGCTGCTCTCCAACTTCCCCCTCAAGCCCAGCCTCAACTGACCCCGGCCACCGACGCGGCCCCCCGTCGAGCGAGCAGAATCATCCGCCATGGAAGGCGAAGCCGGGGCGCAGGCCCGGATGTGGCTGGAGCAGAACTGGGATCCGGACCGGCCTCTCCTCGAGTGGCGGGGGATGCTGGCCGACTCCGGTTGGGGCTGTCCCACCTGGCCGGTCGGCCTCTACGGAAGGGGACTCTCCGCCGGCGATGCGGCGCTGGTCGCCTCGGCCTTCACCGAGGTCGGGGCGGTCGGGCCGGCCGCCGGCTCCGGCATGGGCCTGGCGGCCCCCACCATCCTCGAACACGCCGCCCCCGAGCTGCAGCGGCGCCTGCTGCGGCCGATCCTGACCGGCGAGGAGAAGTGGTGCCAGCTGTTCAGCGAGCCCGGCAACGGCTCCGATCTCGCCGGCCTGACCACCACGGCCGTGCGCGACGGAGACGAGTGGGTGGTCAACGGCCAGAAGGTCTGGACCACCGGGGCCCGCCACGCCGCCTTCGGAATGCTGCTGGCCCGAACCGACTGGGACGTCCCCAAGCACTGGGGCATCACCTACTTCGCCTTCCCCATGGACCAGCCGGGCGTGGAGGTGCGGCCGCTGCGGCAGATGAACGGCCACGCCTCCTTCAACGAGGTCTTCCTCACCGACGCCCGGGTGCCGGCAGGCAACGTCATCGGGGCGGTCAACGGGGGTTGGGCGGTCGCCCTGACGACCCTGGCCCACGAGCGGGGCCTGGGCATCCAGCGCCTGGCCCCGGTGCCGGCCGGCAGCGCCGGACGCACCGTCGCCGAGGCCGCCGAGGAGGCCTCCGAGTACTTCAGGACCTACGTCTGGTATCCGCAGCGGGCCGGGCGCCCCGACCTGGTGCGCCCCCAGGCCCAGTCCACCGGGGCGGGGGCAGACCCGGTCCGGCGCCAGGCCGTGGCCGACATCGAGATCCGCGAGCGGACGGCGCGCTGGAACGTCGAGCGGGCCCGGGCGGCCAGGGCCCGGGGAGGCCAGCCCGGCCCGGAGGGCTCGCTGGCCAAGCTCACCGGCACCGACATCGCCCGGCGCTCGGCCGCCGTCCACGCCGCCATGGCGGGCCCGTCGGCCATGCTCAGCGGTCCGGACTCGCCCCGCGACGGGATCATCGCCGAGATCATCGTGTCGGTGCCGGCCGGCTCCATCGCCGGGGGCACCGACGAGATCCAGCACAACATCCTCGCCGAGCGGATGCTCGGTCTGCCCAAGGAGCCGGTGGTGGACACCGACGTGCCCTTCCGCTCGGTGCGCACCAACGTGGCCCGGGGCTAGGGCGATGGGCCTGGTGGAGTCGCCCCTTCAGGGCACGGTCGTGCGCATCGAGGTCGAGGCGGGCGGCGTGGTCCGCCAGGGCCAGGACGTGGTGGTGCTCGAGTCGATGAAGATGGAGCACGCCGTCGCCGCCGACGCCTCCGGCTACGTGATCCGGGTAGCTGTCGCGGTCGGCGAGACGGTGATGCCCGGCCAGCCGCTGGTCGAGATCGAGGCGGCCGAGGTGGCGGCGACGCAGGAGCTGACCGTCGAGCGCACCGATCTGGACACGGTGAGACCCGATCTGGCCGCCGTGCTCGACCGTCACGCCGTTGGCCTCGACCCCGCCCGCCCTGACGCCGTCCAGCGCCGGCGGACGACCGGACAGCGCACCACCCGGGAGAACGTGGACGACCTCTGCGACCCGGGCACGTTCGTCGAGTACGGCCCGCTCGCCATCGCCGCCCAGCGCCGCCGCCGACCGGTCGACGAGCTCATCGCCCGCACGCCCGCCGACGGACTGGTGGCGGGGATCGGGGCGGTGAACGGTCACCGCACCGTGGTCATGTCCTACGACTACACCGTGCTCGCCGGCACGCAGGGGATGCAGAACCACCGCAAGAAGGACCGCCTGTTCGAGCTGGCCGAGCGCCTCCGCCTGCCGATCGTCTTCTTCACCGAGGGCGGCGGGGGTCGCCCGGGTGACACCGACGCCGCCGGGGTGAGCGGCCTCGACGTCATGGCCTTCGCCCTCTTCGCCGAGCTCAGCGGCCTGGTGCCGCTGGTGGCGGTGAACTCGGGTTACTGCTTCGCCGGCAACGCCGCCATCCTCGGCTGCTGCGATGTGGTGATCGCCACCGCCAACTCCAACATTGGGATGGGCGGTCCGGCCATGATCGAGGGTGGCGGGCTCGGCGTCTTCGACCCCACCGACATCGGGCCCATGTCCGTGCAGGTGCCCAACGGGGTGGTCGACGTCGCCGTGGCCGACGAGGCCGAAGCGGTGGCCGTCGCCCGGCGCTACCTCGGCTACTTCCAGGGCCGCACCGAGTCCTGGGACTGCGCCGACCAGCGCCGGCTGCGCCAGGTCGTGCCCGAGAACCGGCTGCGCATGTACGACGTCAGGCAGGCGATCGACCTGATGGCCGACACCGACTCGGTGCTCGAGCTCCGGGCCGGCTTCGGCCCAGGCATGGTCACCGCCCTGATCCGGGTGGAAGGGCGCCCCCTTGGGGTCATCGCCAACAACCCTGCCCACCTGGCGGGCGCCATCGACGCCGAAGGCGCCGACAAGGCGGCCCGGTTCATGCAGCTGTGCGACGCCTTCGACCTGCCGATCCTGTTCCTGTGCGACACCCCTGGCATCATGGTCGGTCCGGAGTCGGAGAAGCAGGCCAACGTGCGCCATTGCAGCCGCATGTTCGTGACCTCGGCCAGCCTGACGGTCCCCTTCTTCACCATCGTCCTGCGCAAGGGGTACGGGCTCGGCGCCCAGGCCATGGCGGGCGGGAGTTTCAAGGCCCCCCTGTTCACGGTGGCCTGGCCGACCGGGGAGTTCGGCGGCATGGGACTCGAGGGTGCAGTCAAGCTCGGGTATCGGCGGGAGCTGGAGGCGATAGAGGACGAGGCGGAGCGCAGCCGGGTCTTCGACGAGATGGTGGAGCGGATGTACCAGCACGGCAAGGCGCTCAACACCGCCACCTACTTCGAGATCGACGACGTGATCGACCCGGCCGACTCCCGCCGGTGGATCACCACCGCCCTCGACGCCGCCCCTCCTCCTCCGCCCCGCACCGGAAAGAAGCGGCCCTGCATCGACACCTGGTGAACGAGGGGCCGGCGGGAGGGCGGCCGGCCTAGACATCCCACGGCCCTGAGTGCGAGTGGTCGACCCCCATTAGGGTTCGCGCCCATGGATCTGAACCTCGCCTCACTGCTCGAGGTGGTCGCCGGCGCCGTGCCCGACAAGACGGCGCTGGCCCACGGCCCGCTCCGGCTCAGGTGGACCGCCTTCGACGAGAGAGCCGCCCGGCTCGCCTCCGCCTTCCAGGAGCTGGGGCTGGGCCCGGGCTCCAAGGTGGCGACCTATCTCTACAACTGCCCCGAGTACCTGGAGGGCTGCGTGGCGGCTCTCAAGGTGCGCGGCGTGCAGGTCAACGTCAACTACCGGTACCTGAAGGACGAGCTGTGGTATCTGCTCGACAACAGCGACGCCGAGGTCCTCCTGTTCCACGGGGCGCTGGCCGAGCGGGTGGCCGAGGTGCGCGACCGGCTGCCGCGGCTGCGGGCCGTGGTCCAGGTCGACGACGGTGAGGGCCATCTCGACGGGGCCCTGCGCTACGACGAGCTGGTCGCCGCCCACGCGCCGATGGAACCCATCGAACGCTCCGGAGACGACATCGTGATGCTCTACACCGGGGGGACCACGGGCATGCCCAAGGGCGTCATGTACCGGTGCGCCGACGTATACGGGGCGACCCTGGTCGGCCTGGCGACCGCCGCCGGCGTGCAGCCGCCGTCGGACCCGGCCGGGGTGGCCGCCCTGGCCCGCTCCCTCGACGAGAAGGGCCTGTCCCCTGTGCACCTGCCGGCCGGCCCGCTGATGCACGGCGCCGCCATCGCCTCATCGATCAACGCCCTCCTGTCGGCCGGCACGGTGGTGACCCTGACCTCGCGGCACTTCGACGCCGACGAGCTGTGGGAGGCGGTGCAGGCCAACCGGGTGACCCGGATCTCGATCGTGGGCGATCCCTTCGCCCGACCGATGGCCGAGGCGCTGGAGAGCGCCGCCGCCGCCGGCCGTCCCTACGACCTCGCCAGCCTGCGGGAGATCGACAGCACGGGAACGATGTTCAGCGCCCCGGTCAAGGAGCGGATACTCGGCTTCGCCAACCTCCGCCTGGTCGACAATCTGTCCTCCAGCGAGGCGCCGGGCATGGGCCAGTCGGTCACCAGCCGGGGAGAGGCGGGCAGCACGGCGCGCTTCAAGCTCGGAGCGTTGGCGGCGGTGTTCACCGAGGACGACCGCCGGGTCGAGCCCGGCTCGGGCGAGGTCGGGATGCTGGCGGTGAGCGGGGTGGTGCCGGTGGGCTACTACAAGGACCCCGAGAAGTCGGCCCGGACCTTCCGCCAGATCGAGGGCCGGCGCTGGGCCATCCCGGGCGACTACGCCACGGTGGATGCCGACGGGACCATCAGCCTGCTGGGCCGGGGATCGGTCTGCATCAACACCGCCGGGGAGAAGGTGTTCCCCGAGGAGGTCGAGGAGGTGGTGAAGGAGCACCCGGCGGTGGAGGACTGTCTGGTAGTGGGCCTCCCCGACGACCGCTACGGCGAGGCGGTGGTGGCGGTGCTGTCCGTCCGTCGTGACGGGGAGGGGCCGGGTGAGGCCGAGCTGTCCGAGTGGGTCCACCAGCGGCTGGCGGGATACAAGTGCCCCAAGCGCTACGTGGTCGTCGACCGCGTCCAGCGGGCCCCCAACGGCAAGGCGGACTACCCCTGGGCCAAGGAGGCGGCGAGGGCGTCGGTGCCGTAGGCGGCGCCGGAGAAGCGCTCGATCGGGAGAGAGAACTCGGCGGTGAGGGCGGCCAGTAGGACCCAGCCCAGGTCGAGGGGGGAGCGGTAGGCAACGTACCGGGGGAGCCAGACGGGGTGGAACTTGGCGTTGAACCGGTAGAGGCTCTCGATCTTGATCCAGCGGTCGATCCGGTGGACCAGCCAGTACTGGATCCGCTGGAGCCGGTTGCGCTCCGACCCGAGGTCCATGAGGTCGCGGAAGGCGGCGAAGTTGAGCGAGATCTGGTCGACCTGGCGCTCGGCCGCCCAGGCCACCACATCGGCGATCATGCGCTCGTTCACCCCGTTGGGGGCGGCGGGGACGCGGCGCATGATGTCGAGCGACAGCGCCCGTCCTCCCCGACACGGGGCGTAACGCTGGAAGCCGACGGGCTCGCCTTCCGAGTCGAACGCGACCACGACCACCGAGTCACCGTGCCGGCCCGACAGGGGATCTCCCAGCGTCATAGAGAACCCCCGCTCCGGTGCCCGGCCCCGCCCGACGAAGGCGATGCTCAGCAGCTGTTCGCGGAGGCGCCCAGTCAGGTCCGACTCCCGCTGGACGGAGGTGGTGACCCCGAAGTTCCGGGTGCGTTTCACCGCCTGACGGACGTTGCGCATGGCCGGGGTGGCCAGGTTGAAGGTGCCGACGTCGATGACCGCCTCGTCCCCGATATGGAGATGCCGAAGGCCCAGGCGGTCGCACGCCTCCAGCTCGGGCGGACCCAGCCCGATGATCGCCGGGCGCCAGCCGTGGGCCTGGCAGTGCTGCAGGTAGTGGGAGAGGGCGCTGAAGGCCGCGCCCGGCGGGCCCACGGGCGGCCCCGAGGCCAGCGCGACGCCGAACATGGGCCGGTAGCCGATGGCCGAGCCGCTCACCGGATCGATCAGGTGCAGCTTGTCGTGGCGCAGGGCGAAGGGATCGAGCGTGCTGCCCTCGATCCGGTCGGCCAGAGCCCTCACCAGGCCGGCCCGCGACCGGGTTCCGTCGAGGGGGACGGCCGGTGGGGCGATGACGGCGGCCAGCAGCACGACGACGGTGACGCAGCCCACCGCCGTGAGCAGGGGAAGGGCCCAGTGGGCGCTGTAGGGATCCGCCATGGTCACCCGGCGCCCGACGAAGCCGTCCAGCATCACCCGACCGGCCGCCAGAGGGTGCTTGTAGGGGTGAGGACCACCCCTCGCCATGGCCATGACCAGCGTTCCGCACACGGCGTCGGCCGCCGCCGCCACGAGGAGCACCCTGGTGAGCGAGGGGGTTAGGCGCGGTGAGCCCGGAACGGGAAAGGCCTGGCGGGCGAGGTAGAGGCAGGCGGCCAGGACGGCCAGACCGATGACGTGGCGGGGCGCCCGCACCCAGACGGTGACCACCACGGTCATGCCGGCCAGGTAGGCCAGACCCACCCGGTAGGCGTTGTGCCTGCGCAGCAGCAGTCCCCGGGCGATCACCACCAGCGCCACTCCGATGAGGGCGTCGGAGCCAGGGTCGAGATGGGGCTGCCAGAGGCCTGCCAGCACCTCCCAATGTCCGGTGCGGGAACCGGCCGCGCTGGCCAGGTCGGCCGCCCCCAGCAGGGCGAACGCCCCTGCCAGGACGGCGGCTAACGCCTTCGGGAGGCGTGGCTCAGCTGACCGACCGGCCATGGGACCAGGGTACGCCGGACTGCGGCGAAGATTGGTTCCATGACGACCTTCATCACCCGCCTCGACGGCCACGGCGCCGGGATCCGTCTGGCGGTCAAGGACCTGATCGACATGGAGGGCATACCAACTACGGCCGGGTGCAAGGCATTGGCCGACCGGGCGGAACCGGCATCCGCTGACGCCGCCTGCCTCGCCGGGGCCAGGCAGGCGGGAGCCCGGATCGTCGGCCGGACCAACCTCCACGAACTTGCCCTGGGGGTGACCGGGGTCAACCCGTGGTTCGGGACCCCGGTCAACCCCCTCGACGCCAGGCTGGTGCCGGGGGGCTCGTCCAGCGGGTCGGCGGTGGCGGTCGCTACCGGCGAGGCGGATGTCGCCTACGGAAGCGACACGGGCGGGTCGGTGCGGATCCCGTCGGCCTGCTGCGGCACGGCGGGGCTCAAGACCACCTGGGGCCGCATCCCCCTGGCCGGAGTGTGGCCGCTGGCGCCCAGCCTCGACACGATCGGCCCGATGGCGGCCGACGTCGCCGGCCTGGTGCGGGGGATGGAGCTGCTGGAGCCGGGCTTCACGCCCGCTGCCCAGCGGGCGTTCCGGGTCGGTCGGCTGGCGGTGGAGGCCGATCCGCTGATCGACCAGGCCATCGACCGGGTCCTCGCAGCCGCCGAGTGGGAAGTCGTGCCGGTGTCGGTGCCGGGGTGGGACGCCGCCACCGCTTCGGCCGGCGTCCTTCTGGTCGCCGAGGCATGGGAGGCCGACTCGCGTCTGGTGACCGAGGCCCCTGAGTCCGTCGGGACGGATGTGCTCCAGCGTCTGGAGCTGGGCCACGGCATCGGTGTCGAGGCGCTTGCCGAAGCCCGGAAGGCCCAGTCCGCTTGGAAGGAGGAGATCGCCGACGTGCTGGCGCGGGTCGACCTGCTGGTGACGCCAACCTTGACCATCTTCCCCCCGCCGCTCGACGAGGGGGAGGACCTGCTCATGGCCCGCTGCACGCTGCCGGTGAACTTCGCCGGGCTGCCCGCGCTGGCCCTGCCGGCACCAACCGCCGGGCCGCTGCCGGCCAGCGTGCAGGTGATCGGCTCCAGCGAGGAGGAGCTGCTGGCCGCAGGCTCGGTGCTCGAAGCCGCTGCCGGCAGTCTCTGACTCCGGCGGCTGAAGCCCCACGGAGTAAGGATGAAGGCCGCAGGGGAGCGGCCGGGGCAGCCGCCCCCCTGGCGCCTTCAGGAGGCAGACGACGTTGTCTGTCTGTTCTGAATATCGGCCAACGCGCCGGAATTCTTGATGGGTCCCCCCTTCGGGGTGGAGATCACCCCCGCCGTCGTTGGGTAGGACATCGTCATGGGCGCAGGAGTGGCGCGAGCAGCGGTGCCAGTGACCACCGACCTCGATGCCCTCCGGGCGGCGGCGGCCGGATGTCGGGGCTGTGACCTCTGGTGCCGGGCCACCCAGACCGTGTTCGGGGAGGGCCCGCGCACCGCTTCCCTCATGCTGGTGGGCGAGCAACCAGGGGACCAGGAGGACCGCCGGGGCGAGGCCTTCGTCGGACCGGCCGGACGGGTCCTGGATCAGGCGCTGACGTCGGCGGCCATCGATCGCGACGCCCTCTACGTGACCAACGCGGTCAAGCACTTCAAGTGGGAGGAGCGGGGCAAGCGGCGACTGCACAAGAAGCCCACCTTGTCCGAGGTGTCCGCCTGCCGGCCCTGGCTGGAGGCCGAGGTGCAAGCGGTCCGACCCGCGGTGGTGGTCGGCCTCGGTGCCACCGCAGCGCAGTCGTTGCTGGGCTCCTCGGTTCGGGTCACCCGGGACCGGGGACGCCCGATCCCATGGGGCTCGCGCACGGTTGTCCTGACTATCCACCCCTCCGCCATCCTGCGCGTGCAGGACCAGGATGAGCGCCGCTCCGCCATGGACGGGTTCGTCGCCGACCTCGCCCTGGCCTGGGCGGAAGCGTCGCACGGCAGGGCCTGAGCGCCAGCGCTCGGCGCCAAGCCCCACCCGCAAGGGATGCGGACCCGAGACAAGAACTCGTCTGTCCGGTTCGCGCCATAAGGCACTCCGGACCGCCGGCCCGCCCGGCCTGGGCCTTCCGGCCCATTTCGGGGCGGGATGAGGCTCATCAACTCAAGTCCGAAGACCGGCCTTCCGACCACCAGGGTGACCACTCAGGTCCACTCGCCGGGGGGACGTCATGGGCTTCGGGAATCGGAGAACACGGCGAGCGATTGTCTTCATCGTGACCGGCCTGGCCGTCTTCGCCGGCTGGGGCCCCCAGACGGTGCAGTTGACGGCGGCCGCAGCTGCCAGCAAGGGGGGCAGCGCCAAGCCCGGCAAGGGCGGCTCATCCACCACCACCTCGACCACCTCCACCTCCACCTCGACCACGTCCACCTCGACCACGTCGACCACCTCGACATCGACCACCTCGACATCGACCACCTCGACATCGACCACCTCGACATCGACCACCTCGACCACCACAACCCTGCCGGCGCTGAACCCGTACGCGGGCCACGTGGGCTTGTCCAGCAAGTTGGTCTGGTCCGATGAGGCAACCGAGCAGTCCCAGCTCTCGACGATCGCCGCCGGGGGAGTCACGTGGATCAGGGAGGACTTTCTCTGGGCGGCCCTCGAGCCCCAGGCGGGGACCTGGAACTGGACGGACACGGACAACCTGATGACGGCGGCGGCGTCGACCGGGGTCCACGTCCTCGCCATCCTCGGATACTCGGCACCGTGGGCGTCGTCGGACCCGACCGGTGGGGGCAGCCAGTACTACCCACCGAGGAACGACAGTGACTACGCCTCGTTCGCCGGCGCGGTGGTGGCCCGCTACGGCCCGGGTGGGACCTTCTGGGCCGAACACCTCTCCCTGCAACCCGACCCGGTGACGGCGGTCGAGCTGTGGAACGAGGCCTACGGCTACTGGGACTGGCTGCCGAACCCCGACCCCGCCGCCTATGACCGGCTCGTGCGGGCAGCGGTCAGTTCGATCCGGGCGGTGGTCCCGTCCGAGAAGATACTCGCCTCCGGAACACTGAATGACGTGCATTCCGACGGCACCTCGGTCGGCTGGATCTCGACTCTGCTGGCCGACGACCCCGGCCTGGGTTCCGTTATCGACGCCTGGGCCATCCACCCCTACCCGGACCCGAACAACCTCGGGCCCTACGACACCAGTGAGGACGTGCAGTGGGAATACGGGCGGGTGGCAACCATCCGCCAGGCCGAGTTGAACGCCGGTGTGTCCCTCCCGCTGTGGATCACGGAAGTCGGTTGGAGCACCGCCCCCGGCGCTTCGAGCGCAGTCGACGAGACCACACAGGCCCAGTACACGCACGACGCCATCTACCGGGCCCGCAACGACTGGGCCGGCTACGTCCCCATGATCTTCATCTACGACTGGGAGCGGTCGACGGGCACGACCGGCGACGTAGAAGGCAACTACGGGCTGATGCGGTCGGACGGATCCCTCAAGCCGGCGTGGTCCTCGATCGTCGGGCTGATCAAGAACGGCACCTGACTCGGCTCTCACTGCCGGGTGATTCGCGGCCACGGCCGTTCAGATCAGCACCCGAGGGTAGGGTGCCGCGCCCCCGGTAGGACTCGAACCTACGACGCACGGTTTAGGAAACCGACGCTCTATCCTCTGAGCTACGGGGGCAAAGCCTGGTTACGGGTCATCTCTTTCTGACCTGATCGCCCAGGACCTCATCGTACCTCGCGGCCCTGTCGTGGCCCGTCCGCGGCCAACTGGCGACGCCCGACTGGGAAGGACCAGCGGAGTGAGGGCGCTATACAAGCTGAGCACCCGGCCACACACCGAGCCGGATCGTAGTGCTGGCGGTTCAACGTCGGCGCACTAACTCGGATGCACATCCACCCCACGCCGGCGCAGCCACGGCCAAGGAGGCCGTGAGCACTTTGCCCAGAACGGGCTCCCCGGTTCGGCGCGAGTTATCGAGCGGTGGCTCCGAGAGAATGCGACTACGCGTCTGTGTTCCTCTACTCGAGACCGCTCAGGAGTCAGCGGGGCGCCCTGTTCCGGGCCGGGGTCTGGAGTGCCACAAGGCCAACCACCAGTGCGACCAATTGGATGACGGCCACGAAGATTTCGGCTGACGTTGCTGAGCGGTCATACAGCAGGCCGATGAGGGCGGCTCCAGCCAGCCAGGCCACGCCGTACACGGCGGTGAATGTTCCGTAGGCTTCGCCCCGCCGGGCCGGAGGCACCATGTCGGCGACAGCGGCGCGCATGGTGGATTCGTGCAGGCCCATGACGACGCCCCAGAGCAGGGCACCCAGCCAGACCAGGGACGCCCGGCCCGAGAAAGAGAGAAAGGGCACCCCGGCGGCGGCCACCGGGGCGGCGAAGAGGACCCGGAGCCCGGCTCGGTCGTAGGCCCGGCCGGAGGCGAGCGCGGCCAGGGCAGCGGCTCCCATGGCCACGGCGTAGATGACCGGGATCTGGGCGGTCGGCACGACGTGGCGGACCTGGAGGTGGAAGGCGAGCACGGCGTAGGTCGAGAACCCGAGCATGGTGACGCCGGTGAAGACGGCGTAGGCCCAGAACTGCGCCGATAGCCCCCGCCCGAGCCTCACTGCTTTCGTCGGGGGCGCCAAGTGGTCGGCCTCATAGAGGGAAGGGTCGGGCACCGCGGCGCGCAGCCTGGTGATGGTGGCCACGACCAACACGCCAGGTATGGCGAGGACGGCGAATGAGGACCGGTAGGACCCGGTGAGCCACAGCATGAATGCCACCAGGAGCGGCCCCAGGAGGGCCCCGGACTGGTCCAGGGCCTCGTGGATGGCGAAGGCCCAGCCCCGGCCCATGTCGGTGGCCGCCTGGGCCAGCATGGTGTCCCGAGCGGGAGTGCGCACCGCCTTTCCGAACCGCTCGGTGTTGACGAGCAGGGCGGCAGGGGCAAGGGTGCGCGCCACCGCCAACAGAGGCACTGAGACCACAGTCAGGACGTACCCGGCGATCGACAGCGCCCAGTGGCGGCCGCTTCGGTCCGACAGTCGACCGGTGAACAGCCGAGAGACGAGGGCCACCGCCTCCCCCGCCCCGGTGATCACCCCTACCAGCGCGGCACTGGCACCTAGGGTGGCGAGATAGGGGCCGGTCACCGCCCGGGCACCTTCGTAGACGAAGTCGGCCAGGCAGCTCACGATCCCGAACCCGACGATGAAGCCGACCGGGGACAGGCCGGGCGCTCGGCCAACCTGGCCCGGATCCGGGCGGTGGGTGGCCTCGGTCACCCGCCCCTCCGCCACCGGCGTAGGGCGAGGCCGTTCCAGACCGCTTCGACCGCACCAAAAGGCCAGGCCGCGGCCGGCAACCCGTAGGTGCTCGACAGGGCGCAGCCAAGAACGAAGGCAGCCACGACCCGGCGGTCCCGGTGCTCAAGCCCGTACATCACCATGAAGCTAAGCGCCCGCCATGCCGAAGGCCGTTAACACCGCGCCGATGTTCAGGCGGCTCCGTGCTCTTCGGGTCGGGCCAGCACGTAGAGCCAACGCTCGGGGCCCGAGGGCTCGCCCTGATCGACGATCTCGACCACCTCGGGAACCAGTCCCGAAGCGTGGAGAAGGCGCTCAGTGGTGGTGACGTCGCAGCTGTTGGTCCAGTTCTTCGCCCCGAAGCCGAGTAGATCTTCCTCCAGCCACCCCGCGCTGTCCCCGGTGCCCAGGCTGGCCAGGAACCAGCCCTCCGGAGTCAACCATCGGTGGATTCGCTCGAAGAGGACCGGATAGTGCCGGCGGGGGACGTGAATGATCGAGTACAGGGCGACCACGGCGTCGAAGGAGCCCGGTTCGAGCTCGAGCGCCAACATGTCGGCCTCGATGAAGGTGGCCCCGGGGACGCTCCGGCGGGCCAGGTCGAGTTGCCGGGGAGAGATGTCCACACCGACCAGGCGGTGCCCGGCCTCAGCGATGTCCCTGGCCGTGGGGACTCCGGGCCCGCAGCCGAGCTCAAGTATCCGGCTACCGGGCCGCAGCACGTCGAGAAGTCGCCCCAGCCACTCGTGGCGAGGGTGGCTGTGCGCTCCAGCGGCGTAGCGGAGGTAGCGCTCGGCGATGGCGTCGTATCCGCTCCTGACGAGCGCCGCCACCTCTTCGTCGCCGAGGTCCACCTCAGGACTCAAGGGGCTCAGAGCTCCCGCACCATCCGCAGCTCCTCCTTGCAGGGGTCTGAAGGGAGGGGCTGGAACTGGCCATCGGGCTCGAAGCCGGCAGACTCGTACAGCCGGACGGCGGCCTCGTTCCCACGGGTCACCCACAGCCCGACCGACCTGGCTCCGGCTTCGGCCGCCCAACCGAGCACGGCCTCGACCAGCCGGCGTCCTGCTCCCGAACCTCGGGCCCCGGGGTCCACCCACATCGACAGGAGATCCACCTGACCGGCGCCCCGGTCGGACCAGTAGCCGCCGGCGATCCCCACCGGGGTCCCGTCGTGCTCGGCCACGAAGGTCACCCGGTCGACTCCCGCGGCGCCCCATCTCGCCCGGGCATCCCAGTCCTGAGGGGCGCGTGGTGCCTCGTCCGCATAGGTGCTCGCAAAGGCGGAGGGCGAGTCCAAGAGGGCGCGGAGGCGGAGGTCTCTGAGGAGGGCACCCTCACCAGGTCTGATCCGGCGGGTGCTCGTCGCCACACCAGCATCATCCGACGCGGGTGGCCGCCTCGACAAGCAAATTCGACGCCATCCGTCGTGTGCCCGGCGCGGACAACCGGTTGGTTGTTGGGCCTCGCCGGCTCCCAGGACGGCTCAGCGGCGGGTTCAGACGCCCTGGAGCTCGTCCACGGCCGCCCTCACCGCCCGCTCGAAGCGAGCCCGGACCTGGAGGTTCGGCTGCTGGACCATGAACACTCCGGACAGCCGGCGAGCCGGATCACTCCAGGTCATGGTGCCGAAGGCGCCACCCCAGCCGAATGCACCATCGGAGCGCTGGCTGCGGGCCTTGGCGGCGTCGAGCACCACCTGCACGGTGAAGCCGAAGCCCAGCCCCTCCACCGGCTCCCGGAGGCCCCGAAACAGGTCGCCGACATGGTTGGAGGCCATCAGCCTGACGGTCTCCGGCCTCAGAACCTGGCGACCGTCGATGCTGCCGAGGTTGGTGAGCATCCGCTCGAAGCGCAGATAGTCCGATGCCGTGCTCATGAGGCCTCCGGAGCCGGAGAAGTACGTCGAGGACGTCATCCGGTTGGCGCCCCTGCCCTCGACCTTCTCCAAGCCCTGCTCGGTCCTGCGGTAGAGGGGCAGCAGCCGAGGTGCCCGATCGTCCGGGAGGGAGAAGAACGTGTCCACCATTCCGACCGGCTCGAAGATGTGCTCCTGCAGATAGCGGTCCAGGGGCTGCCCTGACACCAGCTCGACGATGTGCCCGAGGACATCTATGCCGGTGCCGGGGCTGTAGCGCCAGCGCGTGCCGGGCTGGAAGTCGAGAGGCACCGACCCGAGCCGGGGGATGTAGGAGGCCAGGGTGTCACCGGGCTGGCGGCGGACCTCGTTCACCTGCGATCCGGCACCCCCGCTCAGCAGGCCGGAGGTATGGGTCAACAGGTCACGCACCAGTATGTCGCGATGAGCCGGCACCAGATCGACCTCGGGCCGGGGCCCGTCCGGCGCCCCCCACGCTCCTGCCCTGGCCCCCAGGTCGACCATGCCTTCGGCGGGCCCGGGGGAGAACTCAGGCAGATCGTCATCGGGAGCCTCAGCCGGTGGCCGGCGCCTGAGGGCGACCTGGGTGTCGCGGAACTCCGGGATGAACCGGTTGACGGGGTCATCAGGACTCACCCGACCCTGCTCGATCTGCTGCATGACTGCGACGCCGACTACGGGCTTGGTGGATGAAGCCATGCGGAAGATGGCGTCGGCCGGCATGGGCTCGGCGGCCTCGATGTCACGGAAGCCGTGGGTGGCGAAGTGCACCACGCGGTCGTCCAAGGCGACCGCCGTTATGGCGCCCGAAATTTCGCCCGCCGCGACCTGCTCGTCCATCACATCGCTGATCCGTGACAGCGTCGGTTCCGACACGAGTGCCCCCAGTTGTGCTCGTTTCGGCGCGAAGTTAGCTGATCTTGGCCCGGCGGCGCCGGTGCTGGGGCACCCCCATGGATAACCTGGCCGATCGTGGGAGCGGCCGATTACCGCTTTGCTGCTCATGGGTTCGCGGCCCGGGGTGACGGCGGTTCCTGAGCACCAGGCGGCCACTCGGATGCTGCTGATCGACGCCGCCAACGTCATCGGCTCGCGGCCGACGGGCTGGTGGCGAGATCGCGCCGGCGCGACACGGGCATTCGTGGAGCGGGTGCGGGCCGCCGTGGTCGCCGGGCAGCTGTCACCACCCGTCGCCATCGTTGTGGAGGGCCGAGCCCGGGCCGGCGCCGATCCGGGGTGTGTCGGCGGCGTGGAGGTTGTCCACGCGCCGGCCGCAGGCGACGACACCATCGCCGCCTTGGCCGAGGCCAGCCATGAGGTGGTCGTGGTCACAGCCGATCGTGGCCTGGCCTCCCGGGTCCGAGCCTGCAACGGGGAGGTCGTCGGACCTGGCTGGTTGCTGGGTCGTCTCCCCGACGGAACCGAGGCGTAGGCCACGGGAGTCCGCCCCTGGTCAGATTCGGCCTGAGCCCGTCCTGGGCCCGTGGACGCCGCCCCAACCCCCCGGAATGGCCTCGTCCAGGATGTCAAGGCAGAGGGCCACGCACTCGTCGCAGATGGTCACGTCCGTCACTCCGGCCCGGATGAGGTGGCCGACCTGTGATCTGAGCTTGCCGCAGAAGGTGCAGGTCGTCGGCTCCGCCACCAGGTCCACGGTAGTGGTCGCCGTCGCGGCGGTCACTCCAGCAGGCGCCGTAACCAGCTCAGCGCCTGGCGACCTTGCGCCGCCTGGAACGTCCTCAGGTTGGGCAGCCCCGGTGGGGCGGGCTGGCTCGAGCCGTGGACGAAGAAGCCGGCGATCCCCGCCAGAACCCGGGCGGCGTCGTTTCGGTCGGCTCGACGGCTCACAGGATGAGCCCAGAACGTCTCGTTCGGCTCCGGACCGCCCTGCATGGCGACGCTCGGCAGCAGGAACATCAGATCGATCCACTCCGCACCGATGGCGGCGTGCGGCCAGTCGACGAAGACGACGCCCTTTCCGGTGATCAGCACATTGTCGGCTCGGATGTCGGTGTGCACGAGGGTCTCTCCGGTCGCGGCCTCCCCGGCAAGGGCCTCCAACTCGACCAGTTGATCGAGGTCTTGCCGGACCCAGGTGTCGACCCAGGGGAGGCCGTCGAGCAAGGCGGGGCGGTCCTGGAGCGAGCGCCAGTGTCGGTTCCCCAGCACCGGGACGGGCGGAGCGTCGAAAGGGGCCGGGGTGAGCAGTTCGGCCAGCACGGTCAGCCCGTCGAGCACCCGCGCCAGCTCATCACTGCGCCAGGGAAGCATGGGCGGCCGCCCCTCCACGGCCTCGAAGACCAGCACCACCCACCCCTCGAGCTCCCAGCTCCCCAGCAGCCTGGGTGCCGGCACCGCCTCGGGCAGGCTGGCCGCCGCCCGCGCTTCGCGGCGGTAGAGCTCCTGCCCGCCTGGTGCGCCGCTCAGGTGATCGGGTCCGATCGCCTTCACGAAGACCCGACGGTGATCGGCCAGCTCGAGGCGGGCAGCAACAGCGGGAGAGAACCCCATCTCCGATGTGAGCGCCGAGGCGACCGGCGCGCCGAGCCGGGTCTCCACGTCGATCCGCACTGCTTCGGGCACGGCGCCCCAGTCAAGGCGGGTCCCCGCTCGACCGGTCAGGACCGGGTCGAGCGGCTCAGATCCCTTCATCGGTCCCGGCTCGGCTGGCGACCATCGCCCGGCCCCATCCGCATCGCCGCTCACCCGGGCCTGCCGACGCCGCTACCGGCCGGGCTGCCGTCGTCGCGCTCGCGCAGCAGATCGACATGGCCCATGTGGCGGGCGTACTCCTCGGTGAACACGTCCGCTGGCCCGACGGCCTGCGTCATGGCGCCATGATCGCAGCGACGCTGGCCCGCGACCAGAATTGGGCCGCAGGGTCCCGCTCACCGCGGCCACACGTTGCCGGGCACGAGCAAGGTCCTAAAGCCGTCCTCAAGCTGAGCACGTTCCCCTTGACCTCAACCGGGGTTCAACTCTTACGGTGGTCGGAGTGAGGTGAGGGGTCAACAGGAGGGCAGGGGATGCAGGAGGCGAGGATCGGAAGCCTCGACGAGCTCCGAGCGAAGGGGTGTCTGGCGGGCAAGGTTGGTTCCCAGCCGGTGTGCGTGTTCTGGTCCGACGCCCAGGCCTACGCGGTGGACGATCGCTGCCCCCACATGGGCTTCCCCCTTCATCGGGGCAGCGTTCAGGACGGGCTGCTGACCTGTCACTGGCACCACGCCCGATTCGACCTCGCATCCGGGGGAACCCTCGACCCGTTCGCCGACGACGTGCGCGCCCATGCCGTGGAGATCCGGGGTGACGACGTCGTGGTCACCCTGAGGGCGGATGTCGATCCGGTCGCCCACCACCTCCACCGGCTGGAGGAGGGATTGGAGCAGGGCCTCACCCTGGTGATGGCCAAGGCCGTCCTCGCCCTCGTCGACCTCATGGGCCCCGCCGACGGCGCAGCAGCGGCCCTTAGGGCCGGGGTCGACTTCGGCATTGCCAACCGCGCCACAGGCTGGGGGGCCGGGCTGACGGTTCTGACCGCCATGGCCAACGTCCTGGACCTTCTCGACCCGTCCGACCGCGTGCTGGCCCTGGTGCACGGGCTCGGGTTCGTCTCGCGCGACACCCGCGGGCGTCCGCCCCGGTTCGCCCTGGCACCACTGACGGCCGACATTCCTCTCGCCCGCCTCGGTTCCTGGTACCGCCGTTTCGTCGACACCCGCAACGGCGACGCGGCCGAGCGGGTGGTCGCCACCGCCGCCGGCTCCGGCGCGGGTCCATGGGAGCTGGCGGACCTCGCCGGGGCGGCGATCACCGACCACGTCTTCGTCGACGTCGGGCACACCATCGACTTCACCAACAAGGCCTTCGAGGCTCTCGAGCATCTGGGCTGGGAGCGCGCCTCCACCGTCCTTCCAACCCTCGCTCAGCAGAGCGCCGCCGCCTCCCGCTCCGAGGAGACCGGCTCGTGGCGCCATCCAAATGACCTGGCCGAGCTGCTGCGGCCCGTTCAGACCGCCGGGGCTCCTCCGGTCGGTGCCGGTGATTTCACCGACGAGGACGTCGACTCACTCGCCTGGCTGCTCCTCGGGGACGAGCCCCGTCAGGTGGTGGAGGCCCTGGACACGGCGGTCGCAGGAGGGGCGAGCTACGAGCAGATCGCCCGGGCGGTTTCCTATGCGGCGGCGCTGCGCCTGGTCCGCTTCCACACCCAGAACGACCATGGGGACTGGGACGAGGTCCACCACGGGTTCACCACTGCGAACGCCACCCACCAGATGATCGGGCGCGCCCCGACCCCGTCGCTCGCCCGCGGCATCTACCAGGCGGCCCTGAAGGTCTTCCTCGACCGCTTTCTCAACATCCCCGCCGCCCGACTGCCCGCCCACCACCCAATGGCGGCGGAGGAGCCGGACCTCGACCGGCTCTCGTCCTGCTGGGACCAGGAAGGCATGGTCGACGAGGCCGGGGCCATCGTCTACCGCTGGGTCCGTTCGGGCCGCGACCAGGCCGCGGCGGTGGCCGCCCTCGGCTCTGCCCTCCTCGCCGAGGACGCCGACTTCCACTGGTACCAGCCTACGAGGCGGCGGTGCGTCAGGCCGGGGCGTGGCCGGCCGGCTCCGAGCAGGCCGCCCTCATCCTCGCCGGAGCCGCCCGCTTCCTCGCCGCTCACACACCGACGCGTCGCGAGCTGTCTCAGGTCGTCCGTATAGCCACCCGCCTGCGGCGGGGGGAGGCCCTGTACGAGGAGATCTGAACCCCGGCGGCAGCCAGCCGGGCACAAATTGGGCCGGACGGGTTGACCTTTCCCCCCGGTGAGACTCCAAGCTGGCTCCCGTGGATGACCTCTTGCCGATCGGTGAGTTCGCCCGGCGGTCGGGCCTGTCGCCCAAGCGGCTCCGGAGCTACGCCGCCGGCGGCGTGCTCGTTCCGGCCGCGGTCGATCCGGCCAGTGGCTACCGGTACTACGCCACCAGCCAGCTGCACCGGGCGCAACTGATCGACGCCCTGCGACAGGCGGGGATGCCGCTGGCGGACGTGGCCGACTTTCTCGGCCAGCCGTCGGCCCGGCGGCTGGCCCGATGGGCAAGGCATCTCGATGAGCAAGCGCTCGAGCGCCACGAGGCTCTGGAACGGGTCGGGCGCCTGCTCGATCTCGACCGAGCGGCGGCGACGGGCGAGGCGGGCGTACGGCGAGGAGACAGACCAGAGGAGGAGGGCCCCATGTTCGAGTTGCGGGTGGCGACGAGGAGCGAGACCGGGCTGGTGCGGGAGAACAACGAAGACTCGGTGGCCGCCAGCGCTCTCCTCATGGCGACGGCCGACGGAATGGGCGGTCCACCCGGCGGCGAGACGGCATCGCTGCTGGCGGTGAGCCTGGTGGAGGCGGCATTCAACGGAGCTTCGGTCCACGAGCTGGTGGCCTCGGCGCGGGCTGCCAACCGTGCCATCTGGGAGCGGGCGTCGGGGAGCCCGGGCCTCGAGGGCATGGGCACGACGCTCTGCGCTGTCGGCCTCATCAGGGAAGGGCAGCTCGGGCTGGTGAACGTCGGGGACAGCCGGGCCTACTTGTTCCGCGACGGGACCCTGTGCCAGCTGAGCGAGGATCACACCGTGGTGGCCGACCTGGCCCGTCGAGGAGAGCTGGGGCCCGAGGAGGCGCTGTCACATCCGCACCGCCACGTGCTGACCAGGGCGCTCGGCGTCGCCCCGACGGTCGAGGTGGACTGGTCGGTCCACGACGTGGCAAGCAGAGATCGCCTCCTCCTCTGCACTGACGGGATCTTCCACGAGCTCAGCTTCGACGACATCGACGAGTTGATGGCCTCGGGCGCCGACGTCGGGTCGCTCGCCGACGCGCTGGTGGACGAGGCTCTGGGGCGGGGCGGGCGCGACAACCTGTCGGTGGTGGTCGGCGAGGTCGCCTCCATCGGCTGACTCGGGCCGTCTAAGAAGGCGGCGGCCCGCGACGCTTGTCCAGGTGAGCGGCCCACTCAGCGGCCCAGGGTGAGGCTCGTCCTCATGAGGTACACCTCGTACGACCCGAACTGGGACATGGTGAAGTAGACCTTCGAGCCGGTGTCCATGGGCAGCATGTAGGGGGCGTACAGCTCGGGGTACTGGGCCGCTGTGGTCACCACCTGCTCGGCCGACCAGGGACCGGTCAGGCTGGAGGCCGACCTCAGCACGATGGCGGCCCGACTCTCGTCGAGGTACATCATCAGCCACCGGTGGGCGAAGGCACTCCAGCGCACAGACAGCTCGCCTACCGGGGCGGTCACGACGGTCGCCGCCGCCCGGCTGCGCGCCCACGCCCGACCGCTCCAGTACCGGTAGGCCTCCGGATCGAGCATCTGGCTTGGGGCCACCCGGGCCAGCGCGACCCCGCCGAAACGCCCGGCGGCGATCCCGAAGAGGTAGACGTAGCCGCCCGAGCGGACGAAGGCCACCTGGCCGAAGTTGCTGTCCGCCCCCCACCTGGTCACCGGATCCTTCACCCAGGTCCTGCCGCCGTCGTCGGAGTAGGCGAGGCCGGAGTAGTTGATGGTCCACCGCCCGGGGATGACCCACTGGCGCACCGACATGTAGTGCAGGTACATGCGGTCGCCGACGGCTATCCCGTTGGTGGGGATCACCGTCTGCTCGATGCCGGCGACCTTGAGCGAGCCAAGCAACTCGGCGGCGCCGCCGCCGCCGCGAGCGGTGAGCATGGTCGTGAAGCGCAGGCCGCTGGCCGGCCGGGGTGAGTCGATCCGCGCCATGGTGTTGCTGCGCCAGTTGGTGGATGACGGGCCGAAGGTGTCCCCGAAGACCATGTACAGCGAGCCCCGGTACCAGAAGGAGTGGCCGAGGTCGGCGCCGGCGATGTCCCAGCGGGCCAGTGTGTGGTTGGACGAGGCCGCCCCGGTCACCTGAGCGACCATCTGCGCCCTGCCAGCGACCGCCATGGTGGGCAGAGAGGCCGGTGTCGACCGCCGGTCCGGTGTCGACCGCCGGACCCCGGCGGCGACGGCCACACCGGATGAGGCCAGGTTGGCCACCGTGAGAGCCAGGGCGAACACCCGGATCGGTCGTCTGATTGGGAACTCCTAATGCGGAGGGCGGCCCGGACCTCGGGCCCGACCCACCAATCGGCGGGGCGGGGCGGGGGATGAGTGGGAGGTTTGAGACCGGTTTGGGCGGAGCGTCGGACTGGTAAAAGCCGGTAGCCATGACGGCCACCCTCCTCACCGATGGTCGGTCCGCGCCGGCGGGCCGGCGGCCCTACCCACCCCAGTTCCGGCGCCTGGCGGTGCGCCAGGTCCTCGACGCCATCGAGGACGCCGGTGGCAACCCCTTCGGGATAGTGCCGAGCGTGGCCCGCGAGCTGGGGATTCCCACCGCCACCCTGCGCACCTGGGTGCGGAGAGCGGACCAGATCCTCGCCGAGCCGGCCCCGAGGAACGTGCCGCCCCGGGCGGAAGTCTGGGAGCGTCCCCGCCTGACCCTGGTGCGGGAGGCGCCGGCCCGGGCGGAGGCGCCGGGCCGGGCGGAGGCGCCGGCGACCGGCCGCCTCCGGGCCCTGGCCCTCGAGCTGCGCTGGCCGCTTTCGGTCTATGCCGTCTCGCGGCTGTTGGTGCTGGTGGCCATGGGGGTGGCCGTGTCGAGGCCCGGGGGAGGCCTCACCGCCGGGCGGGTGCCGGTGCCCTGGCCCCTGGCCGGCTCGACCAGCCGTCTCCTCGGGTCATCGGGCATATGGGATGCCGCCTGGTACGTCCACATCGCCGCCCACGGCTACGCACCCCCGCCCCTGCCCGGCTCCCCCCTCGGCTGGGACATGGCCTTCTTCCCCCTCTTCCCGGGCCTGGTGCGGGGACTCAGCGTCCTGACCGGGCTCACCCCCCTGGCCGCCGGGCTGGCACTGGGTCTCCTGATCGGAGCGCTGGCGGCGGTGGCGGTGTGGATGCTCGCCCGCCACCTGGCGGGCGAGGAGGTCGCCGACAGGGCCGTGCTGCTCTGGAGCGTTTTCCCCGGGGCCTTCGTGCTGTCCATGGCCTACTCGGAAGGCCTCACGGCCCTGGCCGCTGCCGCCTGCCTGCTGGCCCTGCTCCGCCGCCGCTGGGTGGTCGCCGGCCTGTCCGCTGCCGTCGCCACCGCCACCGCCCCCTCGGCGCTCGTACTGGTCGCCTGCTGCGGATGGGCAGCTTTCCGGCACCTGCGAGAGGCCCCGCCGGAAGCGTCGGAGGAGCGGCCCTGGGCCGCCCTGTCCGCCCCGGCGCTGGCTCCCCTGGGAGCCGTGGGCTACTTCGCCTATCTCTGGGTCCGGACCGGGGATCTGCTGGCCTGGTATCACAGCGAGAAGCTGTTCTGGGACCACGGCGGTGTCCTGCGGGGGCTGTACAAGACCACCCTGTCGCCCATCGGCTACGTGGTCGGCCACCCCCTGCAGCTGGACAACGCCGTCATGCTGGTGGCCGGGCTGGTGGTGGCCGCCGTCGGCGGGGCGCTGTTGTGGCGGTGGCGGCCACCCGCCGTCCTGTCCATCTGGGTCGTCGGAACTCTCGGGCTGACCCTCATCTCCGCCCCGGTGGGGATCCGGCCCCGCTTCCTCCTGGTCGCCTTCCCTGTCACCATCGCCATGGCCAGGCGCCTCGGTCGGGGCGGCACCTACGCCCTGGCCGCCGTGTGGGCCGCGCTCCTCGCATGTCTCACCTACTTCACCGTGACTACCCTGAGCCTCGTCCCGTAGAGGCTGGGCGGAGCCCGGAGACACCCCGAGGTGGGTTCATGACCGAGGTGAGCGTCGACCGGCTGATAAAGGCGGCGCCGGAGTCGCTGTACCGGTTGGTGAGCGACGTGACGCGGATGTCGGACTGGAGCCCGGAGACGACCTCCTGTCGGTGGCTGGGCGGGGCGTCCGGCCCGGCCGTGGGAGCCCGCTTCCGGGGGGCCAACCGGGCCAATGGCCGGCGCTGGAGCACCACCTGCACGGTGGTGAGCGCGGATGAGGGCCGGCGCTTCGCCTTCGACGTCGCCGCTGGCCCCTTCCCGGTTGCGCGCTGGACCTACGAGTTCGCGCCGGAGGACGGCGGCTGCCGGGTGACCGAACGCTGGCAGGACCGGCGCCAGCGATGGATGCAGGTGCTCAGCAGCCCGGTCACGGGTGTCAGGGACCGCTCGGCCCACAACCGGGTGACGATGCTCGCCACCCTCGAGAACCTCCCGCGCTTCGCCGAGTCGACCTCGGACTAGCAGGGCCCTCATTCGCCCGGGGGCCACCCCTTGGCGTTGCGGAGGCGTATCCCGCTGGCGTGAAGGGTGGTCGTCCACACCCCGCGAAGCGGTGTCAGGCTCTCCATCACCCGCAGCTCCACACCCTCGGCGGCCAGGGCAGCCGGCAGATCGGCGACCACGTCCCTACCGATCGGGGTGACCACATCGGGCGATACCCACATCCAGGCGTCGTCGAGGGCCACGAAGGACTGGGGCGGGAGCTCATACCGATACAGGCGGTGGCGGGTGATCTCCGCCAGCCACGCCCATTCGACGTGGGCGATCATCGTCGCCGTCCGATCGCCCCACCACCGCTCGAGGTCGCCCGCCGATGTGGAGCTGGTCGGCCAGAGGAGGATCCGGGGGCAGTCCCGCGGGAAGAGATAGGTGGCCTGTCTCGACTCGTCCACCGCCCACACCAGTGGACCGTTCAGCCATTCGCTGCCCGGCTGGCGCGGTGATGGCACCTGCACTGGGCGGGGGACGAAGACGTCGATCCCCGGGTCGTCGCTGAAGTGGAAGAGCCGGCTCCGTGCCGCTGGCGAAGCCATCGTCAGGGCACCCAGTACTCCGCCGGAGGCAGCCCCCGCTCCTGCCGGGCCCGGGTGAGCAACTCGGCCACCAACGCCGCCTTGGCCGCCACGTAGCGGTCCATGTCCCCGGCCACGGTGGCGGCGTTGTGGCGCTTCAGCTCGCCGTAGGCGTGCCTCGCCTCCGGGTCCGTTCGCAGAAGGTCACGCAGGAGCACGTGGTCGAGATGGGCCTTGCTGTTCTCGACCACCAGGTAGAGGTGATGGCGGGGAAGGTCGGCCGGTTCGGCCAGGTCGAATGCCTCCCGTCCTTCGACCCCGAGGTCCCCGCGCCAGCGGTATCCCAGGCGGGCCAGCGCCTCGATGACAGCGGGGAAGTCGTCGGCCGAGGCGACCACCACGTCGAGGTCTATGACCGGCTTGGCGGGAAGGCCGGGCACGGCGGTCGACCCTACGTGGTCCACCCGGAGAGCAACGCCCTGCACCGCCGGCCACAGTCGCGCCTCGAGGACGGCAAACCAGCGCGGCCAGTCCTCGTCGTAGTCGGCCACCACGATGTCCTGGGTGACCGCCATCGCCCGGACGTCGAAGCTTCCCTCGGCCAGCACGGCGGTGCAGCCGGAGGCGCTGGAGAGCCGGGCCCGCTCTCCCGCCTCCCACACCGCTCCGTAGCCCACGGTCAGATCGCGCCGGGCCGGGGCCTGGTCCCCGACGGCGGACACTGTCCCAGCGAGGACGGCCACGAGCAGGCGAGCGGCGCAGTTCCGATCCAGACCCCCGCCCGGGCCCATGTGCAGGACGCTCACCCTGACCTCGGAGCCGTTGTCGACCAGATGCCCGAGCCGGTGGGATCCGCCCCGTACGCTCGACGGTACGGAGACCTCGGGGTCGAAGCGGATCACGCGCACGCCGTCATTCTCGCCCCCGAGCGGATCCCCCGCCCGGGCCTGGCGGCGGGGACGGTCCTGGAACGGCTCCCGGCGTGCTGGCAGCCTTCGGTCATGGCCGAGTCCCCACCGCGGTCAGCGCTGGTCCGCCTGTCGGTCGCCGGGCTCGTGTCCCCACTGGGTGACTCCATGGCGGTGCTGGCGCTCATCCTCTACGTGCAGCGGGCCGGCCGCTCCGGTCTGGCGGTGGGACTGCTGCTGCTGGCCGACAGTGCCGGGCCGCTGTTCTCGCCCCTAGCCGGCGCCCTGGCCGACCGAGTCGACCGGCGCCGCCTCCTGGTGGCCACGGCCGGGGCGCAGGCGGTAGTGGTCGCCGTCATAGCCGCGTGGCTCCCCCCCTGGCCCGTCCTGGTGGTGCTGGTGGTGGCCCGGAGCCTGGGCGGCGCCGGCATGCACCCGGCCCTCATGGCCGTCGTCCCTTCGTTGACCTCCCCGACGCGCCTCCCGCGCGCCAACGCCCTGCTGGCCGGCGGCGCCGAGCTGGGAGCCGTGCTCGGACCGCCATTGGCCGGCTGGCTCCTGGCGCCGGTCGGGACCCGGGGGGTGATGGCCGTCGACGCCGCCAGCTTCGTGGTCGCGGCCGCGCTCTTCGCCGGCCTGCGGCCCCGGGGTCGGGCGGACGCTGAGGTCGGGGCGACGACGGGGGATAGCGGTCCGGGCTCGACGTGGTCCGACCTGCGGGAGGGTGTCCGCTACCTGTGGTCGGACCGGCTGGTGCGCGCCGTCACCCTCGGGTTCTGGCTGGTCGTGCTGGCCACCGCCGCCGACGACCTGGCGCTGCCGTTCCTCGGGCGCGACACGCTGCACACCGGTCCGGTCGGCATAGGCCTGCTGCTGTCGGGGGCTTCGATCGGAGTGGTCGCCGGGCTGGCGAGCATCTCTGTGCGCCGGGCCCGCCGGACGGCGGCGCCTCCCCGCCGCCTCGACGCCCAGGACGGCGGCGGCCCTGGGGGTCGTCGTCTTGCCGGCCTGTACGCCGGGCTCGGGCTGGCCAGCGCCGGGAACCTGTTGACGGCACCGGCGTCGGCGGTGGCCGCCGCCGTCGCCGCCCAGACAGTGCGGGGGATAGGGCTGGCCCTGGTCGACACCGACCTGCAGACCTTCCTGCAGCGCCGGGTGGACGACCGGTTCCTGGGTCGGGTGATGGGCAACGTCTGGGGAGGGGTGGGTGTGGCGGCGGCCATCTCCTACGCCGCCGGTGGCCCCGTGCTCGACGCCACTTCGCCTCGGACCCTCTTCGTCATCATCGGAGCGGCCGGTCTGGCCGCCACCGCCGGCTCGGGCTGGTTCGCCTACCGGAACCGCCGCCTGCCGGCTCAGGCGGCGGCCCCCGGTCCGACCTGCGCCCCTTGACCTATGGTCTGGCCGGCTCGGCGGGCGGCGCCCGAGCGAGGAGGCCGGTTCCTTGACTGTCGAACTCATCCCGCTGGAAGTCCTCTTCGGCAACCCGGAGAGGGTCAACCCCCAGCTCTCGCCGGACGGATCGCGGCTGGCCTACCTGGCTCCCCTCGAAGGGGTGCTCAACGTCTGGGTGGGTCCGGTGGGCGGGGAGATGCAGGCGGTCACCTCGGACACCGGTCGGGGCATCCGCATGTACGGGTGGGCCCACAACGGCCGGCACCTCTACTACGTCCAGGACCGCGATGGCGACGAGAACTGGCACGTCTACACCGTCGATCTCGACTCCGGCGAGGTGGTGAACCGCACCCCCTTCCCCGGGGCCCAGGCCCGCCCCCTGGCCTCGTCGCGGCGCCGCCCCGACGAGCTGCTCATCGGCATCAACGCCGACGACCCGCGGTATCACGACGTGTACCACCTCGATCTGCCCAGCGGGGCCCTGGACAAGGTGGTCTCCAACCCCGGCTTCGACGACTGGATCATCGACCACGACCTGACGGTCAGGGGCGGGACCAGGATCACCGACGACGGCTCCGAGCAGTACCTCATGGGGGAGGGCGATCCGGAGGACTGGCAGGTCGTCCTCACCATCGCCGCCGAGGACGCCACCCTCAACACCTCTGGGGTGGTGGGCTTCGACGGGAAGGGCGAGCAGCTGTACCTGCTCAACCCGGTCGGCTCCAACGCCACCCGCCTGGTGCGCTTCGACCCGTCCACCGGCAACAGCGAGGTGCTGCTGGAGGATCCCGTCAACGACGTGGCCGGGGTCGCCGTCCACCCCGACAGCTACGAGCCCCAGCTGGCCGCCATCGTGCGGGACCGGGTGGAGCTGGTCGTTCTGGACGAGGCGGTGTCGGCCGACGTGGAGGCTCTCAAGGCGGCCGACCCCGGCGATCTGCACATCCTGAGCCGCGACGAGGCCGACCGGCGCTGGATCGTGGCCTACGTCCACGACGACGGGCCGGTCGACTATTACACCTACGAGCGCGGGCACCGGCCCTCGTTCCTCTTCCACCACCAGCCGGCGCTCAAGGAGTACCGCCTGGCGCCGGTCGAGCCGTTCTCCTTCAAGGCCTCCGACGGGCTCGAGATCCACGCCTACGCCACCGCCCCGGCCGAGCTAGACCGCAGCCGGCTGCCTGCGGTGCTGAACGTGCACGGCGGCCCGTGGGGCGCCCGGCACAGCTGGGGCTACAACCCGACGGCCCAGTGGTTGGCCAACCGGGGCTACCTGTGCCTCGAGGTCAACTACCGGGGGTCGGGCGGCTATGGCAAGGACTTTCTCAACGCCAGCGCCCAGGAGTGGGCGGGCAAGATGCACACCGACCTGATCGAGGGCTGCCGGTACGCCGTCGACGCCGGCTGGGCCGACCCTGAGCGGATCGCCATCTTCGGCGGCAGCTACGGCGGTTACGCCGCCCTGGTGGGCGCCACCTTCACCCCCGACTTCTTCCGATGCGCGGTGGACATCGTCGGGCCGTCGAACCTGATCACCCTGCTGGAGACGGTGCCGCCGTACTGGGTCGGCATCCGGCAGGTCTTCTACCGCCTGCTGGGCCATCCCGAGCGCGACCGCGAGTTCCTCTGGTCCCGCTCCCCGCTGTCGCGGGTGGACGAAATCCGGATACCGATCCTCATCGCCCAGGGCGCCAATGACCCCCGGGTCAAGCAGGCCGAGTCGGAGCAGATCGTGGCGGCCATGAAGGAGCGCGGCATCGAGTACGAGTACATGCTCTTCCCCGACGAGGGCCACGGGTTCGCCAAGCCTGAGAACAACCTCCGGTTCTACCGGGCCGCTGAGGAGTTCCTGGCCAAGCACCTCGCCGGCTAACCACCGGCGGAGCGCACCGCCTTCCGGAGCGCCGGAGCGAAGCCGCCCCGGCC